>Ga0207421_10000320_pt1 | contig 61116 bp, 53 predicted proteins | sample SodLakKL_010_SED_4_FD_187542 | JGI IMG/M metagenome (GOLD analysis project Ga0207421, IMG submission 187542) | Alkaline sediment microbial communities from Lake Tanatar, Kulunda Steppe, Russia - 8KL_010_SED (SPAdes) (version 2) | ecosystem: Environmental > Aquatic > Non-marine Saline and...
CCTCGCCCATGGCCATCGTTGCGACGGTGTCGCCGTGATCCGTCAGCTGTTCGGTTGCCGAGAGCAGGGCCAACGTGTCCCACTTCGATTCGGCGGTGACGGCCAGCTTCGCGACATCCCCGTACTTGCTCGCCTCGGTCAACGTCCGAACCAGTTCGTTCCGGGGCGGTGTTCCCTCGAAATCGTGAGCTGAAACGACGATCGCCACGTCCCGTTCGCGCGCCGTCTCCAGTACGTCGTCGGCGTCGCCATCGAGGATCGCCTCGAGTTCGATATCGATCGCTTCGACGGCATCGATCGCGGTCGCTTCGGCGAGCGCCTCGAGTCGTTCTTCATCGTCCCCGTCCCATTCGCCGCCCTCCCACGACGCCCGATTCGTCGCGAGGATCGGCAACTCGCCGTCATAGCCATCGAGTTCGGCCAGCGGATCGTCGGCGAGATCCATCCGGTACTCGACGGCGTCGGCGTGCTCGCGAGCGATCGGCTCGTCGGCATCGGCGAGGTCTGCAGTTGAGGCTGTGAGGACGAACGAATCGAAATCAAGTACCATTGCTGATCGATACTGTACGCAAGAGAGTGAAAAACGGTGTCGGTCCGGCGGTCGACGTTATGCGAGTCCGATCGTCTCTTCGGCTTCGAGCAGTTCGTGATACCGGTTTCGGATCGTGACCTCGGAGATGTCCGCGACGTCGCTGACGGCGGCCTGAGTCGTCTTTTCGTTGGTCAGCAAGGCTGCGGCGTACACCGCTGCGGCGGCGAGGCCGACCGGCGACTTCCCGCTGTGGACGCCCTTTTCTTTTGCGTTCTGGAGCAGGCCACGGGCACGGTGTTCGGCCTCGTCGGAGAGGTCGAGGCCGGAGGCGAACCGTGGAACGTAGCTCTCGGGATCGGCCGGCTGGACCTCGAGACCGAGTTCGCGAACCACGTAGCGGTACGTGCGTGCGATCTCGTTTTTCTCGACGCGGGAAACGTCTGCGATCTCGTCGAGGCTGCGGGGAACGCCGGCCTGTCGTGCGGCGGCGTAGACACACGCCGTCGAGACGCCCTCGATCGATCGGCCGGGGAGGAGATCCTCGTCGAGTGCACGGCGGTAAATGACGCTTGCCGTCTCGCGGACGTTTGTCGGGAGACCAAGCGCAGAGGCCATTCGGTCGATCTCGCCGAGTGCCTGTTTCAGGTTGCGCTCTTTGGAGTCGCGGGTCCGAAAGCGCTCGTTCCACTTGCGAAGCCGCTGCATCTTCTCGCGCTGGCGCGAGCCAAGCGAGTTGCCGTAGGCGTCTTTGTTCCGCCAGTCGATGTTCGTCGAGAGCCCCTTGTCGTGCATCGTGTTCGTCGTGGGTGCGCCCACGCGAGACTTCTCGTTCTTTTCGGCGGCGTCGAACGCTCGCCATTCGGGACCACGGTCGACGGAGTCCTCCTCGACGACCAGCCCACAGTCCTCACAGACGGTCTCGCCGTGTTCGTCGTCGACAACGAGATTGCCAGCACATTCTGGACAGGCGAGATCGTTCGCTTCCTGTTCGGTTGTTTCGTCGGTCGATTCCTGTTCGGTACGCCGTACTCTGGTGTTCGATGGTGCGTTTGTCATGCGGGGGAGCGAGTACTGTCCGGCTGAGCCACGGGAAAAGCCGGACGGATTCGTTACCTACGACGTTCCGACAGACACGGTTTAAGAGTTTCGAAGTTTCGCCCCAGCAACGCTCGAAAACGTGTAATTCGCCGGTACTGGTATGATCGATCAAAACATTCAATTACCAGTTCGGGGCGTGAGGCTCAATCGGTTCCACCGGAACCAACAGGTATGCACGTTGCCGTCGGAAGTACGAATCCGGTCAAACTCGCAGCTGTCGAACGAACGCTCGATCGATTCGAGCCGACCGTCACCGCCGTTGGGGTCGACTCGGGCGTCCCCGAACAGCCCTGGTCGATCGGCGAGACCGTCACGGGGGCAGAGAATCGCGCCCGGCGCGCACTCGCCGAGACGGACGCCACGTACGGAATCGGGCTCGAAGGGGGCGTCGCCCGGATCGACGGCGTGCCCGGACTCTCGCTTGTCATGTGGGCTGTCGTGACCGACGGCACCCGCATCGAACGAGGCGGCGGCCCAACGCTTCGGCTCCCCGATCGAGTCGCAACACGTCTCGACGATGGCGCGGAACTCGGCCCGGTCATGGACGACGTCCTCGGTACTGATGACGTCGCTCGCAGTGAGGGCGCTGCCGGCGTGCTTACGGACGGGCTGACCGATCGGACGCGGGCCCTCGGCACCGCCGTCGCCTGCGCGTTCGGTCCGTTTCGCCGATCGGAGTACGACTGTTGACTGTGCTGTCGGCGTCGAGCACGGCGGGTCGGATCGAACTCCGTCACTGTGGGGGAGTTTTACAGGCCATCCAACCCGGTCGGTAGGCAGCGATTAGCCATAAAACAGTTCGCTAATCCAGAGTATCGTCAGATCGAATGAATTAACTGGTCGTACCAACGCTGCCTTTCCCGCCGGTTATTCCATGATTACTGCCGCCAAAAACCGCATGACTGCGGCGGGTTAACCGCACGTACCAAACCCCCTAAGGGTGGTGCTGTCATCCGAAGCGGTATGAGCACTGCAATGGCCCCCGACCTCACGAGCAAACAACAGCGCATTCTCCGCTACCTCCGAGAGAACGCAGCAACGAAGACATACTTCAAATCGCGGCTGATCGGACAGGAACTCGGGATGACCGCCAAAGAGGTCGGTGCGAACATCACCGCACTCCAGGACGGAGAGTGTGGCGTCGACATCGAGAAGTGGGGGTACTCCTCGAGTACCACCTGGAAAGTGGATCTCTGACCGGTCGATCCTGCCAGCGGCGGATTCTTTTGTGGTTCTGTCGCTGTCGTCAGTTCCGACCGATCGTCGAACGGATACTGACGATCGGCGCTACGACGCGATAACAGTCTTCCCCGGTCGCGACAGCACCAGTGTCACCACGGTGATCCCGGCACCGTCAGAGCTATTCGCCACGAGGACACACCCACTGGCAGTGCCGATCCTCTTCGACATGGACGGTGTCGTCCTCGAGGGACCGCGAACCGACCAACAGGTGTACGACGATGCGGCCGACGCCGCACTCGACGCTTTCGGCGTCGACCCGACGCCGGCCCAGCGTCGCACGCTCAGACGGACCGACATCGACGCCATCGATACCGTCTGTGAGCAACTGGGGATCGAAACCGATCGATTCTGGGCACAGAAAGAATCGTTTGCGTCCGCGGGCACTCACGAGCGCATCCGATCGGGGGCACGCAAGGTGTATGACGACGTCGATGCGATCGCCGACCTCGCGTCCCGAACCTCGATCGGACTGGTCACCAACAACCGCCACGAGACGGCGCGGTTCGTCGCCAACTATCTCGACACGGCGTTTGGAGCGTCCTTCGACGTCGTTCTGGGCCGCGAACCGACCGTCGAGGGATACCGTCGCCGCAAGCCAGACCCCTCCTACATCGAGCAGGCACTCACGGAACTCGGCGCCGACGACGGCATCTACGTGGGCGATCGCCCGAAAGACGTCACCGCCGGCAGGGCCGCCGGGCTGGAAACGGCGTTCCTGTGGCGGCCCCACAACCGGAGTCGCGAGTGCCCGCCGGCGGCAACCTACGAACTCGAGTCGCTGGTCGAACTCGACAGGCTTCCACTCGACTCGTAACTCACCACCCCCTGTTGATGCCGATCACGAGAGCTGAGATCGATCGGGAGCCCAGAGCCAATCGCATCGAGTCGCGATTCGATCGCTCCCAGGCGGTCGGATCGTCGTCGGCTACAGGGGAGTCAACCGCTGTAGGAGAGATACGTATCGGCGTCTCTCGCGAGCGTCGTCGCCCGTTCGTCAAAGGAGTCGGCGTGGCGGACGACCAGGAGTAACACCGTTTCGGGCCGTTCGACCGCATACCCATCCTCTCGGGAGAGCAGCCCCGCTGCCTCGAGTTCGCCGGCGTACTTGCTTACGGTCGGCGGCGACACGTCGAGCGCCGTTGCCAGGTCGCCGGCGGTCGCGTCGGGATTTAAGAGGAGCTCGATCAACATGCCGCGTGGCGTACTCCGGCGGAGATATCCCAGTGCGTCTTTTTCGAACTCGTCGAACCGGTCTGCCAGGACGAACCGCTTGTAATCTCCGTCGCTGTACTGCTCGATCGCCCCGACGTCTTCGAGCTGGCGCAGGTGATGTTGGGTCTCGCCGGTGCCAAGCTGGAGATCGTCACGGATCTTCGAGAAATGAGCCCCGGGCGTCGTCGAGAGGTAGCCGGCGATCGCGTCGCGGGCGTCGCTTTCACCCGTTTCGGCGGCTGCCGTCTCGGAGAAGCGAGCGAGCGGCGCGGCGGTAGAAAGCGCAGCGAAACGGCGAAGAATCGCTCGCTTGCTGTCGTCGACTCCGTCGGGCTCGGTCATCAGTGTCTATCTATCGGGATGGGACGAGCCCTAAAACCGGTTTCGCTCCGTCTCGTTCACCGATTCGTGACGGTCTCGGGAGGCAGAGTTACGACTGTTCGCCGTCTGCGGCCGACCCAGTCTCGGCCCCCTCGCCGATCGACTCGGTGTCCGAGATGGCCGTCGTCTCCTTGCCTTCCTTGATCGCCTGGGCCTGTTCTTCCATCGCTTCGACATCCATCTCCGCTTCCTCGTCGATTTCACCGATGATGTCTGCGATGTCGTCGAGGCCGATCAGTTCGCGGGTCTCGTCGTCGAACTCGAGACTGTCGAGTTGGTCGCCGTTTGCTTCGACGTCGCTGCCGGTGAGGTGTTTGCCGTAGCGGCCGACCATCGAGGACAGTTCCTGTGGCAGGACGAACGTCGTCGACTCGCTTTGTCCGATCTCGGTCAGCGTGTCCATCCCCATATCGATGACTGCTCGTTCACCCATCGATTCGGCAGCACGAGCCCGGAGGACGGTCGAGATGGCGTCACCCTGGGCTTCGAGGATCTGGCTCTGTTTCTCACCCTGAGCGCGGATGATATCGCTCTGTTTGTCACCTTCTGCCTGTTCGACGGCACTGCGGCGTTCACCCTGTGCCTCGAGTATCATCGCGCGTCGCCGGCGTTCGGCGGAGGTCTGTTTCTCCATCGCCTGCTGGACGTCTTTGGTCGGGTTGACCTCTCGGACTTCGACCGATTCGACGCGGATTCCCCACTCGTCGGTCGGACCGTCGAGTTCGTTGCGAATCCGGGTGTTGATCTCCTGGCGCTTGTTCAACGTGTCATCGAGTTCCATATCGCCGATGACGGCACGCAGGGTGGTCTGGGCGAGATTCGAGGTCGCCCGTTTGTAGTTGTCGACTTCGAGAAACGCTCGCTTTGCGTTCGTGACCTTGATGTAGACGACGGCGTCGGCGGTCACCGGCGAGTTGTCTCGCGTGATCGCCTCCTGGCGCGGAACGTCGAGCGTCTGTGTCCGCATATCGTAGCTGTAGGTCCGCGAGACGAACGGCGGCACGACGTTGATCCCGGGCTCCAGCAGTTTTCGGTACTCGCCAAGCACTGTGAGTGCCTTCTTTTCGTAGGCGTCGACGATCACGATCGAACTGAACAGGGCAGCGACGACGACGGCGAGAACGAGCGCACCGATCAGCAAGCCGACAGTCGTCGCCATAAAAAGCGGCGTTACGGGGATCATGATAGTATAACTGAAACAACGGTGTAAAAATATTTCCTTCCGAACCGTTTCGGGGGTCTCCGCCCGTCGGAATCGGTCGATCCGTGTGGAGCGGTCAGTCGGTTTTCCGGGAGCCGTCGGTGTCTTCGGCCGCCGTCTCGGACCCGCCATCCGTCTGGAAATCCTGGTCCATCTCCTCGATGACCTCGTCCGGATCCGCGATGTTCGCCGGATCCTTGCCCTCCTTGATCGCCTGGGCCTCCTGTTCCATGGCTTCGACGTCCATATCTGCTTCTTTGTCGATCTCGCCGATAATCTCGGCGATGTCGTCCAGCCCGATCAGCTCTCGGGTCTCCTCGTCGAACTCGAGACTGTCGAGTTGCTGGCCGTTTGCTTTGACGTCGCTGCCCGAGAGGTGTTTGCCGTAGCGGCCGACCATCGAGGTCAGCTCCTGTGGCATGACGAACGTCGTCGATTCGCTCTGGCCGATCTCGGTCAGGGCGTCCATCCCCTTATCGATGACCGCACGTTCGCCCATCGATTCGGCCGATCGGGCACGCAACACGGTCGAGATCGCATCACCCTGTGCTTCGAGGATCTGGCTCTGTTTCTCACCCTGTGCGCGAATGATGTCACTCTGCTTGTCACCCTCTGCTTTCTCGACGGCGCTGCGGCGTTCACCCTGTGCCTCTAAGATCATGGCACGGCGTTTTCGCTCGGCGGAGGTCTGCTGTTCCATCGCTCGCTGGACGTCCTTGGATGGGTTCACCTCACGGACCTCGACGCTCTCGACGCGGATCCCCCACTCGTCGGTGGGTTCGTCCAGTTCCTGACGGATCTTTGCGTTGATCTCCTGGCGTTTGTTGAGTGTGTCGTCCAGTTCCATATCGCCCAGCACGGCACGCAGGGTCGTCTGAGCGAGATTCGAGGTCGCCCGTTTGTAGTCGTCGACCTCGAGGAAGGCTTTCTTCGCATCCATCACCTTGATGTAGACGACGGCGTCGGCGGTCACCGGCGAGTTGTCCCGCGTGATCGCTTCCTGGCGTGGGACGTCAAGTGTTTGCGTTCGCATGTCGAACCGATACGTGTTCGAGACGAACGGCGGCACCCAGTTGATACCGGGTTCGAGCAGCTTTCGGTACTCACCGAAGACAGTCAGCGCACGCTTCTCGTAGGCGTCGACGATCTCGATCGCACTGAGCAATGCTGCGATGACGACGACGAGAACGAGGGCCCCGATAAATAGCAGGGCACCGCCGGTTTGCAACGGGAGTAGCTCCATACCGCATGTTACGGCGGCGTAATGAAAAGCGTTCTCTTATTGTGACGATATATTGATGAAAAACGATCGTCCGATCGCCTCGCGGTTAGTCCGAACTGCTCGACTCGGTTTCGGTCGCCGGCTCGTCGGCGTCGGTCGTTTCCTCTGCATCGGCAGCCTCCTCGGTATCGGCAACCTCCTCGGCATCGGCTGACGACTGCTCTGCCAGCGCTCGATCGATCTCGTCTTCGCCGATCGCACCGAGCGATTCGACCGTGAGCACGTTGCCACCCCCGGGGTCGAGGACGATGATCTCGTCGCCCTCCTCGATCGTTCCGTCGGTCGTGCGTGCGCTGTAATACGGGGCAAAGCCGCCTTCGTCGAGTTTGACTTCGCCGCTTCGGGTCGTGACGGTCTCGGTCACATAGCCGGTGCGACCGGAAAGCGAGTCGGAGTCCGAGGTCTGTGGCGTCCCCTTCCCGCCGTAGAAGTCGAACTCACGGTAGATGTAGGTCGCGGCGATACCGATCGCGAGCGTGAGCGCAGCGAGGACGAGGACGTTGGCCGCGGGCGGAAAGAGTAGTCCAACCAATCCCGCCCCAACCAGCGCGACGCCGATGACGATGAGGTGTGCGCCGGGCGACAGCGCTTCCAGTCCCATCAAGACGAGCCCCGACGCCAGCAGTACGAGGGGCATGTTGTCGAAGAGGAGTTCAAGCATAGTGGTGGCTAGGGTCTCAGCCCGATTAAATGTTTATTGCACGGCAGTGGTGTGATTCAGCCAAGCGGGAGTGCAAGCAACCGGGCGACGACGAGGAGCATCGCGATCGCGCCGAGTAGAACGAAGATCGCGTGTTCGAGTTTGGGGGTGCCGGCTTCGATAGGGGCCGAACTCGGCTCGGGGGCGTACTCTTCGGGATCGTCGTCGCTCGACTCCACGTCGGACTCCCGTCCGGAGAGATCCAGTGGGATTCGATCGCTGTCGGCTCGATCGTCGCCCGCGGTACGATGTTGCGGTTTGAGGTCAGACTCCACATCTCCCCAATCCGCGACGGGCTCTGACTCCGCGTCGCCGTCACTACCCGTTCCCCGTGGCGGCCCCGTCCCCGCGTCTCGTCCGTCACGATCGTCCGTCCCGTCGCCGGACGCGTCCTCTGGCATACTCCGTCCTACGATCGCCTCGGGCAAAAACCCGTGGCCTGTGCCCGCCCGGGCCGTCCGGCCGATCGTCTCGGACGGTCTGCGTCTCTCGGTCTCGCCGATCGGCGGTAATTGATGACGCTAATCCGTCTCAGGCCAGGTCTGTGGAACTGTCCTGCGTATCGCCGCCGTAGACGACGCCCCGTTCGGCGTCGAGTGTGACGGTTCGGCCGTCGTCTTCGTCGGCCAGGTCTGCGCCGCTGACCATCGGGATGTTCAGTTCGCGAGCGACCAGCGACGGGTAGCCGGTCATCCCTCGCTGGGCGTTGACGATGCCGCCGATTTTCGTGAGATCGCCCTCGAACTCCGCGTCGAACTCGGCGGGGATTGCGAGGATCGCCCCCTCGGGAATCGTCGAGAGGTCGCCGTTGTCGACCGTTACGAGGGGGCCGGCGGCCCGGCCTTCGACGACGACACGCCCGGTCGTCAGGGCTTCCGCGGCGACGTGGACTTTGAGCATGTTCGTCGTGTTCGAGCCTTCGAGTTCGGTCATCATCCCACAGAGGACGACGACTGTGTCACCGCTTTCGGCAGCACCAGCGTCTAGTGCGGCCTGGACTGCCTTCTCGACGACCTCGCCGGCACCCTGATCGGAGACGTTCGCATACAGCGGCGTCACGCCCCACGAGAGCGCAAGCTGACGACGCACGTTGTTGCTCTGGGTCGAGGCAACGACCGGGACGCCCGGCCGGAACTTCGCCGTCTTGAGCGCGGTGTAGCCGGACTCGGTGGCAGTGACGATCGCGTCGGCACCGATATCGCGTGCCAGAAACCGGGCCGATCGGGCCAGCGCGTCCGTCCGCGAATCGTCCGAGGCGGGCACACGCTGTTCGAGGTGTTCTTCGTACTCCGTGGAGTGTTCGACCTCGCGGACGATCCTGTCCATGGCGCTGACGACCTCCGCAGGGTGGTCGCCGATCGCGGTTTCGGCTGACAACATGACACCGTCAGTGCCGTCGAGGACGGCGTTGGCGACGTCCGAAGCCTCAGCGCGTGTCGGTCGGCGTGCGGTGACCATCGAGTCGAGCATCTCCGTCGCGGTGATGACCGGCTTGCCGGCCTCCTGGCACTTGCGGATGATCCGTTTTTGAATCATCGGCACGTCTTCCATCGGACACTCGACACCAAGATCGCCCCGGGCAACCATGACGCCGTAGGAAGCGTCGACAATCTCGTCTAGGTTGTCGACAGCGCCCGCCCGTTCGATCTTCGAGATGATCGGGATTTCCGCACCGCACTCTTCGAGTACCTCGCTGACCTCGTAGACGTCCTCGACATCGCGGACGAAACTCGCTGCGACGAAGTCGACGTCCTTTTTTGCGGCAAGTTCCAGATCTTTCCGATCGGATTCGGTGACGATATCGAGATCGAGGTCGACGCCGGGGACGTTGACACCCTTGCGGCCGGCGAGCTCTCCCCCGGTGTCGACGTGTGCCCGAATCGTCTCGCCGTTGCGTTCGAGGACGGTCGTCTCGATCAGCCCATCGTCGAGTAGAATTCGATCGCCTTCCTCGACGGCGTCGATCGGCAGCGAGACGCCGACCCGTTCGGGCGTCGCCGTCTCCCCCTTGGCGAACTCGATCTCGGAGCCGGTTTCGAGGTGGACCGTTTCGCCGTCCGGAAGGGGAGCCGTCCGGATCTCCGGCCCCTGCATGTCGAGCATGACGGCGACGGGGTCTTTGCGGTCGGCGTCGACGGCTCTGATCCGATCGATGAGGTCGGCTCGATCGTCACGGCTGCCGTGACTCGCGTTCAACCGTGCGACGGACATCCCTGCGTCGGCAAGATCCTGGATCGCCGACCGAGAACTCGAGGCCGGACCCAGCGTACAGACGATTTTCGCATTTCTCATGTCCGTCCCTATCGGGGGGCATGGCAAAAAGGTGGCTGATTTACCGGTATTGGCTGTGTATTTTTTCGTTATAATCCCTGTCCCCTGCCACGCCAACGGTTTTGGGGCCCATCCGGGAGAACGGATGCACGCCGACCGACGGGTCGCGTATCGACATCGCCGATCGAGACGTCCGGAACGCCCGGGAACTGGCGTCGATCCTGAGCGAGAGCAGAACCGATTTCGAACAACAAAACGCCGAACTCATCGACGTTGGTCGGTCTCGCTGTGCGTAGGTTTGCCTACTGTGCTGTTCTCTTGACGCCGTTCTGATCAGTGACGAAAACTCGCGAAAGGGACGCGTTACTGGACTTTCTCGCCAATCGCCGCGTCGCCGTGGGTCGTCAGCAGGTCAGCGTCGTCGCCGGCGGCAAGGATCATCCCGTTGGACTCGACGCCGAACAGCTCTGCGGGCTCCATGTTCGCCAGCAGAATACACTTTTCGCCGGGAAGGTCGTCGAGATCGTGCAGCTGTTTGATGCCTGCGACGACCTGGCGTTGCTCGAAGCCGATATCGACTTCGAGGCGTGCGAGGTCGTCTGCGCCCTCGATCCCCTCGGCCGACTCGATCCGCCCGACGCGGATGTCCAGATCCTGAAAGTCGTCGAACCCGATTCGTTCCTCGAGTAGCGGCTCGAGATCGCTCGTGTCTGCCATGCTGCCGGATTCGCCTGCAGCCGTGTCATCGCTTTCGATCTCGTCGTCGGTTGGCTCGTCGTGGTCGGTTTCCGAGTCTGTGTCCGTGCCCGCAGCCGCGACGCGCGCTTCGAGTTCCTCGTTGAGTTCCGCGACACGATCGTCTTCGATCTTCTCGAACAGCTCGCCGGGCTCGTCGAAGTTCCGGGGCGGTGCGTCGAGGGCGTCTTCGAGGTGTGCGTCCCCGACAGCACCCGCTTCGCCAAGCTGGTCCCACAGCAACTGGGCCTTGTCGGGAGCGATCGGTTCGAGCAACACACCGACGGCCTTTGCGATCTGGACGCAGTCGCGGATGACCTGTGCGGCCTGGTCGGGTTCGTCGTCAGTGAGCTTCCAGGGCTCGTTGCGCTGGATGTACTCGTTGCCAAACTGGGCGAGCCCCGTCGCGGCCTGGCCGACCCCGCGCAGCGAGTAGTCGTTGACGCTCTCGCGAACCTCGCCGATCGCGCCCTCGATACGCTCTCGAACCTCCGTGGAGACGTCGGCCTCCGGAGTCCCCTCGTAGTTCCGGTAGGCAAAGAGCAGCGATCGGTACCAGAAGTTCCCGACCGTGCCGACGAGTTCGCCGTTGACTTTCTCCTGGAAGGCGTCCCAGGAGAAGTCGACGTCTTGCTGGAGGCCGCCAGTCGTCGTCAGGTAGTACCGCAGCAGATCAGGGTGAAAGCCTTCCTCGAGATATTCTTTGGCCCAGATCGCTCGGTTCCGACTCGTCGAGAGCCCCTTCCCGTTGATCGTAATAAAGCCGGTTGCGGCGACGCCGCGGGGGGCGTTGTAGCCCGCTCCGTCGAGCATCGCCGGCCAGAAGATCGTGTGGTGCTGGATGATGTCCCGGCCGATGATGTGGACGATTTCCCCATCCCCTTTCCAGACCTGTTCCCAGTCGTACTCGTCCGCGCCGACACGCTCTGAGTACTGTTTCGTCGACGCGATGTACTCGATCGGGGCGTCGACCCAGACGTAGAGAACGAGGTCGCTGGTCTCTCCGTCGGCTGAGGGATAGTCGATCCCCCAGTCCATATCCCGCGTGATACACCAGTCCTGGAGACCGTCTTCGATCCACTGGCGTGGCTGGTTGCGGGCGTTCGACGTTCCTTCCAGATTGTCCAGAAAGTCGGTCAGATACGCCGCAAACTCCGAAACCTCGAAAAACTTGTGGGTCCGATCGCGGTATTCGGCCGGGTTCCCCGTGATCGTACTCGTCGGCGCCTCGACTTCGCCAGGTTCGAGATGGCGCTGACAGCCCTCGTCACACTCGTCGCCACGGGCTTTCTCGCCACAGTAGGGACACGTTCCCTCGACGTACCGATCGGGGAGGTACTGATCGGCGTCGGGGTCGTAGGCGACCTGGATCTCTTTTTCGTAAATGTAGCCCTCCTCGTCTAGGGCCCGGACGATCTCCTGGGTCAGTTCGGTGTTCGTCTCGTCGTGCGTGTGGCCGTAGTTGTCGAAGTCGACGTTGAACTGTGGGAACGTCTCCTCGTACTGCCGATGCCATTCGAGGGCGAACTCCTCGGGGTCGACGCCTTCCTTTTCGGCGTTGACAGCGACCGGTGTTCCGTGCATATCCGAGCCACAGACGTAGGCCGACTGTTGGCCCAGTGTCTGGAGGGCACGGTTGAACGCGTCTGCACCGATGTATCCTCGCAGGTGACCGATGTGGAGATCGCCGTTTGCATACGGCAGCCCACAGGTCACGACGGCGGGACGATCCGTCGGAAACTCGTCGTTGCTCATACTCGCCACGTAGCAGTGGCAGGCGTAAAACCCGCCGGTTTCGATCGAGCGATCGACTGCGCTGGACCACCGTTCTGGAGTGACCGATCGCGAGTGATGCGTGCTAACTGCTCACATGAACTGGTCTGCGAACGGGTAGCAATGGAATAGCGTTCGAAAGTGTTGACTGCTGTGTTGGACTGCGCACAACACTTTTTCGATGTGCCGTGATATCCCGTGACATGGGTTCCGTCGATATCCCGCGCGAACAGTGGGCGACGCGCATCGGATTCATTTTCGCGGCGGTCGGCAGCGCGGTGGGGCTGGGGAACATCTGGCGATTCCCGTTCCAGGTCGGCCAGGAAGGTGGGGCTGCGTTCTTGCTCGTCTACCTGCTGTTTATCATCCTCATCGGCTTCCCGGCGATGCTCGTGGAGTTCGTGGTCGGCCGCTACACCGAACGCAACCCGGTGGGTGCGCTCAAGGAAGTCGGGAGTGGGGCCTGGGCGTACATCGGCTGGATCTTCGTCGCCACAGGGTTCGTGATCCTCTCGTACTACAGCGTCGTCGCTGGCTGGACGATCAGGTATACGCTGCTCGGACTGCAGGACGGCTACCTTGCCGACGCCGCCGAGGCCGAAGGTCAGTTCGTCGAACTCGCTTCCGGGCTCGATGCAATCTTGTTCCACGCGCTGTTCATGGCCGTCGTCATCACGATCGTCGCCTACGGCATCCAGCGAGGGATCGAACTCGCAGTGAAGGTGATGGTCCCGGCGATCATCGTTATCACGGTCGGGATGGCCGCCTACGCCTTCACACTCGACGGGGCAAGCGAGGCCTACGCCTACTATCTCTCACCGGAGTTCAGCGTGATCGCCGCCGAGTGGACGAGCATCCTCCCCGCGGCTGCCGGACAGGCGTTTTTTACCCTCTCGCTGGGGATGGGTGTCATGATTACCTACGCCTCCTACCTCGGTGAGGACCGCAATCTCGCCGAGGACGGCGCGATCGTCATCGGCTTCGACACCGCGATCGCTTTCATTACCGGGCTGATCGTCTTCCCGATTCTCTTCACTGCGGGCGTCGATCCAGCGGATCCAGGCGCCGGCGCGATCTTCGTCTCGCTCGCCGCTGCCTTCGGTGACCTCACGCTTGGCTGGCTCATCGGGACAATCTTCTTCGGAACCGTTGCGATCGCTGCCCTTTCGAGTGCGATCAGTCTCATGGAGGTGGTCGTCTCCTACATCATCGACGAGCGGGGCGTCGATCGGTCGAGAGCAGCGATCGGGATCGGGAGCGGAATGTTCCTCCTTGGCATCCCGTCCGCGTACGATCTCGTCTTGCTCGATCTCTTTGACCTCTTTGCCGATCAGATCCTGCTCGTCCTCGGCGGCCTCCTGTTGACGGTTCTCGTCGGCTGGCTCAGCTCCGATCTCGCCGTTCGCGAACTCGAACGGGGGATCGGCGATCTCGGCTCGATCGGCACCGCCTGGATCTGGGCGGTCAGGGTCCCGGTCGTCCTCGCGTTGCTCGCGGCGCTGTACCTCGGCGTCCTGGAGTACATCGAGTTCCTGCAGGAGGGATTCCTGCCGTGGCTCGACGAACAGTAGGCCAAGAGCCCGCCAGCGCCCACTCTGGACGATCGATCGGACGGCGGCGCGTCGAGAGGGTGTCGATCGTCGGTGGCGTGCGGAAAGGCGCCGACCGGTTGTCGGTGGCGGCTCGGAGGGGGACGACCGTCCCGCTCACTCCGTCTCTGGTGGTTCGATCGTCGTCTCGATCGAGCCGTAGATGCCGAAGATATCTTCGTAGCCGTGTTCGCTGGCGAGAATCGGGACGATCCCTTCGGTGTCGACGCTGTGTGTGTACGTATCGTCCTGGGCGAACACTTCGCCGACCGGGATCTCCTCGAAGTTCGAGTAGTAGACGGTGGGGTCTCCAGTCCCTTTTGGCACCTCCTCGTGACCGCTGACGACAGTCGTCTCCGTGTACGTCGGTTCCTCGTCGGTCAACAGGCCATGGACCCGAAGGAATTCCAGTGTGGCGTCGTAGCCTGCCTCGATGGCCTCCTCGCTTCCCTGACGACCGACTTCGAGTGACACCGCGTGTGGCAACACCGAGTCGAGCGTCGTCCCCCGGAGTTCACTGGAGTCGACGGCGTAGTCGATCGGGATGCCAGTCACCGTTCGCCGGACCGAGTCGGTCAACTGGCTGTAGATCGCAAACGGTGGTGGTGCGCTATGAGAGGTATGCAAGGCGAGAATCGCGTCTGCACCCGTGAGGAGTTCGACCAGCCGCGCCGCGAGCACCGACTCGTAGGCCTCGCTCTTGTCGTCGCCCGGAAACGCGCGGTTCAGATCCGCTTCCGTGTAGCGGACCCCGCGCGCGATCGCCGGCTCGTTGGCGATGATCAGCTGTACGGTCCCGTTGGTGCCGTCGACATCGATCTCGTCTATCAGTCGCTCGACGATCCGCACGCCAGCGGGCTCGTCGCCGTGAATACCGCCGACCACGGCAACCCGGGGCCGCCCCGACCCACGCTCGATCAGCTTCATGTATGACGATACAGTGAGCGCCGCCCATAAATCAATGCTCCTGACTGCTTGGGGGACCGGCGTCTAGCGACGACCCCGCTTTCACGATCGGTATCGTCGTGACTGCTGGCTGGGTGCCCGACTGCAGGCTGGTGGTACCGACCCGGCCACTACACCTCCTCGGCGTCCCAGATGGCCGGCAACAGCTCGAGCCGGCTGCCGGCAACGCACGCGAGCCCGACCACGATCGAGCTCCCGACGCCGGTCAGGAACGCGATCCCGCTGGGAGCGACCACGACCAGCACTGCGGTCCCGACCCACGCCAGCCACCCCAGCGCCTCCCAGGGTCGTCCCTCATAGAGTCGCCAGCCCGACAGCGAGAACAGGAATCCGCCAAACGCTGCAGCAACGAGGATGCCCTCGACTGCACTCGAAGCGGCGACGAGCACCAGACAGCCGACGACTGCGACGGCGTCGAACCGGTCCATACCGATCACTCACACCGACGCCGCAAACGCGTATCGATCGATCGCGCTGCCGATCAGTCGTCGCTGGCGATCGGGACGCTCGCCCGCATCTCGAGCCGATCGAGATCGCCAATAAACGAGGCGAGCATCTCGCGGGTGACGTGGGGCATACAGACGATCCGGAGCTCGCCGGTCGCCGTCCGGGAGATCCGCCATCCCCGATCGCGGAGTGCGTCGAACGTCGATTCGGGGACGTCGGCTGCGACCAGCGGCAGCGTGGGTTCGATACAGTCGTAGCCCCGTTTTGCCAGCGCGTCGGCGAGCCACTCGGCGTTGTGCTGTGCGCGGACGGACTGGGCCCGGTAGCCACCCGGCCACAGCTCTTCCATCGCAGCGACGGCGCTTGCGACACCTGCCCCCGATCTGGTCCCGGTCAGCGTCGCCTGGGAGGTCGACTCGAGATACGGTGTGTCAGTGGCGAGTTCGTCGAGCAGGTCTTCGGAGCGGACGAGCAGTCCGCCGGCTGGGACCGCCGCTTGCCCCATCTTGTGGGGATCGATCGCCATCGTATCGATCGGCGCGTGTCCGAAGTGCCACTCGTAGTCGGTAAACGGAAGCACGAAGCCGCCCCAGGCCGCGTCGACGTGACACAGCGCGTCGACCGTGCGGGCGATCTCGGCGAGTTCCGGGATCGGATCGACGCGACCGTACTCCGTGGTTCCTGCGACGCCGACGATCATCGCCGTTTCGGCGTCGACACAGGAGCGGACGGCGTCGAGATCGGCCCGGTGATCGCCGTCCGTCGGGACGATCCGAAGCTCGACGCCGAGGACGTCGGCTGCCTTCTGGAAACTGAAGTGGCCGGACTCGGGCATGACGACGTTGGGCGTCGTCGTGGTGGCCCGCTCCCGAGCGATTCGGACGGCCTGGAGGTTCGCCTCCGTGCCGCCGCTTGCGACGTACCCCGACGGCTCGTCGAGCCCGGCGATCTCGCCTAACATCGCGATCGCGTCGTCTTCTAAGGCTGCGACGGTGGGATAGCTGCCAGGATCGCCAGGATTCGTCGCGAGAAACCGTTCGGCCGCCTCGCGAGCGACCGGGTGGGGCTCCGTACACATCGAAGAGAGCACCCGATCGAACGCTTGGGGCTCCGCGTGCATATCACCTGAGTAGATAGTCAACGGTTTATTACTTGCGCTTAGCATCGGATCGAGCGCAGCCGCTCGCCCGGTTCGTAAGGGAGAGTGCGATCGGTTTCGGATTCGGGGTGCCGAGCTGCGGTGGTCGGGTCCGAGCCCACGAGCCGATGGCCGCGAACTAATCGCCGAAAGCCGAGTGTTGCAACCCGATCGCCGCCGGCGTCAGCGCACCGAATCGAGCAACAGCTGCTGTTCGACGCGTTTCACTTCGTGTTGGACGTCACGGACGGCGTCGATGTTCGCTGAGATCGAACTCACGCCCTCGTTGACGAGGAACTGGACCATATCGGGTTTTGAGCCTGCCTGGCCACAGATGCTCGTCTCGACGTCGTGTTCGCGGCAGGTTTCGATGACGTCCCCGATCAGACGCAAGATCGCGGGGTGAAGCTCGTCGAACCGATCGGCGACGTGTTCGTTGTTCCGATCGACCGCGAGCGTATACTGGGTGAGGTCGTTCGTCCCGAAGGACGCGAACTCGATCCCCGACTCGGCCAGTTGCTCGATCGAGAGCGCGGAGGCTGGCGTCTCGACCATTACACCCCACTTGCGTTTCGCGGGGTCGATTCCGGCCTCTTTCATGAGCGTTTTTGCGCGGTGGACGTCTTCGGCGTCGTTGACCAGTGGGAACATGATCTCGACGTTGTCGTAGCCCAGTTCGTAGAGCCGCCGGAACGCTTCGAGTTCGTGGGCGAAGACGTCCGGCCGATCGAGCGATCGGCGGATGCCACGGTAGCCGAGCATCGGGTTGTGCTCTTTTGGCTCGTCTTCGCCGCCCTCGAGCTGGCGGAACTCGTCGGACGGCGCATCGAGCGTCCGAACCCGAACGGGGCGGGGGTAGAACTCGTCGGCGACGCGACGGATCCCCTCGACGAGTTCGGTGATGTAGGCGTCCGCGCTGTTTTCCTCGATGAACTTCGCCGGCGTCTGGTTGAGCGAGAGGATCATGTGCTCGGTGCGCAAGAGCCCCACGCCGTCGGCACCCGTCGCTGCCGCCCGCTCTGCGGCTTCGGGGATCGAGACGTTGACCTTGACTTCGGTCGCCGTCATCGGCTTGACCGGGGATTTCGGCCGAACCTCTTCGACGGGTTCGGTCTCCTCCTCTGGCTCGACCGCCTGCCCTTCGAGGACGGAACCGCGTTCGCCATCGAGCGTGACGACCTGTCCGTCCTGTAGGGTTGTCGTCGCGTTCGTCGTGCCGACGATCGCTGGCACACCGAGTTCGCGGGACACGATCGCCGCGTGGCTGGTCATCCCACCTTCGTCGGTGATGATGCCGACTGCGCGTTTCATCGCGGGGACCATATCCGGCATCGTCATCTCGGTGACGATGATGTCGCCCTCACCGACTTTGGCGAGGTCGTCGAGTTTCTTGACGATCCGGGCGGGCCCGCTCACCGTGCCAGGACTGGAGCCGAGCCCATCGACGATGACGTCGCCGGTGTCGCTTGGTTCCGCCCCGCCACCAGCGTCCGTTGCCGTCCCGCTCCCGTCGGTGAGCCCCTCCGACGCGTCGACGCTGCTTTTTGTGGGGTCGAACCCCTCCTCGCTCTCTTCGTCGATCGTCGTGATCGGCCGCGACTGGAGCATGTAGATCTCTCCGTCGACGATCGCCCACTCGACGTCCTGTGGATCGCCGTAGTGGGCTTCGACGCGCTCGCCGAGGTCGAGGAGGGCGTTGATCTCGTCGTCGTCGAGCACCCGCGCGGTCCGCGAATCGGCTGGCACCTCGCGCTCGACGGTCTGACCGGTGTCCTCGTCTTTGACGTGCATCACCTTCTTTTCGGCAACGGTCACGTCGATCGAGCGATCCTCGCGTTCGACGACGTAGTTGTCCGGCGAGACGGCGCCGGAGACGACGGCTTCGCCCAGCCCCCACGCAGCCTCGATAATCATCGTCGGATCCCCCGTCGAGGGGTGGCTGGTGAACATCACACCGGACTTCTCGGCGTCGACCATCTGCTGGACGACGACCGCGATGTTGACCGTCGAGTGGTCAAAGCCCTGTTCCTGACGATAGTAGATCGCCCGCTGGGTGAACAGCGACGCCCAGCACTCACGGACCCGATCGAGCAGCGCCTCCTCGGTTACATTGAGGTAGGTGTCCTGCTGGCCGGCAAACGAGGCGTCGGGCAGGTCCTCTGCCGTCGCCGACGAGCGAACCGCGACGAACGCCGCCTCGTCGTCGCCAATCTCGCGGTAGGCCTCGAGGATTTCCTCGCGAAGCGGGTCGGGAAACGGCGTCTCGAGGATCAGTTCCTGTGCCCGATCGGCGGCGTCGGCGAGGGCGGCAGAATCGTCGACGTCGACGTCGACGGAAGCGAATAGCTCTTCGTCGATAGACGCCTCTTCGATGAACGACCGATACGTCTTCGCGGTCACGACGAACCCAGGCGGCACCGGAAGTCCGGCACCCGTCAACTCGCCCAGAGACGCGCCTTTCCCGCCGACCGTTTCGAGATCGTCGGCGCTGATTTCCTCCAGCCAGAGTACAGCCATTCTACCTGTGTGATCATTGGTCCTCATAAAGAAGCTTGCGAACAATTCCCACGAATCGGAACTCGGAACCGAATAACTTTCGACGGACCGACACTGCATTCCGGACCGATCGGCGACGGTGAAACTTGCCGTAGAGAGGCATACCAGGGCCTGTTACCGGCTTTTGCGCCGAGTTTCCAGGGTTCGATTCGCACAACGTACTGATCGAATAGTAAACAGGTCGGCGGAGTGGAGATACAGATGGCAACCGGCAGCGGTGTGGCGGTCGACTGTCACAGGACCACCTGCCCGCCAGCTCAGGCCTCGATAATCTCGTCCGAGTCGTCTTCGGGGACCACGATCGAGCCGTCGAGAACGGTCACTCCCCGGCCGCCGACGCGAACGTCGCCGTCGACACGAACCCGGACGATGCCCGGGCGATCGACGTAGTGGCCCTGTTCCAGCCGAAGTTCCTCGGGGAAGTCGCCGTCGAACGCGGCGTATCGATCGAGATACGCGCCGACGGCACCGCTTGCCGTTCCAGTGACGGGATCTTCCGGCACGCCGGCTCCGGGGGCGAACATCCGTCCGTGCGCCGTCGACTCGGCGTCGAGCGCATCGAAGCTAAAACAGTAGACCCCCGTCGCGTCGACGTCGTCGGTGAGCCCCTCGATCGCCTGCATATCCGGCGTTGCATCCCCGAGATCCGAGAGGTAGGTGATCGGTACTATCAGAAACGCCAGCCCGGTCGAGGACACCGCAAGCGGGAGGTCGTCTCGTGCGCCTTCGAGTGCCGCCCGTTCGACGCCGAGTGCGTCGGCCACCCGATCGTAGCCGACGTCGACCTCGCGAACCGTCGGCGCGTCCTGTGTCATCCACACTGTCTCATCCGCCTCAACGTCGATCTCGAGGACGCCGACGTTCGTCTCCAGTGTCGTCGTGCCGGGGCCGAGTCCCTCCTCGTGGAGGTGGGCGAACGAGCCGATCGTCGCGTGGCCACAGAGATCGACCTCCCGGGTCGGCGTGAAGTACCGAATTCGGCGATCGGCCGTCTCGCTCTCGCGGAGAAAGGCCGTCTCGCTGAGTGCGAGTTCGTTCGCGATCGATTGCATCTGCTGGGCGGAGAGGCCGTCAGCATCGGGAACGACGCCGGCCGGGTTCCCCGCGAGCGGGTCATCGGTGAAGGCATCGACCTGGAGCGCGCGAACCGTATCCATACTCCGCCGTCGGCCGGATGCCGTATCAATCCATCGTCAGCTACTCCGGTCGATCCCTGGTGGTCTCGCTGTTGCCGATGTTGGCGTTGACTGTGGTCGAAAACTCCCGTCCGAGGATCATCGGACCGAGCGCGTCGTGGTGTCGGTTCGCCGGGATCACGGCCTGTCCCGTCGCAACCTGCTCTCGGACGACCGCCGGATCGCGATTCTTGCGCTCGGCAACTCGCTGCATCGACCGGTGATCGTCCCCTCGCGGGCGGCCTGGAGGCAGGTTCCAGCCCACTTATGCCGGTCGGTTCCCTGCCCCCGAGTAGGTGCCATCAGATGGGCGAGCTACCGGACGACTTCGACTGTACGATCACGAACTGGGAGTATATTTACGGCCTCTGTCGGACGGTCAGCGACGAGGTCCGTCGCGACGAGTTCGAGCCCGAGGTCATCGTCGCACTCGCCCGCGGCGGCTGGTTTGCGGGTCGCTGTTGCTGTGATTTTCTCGGGCTCGACGACTTGACGAGCCTGAAGATGGAACACTACGTCGGGACCGCAAAAAAGAGCGGAGAGCCGACGGTTCGCTACCCGATGCCAGAGGGGAGCGTCGCGGGCAAAAACGTCCTCATTATCGACGACATCGCCGACACCGGCGGCTCGATCGAGCGCGCCGAGGAGTACGTCACCGATCGGGATGCTGGCGACGTTCGGACTGCAACACTCCAACTGCTCGGGACGAGCGAGTACCAGCCCGATTACGTCGGCGAACACCTCGATGAATGGACCTGGGTCGTCTACCCGTGGAACTTTATCGAGGACATGATCGATCTAATCGCTGGCGTCATGGGCGACGCCGACTCCGAGACGTTCACCCAAGACGACGTTCGTCAGCGTCTCAGCGATGTCCACGGCATCGATCGCATCGAGATGGAGATTGCCCAGCCCGATCGGTTGCCCGAGGTCCTCACAGAGATGGATCGCCGCGACGTCATCGAAGCGACTGGAGACGGCGAGTGGTCGCTGACGGCGGAGTGAGCTATTCTGCGGGCGCCCCCTCGTCCGTTCTCTCATCGTGTTCTACAGTCGCTGTCCCCTCTCCGTCGACGATCGACTCCGTCCAGGTCCCCCGCGTGAACCAGGCGACGGCTGCGAGTGCACCGACGACATCGCCGACCAGGACGCCCGCCCAGATCCCTGTCGTCCCCCAGCCGGCGACGAAGACGAGATAGTAGGTCACGGGCACACGGACGATCCAGAGGCCGAGTACGGCAAAGGCAAGCGCCGTCTTCGTGTTGCCGGCTCCCCGGAACGCGCCCAGGATCACCTGCAACACGCCCATAAAAACGAAGGCGGCTGCGGCGAACTGGAGATAGGTAACGCCGTAGTCGATCGTCTCCGCTCGCCCCTCAGCCTCGGCCGTAAGAAACACCGAGACGAACGGTTCCGGAAACAGGAACGCGACCGCTCCAGCCACGAACATGATCGCGGCGATCACTCCCGCAGCGACCCACGTGGCTTTCGCTGCCCGATCGGCCCTGTCGGCACCGAGGTTCTGGCCGACGATCGTATCTGTCGCCTGTCCCAGTCCCAGCGCCGGGAGGAAGGCAAGCGAGATCAGCCGGTTGCCAAGGCCATAGGCTGCCACGACTGCCGGCGGGAAGGTGACGGCGATCGCCGTCATCGCGAGCAATGCAAGTGCGGTCATCGACTGTTCGAGGGCCGTCGGGACTCCCAATCGCGTGATCTCGGAGACGTACTCGAGCCGTGGCAGGAGGTGTTCTGGCTGAATGTCGGGCCCCACATCAGTGTAGTACAGCAGATAGAACCCGATCGCCGTCGCGACCCCTCGCGAAATGACGCTTGCGACTGCAGCACCTTGTACCTCGAGGCGAGGGACCGGTCCGAGCCCGAAGATAAACACCGGGTCGATGAGCAGGTTGAGCACGACGCTGACGACCATTACGACCATCGGCGCACGGGTGGTGCCGTAGCCACGCATCAGCGAGACGAAGACAAAAAAGCCAAACAGGAAGGGGAGGCCAAGAAAGAACACCTGCAGGTACTCGGCTGCAAGCGGAATAATTGCTTCCTGTGTGTCCTCCTGGGCTGGCAGCAGTGCAAGCATCGGCTCCGTCGCAACGTAGCCGATCGCTCCGAGGCCGATCGCGACCAGCGAGACGAACGACACCGTCTGGCCGGCGATCAGCCCCCCTTGCCCGCTCTCTGCACCGGTGTGCTGGGCGATGAGAATCGCACCCGCAGCAGTGAACCCGCCCCCGATCGCGATCAGCAAGAACAACAGCGGAAAGGCAAGACTCACTGCGCCCACGGCGTCCGGCGAGAGTGCACCCAGCCAGAACGTATCACCGACGTTGTAGGCGACCTGCAACAACTGGATGACGACAAGCGGCCACGCCAGCGTGAACATCGGTCGAAGGAGACTCCCCTCGGTGAGCGTCGTCTCCTTCGGGTGGTCCGACATACGCCTACGTACCGCTGGGGGACAGTTGAGCGCTTCTGAACAGTGCTATCGCGACCCACGAGCGACTCGACGGCTTCATACGGATCGTTGTAACTATGTACCGCCGATCGCCAAGGCGGGTCGGCGATCGGCGGTAATTGACTACGACTGTCCGTATCAGTCCGCGATCGCTTCCGTCGGCTCGGCCTCGATCGTCCCGTCTTGCACCCAGAGATCACCGAACAGTTCGTCCTGGGCGAGTCGGACGCGACCGCGGTGGGCAAGAAAGAGCAAGGCAAGATAGGTCATCACGCGGGAGCCGCCCGTCTCGTCGATTTCGGCGTACAGCACCTCTTCACGCCCCTTCTCGTAGTGGCCATCGAGGACCGCCTCGACGTCGTCGATCACGGTCTCGATGTCCTCCTCGTGGGTCGTGTGGGTGACGTCGTCGCTGGTCGGCTCGTCGTCGACTCGCAACTCATCGCCGGAGTGGTAGTTGAGTTCCTGGACGCCTCGTCCGTAGCCGTGGGGCGAGTCGCTTGTATCGTAACTCCGGGACTCCTTCCACCAGCTGCCACGCTCGGCCTCACGGAGGTCTCGTACCAGTTCGTCCAGCGTCTCGGGTTTGCCACGAGCGTGTTTGCGCTCCAGTCGCCGCTCCATCTCCGCTTCGAGCCCCTCGACGGGGTCGAACCCGGCCGGCGATCCGTCGGCTCCCGCGGCGTTCAGCTCTCCCTCGTCGGCAAACGGCGCTTCCCACGGCGGGAGCTCCTCGGGCTCGGGGTCGTCCGGGGCAAACAACGCATCGCTTTTCATCCGCAGGAGGACGCTGGCGTAAAACAGCGCTCGCCCCGACGTCCGGAGATCGGCGTCGTCCAGCGCCTCGAGGAACTTGTCTGTCACGCGCACGACGTCGATATCCCAGGGATCGATCTCGCCGTCTTTGGCGAGCTGGACGAGCAGTTCGACCGGCTCGACGTCCTCGTCATCTCCGTCGTCGACCACGGCGTCACCCATATCGGGGTCGTCCGCCCCACCGTCTTCCATGTCGGACTCGTCCGCTCCAAATTCGAGGCGGACGTCGTCTCCGGGGCGATCGCGATCGTCGTGGTTGGCGATCTGGAGCGGGATCTCGTCTCCGTCGTCGCTAGTCATCGGCAGGCACCTCACCACTGCGAAGATCGATCCCGGTCACCGCACTGACGTTGTCCTGTTGCATCGTCACGCCGATCGCCCGTTCGGAGCGATCGAGCATCGCAGAGCGATGCGAGACGACGACAAACTGGGCGCTGCCGGCCAGCTCCTCGACCATCTCGCCGATCCGATCCGCGTTGACGGCATCGAGGAAGGCGTCGACCTCGTCTAGGGCATAAAACGGCGCCGGGTTGTGGCGCTGGATCGCGAAAATAAACGCCAGCGCGGTCAGTGACTTCTCCCCGCCGGACATCGCATCCAGGCGCTGGATCGGTTTGTCACCCGGCTGGGCTTTCATCGTGAGCCCCCCGTCGAACGGATCGTCCTCGTCTTCGAGATGGAGCGAGCCGGTCCCCTCGGAGAGCGTCTCGAAGATCTCGGTGAACTGGGCGGCGATCGCCGAGTAGGCGTCCATAAACGTCCGCTTTTTCTGTGTTTCGTAGGATTCGATCCGATCGCGGATCCCGTCGGCCTCTTCGACCAGCGTGGCTTTTGCGTCCTCGAGCTCGTCGAGCTCCGCTCGGACCTCGTCGTACTCGTCGATCGCGAGCATGTTCACCGGCTCCATGGCTGCCATATCGCTCTGGAAGCGCTCGATCATCTCGACTACGGTCTCGTGGTCGGGGACGTCCGCGGGGTCGTAGTCGCCGACCTCAGATTCGAGCGACTCGATCTCCCACTCCAGAGTGCTCGCCCGCTCGCGGTGGTCCTCGAGTTTACTCTCGATCGTGTTGACACGGTCCTGTTGCTGGTCGCGGCTCGTCCGTGCGTCGGCGAGTTCGGCTTTGAGCTCGCTTCGCTCGGCCTTGAGCTCGGTGAGCTCCGATTCGAGCTCTTCGACCGCCTCGTGTTTGGCCGCAAGCGCCGTTTGCTTCTCGGCGATCGTCGCCTCGTGGGCCTCGATTCGCTCTTCGTGGTCTGCTTTGCGATTCTGTGCGGTCTCGATCTCCTCGTGGAGGTCCTCGATCGCGTCTTCGGCGTACTCCTTTTCGAGGCGCAACTCGTTGAGTGTGCCGTCGAGGTCGGCGATGCGGTCCTCGCGGTCGTCGATCTCTGCCTCGAGCGCTTCGATCTGGGCGGTCAGCTCGGGGATCTTCGAGTCAGCCAGTTCGTCCTCGAGGTCCGCAATGTCCGCCTCGATCGATTCGACCGTGGCCGTCTTGCGCTTGATCTCCGCCTCGATCTCGGTCATCCGCTCGTCGACCGACTCCCGCTCCTCGCGAAGCTCGTCGAGTTCGCTCTCGAGGCGCTCGATCTCGTCGTCGATACTCGTCGCTCTCTCGTCGAGTTTCTCGATCTCCGTCTCGATCGATCGGACCGTATCAGCCGCGTCGGTCTGGCGATCGCGGGCGTCGTCCAGTCGCCCCTCGACGTCCCTGAGCTCCTCGCGAAGCTCCTCGCGGTCTTCCTGTAACTCGGTGATCTGTTTGGCGACGCGTTCGAGCTGTCCCTCACCGCCGACGGTAAAGGAGTAGCGCGACCCCTTCCCGGAGCCGCCGGTCATCGCCCCGCTCTTCTCGACGAGGTCGCCGTCGAGTGTCACCATCCGGTAGTCGCCCATATACGATCGGGCGGTCTCGATGTCGTCGACGACGAGCGTATCGCCCAGCACGTACGAAAAGATCCCGGCGAACTGGTCGTCGAACTCCACGAGGTTGTACGCGAAGTCGACGACGCCCGGATCGCTCGGCGCATTCGGCAGCCGGCGCTGGCTCATATCGGAGAGCGGCAAGAACGTGGCACGACCGGCGTTGCGCGATTTGAGGTGCTCGATACACTGCTGGCCGACCACGTCGTCCTCGACGACCACGTTCGCAAGCCGGCCGCCGGCAGCGGTCTCACAGGCGGTCGCGTACTCGCCGGGGACCGACCCCAGCTGGGCGACCGCCCCGTGGACACCGTTGATTCCCGCATTGAGAATCGTCGTCACCGAGCGACCGAACGAGGAGTCGCCGCTCTTGCCGGCGTTCGCTTCGAGTTCGGCGTACTCCTGTTGTTTCGTCTGGATCTCGTCGTCGCGTTCGTCGACGGACGACTGGATGCGGCGCTTTTCGGCTTTGAGATCCTCGGCCACGCCGGCGATGTTCTCGCGGTTCGTCTCCGCTTTCCGTAATTCACGCTCGAGATCGCTGCGCTCGCTTTCGATCTCGGGGACCTCCTCGCGTCGCTGCTCGATCGTCGCCGCTTTCTCACTGATCGCGTTCGATCGGCGACGGGCTTCGTCGAGCAGCCGATCCTGCTCGCGCTGAAGATCGTTCTTTTCGGTTTTGGCCGTCTCCAGCTCGTCTTTGCGCGCCGAAAGCTCCGATTTGAGCTCGTCGAACGCCGTGTCGACGGCCTCGATCTCCGCTTCCAGCTCGTCGCGTTCGTCCTCGCGGCTCTGGATCTCGGTTTTGAGCTGTGCTTTCTCGAGTTTCTGTTCGCGGATCTCGTCGTCGAGGTCGTCGATCGTCTCCCCTTTCCGATCGATCTGGACGAACGCCTCGCGGCGGGTGGATTCGGCGGCCTCGATCTGGTCCTCGCTGGCCTCGATCTTGTCTTCGAGCCGGGAGATCTCGCCTTTGAGCTCCTCGATCTCGCTTTTGATCTGTAGCTGTTCGTCCTCGCCTTTGCGTTCGATCTCGGCGTTGAGATCCTCGAGATCTTCCTGGAGGCGGCGAACTTTCCCCTCGCGTTCGTCGAGTTCACGCTGGAGGTCGGCAAACTCGGCTTCGAGTTCGTCGACGCGTGCGTCGACGTCCGAAAGCGCCGCCCGTTTCTCCTCCAGTTCGCTTGCCTTTTTGTACCCCTCGTACTCCTCTTTTTCCCGACGGAGTCGGCGGTAGCGAAGCGCCTGCTGGCGTTCGTCTTCGAGCTGGCCGAGCCGCTCTCGTTTCTCCTTGATCCGCAGTGTCGCTTCGTCGATCCGCTCGGAGACGACCTCCAGTTCCTCGAAGGCGTCTTCCTTTTTGGCGTCGAACTCCGCGACGCCCGCAATCTCGTCGATGATCTCCCGACGGGCGTGGGGCGTCATGTTGATGATCTCGGTAACGTCGCCCTGCATGACGACGTTGTACCCCTCCGGGGTGACGCCGGCCTGTGCGAGGAGATCCTGAATGTCCGAGAGGTTCACCGACCGATCGTTCAGATAGTAGTAGGAGTAGTAGTTGTCTTCGGTCTCTTTGACCCGTCGCCGAATGCGGATCTCCTCGACGTCGCCGACGTCGTCGCTGCCCGCGGCGTTGACGACCTGTGAGCGATCGAGCGCACCGTCGCTGTTGTCGAGGATGACTTCGACGGTCGCTTCTCGCGGGCCGCCGGTCGCCGACTCGTCCTCGTGACCGGGGTTGTAGATGAGATCGGTCAGTTTCTCCGCGCGGATACCGCGGGTTCGGGCCAGCCCGAGTGCAAACAACACGGCGTCGATGATGTTCGACTTTCCGGAGCCGTTCGGCCCGGTAACGACTGTAAAGTCCTCGTAAAACGGGATCTTCGTCTTTCGGCCGAAGCTCTTGAAGTTGTCCAGGACGATCGACTTGATGTACATACTCGTCTCGAAACCTCCGTCGGCCGGGTGCGACCGCCGCGGGCCAACGACGCGGGTCCGTCGTGCGGTTATGCGACAATAATGTCGTCGCTACCTGAGTCTTCCGCTTCGTCGGCAGGCTCGTCGGCATCAGCGGCCGCTTCGGCGACGTCTTCGGAGTCGGCTTCCGGGGTTTCGGCGTCTGCAGCGTCGGTGTCGACAGCCGAGTTGGAGCTCCGTCGATCGGGCACCCGTGTCGGCGTCTCGGCGTCGAGTTCGGCTTCGAGGACTCGGATCCGTTCTTTTGCCTCGATCAGTTCGTCCGTCAGTCCCGATACAGTCGACTCGAGTTCCCCAACGGTCGATTCGAGCTGCTCGACACGGTTTTTCGACATACATTCTAGAGTTCTGTCCGGACACATAAACGTACGTCAGACACCACTAACCGATCTGGCAGGTCGCCGCCAAACACGCCGGTGTCTCCTCTCGGTGCCGTCTCTGGTGGGCGGGTGAGGGCGATCGAGGGTGGCGTTTAATGTGTGTCTCTCACTAACATCGTACCGATGGGACCGGACACCAGTCTCGACGATATCGATGCGGTCGTCCACGAACCGACCGAGGCGTTCGTCGAGTCGACCAACGTCGCCGCGTTCATGGAGACCTACGGTATCGACAGCGACGAGGCCCTCATCGAACGCACCACGACGGACGTGGAGGGTGAGCCCGAAAGCGGCGTCGACTGGTTCTGGGACGAGCTGGTCGACTATCTCGGAATCGAGTTTTTCGATCCCTACGACGCTGTCCGAGACGACAGTGAGGGGCCACAGTTCACCGACTGGTACCCTGGTGGAACGATCAACGTCGCCCACAACGTTGTCGATCGCCACGCCGACGTCGACGAGCAACGGCGCAACACCGTCGCGACGATCTGGGAAGGCGAGGACGGCGAGGTCCGCGAGGTGACCTACCACGAACTCCACCGGCAGTCGAACCAGGTCGCAAATGCCCTCGACGCACGAGGCGTCGAAACCGGCGACACGGTCGGGCTCTACATGCCGATGGTTCCGGAGGTCGTCTCGATCCTCTATGGCTGTTTCAAGATCGGCGCGATCGCAGTCCCGATCTTTTCGGGGTTTGGCGTCGACGCCACCGCCACCCGGATCGCGGATTCGGAGTGTTCGATCCTCGTTACGGGCGATGGGTTCTACCGCCGTGGCGTTCCCGTCTTCCTCAAGTCCGCCGCCGACGAGGCGATCGCACAGGTGGGCCAGGTCGAACACACGATCGTCGTCGACAGACTCGGGTCGAGTTCAGCACCCAGCGAACACGAGATTCCCTGGACCGCCGATCGCGACGAGTGGTGGGCCGACGCCGTCGAGACAGCCCCGGACACCTACAAGACGAAACCGCTCGACTCGAGTCAGGCGTCGATGCTCCTCTACTCCTCGGGTACGACCGGAACGCCGAAAGGGATCGTCCAGACGCACGCGGGCGTCCAGGTGCAGTGTGCAAAGGAGGTCCATTTCGGGATGGATCTCAAACCCGCCGATCGGTTCTTCTGGGTGAGCGATATCGGCTGGATGATGGGACCCTGGAGCCTCATCGGGACCCACACCTTCGGCGGCACGGTCTTTATCTACGAGGGTGCGCCAGACCATCCCGAGCCAGATCGCTTCTGGGAGATGATCGATCGACACTCGTTGACCCAGTTCGGTATCTCGCCGACGGCGATCCGTGCGGTACGGAAACATGGAGACGAGTGGCTCGACGGCCACGATCTCTCCTCGTTGCGCATCCTGGGCTCGACGGGCGAGCCGTGGGATCCCGAATCCTGGCGGTGGTTCTACGAGCACGTCGGGGGCGGCGAGTGTCCGATTATCAACATCTCCGGTGGCACAGAGATCTGTGGCTGCTTTCTGATGCCGATGCCGACCCAGCCGCTCAAGCCGTGTACGCTCGGTGGGCCGGGACTGGGGATGGACATCGACATCGTCGACGAATCCGGTGAGTCGGTCACAGACGACCACGAACGCGGCTTTCTGGTCGCGACGGACTCCTGTCCGTCGATGACGGACTCGCTGTGGTCGGGTGACGATCGCTATCTCGAGGAGTATTGGTCTACCTTCGAAGACATGTGGGACCACGGCGACTGGGCCCAGAAAGACGCGGACGGCTTCTGGTTCCTCCACGGTCGGGCCGACGATGCACTCAACGTCGCCGGACGGAAAGTGGGGCCGGCGGAGGTCGAGGGCGCGCTCATCGATCACGAGGCCGTCACCCAGGCCGCGGCGATCGGTGCACCGGACGACACGACCGGCACGGCCGTCGTCACCTACGTCGTTCTCGAAGACGGCTACGAGGAGTCCGACGAGTTGCGCGAGGAACTGCGCGCCCAGGTTGGCGACGAACTGGGGAAGCCGTTCTGCCCGCGTAAAGTGTTGTTCGTCGACGGGTTCCCCAAGACCCAGTCGGGCAAAATCGTTCGGCGAGCGATTCAGGCTACCTACACTGGCGAGGATCCGGGTGACATGAGCAGCATCGAGAACCCCGAGGTGCTCGAGGACCTCCAGGACACATAGAGCACACGAAAGACTGCTCGGGACGCAGCTGCTCGTACCCGCCGTGGAACACCGCAGGGTCGCGTGGCTCGATCACGACGTCCTGACCCGCGTCGATGTGTTCGGCGAGGCCGATCGAACTGGTGTTGGTGGCAGTGGTTTCGTTCTCGGCGACGGCCGCGCCGAGGTCGTCGTTGACCGCCGGGATCTGACCGTCACTGTCGAACGAGCACCGGCCCTCCCGGCGACGCTTTCGTATCGACGACAGCTACCCGTGTGCTCCGGTTGGCTGTGGCGTACAGTTCCTCGACGATCGCCCGGTCGTCCTCGTCACGGGGGCAGACGTTGTGACCCGACCTCCGGAGGACGTCATACGGATTAGTGTCCGTAGTTACCGCCGATCGGCAGAGACGGGTTCGCCGATCGGCGGTAATTGATGACGCTAATCCGTATCAGTGGTTCCGCGATTTCGCGGTGGACGGACGAGGTGGCGTACGTTCCTCGTCGAGTTCGCGTATGCTCGCTGCCCGTAGTTCCTCGGGGTCGTACTCCTCGTTCAAGAGTTCGTCGAGGTTGTCGGCGAGCTGGTCGGCTGCGAGGAGGTCGGGAACGATGACGTATGTAGCCCCTCGCTCAACGAGTTCGGCAGCCATCGGCAACTCCCTGGTCCGGACGATGACGTCGACGGTATCGGTAAACGACAGGAAGTACTCAGTGAGGGGCTTCGGTTCGGCCGTCGAGATGATCAGCCGCGCCGATTCGAGGTTGGATACCGCCGCCGTTTCGGGCTCGATCGCGTCGCCGAACACGTAGGCGTCACAGTCAGCCCGGAGATCGGGAAGCGCCTGCGGGTTGTTTTCGATTACGACGTAGGGTTGGTTACGCTCCTCACAAAACTCGACAAGGCGGCGGCCCTGCCGACCGTACCCAACGATGACGACGTGGTCGGAAATGTCGTCGGGGACGGCGTTCCAGTCGTCGATGTCGTGATACGGCTGTCCGAGCCAGCCACGACTAACGATAATCCCGTAGATTTCCTCGTCGTACGTGTGGGTGAGACTCGAGAGGATCATTGATACCGCGGCCGCGAGGATAATCGCCTCGAACACCGGCCCGATCAGAAGTCCGAGGATAAGCGCCTCGATAGCCACGATGACGCTGAACTCGCCGACATGATCGAGTTCGAGTCCCGTGACTGTCGCCGATCGCCTATCGTATCCGGCGTAGACGAGCAGGGCGACGATGACGATCGGTTTGATCACGACCGTCAGGACCACGAGCCCGAGGGCGATCGTGGCGACGGGAACGAAGGGCCCGAGAGCGGCCGATGGATCGGACACGACCGCGGTCGGCGAGGGAAGCGTCACCAGCGCCCCGACAGTGGCAAAGAAAATCGCGACAAAGAACTCCTGGATCGAGGACAACCCATTGAACACCTCCGAGTACTCGACGGGGTTGTGCCTGACTGCGACCCCGGCAGCGAACGCGCCGACGACGATCGACGTTTCGAGGAACTCCGCCGCAGCGAGGAAGACGATCAACAGCGCCACGATGCTGATGAGCATCGCCTCGTCGGACCCACTGGCGAGTCGTCCGATGATGCCGAAGAGATACCGGTTGACGATGACCGCCGCAGCGAGGAGCATAACGCCATATCCAAGCTGCGTCGCGATCGGATCCAGTGTGAAGACACCGGCGCTGACGACGAGCAAAAGGAACACTGCCAGGAGGTCGTTGACCGAATCGATCTCGCTCGAGAGGTAGTCGTGAACGATGCCGGACTGTGGTCTGGTAAACAGCCCGGTCCCGACGATCGTCGACGAGAGCGCGGCCGCGATCCGATCGATCGGGACTACGACTCCCTGTTTCGTTGTCGGCGTCGGTATCACTGACGCCGTCGAGGGACTCCAGTTTGGTCTTTGGAGCTCGTTCGGAGCCGTCACAGCTCATTCCGGAGACGGAAATCGTCCGTTGTAGACGTAACACGTAGTGAGAGTCGGTTATACGGATTGTGTCGTTGGCCTGCGATCGGGTGTCAAGCAACTTGCAGCGGCTACGACACCGGCTGTCACCGTCGCTGCGACCGCGGATCCAACACCTCGATCGGATGGATCGCCTCCCGGTCGAGCAGATCGCCGAGTTGATCTTCACAGGAGGTGCCACTGGCGACGACCAGTCGATCGCGCGTTTCGGGCTCGGTGAACTGCGTCGCAAGCCGATCGCCGACGTCCATACTCAGCTCGTAGTACTCCTGTTTGTAGCCGAAACTCCCGGCCATCCCACAGCACTCGACATCGCTCTCGACGACGTCGTAGCCGAGGTCGTCGAAGACGGCCGTCGTGTACCGATCGAGGCCGAGGGTTCGCTGCTGGCAGTGGGAGTGGTAGGCGATTGCAGGACCGTTGGCACCCGATCGCAGCCGTTCAGCGTCGGCCCCGTTCGCGAGCAGCCCGTACACGTATTCGAGGATCTCGTAGCTCCCCTCCCGGAGACGTTCGAAAGACTGCTCGGGAAGGAGCTTCTCGTACTCCCGGTGGAACATCGCAAGATCGCTGGGTTCGATCACGACGACGTCCCGATCGGCGTCGATGTGTTCTGCGAGGCCGGCATAGACGCGGCTTGCCTGTGTGTCGGCGGTCGCGATCATCCCCTGGGACAGCGGCGCACGCCCGCTCTCACCGACGTCGGGGATCCGGACGTGGACGTCGAGGGCTTCGAGGACGGTGACGGCCGCTTTCCCCCGATCGACGTCGACGTAGTTCGTGTAGGTGTCAGGGTAGAGGACGACCTCGCGATCGGCGTCAGTAGCGGCGACCTGCGGTCCTCTGTCGTCGTACCAGTCCCGGAGCGTCTCGCGCTCGAACTCGGGGAGTTCGCGGCGGCTGTCGACGCCGACAGTTCGCTCCATGAGTGACCTGACGGGGTCGAGACCTGCGAGCCAGTTCGAAACCGGTGCGGTCGCACTGCCCAGTTTCGCCAGCGTCTCGTAGTTGCCGAACAGCCGCTTTTGGATGTCGATCCCGCCGGCTTCCGCGTCGGGAGTCAACCCCTCGACCAAGAATTCGAACTGGCCGTCCTCCCCGTCGCGGTTGACTCGATCGCGAACGACGGTGTTGATCCAGGGGATGTCGATCTCGACGGGGCAGGCGTTGACACACCGCGAGCAGCCAGTACAGAGGTCGTTGAACTCGGCGGCCGACTCCTGGCCGTGGACGCCGGCTTCCCAGCCCGTCGCAATCCCGCCGGAGTAGGTCTCCCCGCCGAAGGCGTGGCCGCCGACGGACTGGAAGTTCGCACACGAGTTTGCACACGCAGAACAGCGGATACAGTACAGCGTCTCCCGGAGCTGGTCGTCCTCGCGCATCGCCATCCGGCCGTTGTCGATCAGGACGAGGTGGAAGTCGCGATCGTCGTCACGATCGGCGAAGGCGACGTCTGGCTCGTCGAAATCGACGACGGGCGAGTCGACCGGCGGCGTCAGCAAGGAAATGTAGGAGGTGATGTCCTGGCCGGTTCCCGATCGGCCAATCAGCTCGATGAAGGGTGCGAGATCCTCGACGGTCGGGACGATCTTCTCGACACCTGCGACCGCGACGTGCGTGTCCGGGACGACGGCGGTCTTCCGGGCGTTACCCTCGCTGGTCACGAGCATGATCGTGCCCGAGTCGGCCGTAATGAAGTTTGCACCGGTCATCCCGACGTCGGCGTCGGCGATCAGTTCGCCAAGCTGTTCCCGGGCGAACATCGTCAGCTCTTCTGCCGTTTCGAGTGGCTCGTCGGGATCGAACTGACTGTTGAACAGGTGGGCGATCTCCTCGCGGGACTTGTGGATCGCCGGCGCGACGATGTGTGAGGGTGCCTCGTCGGCGACCTGGAGGACCCACTCGCCGAGATCGGTCTCGACGACGTCGACGCCGTCGCCTTCGAGTGCCTCGTTGACCTCCAACTCCTCGCTGGTCATCGACTTCGATTTGACGAGTCGATCGGCCTCCGCCTCGGCGGCGACCTCGCGGATGTAGCGGTTCGCGTCGGCCGCGTCGTCGGCAAGGTACACCGTCCCACCGTTTGCCTCGACCGTCGCCCGGACCTCGTCGATCAGCGCCGGCAGCCGCTCGATCGCGTCCTCCTTGATCGCTCGGGCCTCCCCTTTCAGCGCCTCGTAGTCGTCGAGGTCGGCAACCGAGTCGTACCGGCCCTGGTTGAAGCCGAGTGTGTTCGCCTCGACGGCGTCGCCTTCGGTGTCGAGCAGCCAGCGGATCCGATCGGCTTTCCCGGCGCGATCTGTCTTACTCATCGGTCCCACCTCCATCCTCGAGGAGGACGACGTGGACGTCTTTTGGCCCGTGGGCACCCCGGACGAGTGACCCCATGTCGGCAGTCGCACTCGGCCCCGTGGCGATGATGGCGCTATCGCCATCGCGGAACTGTGGGCCCAGCCGATCGATCGCCGTCGGCATATCCGAAACGATGTCGGATGCCCTGAGAACAGCGATGTGCAGGTCAGCGAAGAGACTCACCTGTTCGGAGCCGTCTGCAGTCGAGGGAAGGACGACGCTGCCGTAGTCGGCGATGCCGAGCGATGCGCCAGTAACGCTCGTGGTCGCAGCCTGGAGCGTCGCTGGCGACGGATCGCTGTCGATCCAGTCGGGAAGTGAGACCGCCGCAAACGGAAGTGTCGTCCCGACGACCGGCTTGGAGACGAGTTCCCGAAGCGTCGACGCGAACGTATCCGGAGTGGACCGTGTCACTCCCACGTCGAGGTCGGCGAGTGAGTGCTCGAACCGTCGGTGGACCATCCCTATCTCAGTATCCATACGTGGCTCCTGCTACCGAACACGCATCATTGTTCTCATTTTTTACTTACAGACAACGTTCTGAACAGCGGTGTCGCTTCAGCCGATGGCGTACTGAGGATTGTTTCTTTCCCGGTGAAATATGCGCAACGACAGTTATATATGACGAATAATCACATCTGTTGATGATGGCACACAGGGCCTGGCGCTGTGTTCGGCGTATTGGCGGACAACCACAGATCGCCACGGGTGTAGGACATGGTAAGTAGCGCACTCGTTGCGCTGTTACCGCTCGTCGTGATTGGCGTTCTTCTCGTTGGACTGCTCTGGCCAGCAGCCAGAGCGATGCCGGCTGCCTGGCTGGTCGCCGTCGGCGTCGCCTGGCTCGTCTGGGATATGCCGGCGGTGTGGATCGCTGCGGCAAGTATTCGGGGCGCGATGGCAGCGATCGAGATCCTCTGGATCGTGTTCGGTGCCCTCGTGTTGTTGTATACGTTGATGCGATCGGGGGCGGTCGATACGATCAACAGGGGGTTCGCATCGATCAGTGAAGACCGGCGCGTACAGGTCGTGTTGCTCGCGTTCTTTCTCGCAACGTTCCTCGAGGGCGTCGCCGGCTTCGGGACGCCAGCGGCCGTCGTCGCGCCGCTGATGCTCGCACTCGGCTTCCCGGCGCTCGCAGCGGTCGTCGCAGCGCTTGTTGGCCACGCGGTCGCGACGGCATTCGGTGCGGTCGGGACACCGGTTATCGTCGGCTTCCAGCAACCACTCGGGAGCGTCGAGGGAGCGATCGCCGACGGTGGGATGACCGTCGCAGGCTTTTCTAGCGCGGCAGGTGGCTGGGCAGCACTGTTCAACGGACTCCTCGGCATCTTGATGCCGCTGTTCGCCGTCGGCATGGTCGTCTACTTCTTCGGTGACCCCGACGAGCGATCGCTCGGCCCGCTGTGGGAGGTTGTACCGTTGTGTGTGTTCGCTGGAATCGCGTTCGCGATCCCCTACTGGGCCTCGGCGTGGTTTATCGGCCCGGAACTGCCGTCGCTGTTCGGCGCGATGGTCGGTGGCGCAGTCGTCGTCGCCGCGCTCAGAGCCGGCTACTTCGAGCCGAAGACGGAGTGGGAGTTCCCGCCACAGGAGAAGTGGCCCGACCACTGGGTCGGCACGATCGAACCGGGAAGTAGTGAGACCGGTGCAACGGTCGACGAGACGGAATCGATGTCGCTGCTCCGTGCGTGGTCGCCATACCTGATCCTCGTCGGACTGTTGATCGGAACGCGCGTGATCGAGTCGATCGCGGAATTCCTTCAGGACGGACTGCTGGTCGGTGCCGAGACGGCCGTCGGCGAATTCGTCGTTGGCGTGGCGTTCAGTTGGAACGAGATCCTCGGAACCGGGCTCGGCGGTGATATCGGCTGGGCGTACGTTCCCGGCACCTGGCTCGTGATCAGTGCGTTGATCGCCATCCCACTGTTTGGCATGCAACGCGGGGAAGCCGTCGGCGCGTGGCGTGAAGCTGCCGGCAAGATCGTCTCTCCGCTGATCGCGCTCGTCTTCGTCATCGCGATGGTCGAGATCATGCTCGAAACCGACAGCCACGTCGGTGACGGCGGCGCGGCAGGCATTCCGGACGGGAGCATGATCGTCGTCCTCGCGGACGCGACTGCGACGGCGATCGGGCCTGCCTACCCGATGTTCGCCCCTGCCGTCGGCGCACTGGGTGCGTTTATCGCCGGCTCGATCACCGTCAGCAACATCACGTTCAGCGCGTTCCAGTTCGAGGTCGCCCAGAGTCTGGACATGCCGACCCAGCTCATGGTCGGTGCCCAGGCGATCGGCGGGGCGATCGGGAACGTGATCGCGATTCACAACGTCATCGCGGCGCTTGCAACAGTCGGCCTCGTCGGCAAGACCGGACGCGTTGTTCGACTCAATCTGATCCCACTTGCCTACTATCTGATCGTGGGGGGGCTCCTCACGACGCTGTTTGTCTACGTGCTTTTCCCGACGGTGTTCTAAGGCTCTAGTCTAAACGTTTCTATGACTGGTACAGACACACGGACTAACTCGATCCGACTACCCTGACCGAAACCAATGACGACCACACCACCGACTCGACCCGATCCAGCGGACGACCCACAGGCGAACTACAACTACCAGAGCGAAGAGATCGAACGCCCGGATCTCGTCGATGCCCTCGAAACGCGCGTCGACGGCGATGTCCGCTTCGATTCGTACTCACGACAGCTGTACGCGACGGACGCGAGCATCTACGAAGTGACGCCGATCGGCGTCGTCTTCCCGCGATCGACCGACGACGTCGCACGCGTCGTCTCCTACTGTGCCGAGCGAGAGATTCCGGTGCTCCCACGCGGCGGGGGGACGAGCCTCGCCGGGCAGACCGTCAACGAAGCTGTCGTGCTCGATTTCACGACGTACATGGACGATGTCATCGATATCGACCCCGACGAACGGCGCGCGACCGCCCAGACGGGGATCTACCTCGAATCACTCAATGAGGCCCTCGCTCCCCACGAACTGAAATTCGCACCCGACCCAGCCTGGGGCGACAAGAGCGCACTCGGTGGTGCGATCGGCAACAACTCCACGGGTGCCCACTCCCTGCAGTACGGCAAGACCGACGCCTACGTCGAGGAAGTCGAAGTCGTCCTCGCGGACGGCACCGTCACGACGTTCGGTGAGGTCGACCTCGACGAGCTGCCAGCGCTCGCCGAGGGGGACGACCTCGAGTCCGCGATCTACGCCGAAATCGCCCGCATCCTCGACGAACAGGGCGAATTGATCGACGAGACCTATCCCGATCTCAAGCGCAACGTCTCGGGATACAACCTCGACTGGCTCGTCGAAGACGCCCATGGTGGGGAACGCGGCGTCGGCGAACCCGACTCAGAGGGCGGCTCGATCAACCTCGCCAAACTGCTCTGTGGGAGCGAAGGGACGCTGGCGATCGTCACCGAGGCGACGGTTGGCCTCGAAACGATTCCCGCCGAAAAGAGCATGACCCTGCTGGCCTACGACAGCGTCCTCGATGCGATGGACGACGTCGCACCGATCGTCGAACACGATCCTGCGGCGGTCGAGGTGTTAGACGACGTGATGATCGACCTCGCCCGGGACACCCCGGAGTTTGCCCCCGTCACGAAGATGCTTCCCGATGGGACGGCCGCGGTGTTGATCGTCGAATTCTACGCCGACACGGTCGACGAGGGCAAACAACACGTGGCGAACCTGCTCGCCGATCGCTGTCCGAGCGCAGACCCCGAGGGTGATGCCGACGTCGAAGACGATCGAACGATTACCGACGGCGACGCGTTGGCGTTCGACGCGATCGAGGCCTACGACGACGAGAGCCGCAAAAAGATCTGGAAGCTGCGCAAGTCCGGCCTGCCGATCTTGCTCTCGCGGACGACCGACGAGAAACACGTCGCCTTTATCGAAGACACCGGCATTCCACCGGCAAACCTCAAGGATTTCGTCGCCGACTTCCAGGACGTCTTGGACGACCACGAGACCTACGCGAGTTTCTACGCCCACGCCGGACCGGGTGTGCTCCACATCCGTCCGCTCGTGAACACGAAGACGGAGGGTGGGCTCGAAGCGATGGAATCGATCGCTGACGACGTGACCGATCTCGTCGTCGAGTACGACGGGTCGATCTCGGGTGAACACGGCGATGGCCGCGCACGGACCCAGTGGAACCGGAAACTGTACGGCGAGGAGCTCTGGGAGACGTTCCAGGACCTCAAGTCGGCGTTCGACCCCGACTGGCTGCTCAACCCGGGCCAGGTCGTCTTCCGTGACGACGATCCGACCGACATGACCGAGAACCATCGGTTCGGCCCCGACTACGAGTTCGACGCTGGGTTCGATCCCGTCCTCGAATGGGACAACGACCAGGGCTTTCAGGGAATGACCGAACTCTGTCACGGCTGTGGGGGCTGTCGCGGCGAACAGTCCACCACCGGCGGCGTGATGTGTCCGACGTTCCGGGCGAGCCAGGAGGAAATTCTCTCGACGCGGGGCCGGGCGAACATGCTCCGGCAGGCGATGAACGGCGAACTCCCCGACGATCCGGCCGACGAGGAGTTCATGCACGAGGTGCTCGATCTCTGTATCGGCTGTAAGGGCTGCAAACACGACTGCCCGAGCGGGGTCGACCTCGCGAAGCTCAAGGCAGAAGTGTCCCACGAACACCACCAGCGCCACGGCATCTCGGTGCGCGATCGACTCTTTGCGAATTTCGACACGCTCGCGAAACTGGGCAGTGCAACCGCCCCCGTCTCGAACTGGGTATCGAGCCTTCCCGGAAGTGGGTTGGCCGCTGAAAAAGTGCTTGGCATCTCCAGAGAACGGGACCTGCCAACCTTCCGGCGTGACACGTTCGCAAAACGCGTCGCGGACCACCGACCAGCGGTCTCGGCCCACGAGGCCGATCGGCGCGTCCTCCTCGTCCCCGACGTCTACACCAACCACGAGTACCCCGAGGCCGGCGAGGCCGCAGTCGACGTCCTCGAAGCCGCGGGCGTCCACGTCGAGATTGCCGAGCCACGTGACGTGGGTCGGCCGGCGTTCTCGAAGGGGATGCTCGGTGAGGCAGCCGAAAACGCGAACGAGACCGTCCATGAACTCCTGCCCTACGTCGAGGACGGCTACGACGTCGTGTTGATCGAGCCCTCCGACGTCGTCATGGTCCAGTCGGACTACCTCGATCTGTTCTCCCATCCGGAGGTCGAGGCCGTTGCGGGGAACACCTACGGCATCTGTGAGTATCTCGACGTGTTCGATCTCGACGCCGAGATCGAGTTCGATGCGCCGGACTACCATCTCGCCTATCACGGCCACTGCCACCAGAAGGCCCACGCGAAAGACCACCACGCCGTCGGCATCCTGCGACGGGCCGGCTACGCCGTCGATCCACTCGACTCGACGTGCTGTGGGATGGCCGGCAGCTTCGGCTATGAGGCCGAACACTACTCGATGAGCAAGGCGATCGGTGAGGTCCTCTACGACCAGGTCGAAGACAGTGTTGGCGAGCGCGTCGTCGCCCCCGGCGCCTCCTGTCGCACCCAGCTCGAAGATCGACCCGGCGCGACCGAGGAGCCGCCGACGCCGATCGAAGTGGTCGCAGACGCGCTCAAATACTGAGCCGGACGCGGCTCTCCCCTGCTTACTCGTCGATATCCATCGACTCCTGGCGATCGGTTTTCCACTTCTCGACGTCTTTGATCGCGTGTTCGGGCGGGACGTCGATCGCCGGACTCTCCTCGAAGAAGTGGGCGGGTTCGAGTTTGAACGAGACCATCTTCGCCGGGAGCACCGGCCAGTCTTCGGGGACGGAGACGTGGGTCTGACAGAGGTTGTACCAGACGACGACGTCCTCGTTAGCGATCGATCGATCGGCGTCAGTCCAGGCCGGAAGCCCCTCACCGCCAGGGTTCTGGTTCGGATAGTCCCCAGCAGGGTAGATCTCGTCGTCGTCGTGCAGGGTGACCCAGAGGTGGTTGGCCGCGAACCCGGCACGCTTTGCGATCGAAGCGCCCGGCTGCATCGGGAACGTGGTGTTCGTGCCGTTCTTCCCACGGAGTCGGTAGCCAACGGGCTCGCCGGTTGCGTCGTTCGTCACGTCTTCGTTGACGATCTCCCAATAGCGTCCGGCATGGGTATCAGTCAGCCGCTGTGCCTCCGATTCGCGCTCGAAGCGGGTCCGTTCGACGAACGCGGCGTTCCCGTGGGGGTTCAGGTGATCCCGGTCGCTCTCGGCGTGAGGCGTCGGGTCGTAGCCACCGGGACCGTAGGGAACCTCCCGTAGGTTGACCTCGCGGACGGTGTTCGTCTCGCCGTCGACGGCGAAATCGAGCCGGCAGTTGAACACGTGCTGGTGGAGCATCGACTTGTGGCTCGGGCCGATCGTCTCGGCGTAGCCCGTCTGGCGATCGTCCGGCTCCATCAGTCCGGTCGCGTTACACCCCGTCAGCCTGACCTGTCCCTCAACGCTGCCGTCCTGATAGAAGTACCAGTAGAACGCGAAGTCGTAGTTCCCGATCGTCGAAATAAACGAGATCACGAGCCGGCGGTTCCGGCGAACCTCGTCGTCGCCGACGCGCCAGTCGTGGTGTTTCCAGAGCAGTCCGAAGTCCTCTTCGTGGAGACAGATCGCGTTCGGAATTACCTGTGGGTTGCCGTCGCCATCGTTCAACACGGCGTCCCAGTAGTGCATGTAGCCGAGACAGTCACAGCCCTCTGTCAGCGAGTTTGCCAGCCGACCGAGACCGTACTCGCCGACGTCGAAGGGGGCCTTCCAGTCGTGGTTGGGCTCGGGGTCGTTGTACGCGGTGACGACCTCCGGCCAGGAGGCCCGATCGAGAATCGATCGCTCCTCGCCGTCGTCCTCGTAGCTGATATTGTAGAGGACCAGCCCCTCACGGTGGTTGAAGCCGACGCGAACCGACCAGTTTTGCCACTCGACCGTGTGGCCGTCGACCTCCCAACTTGGCCCCTCCGGCTGGACGACGTTGTACGGTTTCAGATCGTCACGCAGGTCGCGTTTGTCTTCGCGATAGTAGCGCGTTTGCCGGTCTTCGATGACGTCGCTGGTTTTCGGACCGGTGTCGACGATTTTGAGCACCTCGCGATCGTCCAGGTCGACCCAGGCGTGGATGCCCGAGAGCGGCCGGTTGTACGCTTCGGCACCCTCATCGTCCGGATCGCCTTGCACCCAGGCGACCCCGTGTGCCAGTCGCCGATCGCGATCGATCTCTTCGGGGACGAAGTCGTAGCCGGCCGACCAGGCAGTGACGATCGCGAGGTCCGGATCCGCCCCGCGTCGACGGACCGCCTCGCGGAACGCCTCGTGTTCGGTCACGGTCTCTTCGACCTCGACGAACTCCTCGCCGATCATCCGGGGCTGTCCCTGCTCGATCTCGGCCCACTCTGTGACCGTTTCGTCGTCGAGGGAAACGATCCCGTCGTACGAGACGGTCTCGGTTTTGTCACGCGCGACGACATTTGCCTGTCGATCGGGCTCCGTTCCGTCGGCTTCGAACGCCCGCAGCGTCTCCTTTGGCGGCTCTTCGAGCGTGATTTCGACGACGCGTGTGTCCCCAGAGAGGTCGACGTCCTCGGTGACGATCGCCCAGGCGGCCTCGATTTCGGTGGGTGTTAGCGGATCCAACGGGTGGTCGTTGGGATAGGTGGTGTCAGACATCCACTAGCGGGCTCCACACCCACCGAGTTATATGTGTCCACGGAGTCGGCGACTGTCATCTCGGGAGTGATACGAATACGTGTGATCAATTACCGCTGTCACCGGACGTAGTCCGTATGAGGGCAAGGGCCAACACACCAGTGTCCAGTGCCGATCGCCCGATCGGAGCGGGACTGCCGTGCAGATGCGCCGACAATCGCCAGTCGTTACGCTTTACCCCAAGCGGTCCGAATCGTGGCCCAATGACTGCCCAGACCGTCCAGCAGGGTGATCTCGTGACCGTCATCGGCCTCGAGGTCCACGTCCAGCTGGAGACCGACACGAAGATCTTCTGTGGCTGTTCGACCGATGCGGCCGAGGACCCAAACGAGAACGTCTGCCCGGTCTGTCTCGGCCTCCCGGGTGCGCTCCCGGTGCTCAACGAGGCCGCCGTCGAAGCCGCGGTCAAGATCGGAAAGGCGATCGACGCCGACATCCCCGAAGAAACCCGCTTTCACCGGAAAAACTACTACTACCCCGACCTGCCCAAGAACTTCCAGATCACCCAGTACGACGAGCCGATCTGTGCCGACGGTGAACTGGAGATTACCGTCGAGGGCGATCGCCGCGAGGTGACGATCGAGCGCGCCCATCTGGAGGAGGACCCGGGGAGTCTCCAGCACGTTGGCGGCGGTGGCGGGATCGACTCCGCCGACTACACGCTGGTCGACTACAACCGTGCGGGGACGCCGCTGATGGAGATCGTCACGGCCCCCGACTTCCGCAGTCCCGGTGAGGTGCGGGCGTTCCTCGCCGAACTCGAGGAGGTGCTCGAATACCTCGGCGTCTTCGACGCCGAACGCGACGGCAGCCTCCGAATCGACGCCAACCTCTCGATCATTCCCGAAGACGAGATCGAGAGCGGCGACGTCACCGAGATCAGTGGGGAAGCACTCGCTGCGGCAAACCGGACGGAAGTCAAGAACATTTCGAGTCACAAGGGGGCCCAGAAGGCCCTGGCCTACGAGGAGACTCGCCAGAAAAACGCCATCCAGCGCGGGCGTGCAGTCGAACAGGAGACCCGCCACTGGGACGAATCACGGGGGATTACGGTCTCGATGCGATCGAAAGAGGAAGAAAAAGATTACCGCTACTTCGAGGAGGCCGATCTGCCACCGCTTCGCGTCTCGGGCTGGAAAGACAACATTTCGATCCCGGAGCTGCCGACGGCCCGTCGCGAGCGCTTCCAGACCGAGTACGAGCTGAGCGAGGAGGCCGCCTCGAAGCTCACCTCGACGAAACAGGTTGCGGACTTCTATGAAGACGTCGCAAGCGAGTTCGATCCCGACCTCGCCGCGACGTGGGTCGCCGACGAACTGCTCGGGGAGCTCAACTACCGCGATCTGTCGATCACTGACCTCGACGGCCGGCTCGAGGAGGTCTCCCGGCTGGTCGAACTCGTCGCCACCGACGAGATCACCGCGAAAAACGCAAAGGAGGTCGTCCTTCGATCGATGCTCGACGACGGCGACGATCCCGACGCGATCGTCGAGGCCGAGGGGCTCGGCAAAACCGACGCGGACGAAGTCCAGGGGGCCGTCGTCGAAGCGATCGACGAGAATCCCGACGCCGTCGCCGACTACGAGTCGGGCGACGATGGCGCGATCAACTTCCTGGTCGGCCAGGTGATGGCAAAGACCGGCGGCAGTGCGGATCCGGGCGACGTCAACCAGCTGTTGCGATCGGAACTGGACGGCTGAGACGGCGTGTGTGGTGGTCGAACACTGGACCTGAGATCGAGTCGACAACGAGGCGGACGGGTGTTGCGTGCGTACCGCGAGCTCTTGGACTGTCGATCGTCTCATACGGACAGTTGTAGTCAATTACCGCCGATCGCCAAGGCGGGTCGGCGATCGGCGGTAAATAGTTACAACGATCCGTATCAACGGGCACTGTAACCGGTCACAGTCCGTTTTGCAGTGTCTCGAAATCGCCCGGATCGTGGCCACAGAAGACCCGGGCGTCGTTGCGTCGGTGCTCGTCTTTGAGCCGTCTCAGACTCTCGTACCAGGCCTGTTTGTTCCACGTGAGCCCGCCTCCCATCGGCTGCTCGTCGTCGTAGTTGGTCCGGAGATAGGCCTGATCGCCGGCGAGAATCACGGTCCCCCGCTCGTCCAGCTCGAGGCACACACCGAGGAGACCGGGCGTGTGTCCGGGGAGATGGATGAACTCGACGTCCGCGAAGTGCTGTTCCCGATCGGCCTGGACGATGGTCCAGTTCAGCTCCCGATCGAAGTCGTCGGCGAGATACGCGATATCACCCTTGTCCGTCTTCGCGCTGTAATACGCGTGTTTCAGCTCCCGTTCGTGGACGAAAATCGGCGTCTCGGTTCCCTCGAAGGCGTACAGTCCGCCGGCGTGATCGAGGTGGAGGTGTGTCTGGACGACGACGTCGATATCCGAAATCGCATAGCCCGCGTCGTCGAGGTCGTCTTCGATCGGACGCAGGCCGGTGTGCTCGAAGGCCGCGTACAGCCCGGTGGGCCAATGGCCCGAATCGGCCTCGGGATGGGAGCCAGTGTCCCAGAGGATCGTCCCCTCCGGGTGATCGATGACGAGATTGTAGACGGGGCTCTCGACCAGTTCGAGCTCCGGATTCGGCTCCGTGGCCGTTCCGAGCGTGTGTGCCTCGATCATGTTGTTGACGTCGGCAGTAATGGTTCCGCGATCGATCGGCGTAATGGATGCGTCAACCATACCTCGAGTACGATGGGAAGACGGGTATACGTAGTGGAGCCGTTGACATGTCGGTCCGGCGACTGCCGGCCCTAGCCATACGTGGTATCGCGTCGATCGGAGCCTATGGTCAGGATTTCGACGATCATTATCCTGCTCGGCATCGGCTTGCTGTTCGTCCCGATCCCACCGGTTGCAACGATTCTCGGCGTCCTCGTGCTCCTCATCGGCATCGGACTCAGGCTGCTCACCGACGTTTGATCCTCCCACGACTACCGTCGTGGGCTCTCTCCTGCGTTCTCTGTAGCTTCGATCGACCGTCGATCGGCGATCGGGCGGGAGGAATCGAACGCTGCCGGTTGGTCTATGACTTTGTGTCTCCACTGACAACGGAGGCGTATGAGACAGACGCCGCGAGTGGTCGTCGTCGGTGGCGGGCTCGCCGGCCTCGTGGCCGCGCGACATCTCGCCGCCGGTGGTGGTGACGTGACGCTGTTCGAACGTGAGGAGACGCCGGGCGGTCGCGTCCGAACCCGCGAGCAGGACGGCTTCCTGCTCGATCGCGGCTTTCAGGTACTGTTTCCCTCCTATCCAGCCGTCCAGCGCGAACTCGACCTCGACGCGCTCGATCTGCGCCAGTTCGATCCCGGTGCGACGATCGCACGACCGGGCCATCGATCGACACTGGCCGATCCGCTTCGCAACCCGAGGGCGCTGCCGGCGACGCTGTACAACAGGGACATCTCGATCGGTGACAAACTCCGCGTTGCGCGGCTCGGGCTGGAGCTGTTGCGAACCGATCCCGACGAGATCTTCGGCGACGATGACGACGCTCCTGACGAGTCGATCGACCGCTATCTGCGCGACCGGGGGTTCTCCGATCGATTCATCGATACGTTCATTGCTCCGTTTTACGGCGGGATCACCCTCGATCGATCGCTCGGAACCTCCAGGCGCGTCTTCGAGTACACGTTCCGATCGCTCGCCACTGGAGAAACGGCCGTCCCGGCCGCCGGGATGGAAGCGATACCGCGACAGCTCGCCGACCATGCACGAACGGCCGGCGTCTCGATCGAGACCGACGTCGAAGTGACGGCCGTCTCGGCGCGTGGGAGCGACATCACCGACGGCGTCGACGTGGCAGTCGGCGGCGAGACGATCGACGCCGATGCGGTCATCGTCGCGACGGATCCCCCGACGGCCCGAGAGCTGACCGGCGTCGAGTCGATCCCGACCGACGCACACAGCTGTGTCACCCAGTACTACGAACTGCCGCCACGGACGGACCTCGAGACGGGACGGCGGCTGCTGTTGAACGCCGGTGAGAGCGGGCCAAACCAGATCGTTCCCCACAGCGCGGTCGCACCCGAATACGCACCCGGAAACACGACGCTGATCAGCGCGACCTATCTGGGTGAGCGCGAAGAGAGCGACGACGACCTGGCCGATCGAACGCGGGAGACGCTCGCCGACTGGTATCCAAACCGCCGGTTCGACGGTCTCGAACTGATCCACACCGATCGGATCGCGTTCGCACAGTTCGACCAGCCACCCGGCATCCACGCCGGACTGCCGGACGCCCGCGATCCGGACGGCGCGATCTATCTCGCCGGCGACTACACCCGGTGGTCGTCGATCCAGGGCGCACTGGAAAGCGGGCGGGACGCTGCCGGGGCCGTGATCGACGACCGCTCGGGGTGAGTTGTGGCAGGTGCTCGTCTTCTCGGGCACGATCTATCCGTGTGTTGGTGTTGTCCCGACTCGTCTCACAGGAGTCGACGACAGTCGCCCAGCGGTGGAAACCACAGCGACTCCCCGCTCGATTCGTCCCAGACGATCGGGTAGAACGCGTCGACATCGGTGATCAGCGGCGACTGGAAGTCGGCGGCGTCCATCCCGTTGACCGTCGCTCCCCGGGCGAGACGGGTAAACGCCGGCAGGACGAGCACGTCTGCCCCCTCGTGGACGTCCGGCCCGTAGAGGAAACAGGGTCGTTTGTGCCCGTCGATCGAGAGTGCCGGATGATCGTGGCCGATCACGTACCGATCGGCATCCTCGGCGGGGCGTTCGTGACCGTGGCAGACGACCGTCGTCTCGTCCGTATCGTCGACGAGCCGATATGCCTCGACACGGTGGCCGTCGAACACCGAATCGAGCATCGTATCGTGGTTGCCCCGCGTGACGACCAGCGACGCGCCGGCCCGATCGACGGCCGCGGTGAGCTGTGACAGCTCGTCCTCGACGCCGCGTGGAATCCGCGAAAACGAGTGGAGGAGATCGCCCGCGACGACGACCGTTTCCGGCTCCGCCGTAGCGAGTGTCCGTTCGAGCCGATCGATCACATCGGTGCCGTCGTCGATCGGGGCGTCGACGCAGGAGCTTGCCCCGCGACCGAGGTGGACGTCGGCGAGAACGAGCGTCTCGGTCGCGGGGAAGACGACGGCGCGATCGGAGACCGCAAACGGCACGTCGATCGTGACGCCGGGGTCGCTCATCGGTCGGTCTTCGCGTCCGACGCGGAACCGTCTTCCGCCGGTGTGGGCTGTCCGCCGTCAGCACGGACGTCGTGGCCGAGTGCCTCGTGGAGGTCGTACTCGGTGCCAGAGAGGATGAACAGTACCTCTTCGAGTGGGGTCAACACCTCGGGAAGGATGCGGACGACGAGGTAGGTGATCCCGATCAGCGCGACGATCGACAGCCCCTGGGCGATGTAGTTGTGGGCGACGAGAAAGGAGACGCGGTTCGCCTCAGCGCCCATGTACGTCGTCATGAACGAGACCAGCCACTCCTGTTGGAACCAGCCCCACGGCGAAGCGAGTCCGATGAAGACGTTCCGAATGAGGTTGAGAAACCAGATGATGCCGATCGCGAGCGCGAACGCGGCCAGTTTCCGGCGGAGCGGTGCCTTCACGGCGGCGACTAACCCGCCGAAGATGGCCATGCTCCCGATGCCGGTACAGGCGAGAATGATGTAGGTTGTCCGGCCGGTCACCGTCTCGTCAGGATCGAATGCGAACCGACTCTGATAGCCGTTCGACCCTTCCTCGATACCGGGACTGTGGCCAAGCAACTCCATCGCGAAGTGCGTCTGGGTTGCAGTGGTCTCGATCAGCCACGTCCGGACGACTGGAATCGTCTCCGCGGGCAGGTAGATCAGTCCCATAAACATCACCGCCTTCGAGAGCAACATGAGCGAGTCTCGCCCCCTGTACAACAGGTAGCCAGTGTACGCACACAGCGGGAGCGCAGCGAGAGCAAGCACCGTCTGGAGCGGGCTCTGGACGTCGTAGTAGTAGTAGGGAGCCATCGTTGCCCAGAAGACGCCAAAGACGACCCACGCCGCCGACGCAACGTATCGAGCCTGGTCGGACCGTCCCTGCCACTGGATGAGAAGTGCACCGACGAACGCGCCGATCGCGACCCACGCGAGCAGATCCGTCACCCCAGAGCCGAGCGCCGATGGTGCACCCGGGGCATCTGTGGTTGCAACGACGTCGATCGGGCCGGTCCCGATCGGCGCGACGAGAGACGACATAATTCAGTTCGAACGGAAGAACGCTCGGATTATCAACTTGACGACTCCTCGAAGACGGGCCGGGATCCCAGTTTGCACGACCAGACCCCTTCCCAGGGCGTCGTCGGTAGGGTCGCAGGGGGACAACCACGGGGAGACGGAGCCAGGGGGAGACAGAGGGGTGGGCGCTCGGACGGACTGTTTTCTATCGGTCCTCCCGATCGGCGACTCCGGACCGGGAGAAGACCTCGAGTACACCACTCCGTCGCAATCAGCCGGTCGATCGCCGCGACCGGGTGCTTTTTGATTCCGGTCCCGAAAGAACCTGCTATGGTCGACGTCCTCGATAACAAGCGTGCGGCAACGCGATTCCGGATCCTCGTCCAGATCGCCGAGCGCCAGCCCGCGGTCAGTCAGGGAGAGATCGCCGAGGAAGTCGGCGTCACGAGTCAGGCCGTCAGCGAATACATCCGAGAACTCGTCGACGACGGCCTCGTCGAGAAGGAGGGTCGATCGCGCTACCGCGTCACGAACGAGGGTGTCGACTGGCTCTTTCGGGCCGCAGACGACATCCGACGGTTCGCAGACCACGTCACGGGTGACGTCCTCGATGCGATGAGCGAGGCCGCCTATATCGCCACCGAGGAAATTTCGGAGGGAGATACCGTGACGCTGTTCGTCGAGGACGGCTTTCTCCACGCGAAACCCGGTGACGAGGGTCCTGCAACCGGCGTTGCGACGACCGACGCCGCGGCCGGGACCGACGTCGGCGTAAACAGCTTCGAGGGCGTTATGGAGCTAGATCCCGGCTCCGTGACGGTGTTGCAGGTGCCGACTGTCCGCTCGGGTGGGAGCCGTGCGATCGACGACGAAACGATCGCCGCTCACTGTGCCGACGCTGACGTCGTCGTCGCGGCCGGCGTCGAAGCCGTCGTCGCCTGTCGGCAGGCCGACGTGGAGCCAGCGGTGACCTTCGCAGCCGGCGAGGTCGCAGCCACGGGTGCAGAGCGCGGCCTCCGCGTAACCGCCCTCACGACGACCAACGAGGTCGGCCGGGTCACCGATCGGCTCCGGGACGCCGGCGTCTCATACGAAGTCCGCGACGAGTAGTCGACCGGCCACTCGGTAGGCAGTCGATCGGTCCGGAGACGATTCACTCAGCGTTCTGTTTCGATCGCACTCGCAGAACACGCCAGACGCGTCGCCAACGTGACAAGTCAGTCTCTCTCTCAGCGACGAGCGCAGTCGCTCGTGAGTAGTAGAAAGACGGGGTAGGTCAGTCAACGATGCTGCACGTGGAAACCACGCGAGCTGAAAGGTGGCTGCCTGACCGTGCCGTCTACATGGGTGTCTCTGCTATCGACGTAAAACCCCTCCGGTACGTGGGTCTGGGACGACACACACGCGGTCTGCAGGCTGACGATGCGCTGGAAGTATCGTACACAGTCGAGGCGGAGATCCGATCGGCGCTAACCCTATCCGATGTAGCGCAAATCGTCGTCGGTCGGCACGTCCATCTGCTGTTGTTGTTCCATCTCCTGGATCTTGCCGATGACCTCCTCCATCTCGTCGGCGCGCTCATCTACCGTCTCGTAATCGAGCTCGAAACCGAGGAGCTCTTCGAGCACTTCGAGGACGGCACGAGCACTTTTCGGATCGACGAGATAGCCACTGGTCTCGCCCATCAGACAGACCGCGTCGAAGCCCTCACGCTCGCCCAGTCCGAGAATGAGTCCCGAGACGCCGACGATCCCACCGGCGGGCTCGTCCTCACGGAACTCGACGCCTGCCGCTTCGTGAGCTTCGAGTAACGACTCGTCGCTGACGGCACCGACGACAGCGTACTCTTCGATGAGTTCACCCGTTGGGACACCACCAAGGGCGTACGCCTCCGTCGCACCGAACTCGCTGGCGATGTCGAGAAACGCACTCGTCAGGACGTAGTGTCCTTCGTTGGTCTGTGCCTGGTGGTCGCCCGTTAGCAAGAGCAGGTCCCGGCCGTCGGGGACCGAGACGGCGTACATCTCGGCACACGTCAGCTCCGAGACGCCGTCTTCGATGTTGACCTGCGGCGGAAACTCGTGGGAGTAGATCCGGCGAACGAGCGTGCTCTCTCCCTCCAGTTCCTCTAAAATGTGTTCGACGGCGAGGGTTCCGACGTGTCCGACACCCGGAAGCCCCTCGACGAGAACGGGGTCGGTGAGGTCGACGTCGGCGATCGTGTCGATCTCGAGTTCGTCCATACCGTATCAGCGATGGCGACGTTTAAGAGACCGTCGGTACTCGCCGTAGGGGTCCTCGGGGTTGAACGGTGCGGGGGCGCTGTTCTCGGCGTCGGCACCACACTCCGGACACTCAGACAAAAGGGTATACACCGGGCGATCGTGGGCGTCTTCCCACGCCGAACACACCCGGATATCGGATTTCATTACTCGTCGTCAGTCCGGCGTTCGCGATGATACTCGCCCTCGCCGCCCTGCTCGCCGATCGCAGCGATCGCACGCTGGGCGCTCGATTCGAGCTGGGACTCGGCGGTCTTGTAGTTCGGCGCCTGTACCTCGATACGGTACTCGGGGGCACCGACGTAGCTCACTTCGAGGTCGACTTCCTCGGGAACGTCGCCGTTTCCTTCGGCAGCAGTCAGGGCCTCGCGGATGCCGTCGACGCCGGTCGACGACGGGTTCTCCAAATCGACGTAGCCGGTGACGTTGACGTAGGGCACCGAGACGTTCTCACGCGCGGTGTCGACGATCGACTCGATCTCCGCCTCGGTAAGGTCCGTGCTCTCGAGGGCTTCCTCGCCGTGGATCGCGGCCTGCTTGAATCCCTCATAGAGACTTCCCTGGGCACCGATCAGCTCGTTTGCGATCGCGGTGTACTCCTCGTCGTCGATCTCCTCGCCCAGTGCGAGGGCCATCCAGTTGTCGGCCTTTTGCTCGTTTTTCCACTGCTGGATTTTCTCCGAGCGCTGGTGGTCGTTGACGTCTTTCAGCGAGAGATCGATCTGCTGGGACTCCGTGTCGACGTCTAAGACCTTACAGACGGCGATCTGTCCCTCGCGGACGTGGTCGCGGACGTTTTTGATCCAGCCGCTTGCGACCTCGGAGATGTGGATCAGACCGCGTTTGTCCTGATACTCCTCGAGATCGACGAAGACACCGAAGTCCTCGATTTCGTCGATCTTGCCGACGACGAGTTCGCCGGGATCTGGCCAGCCGCTGTATTTCATCGTGACTCGACTGTTTCTACGATCTCGTGGTCGATTTCGGCTTTGCCACCGGTCGGTCGCGCAAGCGTCGTGCCACAGACGGCACAGGCGACTTCCGTCGAGGCTTTGCCGAAGACGGTCTGTTCGTTCTCACAATCACTGCATCGAACGCTGTAGAAATTTCCTGCCATTGGAATCACTCCTGGAACTCGAGTCGGCCAGCACGCCATCCTTCACGGAGGTGGGCTTTCCCACACTCGCTGCAGCGGTACTTGAGGTCGGTCTTCTTCGTCGGCTTCTCGCCACCAGGAACCTTCGAGAAGCGACCCGAGTTCCCGATGGTCGCGCTGTTCCGGCGGGTACGGCGAGCGTCCCATTTCATTCCGGAGGACCGGCCCGATCGGGCTTTCTCGACTTCGTGCTCGTGATGTTCGTTACAGTGCGGGCAGTATGTATTGAATCGGCGTGGCATCTGCATGGTTATCTCACTTGGCGTGGGCTAAGACAGCGCCGTTTAAAACCCGTTTGGTTCGCTCCCGTCGGTCGATCGGTAGCGGTCGATAGCGATCGGTGCTATCACTTCCGGCCCACCCGGCGCGGAACGACCTGTCCCCAGACGTGTTTCTCCAGCAGCCGAACCGTCATCGGCTCCGTCACCGTGAGACAACACGAAAGGCGAGGATAGCCGAATCGGACGGCTGCCGCGTCGTGCCAGTGAGTTGGCTCCGGCGCGGGATCGACCTCAACGGTACAGGTCGCACACAGCCCCCGCCCACCGCAGTTCGCGTGCTGGGACACCGTCCCGTACACCGAGAAGCCGTGTTCGAGCAAGACATCACGGAGGATCGTCCCACGATCGACGTCGATCGTCGTCTCAGTCTCCTCGCTGATAACCCGCACAGGAACTGGCTCACTCATACTGGCAGTCGGACCTCCTCGCTCGTGATTCTTCCGGCGATTGCCTCGTTGCCCCGCCGATCAGCCTCAGTTCTGCTCGATCGGCCGATGGTCGTCCCCGCCTCTCCTCGGTGGGGTGAAAGTCCGAAACGCTTACTCCGCTCTCACGAGAAGCCATCGGTATGAAGCAGCTCATCATCCACGGGGACCCCGGAATCCGCAAGGGGGCGGTCATCGAGTACGATGGCACCGAAGTAGTCTGTTTTGGCATCAGTCGCAACGGCGAGTACCACGGCCCCGAGGAGGTCCAGCTCTGGTGTACTGTCGGCACCGACGACGAGTACGAAGACTACGAGAAGCGCAACTTCCAGCCGCATTTCCTCGACGTCGATCGGATCGACGCGGACGCGGTCACAGTCGTCCGGCCAAAAGGCGACCTCGCGGTATAACCCGCCACTCGACCCTCGCCGTCTGCGCGGACTGTCAACCCCCTGTCCGGATTCAGGCCGTCTCCGAACGTTTTTCATGTCGTAGTTTGAGAGAGTGATACAGCATGTCCCGGATAGCCGGTCTCGTCGCCCCAGCGGGCCGTCTAGACCGGCACGCACACCGTCGTGTGGCTATAGTCGCCGACGCCGAGGCGACGATCGAGACCGCCGAGAGCTGGTCGGGTGGCCAGCCGACTGTCCGAGCCACCGACGCCGAGAGCGGAGCACGATCGACCACGTCCACCGGCACGTCTCGCCAGGAGCACCATGACTAATTCGCTTTCCCAGGCCGTCAAAAAACGGTTCCGTGCGCTGCTCTCGACGGCCAGGTTCGGACAGTTCGCGGGCGTGGGCGTCGTCGGTGCAACCGTCGACATCGCCACGCTCTGGCTGCTGGTGGAGTTTACGGTCCTCGGCCCGATCGTCGGGAAAGCGATCTCGTGGGAGCTCGGGATTATCGTGATCTTTACGATCAACGAACACTGGACGTTTTCCGGATACGGCGACGGCGGGCGGCGAGCGCTTGGCAGACGGTTTCTCCGATCGAACGCGGTCCGGTTTGCCGGGTTTCTGGTGACCATGTCGGTGCTTGCGACGCTTGTCACCTGGGCCGGTGTCTGGTATCTCGCCGCAAACGTGATCGGGATCGCCGTCGGCTTTTTCGTCAACTACACCTGTGAGAGCCTCTACACCTGGAAAGTCCATCGGGACTAACGGTAGAAACCCACATACAGCGGTCGAATCACAACCCTTAACTAGTGCACTCGGGTATGATTGGGTAGCGGGATGGGATAGCCAGGAGATTCCGGCGGGCTCATAACCCGCAGATCGGTAGTTCAAATCTACCTCCCGCTATTTTTGAGACGAACAACGGCTCCGAGCGTAGCGAGGGGTCCGCGAGTCTCAAAAATAGTTTAGTTGAGATTTGAAGTAGACAACGAGGGAGCGAAGCGACCGACGTTGGCGTAGTTCAAATCTACCTCCCGCTATGTTTTGACGCAAACAAGCCCGTGAGCGCCATCCATAGCATGGTGGTCGTTTGAACCAGACGGCACCCGAACGGAGTGAGGGTGACGGCGTGGTTCAAATCTACCTCCCGCTATTTTTGAGACGAACAACGACTCCGAGCGTAGCGAGGAGTCCGCGAGTCCCGTCAGTCGTTTCGTGGAGAGACAGCGATCGACTACCGGGAGCGATGTCGCTGCCGTCTGCGTTGCTTTCGCTCCGGTTTTGGAGCGCCAACAGCTGGGGCAGACAGTGACCAGTGGGTCCAGGTGTGCGGACCGGTGGGCTGTGACCGACTCGATCGCCACACCGACCCTTCTGGGGCTCTCCGTGGCTCGTCGACGTCGGCAAACCGCCCTACAGCGTAATCTCGATCGTCGTCCGATCGGCCAGCCCACGGTCGGCAGCGTCGGTTCGGTTCACGGCGACGCCGACCGTGTACGTGCCGGGGTCGATCGGCTCCCACTCGTCGTCGGCGACCCGGGTGCGCTGGTGCCACTCGCGGCGGAACCGTTTCCGTTCGTTGCGACCAAACGAAAAGACGGCAGGACGGTCGGGGACTGGGGGATGGACGTGACTCGCCCGGAGAACGTCGTCGACGTGCCACCGCCAGCGTTCCGGGGAGGCAGTCCAGAGCCGAATGGGGATCGGCAGCCGATTGTAAAACTCGATAGTGATGTCGACAGGCTCGCCCCGCGTGTAGGTTGGCTGGGTCGTCGTCACCTGGACCCCGATCGCTCGGGTGCGAAGTGCAGTCGGCACGAACGCGTGGCTGACTGCCGCCCAGTCGATCGTCCGGCCGCTATCGGTGTCGCGGCGTGCAGGCGCAAACGGGTCGTCGGTGCGATCGTGCGTCGAGGGGTCGTCGGATCCGGTCATTGGTGTGGTTGGCTGTCGGTGTCAGTGCGGTCCGGTCGGTGGCTGTCGGTGTCAGTGCGGTCCGGTCGGTGGCTGTCGGTGTCAGTGCGGTCCAGTTGGTGGCCGTCGGTGTCAGTGCGGTCCAGTTGGTGGCCGTCGGTGTCAGTGCGGTCCGGTCGGTGGCTGTCGGTCTCCGCTCGATCGAATCGGAGGCAGGCTATCGGGTGGTGATCGGGGCCGGCCTGCAGGGTCGGACTGTGGCGTTCACAGGGCGATCGGAAGGCGTCGTCGACCTGCTTCCGGGCGGCGTCGGGGCGACCGCGTTCGAGTTGGCCCAGTGCCGACGAGAGCACACGCTCGGCCGCCGGATCGGCGAGTTCGCCGGGGAGGTCGTATGCTGCCCGGATCGCTGTCGGCACGTCGTCGGCCTCCGACGCTGCCCGAAGTCCATCGATTGTCTCCGCGCCCGCGAGATCCGTTCGCAGCGCCAGGAGGCGTCGGAAGACACCGTCTGCGAACGCGTAGCGATCGGGTGGGATGATCCGATGACAGCGGGTGTGGAACGGACAGCCCGCCGGTGGATCGGCCGGTTCGGGGACGGCACCCTCGAGGACGATTCGATCGCCCTCCCAGCGCGGGTCTGGCTCGGGAATCGCCGACCGAAGCGCCTCGGTGTAGGGGTGTGAGGGATCGCCAAAAACTGCTTCCGTCGGGCCGCGTTCGACGATCTCGCCGAGATACATGACGGCGATCCGGTCGGCGAGATGGTCGACGACCGAGAGATCGTGGCTGATAACCAGATAGGAGAGTCCAACCGCAGCCTGCAGATCGGCAAGCAAGTTCAGAATCCTGGCCTGTGCGGAAACGTCGAGTGCCGAGACGGGTTCGTCACAGACGATGACCTCCGGCTCGACGGCGAGTGCACGGGCGATCCCGATTCGCTGGCGCTGGCCGCCCGAGAACTCGTGTGGATACCGGGATGCGTGCCCGGGCCGGAGCCCGACGGTTTCGAGGAGTTCATTGACTCGATCGTCGCGTCGGTCCGGGGGGACGATATCGTGGACTGTGAGCGCCTCGCCGACGATGTCACCGACCGTCAGTTTCGGGTTCAGGCTGGCCGTCGGATTCTGGAACACGTACTGGATGTCCGTCCGCCGCTCGCGTAACTCCCGGTCGGAGCAGTCCGTCAGCTCCGTCCCGCGGTAGCGAACCGACCCGCTGGTCGGCTCGACGAGCTGGGGCAGCGATCGGCCCAGGCTGGTCTTGCCACAGCCACTCTCGCCGACCAGACCGACCGTTTCGCCCGCGTAGATGTCGAGGTCGACGTCGTCGACGGCGGTGATCGTCTCTCCGCCGCCCAGGAGCCGATCGAGGAAGCCGTCCGTCGTCGTGTACCGTTTGGTCAGCCCCTCAACTCGAAGCAGCGGCTCCACCCCGGCGTCGCTTGGGCCTCCGATCGGCGTCGGCTGACGCTCCTCGTCGGCTGGCGAGCCGTCCTCCCCGCTCACTCCCGTTCACCCCGAACCTGGACCTCATAGTCGAGTCCGTGCTCCAGGTTGCCGGTGTACTCGTGGCAGGCAGCGACGTGGGCCGTCGGTGCCGTCTCGGCGTCGTCCCGGTCAGTGTCGGTCTCGATCAGCGCCGGATCGCGTCGTGCACACGTCGGCTCGGCGTACGGACAGCGAGGGTGGAACCGACAGCCCGTCGGGATCGACACCATGTCGGGCATCGTCCCCGGAATCGTCGGGAGCCGATCGCGATCGGCACCAATGTGCGGGATCGACGCCATCAGGCCGGCCGTGTAGGGGTGTTTGGGATCGTAGTAGAGTTCCTCGACCGGCGCTCGTTCCACGATCTGGCCGGCGTACATGACCATCACCCGGTCACAGCGTTCGGCGACGACGCCGAGGTCGTGGGTGACGAACTGGATCGCTGTCTCGAACTCGGTCGCGAGCTCGTCGAGGAGTTCGAGGAGCTGGGCCTGGATCGTCACGTCGAGTCCGGTGGTCGGCTCGTCAAGACGAGCAGGGCGGGATCACAGGAGAGGGCCATCGCGATGAGCACGCGCTGTTGCATCCCTCCGGAGAACTCGTGTGGGTAGTCGGTGTACCGCGTAGCCGGATCGGGAATTCCGACACGATCCAGCAACTCGATTGTCCGCTCGCGGGCCCGCTCGTCCGTGACGTCGTCATGTATCCGGATCGCCTCGGCGATCTGCTCGCCGATCGTGTAGACGGGGTTGAGTGCCGACTCGGCGTCTTGAAACACCATGGCGATTTCGTTGCCACGAAGCGCCCTGCGGTCGCGTTCGGAACAGTCTAAGATGTCCTGTCCTCGGAACCGAATCTCGCCGCTGACGATCTCTCCGGGGCGATCGATCAGGCCAAGCAGTGCGAGGCTGGCGACGCTTTTGCCCGCACCGCTTTCGCCGACGACGCCGAACCGCTCCCCGCGTTCGATCCCGTAACTGATCCCGTCGACCGCACGGACGACGCCCGCTTCCGTATAGAACTGGACGACGAGGTCTTCGACTTCGAGCAGCGCCACGGTCAGCGCCCCCTCCGTTCTGCCGTGTGCCCCTGTGGATCCAGCGCGTCGTTGATCCCGTCACCGACGAGGTTGACTGCCAGGACGAACAGGAAGATCGCGAGCCCAGGGAAGACGGTGACGTGATACTGGCCGTAGGTCAGCGACTCACGCCCGCGGGAGAGCATCGACCCCCACTCGGCGGTGCCCGCCTCCAGTCCGAGGCCGAGAAAGCCGAGTGCGGCCGCGGCAAGCACGACCGTCCCGACGTTGAGCGTCGCCTGGACGATGACGGGTGCGATCGCGTTCGGTAAGACATGTCTCACGAGGATCCGCCGATCGGAGAGGCCAAGCGCCCGGGCCGCCTCGACGTACTCGGCTTCTCTGATCGAGAGGATCTCCCCGCGGATTAGCCGGGCGTAGCTCATCCACCCTGTCACGACGAGTGCCAGGACGATCGTCCAGAACCCCTGTCCGAGGATCGCGACGACGACGATCGCGAGGACGAGAAACGGGAACGCAAAGAGGACGTCGACGATCCGCATCACGAACTCGTCGACCCAGCCGCCGACGTAACCGGCGACCGCGCCCAGCGGAACGCCGATTCCGAGCGCGAGGGCGACAGCGATCACGCCGATACTCAGACTTAGCCGGCCGCCGACGAGGACCCGGGAGAAGACGTCGCGACCGGCCCAGTCGGTGCCAAACGGATGGGCGAGTGATGGCGGCGCCTGCGTGGGACCGACGTACAGCTCGGCAGGGTCGTAGGGTGCGATCGAGATCGGCTGCACCGTAACGGTGTACCCCAGCCGCGTCACCTCGATCGGGCGGGCGACGATCGCAAGCACGGCCAGGAGGCCGACGATCACCAGCCCGGCCAGCGCCGTCCGGTTCGTCTTGAACCGAAGCCAGGCGTATTCGAGGCGACTCCGTCTCGGCTGCGGTCGGCCGTCCCTCTCGCCCCAGGGGTCAGTGGGCGCATCGAGTCCCGACGACTCGCCGTCGAAGCCGACGATCCGGATGCGACCGCGCTCCTGTGGTGGCTCTCGTGTGGACATGGTTAGTATCGGATCCGTGGGTCGAGATACGCATAGCAGAGGTCAACGAGCAGATTCGCGAGGACGATCGTCACCGCGATCAGCAAGACGCCGGCCTGGATGACCGGGAAATCACGCTCGAAGACCGCCCCGACGAGGAGCCGCCCCAGTCCCGGCCAGGCGAAGACCTGTTCGACGACGACTGCACCGTCGACGAGAAATGCGAGCTGGAGGCCGGCGACGGTGACCACCGGGAGCACTGCGTTCCGGAGGACGTGTTTCCAGATGACTGTCCGCTCGCTGAGCCCTTTCGCACGCGCGGTTCGGACGTACTCTTTGTTCAGCTCCCGGAGCATCGAGGCCCGCAGCAGTCGCATGATCACGGCAGCGGAGGCGGTTCCGAGGGTGATTGTCGGTAACAGCATAAACCACACCATCTCGAGGCTGAGCAGGGGCGCATCCGGCGGCACAACACGAAACCACCCCAGGTGGACGCTGAAAACGAGCAACAACAGGAGTCCAAGCCAGAAGTTCGGCGTTGCAATCCCGGCGAGGGCGGCGAACCGACTCACCTCGTCGGCCGGCTCGCCCTGGTTGACCGCGGCGATGATCCCCGCCGGAATCCCGATCGCGATCGCGAGCAGCCAGGCCGACATCCCGAGTGCCAACGTGTATGGCAGTCGGGCCGCGATCGATGCGCCGACGTCGCGTCCGGTAATCGGCGACTCGCCGAACTCGAGGACGATCGCGTCCCCGAGCCAGCGCAGATACTGTTCCCAGAGTGGGAGTTGCAGATTGTACGCCGTGCGTATCTCCTGGCGCGTCTCCGCGTCGGCATCTCCAAACCCGACGATCACGTCGACCGGATCGCCTGGCGCGAGATGGAGCATCGAGAACGTGATCGCGGTGACGCCGACTGCTACTGGCACCGTGATCACCACCCGTTTCAGAACGTATCGCCCCAGAGACATGGCAGGATGCTGTGCGTCGTTACAACAGATACTCGTCTTCGATCCGGGCTCTGAATTCGGGACTCGCGTACGGTTCGAGCATCGGCGCGATCGGCGTCACCGCGGCTTCGCCGACGGTGTTGTAGACATCGTCGATAATCCGATCGCGATCGATCAGGCTGGTGATTCCCTGTCGAACCTTCCTGTTGTTGAATGGCTTTGTCGCCAGCGGAAAGAGGACGAACTCGCGAAACGAACTCGTCCGCCGCCCGACTGCAACCGAGTCGTGGGCCTCGAACTCGGTGACACTCGCCGACGGAACGGCGACACTGAGATCGATATCGCCGGTCTCGAGTGCGTTGTGTCGGGACGAGCCCTCGGTGATTACTTCGAGCGTGATCGTCTCGATCGGCGGTGTCGCCGGGACGTCGGTGTCGTACTCCTCGCCGGTGTACCAGTGGTCGTCGAACCGCGTCATGCGCCACCGGTCGTCTTCCTGGTGCTCCTCGTACCGATAGGGTCCCGTCCCGACCGGCGTCTCCGAGAGGTCGATCGGCGCGTCTCCCCCGTCGATCGGATCGACAGCGTTCTCCGGGACGATGCACACGTTACTGATGGCGGCCTCGAACGGACTGTACGGCTCCTGGAGGATGATTTCGATCTCGTGGTCGTCGATAATCTCCATCCCGGCGTACCAGTCGGACACGTCTGCGTCCCGCGCGGTGTTCTCGTGGCGTTCGAGCGTCGTCCGGACGTCCTCGGCGGTAAGCTCGCCGGCAGCCTCGTCGTGGAACTGTACGCCGGATCGAAGCTCGAATCGCCAGGTCGTCTCGTCGAGTTGTTCCCAGTCGGTGGCAAGCTGTGGCCGTGGCGTCCCCTCGGAGTCGAACGCGATGAGCCGTTCGTATAGCAGATCAGTCATCGATTGTGAGACCGTTCCGGTGATCGACACCGGATCGGTGGCCGACACATCGGCTTCGGTGTCGGCGACGAGTTCGGTCTCTTCGCCGTTTAGCTCGGCGTACACTCCCGCGTGCGGTGCAAAGATCCCGTTGTATCGGTGCCCCTCCAGAGGATGAGTCTCAAAGCCCGACAGCACGTCGTTGTTCCAGGCAGCCACCTGCTCGTCGACCTGGACGAACGCAGCCGGTGACTCTTCGAGGAGGTGTTCCTGAAGCGTCTCGTAGCTCTCGACCCTCTCAGCTCGATCGTGCGTTGTCCGTCCGTCCTCGATGAGCCGATCGACGCGGTCGTCCGTGTAGTGGTAGGCGTTGAGCCCCTATGGGGTGTGATACGCCGAGTGGAACATCGTGTTGACGTACGAATGAGGGTCCCAGCCGGCTGCCGCCCCGAGACAGATCAGCGGATTCTCATCCGGGTCGTCCGCGACGCCCATGACGTAGTCGAGGTAGGTTCCCCACTCGATTTCGTCGATGTCGACGTCGAACATATCGGTCTCGTCGAGATCATTGGCCAGAAGCTGTGCCCACGCGACGCGATCGGGATTGTTCCGGTTGACCGTGATCGTGACGTCGATCGGCGGCTCGATGTCCTCTTCCTGGAACCCGTCGTAGATGCGCTGCTCGGCCGGCGTGTCGGGATCGATGTCGTCGACAGCGCTGACACAGCCAGCCACCCCAGCGATACCGGCAGCCCCAATCCCCAGGAGAAACGGCCGCCGTGAAAGCGAATCGCGACCTTCGTTAGTTCCGATCCCAGGTGACATACCGACGCATTATCAAGCACGACAATATATCGCTTGTGATTACTATTCGGACTGGGGTACCGTTCGCTCGATCGTCGCCACCGAACCGACCGAGTGCGAATCGGTAGCGACCGCCGTCTCCGTTGCCGGTAGCGACCGCCGTCTCCGTTGCCGGTAGCGACCGCCGTCTCCGTCGCCGGTAGCGACCGCCG
>Ga0207421_10000321_pt1 | contig 61048 bp, 48 predicted proteins | sample SodLakKL_010_SED_4_FD_187542 | JGI IMG/M metagenome (GOLD analysis project Ga0207421, IMG submission 187542) | Alkaline sediment microbial communities from Lake Tanatar, Kulunda Steppe, Russia - 8KL_010_SED (SPAdes) (version 2) | ecosystem: Environmental > Aquatic > Non-marine Saline and...
AATCGCCGCGGTAAATGAGGCCGTCGTCGTACAGCTGCACGAACACTTCCTGCACGGCGCGGCTGAACCCCTCGTCCATCGTGAACCGCTCACGGTCCCAGTCGCAAGAGACGCCCAGGGTACGCATCTGCTGTGAGATGATATCGCCGTACTCCTCTTTCCACTCCCACACGCGTTCGACAAATTTATCACGGCCCAGGTCCCGGCGCGTGGTGTCTTCCTCGTCCTTCAGCTTGCGCTCAACCACATTTTGCGTGGCGATGCCGGCATGGTCCTTCCCTGGCATCCAGAGGCTCTCCTGACCCTGCATGCGGCGGATCCGAGTAAGCGCGTCCTGGATGGTGCTCTGCAGCGCATGGCCCATGTGGAGCCGCCCCGTGACATTGGGCGGCGGCATCATGATGACGTGCGGGGTGCGCTCCGGCGCGGGCTCTGCATGGAAATAGCCGTTCTGCTCCCAGAACCGGTACCACTTGTCTTCAATGGCACTGGCGTCATACGGTTCTTGGGTCGACGCGGTGGGTTGCGAGGCGGGGGTGTCGGACGCCATAGGGCTGAGCGGTTGAGCAATACTGGGGGTCGTGGGCGAAGCGTTCGGTGCTACCAACGGGGGGTCGGAAGGGTTCGCACGCCATGTTCACTCGGTAGCTGCACAGGCAAACTCCAGAGAGGCTTCATCTGCTATGGACGATGAGGCGCAATGTTAGAGACGAACGCTCGGAGGTCGTCTAACTGGTCGAGCGACCGAAGGAGCTCGCCATCATCAACCGCGCGATAGTCATGAGCCGAAATATTTCGAAGACCGATGGCGTTGACCAGACTACGCGCCAGTGCTTCCGGTAGACGTTCAGTAGCCCGTAGCAACCGAACACCCCCGCATCCAGCTAAGGTACCGTGCGATAGCTGGCGCCTCGCGTGCGGGCGCCTGAGGTCGCACGAACTGGCCATTAGGAACGATGCCACTCCGCCCACAGCGGTAAGCCGGGCAGGTAAAATGCCTGTGCTTAATGGGCCGCGCCCACCGGGAAGCCGTGAGCCAGCAACACCCGCTGCGCCTGCTCCACATGCCGTAGCTGATGGAGCGGCGTAGCCTCAAACCACGTCCCTACGCTGAGGCGCACAAGCGGGGCGGCCTGGGAAGCCGCCTTGAGGGTTCGCAGGTCGATGCCTTCGGCCTCCTCCACGGATGAGATCCAGCGCTCCTGCAGCGTGCGAAAGGTATGCAGCGTGGCACCGCGATCCACAGCCGAGGCTGGTGGCCGGTACGGAGCAGGCGCGGGCAGGCGTGGGGACGATGGCCGCACGGACCAGATAAAAAGGCGACTCAGGGGGCCGTAGGTAAATGGGCCTCGACCAAACGGGCCGTACGTCCGCGCATGCCGCACTGCTTTCTCTATGTTGGGCAGCAGGGCTTCACTTGCTTTGTTGAGGTGCACGACGCCTTGCCCCACCGACCACGTAGTAGGCTCCGGTGCCCAGTTGAACTGCTCATCGGACAGCCCGAGCGTCAGCGACTCGAGGCTCGCGCTTACCTGCTCAAACGCCGTCCGGTAGGCCCGAAGATACGGTGGAAGCATGGGGGAAACATCAAACGGAAAGGGGGGCGCGAGCTTGCGACGCCCCGTTCTACGCTGTGGCCTGCATGTGCGGTGGGCGCTCGAACGCAGGGGCATCAGGCAGCAGTGTATCCAGCACCCGGGCCGAGGAAATTACACCCGGCATACCTGCGCCAGGATGCGTACCCGCACCGGCAAAGTAGAGGCCGTCGATATCTTCGCTCTTGTTGTGCGGCCGGAAGTAGGCGCTCTGTGTGAGCACCGGCTCGATGCTGAAGGCTGAGCCCTTGAACGAGAGGTAGTCATCCAGGAAGCCCTGCGGGGTGAGCACCCGAGAGGTTACGAGATGGTCCCCGAGGTCAGGCAGGATAGTGCTCGCAAGGTAGTCCTCCACCGACTGCCGGTAGGATTCCGCCTGCGCGTGCCAGTCGGTGCCGCTATCGAGATGCGGAACGGGCGAAAGCACGTAAAACGCATCGTGTCCCTCCGGCGCCATCGACGGGTCGGTGGCGTTGGGCCGGTGCAGGTAGAGCGAAAAATCGTCGGCCAGGTGCTTATGCTCAAAAATATCGTCCAGCAGTTCCTTATACCGCGGCCCCAGGAGGATGGTGTGGTGCTTCACCTCGTCGTAGTGGCGGTCGGTGCCGAAGTACCAGACAAAGAGGCTCATGGAGTACCGGGCGTTCTCGACCCGCTTGTTCGTCCACCGGCTGCGGGCATACTCGGGCAGCAGGTACCGGTACGTCCAGCCGACATCGGCATTGGACACCACGAGGTCAGCGTCAATCACTTCACCAGAGGCCAGGCGGACCCCACTCGCCCGCTGCCCCTGCAGCGTGATCTCCTTTACTTCGGCGCCGAGCCGCATGGTGCCGCCCAGCCCCTCGATAAGGTCCACCAGCCCGTGCACCAGCGACGTGGTGCCCCCCATGGCGTAGTGCACCCCCCACTTGCGCTCCAGGAACGCGATGAGCGTGTAGATGGAGGTGGTGTTGAACGGGTTGCCGCCCACCAGCAGCGGGTGGAAGGAGAGCACTTGCCGAATCTTGGGATGCTTCACGTACTTCGATACCAGGCCATACACCGTGCGGAAGCTCTCCAGCTTCATCATGGCGGGGGCTATTTTCGCCATGTGCGAGGGCTTGTTGAAGGGAACGTGCGCCAGTTCCTCAAACCCCACCTTAAAGATGTCTTGGCTCTTGTCGAAGAACCGCTCGTAGCCAGCTACGTCCTCCGGGGCAAACTTGGCGATTTCCCGCTTCATCTGTTCCGGATCGCCGTTGTAGTCAAAGTGCGTCCCGTCATCAAACCGGATGCGGTAAAACGGATCCACCGGCCGCAGCTCCACATCATCGGCCATGTCTCGGCCCGCCAGGCGCCACAGCTCTTCGAACAGGAAGGGCGCGGTGACTACCGTTGGCCCGGCGTCGAAGCGAAAGCCGTCCTGTTCGAACACGCGGGCGCGGCCGCCGGGCTGCTCCAGCTTGTCCACGACCGTGACGCGGTATCCGCGAGCCGCCAGGCGCACAGCGGACGCCAAACCGCCAAAGCCCGCACCGATGACGACGGCATGGGGCGCGTCTTCTGTTACCGGGATGGGTTCGGATCGCGTATTAAGCGTGGCATCTTTGCGGGGAACGAGGGCGTCAATCCAACCCATAAAGCGGCGGGGTATTAGTGTATGAAATGAAACTATCGCTGCAACGACCGACTTTCTGCGTTAGTTCGTGACGAGCCTGTAAGCGTTCGGTAGGTACGCAAGACATACGTGAGCGGCACTGGCAGCAGGCGCGACGAGCTACCCACTTCAGGCAGGGACCCCACTCGTCGCTTACGCCACGGCTGCCGCCCGGGAGGTTACCGCGGCATAGAGCGCTTCCTGTAGGTTTTCCGAGGTGAAGGGCTTGGCGAGGTAGGCGTCGGCCCCTTCGTCCATCAGCGTGTCAATCTCGACGTCCGCGACCCCACTCATCGCCACGATGGGCAGGTCCGGATGCGCGGCCCGCAACTTGCGGATAAGCGCACGACCGTTCATCTCAGGCATCATCAGATCCGTAAGTACCACATCGACGGCCTCGTCGTCTTGTTCGAGGCGCGCCAGTGCGTTCACTCCATTTTCTGCGGTCCGCACGCGAAACCCAACCTCCTCAAGAATCTGTTGCCCCGTCTCCCGGATAAACGGCTCATCATCGACAAGTAGCACAAGGCGGCCTTCACCGTCCAGGGACTCTACGTCAGTGGTGTCCTCCTCCGTGGAATCCTCTTGCGCGGCCGCTGCGGGGAAGCACACGCGGAAGGTTGTGCCTTTGCCTACGGTGGAGTCTACATCGATGAAACCGCCGTGACCTTTAACAATGCTGTACACCGTGGAGAGCCCCAGCCCGGTGCCTTTATCCGAGTCTTTCGTGGTAAAGAAGGGTTCGAAAATTTTGTCCAGCACTTTGGGGGGGATGCCGTCGCCCGTATCGCAAACAGTGATTTGGACATACTTTCCGGGCTCCGCATCGATGTTACGGCGGGCTTCTTCCGGGGAGACCACACTGTTGCCAGCGTACAGCCCAAGGGTGCCCTCTCCGTCCATCGCATCACGCGCATTCACGCACAGGTTCATCAGCACCTGCTGCAGTTGCGTAGCATCGCCACGTATCTTCCAGAGGTCATCAGCGGTGTCGGCCACGACGGCGATTTCGTCGGGGAAGGTTTCGTCGATAATCCGCTGGACCTCCTCCAGCACCCGCAACGGCTGCACCGCCACGCGTTCGCCCTCAACGCCGCGCGCGAACGAAAGGACCTGCTCCACCATATTGGAGCCGCGCTCTGCGCTTTGCTCAATCATACTGAGCGTGCGCTGGGCCTTCTCATCGTCGATGCGCTGGCTAAGGATGCGCACGCCCAACGAGATGGGGACCAGCAGATTGCCGAGGTCATGCGCGATGCCGCTCACCAGACGCCCGACGCTCTCCATCCGCTGCGACCGCAGAAACTGCGCTTCGAGCTCTTTACGCTCGGTGATGTCGGTGTTGATGATAAGGATGGACTGCGGCTCGCCGTTGTTGTCGCGGACGAGCGTCCAGCGGCTTTCCACCACGATTTCCTCACCCTCCTTGGTATGCTGCTTCAATTCGCCCGTCCACTCGTCTTTCTCGCGGGCTACACGCCTCGCCTCCGCTACGGTTTGCCCTGACTCGTCCGTGCAGAGGCGGTCATGGGCCACTTCGCCAATCATCTCGCTGGCGGGATAGCCAGTAAGCCGTTCGGCGCTTTTATTCCAGTAGACAACGTGGCCCTCCAGGTCCGTCGCAATGATAGCATCGCGGGCTTTGTCCAGCAGGGCCGCTTGCTCCCGAATGCGCTGCTCGGCGCGCTCACGCTCCCGGGCGTACCGAATGGAGCGCTCCAGGAGTTGAGCGTCAAACTCCCACTTGACGAGGTAATCGGAGGCTCCGGCCAACATCGCTTTGACGTCAACCTTGCGGTCGCCCTGACCCGTCAGCAAGATCATGGGGATGCGCGCGCCCTGCTCCGTGGCCTGCTCCATCAGCTCGAGGCCATTTTCGGCGCCCAGCCGATAGTCGATCAGGGCGATGTCGAAGTCGTTGCTGAGAATGGCTTCCAGCCCGTCCTCGTACGTGCGACACCACTCAATATCCGCGTCGATTTCGGTGGCTTTCGATACGAGCCGACGGGCAATGAAAAAGTCGTCTTCATCGTCCTCTACGATGAGGATAGTGAGGGCCTTCTTGTCGACCGGGTAGTCTGGATCGCGGGGGGGATACATCAGGCTTCTTGGGGCGGTAGTTTAACAATCTCGAACCAGAAGTTACCCAGCACAGTGACGGCCGTGCTGAGGTCATCGAACGTCACAGGTTTCGTAACGAAGGCGTTGACGCCGAGGTCGTAGCTCCGAAGGATGTCCTGCTCGGCCTGCGACGTCGTAAGCACAACGACAGGAATACGGCGGAGTGAAGGGTCCGTTTTGATTTCCTGAAGGGCTTCGCGCCCGTCTTTTCGAGGCATGTTGAGGTCGAGAAGGATGAGGCCCGGCCGCGGGGCCGCGTCTGGGTCAGCGTAATCGCCCTCTTGGCGAAGATAGTCCATCAACTCTTCGCCATCCTCTACGCAATGCAATTCATTGGCAAGGCGGCTCTTATCGAGCGCTCGCATCGTGAGCAACCGATCATCCGGATCGTCCTCAGCAAGCAAGATAACAACAGGGTCTCCAGTGCGGTTCATGTGATCGACGCTGGTTCGGAGGATTGACCTTGGTCTGGCAGCCGGTCGCCCGGCTCAGCTTCGTCTGGTTGAGGCTTGGGCTGCCGTTTGGGAAGGGTAATGGTGAAGGTAGACCCCTGGCCGGGCACGCTTTCGGCCGCCAGTTCGCCATCGTGTCGTTCTACGATACGGCGACAAATGGCCAGCCCCATCCCGGTCCCCGCGTACGCGGAGCGGTTGTGCAGCCGTTGAAAGGGGGTAAAGATGCGGTCCAGGTACTTTTCGTCGAAGCCGATGCCATTATCGATCACGCGAATGCGGACGAAGGGCCCCTGCGCATCTCCTGACCGCATCGCGGGAGCCAGCTCCTCAGCCTCGACGCGCACCACCGGCCGGGTGTCCTCGCGGTAGAACTTCAGCGCGTTCCCGACGAGGTTTTGCAGCAGCTGACGGATCTGGGTCTCGTCCCCCTCAATCGTCGGCAGGTCGTCCACATCAATGCTGGCCTCTACATCGGAGATACGCAACTCGAGGTCTGAGATTACGTGGTGCATTACTTTATTTAGATCGACCGGCTCGAACGGCTGGGCGCGCGTCGTGATGCGGGAGTAGTCGAGCAGGTCGGAAATAAGCTGCGACATGCGCTTGGCGCCATCCTGCATACGCTCCAGGTAATACCGGCCGGTATCGTCCAGCGCGTCGTTGAAGTCCTCAATCAGGAGGTCGGCAAAAGCGCGGATTTTACGGAGTGGTTCCTGGAGATCGTGGGAGGCCACGTAGGCGAAGTCTTGCAGCTCGCGATTCCGCTGCTCCAGAGCGCGGTTGGTCCGGCTCATGGCCCGCTCCGCACGGACGCGGTCTGATACCTCGCGCGAACTCGTTAGCAGTTTCTCAACCGCTCCGTCGGCATCGCTGATAATCTTTGTGCTGGTTTCCAGCCAGATGTAACTGCCTTCGGAGGTGCGCATACGGTAGGTCACCTTCTCGGTAGGGCTGACGGAAAAGAGCTTATCCCCTTCGTCGCTCTGCAGCCGTTCGGCATCATCGGGATGAATGAACGGGTAGGGCGTCTGGCCTTCCAGCGCCTGTGGGGTGTAGCCAAGAATGCGTTTCACCGAGGAGCTGACGTATTCGTAGTGGCCCTCCGGATCGTGCAGGCAGACGAGGTCCATCATGTTTTCCCCCAGCATCCGGTAGCGGGCTTCACTTTCCCGGAGCTTCCGCTCAGCTTCTTTACTCTCCGAGATGTCTCGGTACGTCACAGCGAGCCCATCACCCACGCGCACGGCAGTGATGTGAAACCAGCGAATGGCATCCCCGTCCCCCGCCACACGGACTTCGCGCGAGAGCGGCTGGCCGGTTTCCGCCACGGCTTCAAGGTCATCAAATAACGACAGCAACAGGCGGTCTCCAACCTCTTCCTTCAGGCGCTGGCCTACCACCCGATCGGCCGGGTATCCCAGCATCTCTTCAGCCCGCGGGTTAACAAGAACCCACTCCAGATCCTGCAGGCGGTGGGCTTCATCACGGACTGCCTGGAAGACCATAATGCCATCCAGCGAGCTGATAAGTACACTGGAGAGCAGATCTTTGGAGACTTGTAGTGCCTCCTCTGCCTCCTTACGCGCGGTTTTGTCCTCTAAGAAGACGATGCTTCCGCCGCGTTCGCCATTGCTACGGTACCACGGACGGACCTCCCACCGGACCCAGAAGCGTTGCCCGGTGGTGCGGACGAGCCGGGCCTCTTCGCCCTGCTCCACCCGCTCTTCCTTCACCGTCTTCAGCACCCGCTTCCAGTGTCCATCCGGGTCCTCGAAGTAGTCAAAATGCGAAGCGCCGGTGAGCTCTTCCCCCCGCAGGTTGAAGTCCGTGATCCATCGGCTGCTGACCATGACGTAGCGGTCTTCCGCGTCCACCATGGCAACAGCGGCCGGCATGTGCTGCACGAACAGGCTCAGTAGCAGCTCACTCTCGGGGATGTCTTGACCTGGACTGCCCGCTGTGTCGCCGGTAGCCGCGCCGGAGGGCGCTGCGTCTTCGGTTGAGCGGGAGGGGGAAAACGAGGGCATGAAGAAAAGCAGGCGATTAACATAAGGGCCCGGGCGACTGCAGCCATGTGCGGCACCATCAAGCGGTTCGTACGACGGTGTAACGAAGCTGTTCACACGTAGCGAGCGGAACGAGGGGTCGGTCAGTTCTCTGACGTCTCGCGCATGAAGCGGTCGCTGAGTTCAGCAAAGCTATCGCCACCGTACTTCCGAAGCACCGCATTGGCGATGGTGAGCGCCACGGTCGCCTCAGCCACCGTAGAGGCAGCAGGCACGCTGGTGACGTCACTCCGCTCGTAGCGGGTGGGTTGCGGCTCGCGGCTGGCAATATCAACCGTCCCGAGGGGCTTGATAAGTGTAGGGATGGGCTTCATAAACCCACGCACGATGATGGGCATGCCGTTCGACGTGCCGCCTTCGATGCCGCCCGCATTGTTGCTGGTGCGGCGCAGCCGGCCGTTCTCATCTTCGGTGATGGGATCGTGGATGCGCGAGCCCGGGCGGTAGGCCCCTGCGATGCCGTTGCCCACCTCCACCGCCTTCTGTGCCTGGATAGACATGATGGCGTGCCCGAGTTGACCGTCCAGGCGGTGCTCCCAGTGCACGTAGGAGCCAAGACCCGGGGGTACCCCGGTAACGACCACCTCATACTGCCCGCCCAGCGAGTCGCCCGCCTTTTTCGTAGCTTCGATGTGCGCGATGCATTCTTCGGTAAGGTCCTCCCGTAGCATGCGCGTCTCACTGGCATCGGCCGCCTCGTAGACCGCCCGCGCCCCGCCTTCGTCGATAAGCGCTTGCACCGCGTCGGCCCAGTCTTCCGGCGTCTCATAGCCTACCTCGCCCAGCCGAACGACGTGACTGCCGACTTCAATCCCCAGCTCTCGCAACAGCTGCCGGGCCACCGAACAGCACGCCACGCGCATGGCTGTTTCACGGGCCGACGAACGCTCAATGACGGGCCGGATGTCGTCGAACCCATATTTCTGCGTGCCTACCAGGTCCGCATGACCGGGGCGCGGAAGCGTTACCTTTTCGATGCCCTCCCCGGTGCCCTCAACGGCCATGGTCTCTGGCCATCCCGCCTTGTCTTTCTTGTGCGAGGCATTCGGGAGGTGGAGTGCGATGGGGCTCCCCATGGTTTTGGAGAAGCGCACGCCCGCGTCAATCCGAACCTTGTCGCGCTCGATCTTAGAGCGCCCCCCACGGCCATACCCGAGCCACCGACGGGCGAGGTGTTCGTTGAGGTCATCAGCGGTAAGAGGTACGCCAGCCGGAACACCTTCAACAATGCCAGTGAGGGCGGGGCCGTGCGACTCGCCGGCCGTGAGAAATCGAATCATGGGGTGGGGTTTACTGCGAAAAGACGAAACGAGCAGACTGTGGGGTTATGGCCATGCACAGGAGATCATCGCATGCACGACATAGCGTAACTGCACCACAAACATACACCTCAGGACCAAGAGTTGCGCCCGGTCAGTCATCCTCCACAGGAGATTCAATATCGTAGAAAGCGCTAATGCCTCCCGGGCGCTTCACACGGAGGAGCACGCGATCCTGCGCGCCGACGGCCGCATTCAGGACGCGCTGCGCTTCCTCAGCCGAGCCGACAGATTGCTCGTCCACGGCTGTAATGACACCTCCGCGCGGCAGCCCACCGCGCGAAGCCCGTCCACCGCGCTCCACGAAGGCTACGTAGGCACCGGTTGGGGTGAGTTCCGACTGCTCTCGCTCCGTCAGGTCCCGCAAGCCCAGTCCCCAGGCCGGCAGATCGATGATGCGGGCGTCGGGGACCTCAGCTTCCGGCTCGGCGCGCTCCCGCTCGGCACCATTCGGCGCGTCTGAGGGGCCGTCGAACCAGTTGGCGTACGCCGGACTGTCGCTACCCTGGAGCGTGAGCGTAAGGCGGCGCTCCTCTCCGTTGCGGCGTACCGTCACTGGTACCGCATCGCCCGGGCGGAACTGTGCGACAGCGCTCTGCAGCTCATTCGGCTCCGCCACCTGGCGCTCACCAATGGCCATCACCACATCGCCTGAGCGGATGCCGGCCATGTCGGCTGCCCCGTTGCGGGTCACGCGCTCGATGTAGACGCCGGCCACCTCGTCCAGCCCAAGCTCGCGGGCCGTACGGCTATTGATGGGAGCAATCTCAACCCCCATAAATCCCCGCCGCACCTCCCCGAAGTCAATCAAATCCTGAGCGACGCGCACCATAAGGTTGGCTGGTACGGCAAAGCCATAGCCCTCATACGAGCCGCTTTCGGTGGCGATCGCCGTGCTGATGCCGACCAGTTGGCCATCCAGGTTAACGAGTGCCCCACCCGAGTTTCCCGGGTTGATGGCCGCGTCGGTCTGAATGAAGTCCTCAATCCGAAATGCATCGTCAATAATATTGACCTGCCGCCCGAGGGCGCTCACGATGCCAGCCGTAACCGTGGAGGTGAGACGAAAGGGGTTGCCCACCGCGATGACCCACTCACCTACCGCTACCTCAGACGAGTTGCCAATAGCTGCTACCGGCAGGGGCCTGTCGGCGTCTACCTTGATGACCGCGAGATCCGTAGACGGGTCGGTGCCCACAACATCTGCCGCGTACTGTCGCTTATCGGCCAGCGTGACGCGGATGTTCTCCGCACGGCCCACCACATGCTGGTTCGTAATGATGTGCCCTTCATCACTTATGATCACTCCGCTCCCTACGCTCTGCCGACGGAACTCCCGAAAGAACCGATCGGGCGCGTCCCGACCATCGAACCGAAAAACCTCGTCCGACGTGCCGCCCCGGGGCGCATTTTCGACCTCGATGAAGACCACCGCGGGTGTTACATGCGTCGCCACTTCCTTGAATATCTGGTTCAAGGTCATGATGTCCGTCAGCACCGGGGCACGTGCGGAGTCTACCACCGGTGCCGTCTGGTCCGGGGCGTTGGCGGCCTGCGCCCCCAGCTCCACCCGCTCCACGATTTGGGGCGGCTGCGCTGTCTGGTTGACGTACAGCAGCATCACCAGAATACCGATAAACAGCCCGACCAGCAGCAGGCCCAATCGTAAGAGCACGGTATAACGGCGATCAGACATAACAGGCAAGACAAAGCGGGGACAGACCAGAAGGGCATGCAGCAAGGGCCGGGGGGCCTCCGTGCTCGGTGCAGAGCATTAGGGGTGTGTAGCCGACCTACCCACATGCGTTTCAAAAAGCGCGTAAACCACAGCATAGGCGTCTTGGGCTAACGCTTTACGACCCATGCTGTTAGTAGGTATGGGCCTACCCGCACGCACCTTCATGGTTGCATGGCGGAGGCCAAGAAGGGTCCATCCGTAGGCCGCGAAGGAGCGCTCTCCTCCGGCCCACGCGGCCACCGTTGGCACGTCGGATGCGGGAGCACCCTCGGCGGTTGCGAGCCAGAGGTACACCGGCAGAACGTGTGCATCATCGCGGCCGGCCACGGAGAGGAAGACCCCGGTCTTGAACGGACGCACCGTCTCCCCGTGCGTCGTCGTACCTTCCGGAAACGCCACCACGGGGACGCCGGCCGCCATGCGATCGTGCATGGCGTCGATCAGCGCCCCCACGTTTTGGGCACGGCCCCGCTCAACAAACAGCACGCCCATCTGCCGCGCTACCCAGCCGATGAAAGGCCAGTCGCGCACCCCGGCATTGGCCACGAGGGTTACCGGGCGAGTCGCACTCAGAACGAGCGGATCCAACGCCCCAATATGGTTGCTGACGATGAGGTCGGCCTTGGCTTCTGCGATGGCTGGTTCAACGGACCGCCGGATGCCCATCACAAAGCACAACCAGCGGCTTCCGTATTGCTGGGACCGGGCTCGAAAGCGAATCTCGGCCTCCGGCGATAGCAACCACGCGATCAGCTGAACGCCTGCACAGTAGATTGCACTCGACACGATGATGATCAGCAGGCGGCAGACGCGCCGGAGCGTACGCATGAACATCAGGACTCAGCGGGAGGAATCGCTATCGAGAATGGCTGGCGCGCTGGTGGTTTTCGATGGTGAGGCTGCAGACGACCCAGGCGCTCTGCCCTCTTTGGGCGTATCGGTCGATTCCTCGGCCCCGGGAAAGGTCACCATAAACGTTGTGCCCTCCCCTTTCTCACTTTCCACCTCAATGGTCCCGTCCATCATATCCACGAGGCGCGCAGTAATGGACAACCCCAAACCGCTCCCTTCGTGCGAGCGGTCAAGTCCCGACGACTCCTGCTTGAACTCCTCGAACAGATGCGGCAGAAACGCCTCGTCAATGCCCACCCCCGTATCCGACACCTGCAATACGACCGTCCGCGCCTGTGCCACCACGTTAACCTCCACGCGGCCCTCATTCGTAAACTTGATCGCATTGCCCACGAGGTTGAACAGGATCTGCTCCAGGTAGCGGCGGTCGACGAACGCCTCTGCATCATCGGCATTGGGCAGAACTTGCATTGCCAACCCTTTTTGCTCGGCCAAGGGCTGCAGCATTCGAGCAATCCGCTCGGCCAGAGCCCGTATCTCTACAGGCTCGCGCTCCATGTCCACCATCCCCGCACGCAGCTTGGCGATATCAAGCAGCGAGTTGACTGTGCTGAGGAGGCGTTGGCCGTTCATCTCAATGAGCTCAAGGAATTCGCTCCGGTGGTCATCGGTCTCTTCCTGCAAGACGGACGTAAACCCAAGGATTGCCGTTAGCGGCGTGCGGAGTTCATGGGAGGTGTTGGCCAGGAACTCGTCTTTCATCTTGTTGGCCTGCTGGAGCCCCTGGTTGGCCTGCTGAAGACGCCGGTTGGCCTGCTTCAGGCGCTCATTAACCACACGCTCCCGAGCCAGCTCCCGCGCCTGCCGCTCGGCTCGCTTCCGCTCCTGTACAGCCTGGCGGTAGTTGTACCCGAGCAATAGCAAAATGCCTACCCCACCCGCATACAGCGCAAACGCCCACCACGTGCGGTACCAGGGCGGCAGCATCTCAAACGAGAACGCCGCAGCTGCTCCGCTAACCCCCTGGGCGTTCCGGGACTCAACCTCCAGCCTGTACGTTCCCTCCCATAGATTGGTGAGGCTGACGGCCCCACGATTCGTCCATTCCGACCACCCATCGTCCAACCCGACCAAACGGTAACGAAAGACGGTTTCTTCGGGCTGATTGAACGTGGGAGCTGCAAACTCGAACCGGATTCCCGTCTCGGAATACGCAAAGGCTGGGACCTCGTCCAACATCTCGGCGCCGCCATAATACACATACTGCCCGTCCCCACTGCTCACGCGCCGCACCAGCGTGCGAAAGGGTCGGTCGTATTGCTTCTGCACGTGCGGGTCGTACCGCAGCAGCTCATCACCGGAGCCTATCCAGAGGATACCGTTGTCTTCCACGTAGAAGTTTATGGGGGTACCCTTGCCAAAGCGCAGGGCGTGAGGCGCATTGCGGGTGTAGCCACCATCGCCATCCGGGATGAGATGCTCTACCGTTCCATCGCTGTAGGCCAGCCAGGCATCCTCATTAAGGCCTTCTACAAATGCCAATACACTATCCGTCGTAGCCTCGCTCCCCTCTAAGAGGGTTTGATCTGGTGTGAATCGCTCGGTGGATTTGTCATACGTAAAAAAGCCCTCGGCAATAGAGAGCGCGTACAAATCTCCGTGTATCTCCACGAGCACCGCTCCATCATCGGGCAATCCGTCTGATGCGCCAAACTTTCGTGTCGCCTGCGCACGAGAATCTCGCTGTTCAGGCCCGGTCAATGATAGGCGCTCTATCTGGCCTCCATCTCCTTCGAGCCACAAGGTTGAGGTATCTGTCTCTCGGATTGAGCGTATGCTCCCGGTGGCTGCTGCCACCGAGGAGTCGAGCAGCCAACCGTCTTCATCTGTTTCTTTGAAGATAGATAGGCCGTCTCGGTGTCCAACATAAACGGTGCCCTCGAGCATGTTCGATCGCTTAAGCGCATATACATTCCCTCGCATGCGCTCTACCACATCTACCGCACCCGGGCGTTTTTGTAGTGTGAACAACCCGTTATCGCTGGCCACCAACAGGTGATCGTCCGTCACCAATAGTCTCCACGCGGCTACTGAGGGAACGGAATCGATGCGCTCAAACGAAACACGACTACCTCTTGAGTCCGTGGATTCATTCGTCAGCCTGAAAAGGCCGGTACTGGTTGCCACGTATAATCGTCCTTCGAAGCGGCGCATGGCGTTGATGGTACCGCGCAATCCACTTTCTGTAGTGAATCGAGTGACTTCTGCCGGGAGGTCCACGCGCACAAGCCCGCGGTTGTTGAGAGCCAACCACAGTCCTCCCTGCTGATCCTGAAAGACAAAGTTTATCCAGTTGTCAGGCAACCCGTTACCTTCATGGAGCTGGTACAGCAAGTTGCCCTCGTGGTCGATGAGCCCCACCCCCCCGCCAAGGGTGGCCAACGCGTATAATCCCCCGTCGACTCGTGTACCGTGATAGAGCCGACTCTCGCGGAGAAAGGAGTCAACCGAAGACGACCGGGCCTCCACATCGTTGCCATCGTGGATGTAGAGGCCCTGACGCGTGGCGATCATGAGCTCGTCTGTGCCATCCACCGCCTCGATCATGTAAATGCCCGTCGAGGCAAATTGAGCCCCTCCCGGCAGTAGCTCCAGTTGGCCATTGCGTACCTCTTGTAGCCCCACACCCTGTTCATTCACAAGCACCCGGCCATTGACACTGAACGACGTATGAAAGATGGTTTCCGTTGTGAGTACGTCCATCTCCGCGCCATCCCAGCGAAACAGACGATGGCGACCCTGGAAGTATGTGGCGTCGTCAGCAACGTGTGTTTTCCATATTTCGTCGAACGAGCGGTGCACCTCCGGGATTGCATCTACAAGCGACCTATACGTTAGCGTCCCCGTGGAATCTGCCGCCAAGTACCCTACGTCACCATTGGCTCCAACATAAATTTTGTTTTCCTCGTCCACGCCCAGAGAGATAACAGACGTGTTAATGAGAGAAGCTACGCGGCGCCATCTGATACCATCAAACTCGAGTATACCTTCAGTATTGGCGACGTAGATGATTCCGCGCGCGTCTTGGGCAAAGGCCCAGTTTTGAGGGTAGTGCCCGTAATCCTGTGGCGCGTAATGTTGAAAAAAGAGAGGCGTGCCGGCTTCTTCCCAAAGTGGGGCTCGCAGATCGGGATTTGAAGCGGATCCAGGGGTGGCCGACGGACTTCCGAGTGCGGAGGCCGGTGAGACAAGTACGAACGCAACCGCCATCGCGAGCGAAGCCCACCACAGGGTCCACGGCTGACGCGTGCGATCACCAGAAACAAAATAATGCGTGCCTGCCATGGCGGACGGAAGTCCTCTTCAATGAGTCGCTTTAACGTAGGGACTCTATCGCTCAGATGCTACTTGGGGCATAATTGGTCAGGGTATCGGGCGTTCGCCATTTAGCTTAAGCCAAAAGAGTGTTTTCAACAAAAATATTGATCCTAAAGATATAAGATCTACATACAAAAGGCGAGCCGGGTACAGGAAAGAAAGCGCCCCCATACATAATAACTATTTACCATTTTCTTAAGCGGAAAGAATACCCACTACACTCCCTATCACTCAAGCCACCATCGCTCCCATGGTCAAAGTGTTAACGTCCGTAACATCTGTGCTCGCGCTCGTCTTCATGCTGGGCCTCACCGGCTGCTCCGATGTGATGGGGCCCGACTTGGACCCAGCCGCGAACGAAATCGCCATTGAAACGCAGGATGCCTCCGCTATCACAGCCGATAGCGATAATGGTAGCGGCAGCACGCAGCGCGGCCAGAGCCACAACGAAGTAGACGGCATGGATTAATAGCGTCTGGTTCGGCAGCAACATTGCCCCGATCGGTTGTATGCCGGTCGGGGCTTTTTCTTGCCCGTGTTCTTGTCTGTGGCGGTTTACTCGGTTTTCATGGGCATGCGAAACCTATCTGTTGGCCGAGGCATCTACGGACCACGCTTGTTTGCTTCAAAAACGACGCTACGCCTGTGCACCACCTCATCGGGTTTGCCTCCACACTGCTACTGCTCTTTGCGCTCACGATACCGGCGCAGGGGCAGGCCTTTTCTGATCCTGACCTGCCCGCCCCGGAATGGCAAGCGTTTGAGGACGCACAGGCCGCCGCCGCTGAGGGCGACCGGTTCTTTTTGGTAGACGTGTATGCCGACTGGTGCGGCTGGTGCCGGCGGCTGGAGCGTGAGGTATATGCAGACGCCGAGGTGCAAGCTTACCTCCAACAGCACTTTGCTTACACCCGCCTCGACTTTGATGCTACCGACCGCGAGGTAACGTTTGCAGGCGATACCTTTACGATGCAGCACATGGCCTATCTGCTCGGCGCACAGGGCGTCCCCACCGTGGCTTTCTTGGCTCCCGATGGAAATTACATCACCCACGTGCCTGGATTTGTCGAGCGCGACGATTTCCTGGATGTGTTGCGCTTCATCGCCACGGAAGCGTATAAAGAGCAGTCGTGGGAGGAGTTTGTAGCCGCCGAAGAGTAACGGCAGTCGACGGAGGGTTTTCTAACGGATCGCGGGTAGGGGATGCGCGTCAGTTATGCCGAGGGCTACGTAGTGCCGCTTCCCGAGCGGCATCCGTTCCCGATGACGAAGTTTGCGCTCCTGCATGACCTGTTGCTGCGCGAGGGGCTGATACAGCCGTCTGAGGTGGTCCCTCCACGGCAGGCCGACTGGTCGGACTTGCTGTATGTACACACGCCGGATTATCTTTCGCGGTTGGCGGAGGGTAAACTGGACCGGCAGGAAGTTCGCAAGATGGGTTTTCCGTGGTCAAAGAAGTTGGTGGTCCGCTCCCGACTGGCTGTGCAGGGCACTATCAACGCTGCGCTGATGGCGCTTGAGGATGGCGTGGCCGGCAACCTGGCCGGGGGTACGCATCATGCCTTCCCCGGACATGGCGAGGGGTTCTGTGTGCTCAACGATGTGGCGGTCGCCATCCGCGTGCTGGAGCGGGCCCGATGGATTCGGCGGGCGCTCGTCATCGACCTGGACGTGCACCAGGGCAACGGCACCGCAGCGATTTTCAATGGGGACGATGTTGCGTACACGCTATCGATTCACGGGGCCAAGAACTACCCGTATCGAAAACCTCCGTCCACCATCGACATTGGGTTGCCCGATGCAACGACCGACAGTGCCTACCTCGCGACGCTCACGGAACGCTTGCCAGGCATCATCGCTGATGCCATGCCAGATATCGTGTTTTACCTTGCGGGCATCGACGTCGTAAATGGGGATCGGTTTGGTCGGCTGGCCCTCTCGGAAGAGGGGCTTTATGCCCGGGACCGCTGCGTGGTACAGGCGGTGCGAGACGCTCATCTACCACTTACAATGCTGCTTTCCGGGGGGTATGCCCATTCCCCCGCCGAAACAGCGCGGCTGCACGCCATGAGTCATCGTGCGGTGGCAGAGGTATACGGTTGACGGGCTGCTCACCGCGAGCGGCGTGCCCCAACGAACCGATCGCGCCCGGTGAGGTCCTGGTGCAGCTCCACATGCGACAGACCGTGCTCCCGAAAACAGGCCGCTACCGCTGCCCCGTAGGCCTCGTTGATTTCCACCAGTAGCTGTCCACCCGGGCGAAGCAGGCGATCCCTCTGCTGTGCCAGCGCGTGGTAATACTGCAAGGGCCCCTGCTCAGCAAAGAGCGCCTCAGCAGGCTCGTACGCGCGCACACGCTTGGGCAGCGTGGCCGCCTCACCCATCGTAACATAAGGCGGGTTAGATAGCACCAGATCAAACGGCCCATCGGTGCGATCAGGCAAGTCGGACGCACGCATATCAGCCTGCACAAAGGGGACCGGGAGCCCGTGGGCGGCAGCGTTAGACTGTGCCACCTGGAGGGCCGCTGTACTTACGTCGCAACCCACAACAACCGCGTCGGGCCGCTCATGCTTCAGCGCCAGCGCGATGCACCCACTGCCCGTGCCAACGTCCAGCACGCGCACCGCTTGCTGGACGGGGATGTGCTCCAGGGCCTGTTCGACCAATTGTTCGGTTTCTGGCCGAGGAATGAGCACGTCGGGCGTCACGGAAAGGCGCAGGCTCCGGAAATGCGCGTAACCGACAACGTACTGCAGCGGCTCACCGGCCACAAGGCGCTGCACCATCGCGTCCAGGCGCTCCCGCTCGGCTGCCTCAATGGACCGTTCCGGGTGCGCGATGCGCTGGATGCGCGACAGGCCTGTGGCCTCCTCCAACAGCCATTGCGCCATGCGGTGGGCTTCGTCAGGGTAAACGGGATCCAGCGTGTGCACGAGATGCCGCCAGAGCGCATCTACGGTATCTACACGGCGCCCACCTGTATCCTCTTCATGATGCGTCATATAGAAAATCCGTGAGCGAGAAGAGGACACCGTGCGCTGCATGCACAACCTTTCGAGCGACCTCCGTATTGAAAGAAGCCACGCGGCGACCAACTGCCGACGATGAGCGCATGGACGCTCAACGTCACCGCTTACGTATTCGTTCAGCAACTCTACCTTTTATGGATACCCTGAAACACCAGACCGTTCTGATTACAGGTGCCTCCGGCGGCATTGGCGCTGCCATGGCCCGGCAACTCGCGGACCCCACCGTTACCCTCCTGCTCACAGCGCGCTCAGCGGATCGTTTGCAAGCCGTAGCCCGGACGGCCACGGCCCAAGGGGCACGGACGGCCATTTATCCGCACGACCTCGGGCAGCCCGGCGCAGCTGCCACCTTGTTTGACCGGATATGTACCGATGGCTTTGTGCCCAGCGTGCTCATTAACAATGCAGGCTTTGGAAAGAAAAGCCCGTTTGAGGCGGAAGCGGTGGCCACGTACGAGGCAATGCTCACGCTCAACGTCACCAACCTTGTAAGCCTCACCCGCCTGTGCTTGCCCGCCATGCTCGATGCCGGCCAGGGTGGCATTCTCAACGTCGCCTCCACCGCTGCCTACCAGCCGCTGCCCTTCTTTGCCGTCTACGCTGCAAGCAAGTCGTTTGTCGTTAACTTCTCCGAGGCGCTGCACGAAGAGTACGGCCGGCGCGGCATTACCGTTACGTGCCTCTCGCCTGGTAGCACGGACACTGCGTTTCACGAGCGCTCCGGCGCACCAACGGATGTGCTGGGTCCTCAGGCAACCCCAGAAGCCGTCGCTCGAGATGGGCTGCGCGCCCTCCGCCAGGGAAAACGCTCCCACATCAGCGGATGGCGTAACGCTGTGAGTGGGGTGCTCGGGCGCATCGCCCCCCGAGCCGCTGCCGTAAAGGTGGGCCGGCTGTTGTTCGCGCCGGATCGATAGTGCACAAGGTTCGTGCATGCAATTTTCACAGAAGCGCTACCATCGCGCTCTATGTGGCACAGTGGTGGACAGTACAAGGTTGCTGAATCGACTTTCAGGGCGGTGCTTGCTTCTGAAGCAGCGGTACACGAACTTTCTGTGCTATACATCACCCCTTTTCTTTATCCGGACGCCCCGCAATGACGACCCGTACTAAACTCGAAGCTCTGGCCGCCAATCTCTGGTGGAGCTGGAATCCGGAAGCACAAGACCTCTTCCGGCGTCTTAATGCTGACGTCTTTACCGCACACCACCGCAATCCTAAGGCTGCTTTGCACGCTGCCGACGAGACGGTACTCGCTGATCCTGGCTTTGCACAGGACGTGGATGAAGTGTATGATGCGTTTACGCAGTATATGGAGGGCACACCTGAGGCCGAGGGTGCGCCCCGCACCAGCTACTTCTGCATGGAGTTTGGCCTTCACGAGAGCCTGCCACTCTATTCCGGAGGCCTCGGTATTTTGGCTGGCGATCATGCCAAGGCTGCCTCCGATCTTGGCGTCCCCTTTACCGCTGTAGGGCTGTTGCTTCGGGATGGGTACTTCCGGCAGTATTTTGACGAAGAGGGGTGGCAACAGGACGAGCACGTTGCTATCAATCCAGACGAGCATCCGCTGACCCGTGCGGTTGACGGGAATGGCGATCCCCTCACGGTCACGGTGCACCTTGGCGAGCAGCCGTTGCAACTGCAGGCCTGGCACCTGCCCCTGGGGCGGACGAACCTGTACCTCCTGGATTCGGACCTGGAGGCCAATCCGAAGGAGCTCCGTAGCCTGACGCGCAAGTTGTATCAGGGCGGAAACTTTGTACGCCTGCAACAGGAGATTATCCTGGGCATCGGCGGGCTTCGGTTGCTCCGGGCGTTGGACGTGCAGACCGACGTGTACCATCTGAATGAAGGCCACTGTGCGTTCCTGACCCTTGAACTGATGCGCGAGCAGTTGGCAGAGGGGCGCACGCGTGCCGAGGCCGAGGCCTGGGTGCGGGAGCAATGCGTCTTCACCACGCACACGCCCGTCCCCGCCGGACACGACCGCTTCAAGGTCCAACCCTTCAACCAGCAGATGCGGCACTTTCGCGAGCAGCTGGGTCTTTCACAGGACGAGCTTTTGGCCTATGGGCGAACCAACCCTGATGCGGCCGGCAGTCCCTTTACCATGACCGTGCTGGGGCTCAAGCTGGCGCGCGAAGCCAACGGCGTCTCCAAGCTTAACGGCCATGTGGCACGTCAGCAGTGGCACGAGATGTATCCCGAACGTTCGCTTGACGAGGTGCCCATCGGGCACGTCACGAACGGCGTTCACTTACCGACCTGGACGGCGCCTCATGCGCGCGCCTTTCTTTCGCAGCGCTTCGGCAACTGGCTGGCCCGGCGCGATGACCCGGACTTCTGGGCACAGGTGGAGGACATCTCCGATGAGGATCTGTGGCATTACCGCAGCACGCTGCGCGGGCTGTTGCTCGACTTTGCGGCGGAGCACAACACCGCGCAGTCGCTCACGCAGCCCTTCGCGCCGAACCCTGATGCCCTTACGATCGGGTTTGCGCGTCGCTTTGCAACCTACAAGCGAGCTCCCCTCCTGTTTACCGACATTGATCGGGCGGCCAAGCTCTTCGCAGACACCGACCGCCCACTGCAGATTCTTTATGCTGGCAAGGCCCACCCGGAAGATGAGGGCGGCAAGCGTTTTATCCAGCAGATCATCGAGATAACCCAGCATCCGGACATCCAGGGGCACCTGCTCTTTCTTGAGAATTACAACATGGAAATCGGGCGGATGCTTGTTTCCGGTTGTGATGTCTGGCTCAACAATCCGCGCCGTCCGTATGAGGCCAGCGGCACCAGCGGCCAGAAGATCTCCGCGCACGGCGGCCTCAACCTGTCAATTGCTGATGGATGGTGGCCGGAAGGCTACAACGGAGCCAACGGCTGGGTGATTGGCCCGGAAGCCACCGGCGACTTGAAGGATGCGCGGCCGCCCGAGCAGCAAGACCGGGCCGATGCGGAGGCGCTCTACACCACACTGGAAGAGCACGTCATTCCCGAGTTCTATGACCAGGACGCGGAAGGCTATCCGCGGGCCTGGATCGCGCGGATGCGGGAAGCCATGAAAACCCTTCCTCATGCTTTCAGCGCCAAGCGCATGGTGAAGGATTACCTGCAGGACGTATACCAGGTGAAGACGGAAGCATAGCGTCTTCTGCCTTGCCCGGGCCTCCCGGGCCCGGCAGCCTGTGCTGCAGGCTCATCCCACGTAACGCCAGAAACCAAAGGCCCCCACCACCACAGGTCGGGGCCTTTGGTATGCCCACACGTTTGGGGCGTTGCAGGATCAGCTATGGTACCGCACGCGAAAGGCCTCCGTGGAGCCCGTAGCTTCGCGCACGTCGGTATCCACCGCATCCACCCGTGCGGCGGGAGGTCCCTGATGGACGGCTTCCAGGAGTTGCTCTACCGCGTCTGGCGGCCCCTCGACCTCCAGACGTACGGCGCCATCTGGTTCGTTGCGTACCCAGCCGCTGAGGTCCAGTCGGCGTGCCGTCTGACGCGTGAAGTGCCGAAACCCGACCCCCTGCACGCGTCCGGTGATGCGGGCCGCGCGGCGGGTACGGTTAGTGGTAGACTTACTCATGGACGATTCGGTTTAGGCTAATGCATAGCAGGTGAGGCGTACCAGAAACGCACGTACGTTACTCAGGACGGTCGAGTGCGTTCAGGTAGCGTGGACTGGGCTGTTGATGCCACCGCATCTACCACAGAATCCCCGCGATGGCTTGGGCGATGGACGGTACGACGCCATGACGCACAGGGAAGCAGCACCGGTCCCTTAAACAACACGGCACCGCCCGTCACGAAGGACGAACGGTGCCGCACGAGATCAGTGTTTGCTGCGCCCTACGAGTGGACGCTACTTACACGTCTTCAGCCGTCAGAAGGCCACGCGACATGCACCAGTCGGTGAACCCATCGACCAGCTGTTCAAAAGACTCCAGTACGAAGAGCGTGTCCTGCAGCTCGTACACGGTGTAGTCCTGCTCCACAATGACGGCCGGGTCGAAGGGCAGCTTCTCAACCTCGTCCGAGAGGGCATGGCGCACCTCATCTTTCGAAGAGAGAATCCCCGCACCAAAGATGCGCAAGCCTTCATCCTGCTTAATCAGTCCAAACTCGACCGTAAACCAGTGGAAGCGCTCCAGACGCGGCCGGTCGGCCCCCTTGGCGTGGAGCGCCGCCTTCCCAAAAAGCTGGTAGAAGTCAGCGAAGTCGGGCTGCGTCAGCATCGGCATATGGCCGAACATATCGTGGAAGCAGTCCGGTGCAGGCGTGTAATCTAACTCGTCTTCGCCACGGATATAGTCCGTAGACGGAAATTCCCGGTTGGACAGCAGGTTAAAGAAGTCTTTTTCGTGGAGCAGCCCCGGGATGCGAGCGATCTGCCAATTGGTTTCCGCCTCCAGATTGCGGCTGAGGTCCGCGAGCGCGGGCAGTCGATCAGGCGTCATGCCCAGCGTCTCTACTCCTTCCAAGAACGCATCACCGGCCCGGCCTGGAAGCAGCTTCATCTGCCGCTCAAACAGGTACTTCCAATTGGCATGGTCCTGCGCCGTGTAGTCCGGGTAAGGGATCTCGTCCCCTACAGGCGGGCGGCCATCCAGCGACTGCGGAATACAGCGCGGGTCGACTCCTTCGTCCGCCGCCTTTTCGTAGGCAGACTTCTCTTCGTCTGCGCGTTCTTTATGATCCACCGTCTGGTCGTCTATCATGGGAGAGTCTATTAAATTAAGCAACAGTAGGGAGGGGTACAGCGCATGTGGAAACGCTTCCAACAGCAGAATCCAAGCTCCTAAATGAGTTATCCCCTTAACGGTTCTGCCCGGAAATTATTCCCGCCAGAACCTAACCCGACATGTCCTGCCGAAGAATATACGCCACCCCTACGTACCCAATAAACGCCACCGCCCCAAAGCTCAACACGTTCATGATGGATCCCACCGGCTCATCCAACACGGCGTCGGTCATTAAAAGCAGCACCATAAATAAGCTGGCAAACAGACTGGCCCCCGCAAGGACCAGCGGCCAACTGTCAAAGGCACGATTGCCGAACATACATTGAAGCGGTGTTCTGAAGAAGATGCACCAGCGGTGCTGGTGCTGGGAGCGACACCGCTCACGATCAAAATCAATCAGGGGTCGCGCCGCGCATGCGTTGTACCACGTCGTACGCGAGCACCAAGGCAAACGTGCCGATGCCCGAGCCAAGCGTGGCGACCCAGGAAGTCGTCGTGTCGAGAAAGTAGCGGGGCAGCACAATCGCTACGATCATCATCACGGCAAGGGCGAGCCCCGCACCGGTCAACAGGACGAAGGATATGCCATAGCGCCTGGACGGGGGATGCGGGTCGGCAGGTTGAAAACTGGAGGACATGGCAGAGCGCAACAAGTTGAAAATTGTTGACGAGGACATTGTATACACTGGTGTCCTTTCCTACCGGATTCCTTACCGCTCTAACGTCTCTGCAACATCCACCCCGAACTGCCGCTGGGGAGGAGGTCAAGCGAGCACGCCCGCCAACAGAAAGCCTATCATGGCCACACCGGCGAGTAAGAGCGCGTAGGGAAGCTGGGTGTTCACGTGGTCTACGTGGTCGCAAGCGGCAGCCATTGAGGAGATGATGGACGTGTCGGACAAGGGCGAGGCATAATCGCCGAAGACACCGCCTGAGAGCACGGCGCCCAGCATGAGCCCCGGGGCCAGGCCCAGCCCCTCAGCCAGGGGCATCGCTACTGGTACCATAATGGCAAAGGCTGTCCACGACGAACCCAGCGTAAACGACACGATGCAGCCCACCAGAAAGATGAGCGCCGGCACCCACCAGGCGGGGCCACCTTCGCCTACCACGCTGACAATGTACGGTCCCATCTCCAGCGCGCGCGAGACCTGCCCGAGCGCGAACGCGAGCACGATGAGCAACGTGACCGGCACCAGCCCCGCCGAGCCTTTCAGCACGATGTCGGTAGCCTCGCTTGGCGACAGAATGGACCTGCGCTGATGGACGGGCACAGCGTACAATACCATCGCTGCGGCCACCGCTACACCCACGGCCCAGAATACCGCTGTAGACCCGCTGCCTTCCATTAGGCTGCCCTCCCCTGTGATGTAGAGCCCGGCGAAGATCATCCCAATCATCACGCTAAGCGGCACCAACAGATTGTAGGCGCGATGGGGCACGTCTGCTGCGGGTTTAATACCGGCTACCTCCTCCGAAATCATCGGGCGCGACCCGGGACGCGTCAGCGCGCCCGTGCGAGCTGCGCGACGTTCGGCCCGGCGCATTGGGCCGAAGCCCCAGCCCGTAAGCGCCAGCAGCAGCGCGAACCCAATCGCAAACCACGCGAAAAAGTTAAATACAACCCCGGTTACCAGCAGTCCCACCGCCTCGCTCGCGCCGGTGCCCTGCGCCACCAGTAGGCCCAATACGTAGGCGCCCCAGGCATTCAGCGGGAGGCTCATGCAGACGGGAGCGCTTGTAGCATCACAGTAAAAGGCGACTTTCTCACGCGCCAACTTCAGCTTATCGAACAGCGGTCGGCTGACGGCCCCTACCGTCAGAGAGGTGATGTTCGATTCAACAAAAATCACCATCCCCACTGCCCAGGCCAGCACTTCAGCGCCTCGACGCGTACGGCCCCATCCCCGGCGCTGCGCCCACGCGACAAAACCCGCTACGCCTCCTGAGGCCTGCACCAGCGCAATCAGACCGCCCACCAGCAGGCAGAATAGCACGATCATGGTGTTGCCCGGGCTGGCAAACACCGCCACGAGTTGATCTCCCAGTTCGCGAAGGCCTGCGACCGGGTTGCCGCCCTGCAAGAGGGTGGTCCCCAGCCACAGGCCGACAAACAGTGACAGGTAGATCTGCCGAGTCCAAAGGGCCAGCACAATAGCCAGCACCGGCGGTAGCAGTACAATCCAGTCCATGGGCAGGGGCCAGAACGTCAGAAGGCAGCTGAAGACGCCCCGCGGCGCGTCCCGGCAGAAAGGTTACGCTGGCTCGTTGCCTGCCTTCCACTTGATGTTGCAGCCCATGGACGGATGCTGCTCCATAGAGACCGCTCCCTCCTCCAGCAGTTCGTCCAGCGCCTGGGTGAGGTCGCCGCCGTGCGCGGTGCCTTTGTTGGGCCGCGTCTCGTCAAAACGGCCGCGGTAGACCAGCTCCTGATTGGCGTCGAACACGAAGAAGTCGGGGGTGCAGGCTGCGGCGTAGGCTTGAGCCACCTCCTGCGTGTCGTCGCGCAGGTATGGAAACGGGAAGTCTTTTTCCGACGCCCGTTCGGCCATGTGCTCGATGCCGTCTTGCGGATGCGTCTCCGTGTTGTTGGAGCAGATGGCAATAAACTGAACACCACGCGCCTGGTAGGTCTCTGCTACATCCACGAGGGCATCCTCGATGTGCTTCACATAGGGGCAGTGATTGCATGAGAACACGATCACGTAGGCCTTGGCATCGGGGTAATCGTCGAGGCCACGAGTAGCCCCGCCGGCATCGTCCACTTCGGGGTTGGCGGCGGGTAATTCAAACGCGGGAGCTGCAGTGCCCAGCGACAACATGCGCGATTCGGTGACGGCCATAGGTTTGGAGGTGTTGGTCAGAGTAGTTGGTGCGGAGTGAACGTACGGCACCAATGGATGCCGGTTCAGGCTGCGCCAAAGACATCCGGGGACTGTTCGTCGCGGGGAGTGGCGTTCGTCTTCCGGGAGTCCTCCGTGTGGGGCGCATCCGCCCCCAGGGAGGTGTCGGCGAATCGCGCCTGCAGAGCGTCGACGAGGGCTTGCTGTGCGGCCGGCACATCGCTGTACGTGACCAACCGCAGCGCTGCCGGGGGGGTAGTCGTTGGTGGGCGCCCGAGCGCGCCAAGCCAGAGCGAGCGGTTCGTGGCGATGCGCGCGAGCCATGCCTGCTGTGGCGCCGAGAGCCCGAACTGCTGCCAGGCGGCTGGCTGCACCACCGTAACGACCAGTAGGTGGTCTGTGGCCTGAATCGTGGCTTCGATGTCGCGCACCTGCTCTTCCGAGGGCTGACGCGCCAGGTGGCGGTAGTGCACGGTGGACGCCAGCGCCATCACCCCCTCCCGGAGGGTCCTGTCGCGGGCCGCAAACGTCTCCGACGCTGCCAGCACGACGACCGCGAGCGACGATGGCCGCTCTGGAGCTCCATCCTGCGGGGCCACCTCCACCGCCTGCTGTGCAATGGCTTCTGCCCGTTCCTGGTGGCGTCGGCAGCTCACGCGTTCCAATCCATAGATGGACTCCGGGTGCTGAAAGATCACTGTACCAAACCGGTGGAGCAGGTTTCGTTTGGCCGTCAGCACGCGCGCGGCTGCCGTCCGCAATCGCGCCTCCGGGAGGTGCCCAGCGGCAACCGCTGATACAAGCGCCTCAGCGGCAACTCGTGGGTCGCGCGGATCCAGCAGTACGTCGATACCCGCCGCCACACAGGCGACAGCCAGGGCTCCCGGATCTGGATAGGGCGCCGTGATCCCGGCCATCCGCAGGCTGTCGCTCACCAAAAGCCCGGTAAAGCCCAGGGTCTCCCGGGCATAGCGCAATATAGGAGGAGATACTGTTGCGGGGCGGCCTTCCGCATCCAGTGCAGGAACCGCTACATGGGCGCTCATGAGCCCCGCGGTGCCTGTTGCAACGGCGGCTTGGAAGGGGGCGAGATCTGTTGCTTCGAGCGCAGCTCGTGTATCGGACACCTCCGGCAGGGCCGCGTGCGAGTCGGTAGTGGTGCCACCGTGGCCGGGAAAGTGCTTGGCAACGGTCAGCGCGCCTTCCGTGATGGCAGCGCGCACGTACGTTTCCACATGCCGCGTCACAGCCGTAGGCGTGTGCCCAAACGCTCGCGTCGCGATAATGGGATTTTCGGGGTTGCGATCGATATCAGCGACGGGCGCCAGGAGCATCTGAACGCCGCAGGTGAGTGCCTCGCGGGCCGTGATGCGCGCCAGGTGCGCCACCCCTTCAGCGCCGCGGTCTGCGGCGTGCCCACACGCCATCGCATGCGGAAACACCGTGGCACCCTGCAGTTGCTGCCCCGCGCCCCGCTCCATATCGGCCGCGATCAACAGGGGGAGCGGGCTCTGCTCCTGTAGCCGCTTCAGCACGGTAGGCGTGGTGGCCACGTGGCCGTTGAAGAGGAGCGCCCCGCCAACCGGCACGTCAGCTATGAGCGCTTCGAAAGGGAGCGCGCCCTCCTCCACAGTCGTGCCGCCATCCATCCACGTCCCGAGTCGCGGAAATAACACCTGCGCCGCACACGCGGGCAGCGTCAGGTGTTCAGCAGAAGGAATCGTCATGGTAAAGCAAGGGGCCCGATGGTGTATCGCGAGAGCTATCCGGCGTACAGCCCTTCCTGGTGTAGATACATACGAACGGCATCTGGAACCAGGTAGCGTATGGAGCGGCCCTGCTGTACCCGGGCTCTGATTTCAGAGCCCGAGATCTCCAGCAGGGGGGCGTCCGCAAAGCGCACCTGATTGGCAAACCGGGGCTCCACCACGCCCGAGAGCCCCCCCGGCCGCTTGTAGACAATGATCGGCACCAGGGCGGCGATGGCGTCGGCTTCGTGCCAGTGGGCGAATGTGCGAAGGCTGTCGCTACCGATGATCAGGCTAAACGTCGTATCCGGGTGGGCTTTTTGCAGCTGCCGCAGGGTATCGATGGTGTAGGAGGTACCGCCGCGGGTTAGCTCAATGTCTGAGATCGCGAAGCGATCGTACCCGCCAATGGCTCGCTCCGTCATGGCATAGCGATGGGCCGGCGCCGCGAGTTCTCCGTTGGCTTTGTGCGGTGGGCTGTAATTCGGGATCCACAGCACCTGATCCAAACCGAACTGGTCGCGCACGGTCTCAGCTACGATGAGATGTGCAACGTGGGGCGGATTGAACGATCCCCCAAAAATGCCGACCGTGGGCATGGACGTAGGTGGATGGTGGGGTATCATAGCGAAGGGGCCTTCCCCGGAAGGAAAGACCCCGCACCGGTGGCACGTCCGGCACGTCAGGATCAGTTTCCTGCAAGCAGGCGCTCGTGCCGCTGCTGGGCGCGTTCGTAATAGCGCTCTGCCTCCTTCAGGAGTGGACTGTCCGGGAAGAGCTGCAGCATTTGTTGATAGCGTTCCAGCGCCGGCTCAAGACGCTCGGCCTGGCGGCTCGGCACGCTGGCATCACTAAATGCGATGTACATCCGCATAGCGCCAAGCATGGCATCATCAGCCCATTCGGAGTCCGGGTACTGGTCAAATACTTTATCGTACGAGAGGGCGGCCGCCTGATAGCTTCCGCGTCGTTCGTAGTGTTCGGCGGTGTAGAGTTGCTTCCGCGCGAGTTTGTTGCGCATCTCGTCAATCTTGTCCGACGCCTCGTCAGCCCGTGGGGCATTGGGATGCCGCTGCACGTAGAGCTGGAAGAAGCGCAGGGCCTGATGCGTGGGGGTTTGATCAAACTGGAAGCGCGGCGAGCGCGCGTAGTACGTCATGGCTCGCTCAAACTCCGCCTCCTCTACCCGGGGGTCGGTGCGGTAGAGCTCCAAGAAACGCGTGTACTCCTGCGCCGCAATGATAAGCTCGCGATTCTCTTTGTGCGCACGTGCCAGGTAGAGCTGCGCATCAGCTGCAAATTCGTTTGTCCGACCGAAGTCGAAGACGGCACGGAAATAGGACGCGGCGCGGTCGTAGCGCTCATTTTCGAAGCGCTCCATGCCCTTGTTGAAGGCATCCTCCGCCGAGTCATATTGAAGTTGCCCAGAGCTGCCGCAACCGGTCAGGAAGAAGACCAGCAGCAGAGGCAGCGCGATGGCAAGACGAAACCGACGCATATACACGGGGAACAGAAGGGAAAAAACTGAGGGGTGGAGCGCACGCGGCGCCAAGGAGCGCCACTGAATAAACGGTCATTGCCATGCCCTCCATGTGGCGCGGTCGTACGGCGCCTTTTAAGGGCAGTTCCGGTGTCGCGCGTCCAGCACAGGGCCCACGGCAGCTCAGCGCAGGCGCTCTACCTGCCCAAACCGGACTCGATGGAAGAACAGCGCCTGGTTAACCCCCTGCCCTTCGAAGGCGATCCGCATACCGAGCCCTTCATACGCGGCCTTCGAGCGGAGCCGGTCGTGCAGGGGAGCGGATCCCTCCTCGTGGAAAGCTTGGAGTACAAACTGCGCGACGTCGTAGCCCACAAAGGCCAGGCGATCCGGGCGTTCTCCAGAGAGCGCTTCGTAGCGCGCCTGAAAGGTCCGCACCTCGTTTCGCCCGTCCTCCACGAGGAAGTCATTCGAGTACACCGTATTGAACGGCCCCCCGTCCGGAGGTGCTACGGTGCCGTGCCATTCTGCGTTGCCCAACACACGGACGTCCACCCCACCGCGCTGCAGACTGCCCAGGGCATGACGAATATTCTGACCGACGCCGGAACCGGAGAACGGCATGTAGACACCGTCGATGGGCGTGTCGGCTGAGGATGCGGCAACCAGGGAGTCGAGCTGTGCCTCGTCAACCCAGTCGATGAGCGCAGACGGGGTATCCACGGTATGGAAGAACGGAACGTGTAGACCGCGGCGTTCGGCCTCCGCACGGAAGCTCTCGGCCATGCGCATGCTCAACTCGCTGCGTTCCTGCGCCAGTACGCCAATGCCCCTGAGGCCCAGGCTGCGGTCTGCCAAACGAGCCATGACGCGGCCCCGGGTGGTAACCGAGGGGTTCGCTTGGAACACGTACGAGCGTCCTTCGGAGACAGCATCCTGCGTAGCAAGCGGGGCGATCAGCACCACACCGTTGCGCTCGGCGACGCGGGCGGCGGCAATGGCGTCTTCGCTGAATAGCGGCCCGATGATAACGTCAACGTCTTGAGCGACCAGACGCTCCACGGCGTGCTCAACATCCGAAGGGCCGTCGCCGCCATCTTCGAAGATCATTTGGACGGGCCGCCGCTCCTCCTCCAGGGGCGTCAGGAAAGCCAGATCATCCAGCCCCCCGTCGAGCGCAGCGGCGAGCTGATCGAGGTCGATCGCCCCGTTGGCCTCCTCCACAGCCAGGCGAATGCCGTTGAAGAGCGCCTGGGCCAGGACCGACTGCTCGCCGTCAAGGCGTAGGGCAATACCAAGCCGGACGGGTTCGGGCTGGTTGCGTACGGCAGCTTCATGTTCAGCAATCAGTTCCACCATACGCTCCATGGCCTCGGTGTACCGGCTTTGCGGGTACGCTTCGCGAAGGGCCTCGGCGCGAGCCGCCGCCTCGTCGTACGCTCCCGCCCGAAAGGCGGCCTTGGCGTGCAGCGCCATCGCAGCCGTCGTTTTCTGATGCTGAGGGAAGGACGCATACGTGCGCTCAAACAGGCGTGTGGCTTCGTCGTGGTCGCCCCGTTCGAAGGCTTCCACGCCCCGTTCGAAGAGGCCCTCCGCATCTCGGATTGACGGGAAGGGATCTTCCGCCTGCGCCAGAGCGGACGCCACGGGAAAGAACAGGAATACAACCAGCAAATAGCGGAGCAAAGCGGTGGAACGCAGCATCAGTACGGAACTGCAGGTGACAAAAGCGAGCGGCCTTTCCACGCGCTACCGAAAAGGCGGTTCGAAGGGCACGGGCGGGGCTGTACCATGCTCGAACAGAAGGTTGGCGGCAGCAGCACTACCATACGCGAATGATTGGTACCCCGTAGGCATACCCGTTCACTGCGCTTCCGCCCTATTCCCACTCAATCGTGGCGGGCGGCTTGGAGCTCACGTCGTACACGCAGCGGTTGATGCCCGGGATCTCGTTTACGATCCGGTTGGAGACGTGTGCCAGGAACTCGTGCGGCAGGCGGGCCCAATCGGCAGTCATGCCATCCACGCTGGTTACGGCGCGCAGTGCGCAGACACTCTCGTACGTGCGCTCATCGCCCATCACACCGACCGTCTGCACCGGCAACAAGACGGCAAACGCCTGCCATGTTTTGTCGTACAGCTCGTGGCGATGGAGCTCTTCGATGAAGATGGCATCAGCCTCGCGGAGCTTCTGTAGCGCACCCCGCGAGATGGGTCCCAGAATCCGGATGGCCAGCCCCGGGCCGGGGAACGGGTGGCGCCCCACGATGGCCTTAGGCACGCCCAGCAGGTCGCCGATCGTCCGTACCTCGTCCTTAAACAACTCGCGGAAGGGTTCGATGATGTCAAAGTTAAGCTCTTCCGGCAGCCCGCCCACGTTATGGTGCGTTTTGATGGTGGCCGACGGCCCCTTAAACGAGATGCTTTCAATGACATCCGGGTAGAGCGTGCCCTGCGCAAGAAACCGCGGGCGAACGCCCAGCTCCTCGGCCACAGCGTCGGTGGCTTCATCAAACACATCGATGAACGTATTGCCAATTAAGACGCGCTTCTCCTCCGGATCGGTCACGCCCTCCAGTCGGTCCAGGAAGCGCTGGCTGGCGTCCACCGCTTGCAGGCGGATCTCGAAGTGGTCTCGGAACGTGGTCTGTACCTGCTCCCACTCCCCTTTCCGAAGGACGCCGTTGTTTACAAAGATGCAGGTTAGCTGATCACCGATGGCGCGATGGAGGAGCACAGCCGCCACGGACGAATCGACGCCGCCGGAGAGGCCGAGGATGACGTGATCGTCGCCGACCTGTGCCCGGATGTCGTCGATTTTTTCTTCGACGAAGGATGCCGGCGTCCAGCTGCCATCGCAGCCGCAAATGCGCAGGGCGAAGTTCTGCAGGATCTGCCGGCCATGGTCGGTGTGCACCACCTCCGGATGAAACTGAACGCCGTAGTACGGGCGGTCATCGTGCCGCACAGCCGCGATCGGGGCGTTATCCGTGTGGGCGATCACGTCGTATCCATCGGGGAGCTGCGTGAGGTGATCGCCGTGGCTCATCCAGACGGAGCTACCGGCGGGGACCCCCGCCAGCAAGTCCTCGTCGGTGTCGACGCGCAGGTGCGCGCGCCCAAACTCGCGGCGTTCCGCGCGCTGCACCGCTCCCCCACCCACATGGGCCATCGCCTGCAGCCCGTAGCAAATGCCCAGTACAGGCGTGGGCGAGCCATCGGGCCGGGTAAGCTCCAGCAGTTGGGGGTCGAGCTGTGGGGCATCGTCATCGTAGACGGAGCAGGGTCCGCCCGAGAGGATGATCCCCTCCGGCGCCCGTGCCCGGATCGTATCGATTGGGGCGGTGCAGGGCAAAATCTCCGAATATACACCAGCCTCGCGCACGCGCCGCGCGATGAGCTGCGTGTACTGAGAACCAAAGTCGAGAATAAGCAGCAGTTGGTCCATACCGGCCGGCGGTGCAATCAGTCAAACAAAGTAAGGCAAACGAACAGTGTACAGGCGCTACCCGACCATTGCTTCGTAATCCTTCGCGGGCATCAGCGCCTCTACCTCGGCCGCATCTTCGATCGTGATGGTAACCATCCACCCTTCCCCATACGGATCGTCATTCACAAGCTCGGGGGTCGCTTCCAGTTCCTCATTAAACGATTGGAGCGTGCCTGACACCGGCATGTAAAGCTCAGATACAGTCTTTACAGCCTCTACCGTGCCGAAGACCTCATCCTGCTCCAGCGTGGTACCGTCGGGCTCAACCTCCACAAAAACGATATCACCCAGTTCGCCCTGGGCAAAGTCGGTGATGCCTACGGTAGCCGTCGCGCCATCGTCGGACAGGCGCAGCCACTCGTGGTCTTCGGTGTAGTACAGATCGTCGGGGAAGTCCATAGCGCAGATGGTGTAGGTGAGCGTCGAGAGAAGGGTCGAGCGTTAGGCGTCCGGTTCGGGCGCAAATTCAAAGCTGTCCATAAACTTCGTATCGAAGTCGCCGGCGCGGAAGCGGTCGTTGCGAAGAAGCTGCAGATGGAACGGGATGGTGGTCTGGATGCCTTCCACGACGAACTCGTCCAGCGCGCGGATTCCGCGGCGGATGGCATGGTCGCGGGTACGACCGTGGACGATGAGCTTGGCCACCATGGAGTCGTAATGCGGGGGGATGACGTAGCCAGCGTAGGCGTGCGTGTCTACGCGTACGCCAGGTCCGCCGGGCGGGTGAAACGCCGTGATGGTGCCGGGGGATGGGCTGAACTTGCGGAACGGGTTCTCCGCATTGACGCGAAACTCGATGGCGTGGCCTCGGATCTCGTCGTCGGTGACGGAGGAGCGCTGGATGTCCTCCCCCATCGCCACACGGATCTGGTATTCAATCAGGTCAGAGTTGGTGACCTCCTCCGTCACAGGGTGCTCCACCTGAATGCGCGTGTTCATCTCCATGAAGTAGAAGTTGCGGTCTGCATCCACCAGAAACTCAACTGTGCCCGCGCCTTCATAGTTGACGGCTTCGCCGGCCTGCACGGCGGCTTGGCCCATCGCTGCGCGCAGCTCCGACGTCATCACGGGCGAAGGGGATTCTTCGAGTAGCTTCTGATGGCGGCGTTGGATGGAGCACTCGCGCTCGCCAAAGTGAATGACCTTGCCTTTGCCATCGCCCAGGACTTGAATCTCGACGTGCCGAGGGCTGTCGACGAACTTCTCGAGGTATACGCCCGGGTTACCAAACCCAGATTCTGCCTCGTTCTGAGCCGCCCGAAACAGGTTTGGGAACTGATCGGCCTCGTGGCACAGGCGCATCCCGCGCCCGCCGCCCCCCGCGGATGCTTTAATCATCACGGGAAAGCCGATATTCTTTGCTTCGGCCAGCGCCTCCTCCATGTCGTTGATTTCGCCCTCGGAGCCCGGCACAACCGGCACGTTCGCGGCCCGCATCGTCGCCTTGGCCAGCGCCTTGTCGCCCATCCGGTTGATGGTATCCGGGCTGGCACCGATGAACTTCATATCATTGTCGGCGCAGATCGCGCTAAACTCCGCATTTTCGGCCAGGAAGCCATAGCCGGGGTGGATCGCGTCAGCACCCGTGACTTCAGCGGCGGCAATAATGCGGTCGGGCCGCAGGTAGCTATCGCGCGAGGCAGGTGGGCCGATGCACACCGCCTCATCAGCAAAGCGCACGTGCAGGGAGTCGCGGTCTGCCGTGGAGTAGACCACAGCAGTCTTGAGGCCCATCTCATGGCAGGCGCGAATGACGCGGAGGGCAATTTCCCCCCGGTTGGCAATAAGAACTTTTTTGATCACGAGAACAGAATCGCGTTGACGGGGCAGGACGGGTGAGGACGTACGCAGAGGCTACGCTGGGTCAACGACGAACAGGGGTTGGTCGTACTCTACCGGCTCTTCGTTTTCGACCAGAATATCCGTGACCGTGCCCGAGAACTCGGCCTCGATCTCGTTCATCAGTTTCATCGCCTCAATGATGCACAGCGTCTCTCCCACCTTCACCTTATCGCCTATTTGCACGAAGGCCTCTTCGTCAGGCGCTGGGGCCCGGTAAAACGTCCCCACAATGGGGGCGTGCACGACCTCGCCCTTCGGGCTATCGTCTTCTGCTTCGGCGTCTGCGGCAGCCTGCGCCTGGTCTGCGGCACCTGTTTGTGTGGGCTGCGGAGGCGGGCTTCCCGCCTGCGGCGCACCGGCCCCGCCGCCGCCCTGTGGTTGCATCCCCCCCGACGGTTGCATCCCCCCCTGTGGCGGATACGGCGCCGCCATCGGCATACTGTACGGCGGGTAGCCAAAACTCTGCGGTGGGGACGACTGCACCGTCACGTTCGGCGCGTTACGCCGCACAATCAGCTTGAAGTCATCCTCCTCAATTTCTACTTCGGCAACGCCGCTGTCCGAAACAACTTTGAGCAGTTCTCTGATCTTGTCGATATTCATACGGGGTGGGAAAGTCGGTATAAGAGGGAATGACGCGGACGCAGCCGATCAGGCCATAGAGACGCGCTCTTGGTATTCGCCTGTGGAGGTGCTAACGCGGATGACGTCGCCCTCGTTGATGAACAGCGGGACTTGGACGGTCGCGCCACTTTCGATCGTCGCCGGCTTCGTGGCGCCCGTGGCGGTGTCGCCCCGCAGGCCCGGATCGGTCTGCACGACCTCGGCCTCAATGTGCGGGGGCAGCACGGTACGCAGCGGCTCTTCATTCTCGGCGTAAAACAGGATGTCGACCATGCCGCCTTCTTTGATGAACTCGAGTCCGTCGACCTTCTCTGGCGGGAGCGAGAACTGCTCGTAGGTGTTCGTATTCATAAAGTGCAGCCCGAAGTCATCCTCGTAGAGGAACTGATGCGGCCGCCGCTCTATGCGCGCAGTATCGATCTTTTCTCCTGCGCGGAAGGTGGTATCCTGCACCTGCCCGTCACGAACGTTCTTCAGTTTCGCGCGCACAAACGCCCCACCTTTGCCAGGCTTCACGTGCAAGTAGTCGATGATCTCCCACAGCCCGTCTTTCCAGATGATGTTAAGGCCGGGACGGAAGTCGCTGGTATCTGCCATAATGTAGTTGCTGATGCATGAAAAGCATACGCCGGGTCCGCGATGCGGTAGCGTCTGAATATATTATTGCCCCGGCGGACGTTCCACCGCGAAGCGTCGCCGGTGGCCTGCCGTAGGAATGGATGGTGCATAACGGCTGTTTCGGGGATCCTGTGCCCCGGCGCTCATGTGGTATTCATGAACGCGCGCCAGGTCTTCCCCGACGGCTGCGGTAATATGCACGGATCGCGGCTGCGATGCAAGCCGCTACCGAAATCGCTTTTCCTGCTGCAGGACGCCCATCAGGTCGTGCACCCCCACCGGCCCATGACGGTACAGCAAGGGCTCGCCGTGTGTCGCGCCGATCTTGTAGCCGTAGGTGCGGGCCTGCGCCTCTACCCAGGCAAAGAATTCGGGGTTTGAGACAAACGTCTCAGGTTCGTCGGCCTCGGCGTCGTAATCCGGGTTGTAGAACTGCGAGGCAAACGCTTGTAGCGCCCGCGTCCGCTGCTCCCAGACGTCGGAGACGTCCACCACAAACGTGGGGTCGAACGGCACCGCCTGCATGTAATGCAGCACATGATGCGGGCGCCAGGGCTCCTGCGGGGTGCCGTCATCTTCCGTAGTGGCGATCTTGCGTAGCCCGGCATAGTAGAGGGCATCGATGGCCAACCGTGCGGCAGCGCCATGATCCGGATGCCGATACGCCAGCGGGTTGATGAGCACCACGTGCGGCCGGTAGCGGCGGACGACACGTATCACCGCCCGCTGGTTGGCTTTCGAGTTTTCGATGTTGCCATCCGGCAGCCCGAGGTTTTCGCGGGCGCTGAGGCCGAGGATGGCGGCCGCCTGCTCGGCTTCCTGCAGCCGGAGCTCTGGCGTGCCCCGCGAGCCCAGCTCGCCCCGGGTAAAGTCTACCACCCCCACCCGGTGCCCGGCGCCCGTGAGCGTGCACACCGTCCCCCCCACGCACAACTCAACGTCGTCTGGGTGAGCGGCGAGGGCCAGTACGTCAAGCGGTTCAGGCATTGGGCAACAGGGGGTACGATACGAGCAAAGACACGAGGCCGGGACTACGTTAGCTTATCTCACGCGCTGCCGTTGGCGACGAAGTTGACGATGCGGCCCGGTACGTAGATTTCGCGCTGCACCGTGGCATCGGCGAGATAGCGGGCCACGTTCTCATCGGCACGAGCCGCGGCCAGGACCTCATCTTTCGGCGCATCTGGAGCGACGGCGACGGTACCGCGCACCTTTCCGTTCACCTGAACAGCGATTTCGACCTCATCGTGCTGCAGGTACTGTTCCTCAAACACAGGCCAGGACGCATAGGTGAGCGACTCCTCATGCCCCAGCCGCTGCCACAACTCCTCAGCGATGTGCGGCGCGAAGGGCCCCAACAGCAGCACAAACGGTTCGGCCACAGCCTGAGGCACCGCATCCCACTTGTACGCCTTGTTGATGAACTCCATCATGGCCGCAATTGCGGTGTTGAAGCGCAGCCCTTCGATGTCTTCGGTCACTTTCTGAATCAGCAGATGAAGGGCGCGCAGCTGCTCTTTGGAGGGCTCCGCCGCTGCGGCGCGCAGCGCGTCTGACTCTTCGTCCACCAGTAGGCGCCAGACGCGGTTCAGGAAGCGATGCACACCGTCGACACCGGACGTGCTCCAGGGCTTGACCTGCTCCAGCGGCCCCATAAACATCTCGTAGAGTCGCAGGGAGTCGGCGCCGTACGTCTTGATCACATCATCCGGATTGACCACGTTGCCGCGGCTTTTGCTCATTTTGTGGGCGCGCGCATCCACACGAATAGACCGGTCGTCGCTGAGCACATAACTGTCGCCCTCTTTCGTGACGTGCCGCGGATCGACGGTGCGGGCCCGCACCGGCTCGCCCGTTCGCGTATCGATGCCGGCATGTACCTGATCGGCAGACACCGGCGTCCCGTCCGCGCGCAGATACCGGGTGTACTCGGTCTCTCCCAGGATCAAGCCCTGGTGTACCAAGCGCTGAAAGGGCTCGCGGGTGGACACCACGCCCACGTCGTACAGCACCTTGTGCCAAAAGCGAGCGTAGAGCAGGTGGAGCACCGCGTGCTCGCGGCCGCCCACGTACATGTCCACGGGCATCCAGTACTTTTCCTTTTCCGGGTCGACGAGCTGCTCGTCATTGTGGGGGTCGATGAAGCGCAGGTAGTACCAGCAAGAGCCCGCCCACTGCGGCATCGTGTTCGTTTCGCGCTGGGCGGGCTTCCCAGTCTCCGGATCGATGGTGTGCACCCAGTCCTTCACTTCCGCGAGCGGCCCCGCCGGCGAATCCCCCGGCTCATAGGTATCCAGCTCGGGGAGTGTTACGGGCAAGGCGTCTTCCGGCAGCGGCTGGGCCTCTCCATCCACAAACACGACGGGAAACGGCTCGCCCCAGTAGCGCTGCCGGCTAAAGAGCCAGTCGCGCAGCTTGTAGTTGACGTGCCCTTCGCCGTGGCCGTGGGCTTCCAGCCAGGCGATGATCCGCTCGTTGGCCTCCTCCACGCCGAGGCCGTTCAGCGAAACGTCGTCGTTGGCTGAGTTGATATGAGGGCCTTCACCCGTAAAGGCCTCCTGCCGCACGTTACCGCCCTCCACCACGGGCCGGATTTCGAGGTCGTACCGCTTCGCAAATTCGTAGTCGCGCCCGTCGTGCGCCGGCACCGCCATGATGGCGCCGGTACCATATGAGGCCAGCACGTAGTCGGCCACGTAGATCGGGATGCGCTCTTCGGTGGCGGGGTTGATGGCGTAGCCGCCGGTGAAGACGCCGGATTTATCTTTCTGCAGCTCGGTGCGCTCCAGCTCACTCTTCTGCGCAGCTTCCTGCTGGTACTGTTCGACGGCTTCTTGCTGATCCGGCGTGGTTACCTCGCTTACCAGCGCATGCTCCGGCGCCAGTACCATATACGTGGCACCAAAGATGGTATCGGGCCGGGTGGTGTACACCTGGATGGTCTCCCCTTCCAACCCGTCCACCGGAAACTCGATGTTAGCTCCCTCGGAGCGGCCAATCCAGTTGCGCTGCTCTTGCTTGGTCGACTCCGGCCAGTCAAGGTCGTCGAGCCCTTCCAGGAGGCGGTCGGCATAGGCTGTGATCCGCAGCATCCACTGCCGTAGCGGGCGCCGCACACAGGGGTGCCCCCCGCGCTCACTTTTTCCGTCAATGACTTCCTCGTTTGCCAACACGGTGCCGAGCGCTGGGCACCACCACACCGGAATCTCCGCCTGATAGGCGAGCCCTTTTTCGTGTAGCTTCAAAAAGATCCACTGCGTCCACTTATAATAGTCCGGGTCGGTGGTATTGATTTCCCGCTGCCAGTCGTACGAGAACCCCAGCTGTTTGAGCTGTCGGCGAAAGTTGTCGATGTTGCGCCGGGTCGTCTTCCGTGGATGCGTGCCCGTCTTGATGGCGTACTGCTCAGCCGGCAGGCCAAACGCGTCCCAGCCCATCGGGTGGAGCACCTCTACGCCCTGCATGCGCTTGTAGCGCGCAAGGATGTCCGTGGCCGTGTAGCCCTCGGGGTGCCCCACGTGCAGCCCGGCGCCACTCGGATAGGGAAACATGTCCAGAATATACGCCTTGGGCTTGTCTGGATCGGGTGTCTCAGGCGTGCGGAAGGTCTGATGCGCCTCCCAGTAGTCCTGCCATTTCTTTTCAATGGCGATGAAAGGGTACGCGGCCATAGCGTCGCTACCGTGGGCGGGTGGATGGAAGAGGTATGAACCGAAGAGGTAAAAATCGAAGGGCGATACGACAGCCCAAAACGGATTGTTCAGGCAGGATCAGGCAGGATCTGGCCGGTCAGGCAGCCTCAGCCGGGCAGATCCCGGATGATGAGGCGGACGAGCTGTTCCAGGGGGGCGCGGATGTCCTGCCCCACGGCCAGCACGTCGTCGTGGTCGAGCGGCTCCTCCCCCAGCCCCGCGGCGTAGTTCGTGATGGTAGACAGGCCCAGCACCTGCATCCCGGCATGCCGGGCCTGAATCACCTCAGGAACGGTGCTCATCCCCACGGCATCTGCACCGAAGAGCCGATACGCCTGAATCTCAGCCTGCGTCTCGTAGCTGGGTCCGCGCGTCCAGATGTAGGTGCCGCGCTCGGTGGCAATGCCGTTGGCAAGCGCGAGCGCCTCGGCCCGGTCCACCCACGCGCTATCGTACGGCTCCGACATGTCCGGGAAGCGCGGCCCGGCGGGGTCGTTCGGCCCCACCAGCGGGTTGGCAAAGGCAAAGTTGATATGGTCGGTGATGAACATAAGCGTGCCGGGGGTGCAGCGCGGGTTGATGCCGCCCGCCGCGTTCGTCACCAGCAGTTGCTGTGCACCAAGGGCGTGGACCAGGCGAATAGGGAACGCCACGGCCTGCACCGGATGTCCTTCGTAGAGATGCACACGGCCCCGGATAAACACCACGTCAACGCCCTCCAGGCGGCCAAACACCAGTTGCCCATCGTGGCCTGCTACGGTAGAGTGCGGGTAGCCCGGCAGGTCTGTGGTGGATATGGTGACGGCCTCCTCGGCAGCCTCGGCCAGGTCACCCAGGCCTGAGCCCAGCACCAGCGCCAAGTGCGGCACCTGGTCGGTATGCTCGCGGACGGCCGCAACGGCCTCCTGAGTGTCGGGATAGGGCGCGGAAGCAGAGGTACCGGATGTCATAAGCTGTGGTGGAGGTTTGTCAAGAGGGTGAAAGCATCATAGAATAGGCATACGGGCATTAGCGTGCATCCACCGCGTGCGAATCTCCCGTCAAAGACGAAGTGGCCTCAGCCACCACGTCCTGACGGGGCACGCCATCGGCGGCAGCGGCGAAGCGGAGCACGACGGCCGTCATGTCGTCAGCCCGCGCGGCGCCCTCCGTGAAGGTACGGATATCGGCCTTCAGACCTTCCAGCACGTCCGCTGCAGCGTAGGCGCCGGCGGTGTGGTTGAGGCTCTCGGCCAACCGGTCCTCTCCATACTGCACGCGGCTTCGGTTGGTGGCTTCCGTCATCCCGTCCGTGAAGAACACCAGCAGGTCTTCCGGCCCCAGCTCCAGTGTTACGGCCGTCAGGTGCTCCCTGAAGTCGGCCGTGCGCGTCAGCCCAATCGCCATGCCGCCGGGCCGCAAGGAGGTAGTGCGGCCCTCTTCCCTGCGGTACACCAACAGCGGGTTATGGCCGGCCCGCGCAAATGTAAAGGTGCGCCGCTTGAGGTCCAGCACGCCATAAATCATCGTGATGAATGTGCCCGCGGGCGCATTCTCGTAGAACTGATCGTTCAGGCGCTGGAGCACCTCTGTCGGGCGGTCATACTCGCGCGCCAGCGCTTGCACGGCCCCTTTTACAAGCGTCATGTAGAAGGCCGCCTGGATGCCCTTCCCGCTCACATCTCCGATGGCGATAGCCAGCCGGTGGTCATCCAGCAGGATGAAGTCGTAGTAATCGCCCCCGACCTCGTGAGCCGCCAGGCACATGGCCGCCACGTCCACCCCTTCCAACTGAGGCACCGTCTGGGGTAGAAAAGAGTTTTGTACCTCTCGGGCGATTTCCAACTCCTGCTGCAACCGCTGTTGCTTTGTGATCTCGCGAACATACTCGGGCACGTACGGCGCCATCTCTTGCCCGGTCCGCCCGCTCACGAGCCCCACCACGCCAACGCCAAGGATACCGAAGACCAGCAGGGCGACAAACAGCGCGTCGAGAGGAAATGGGGCGGCCGTCATCAGCCACTGTGGTGCTGCGTTCCATCCTACGTGGAGTACGAAAAAGCCGATGATGCAGGTAAACACGTTGTAGTACCAAAACGCCCAGCCCAGCCCCAGCCCCACTACCCCGGCCATCAGCCAGTCGTAGGGAGGCAGGCCGCTCTGCGCCGGGGTGATCTGCAAGAGCGCAAACGTAAGCGCCAGTCCTCCGATCACGCCCGCGCGGTGCCTGGTCCACCGAAAGAGGGTCGCGCCAAAGCCAAGGATCACCAGTAGGCCTACAAACAGGGCGTACCACCCCGCCGATGAGACCCAGAGCAAGGCATGCGAGAGCGGGAGGGTGCTGAGCGGGTTTAGGTCGGCGCCCTCTTGTGTGAGGGGAATACCCGACCATCCCCACAGCAGGATCGTCACCACACCCAGCAGCGCCAGGCCCAGTGCCACACCCCGCAAGAGCGCGAGGCCGGCGGGCACGGACCGCAAACCTCCCTGACGGGCCAGCGTGAGCGTCTCCAGCTTTACCGGCCACACCTTGCGCGTGTATGAATCGACGGCGCTGGAGATTGCAAAAATAACGAGGCCGCTGGAGGCCGCTATGAAGCTCAGCGCTACCGAGCCGATCAACAGGCCCAGCCACAGACCATCGATGTCATCTACGATCGCCGGGAGAACTACGGCAGCGCCAAAGGCCGCCGCCAGCATCCCCGCCGCCACGGCGTCGCGCAGGGCCGCTCGCGTGTCAATCATGCGGGCCCCCAAGCGCCGCAGGAATACAATCAAAAACCAGACGGCTAACGCGAGGTAGGCCACCCCGGTCAGCACATCAGCGACGGCCTGCATGGAAACCATGTCGGACGGGGGCTCCGGTTCGTTGCCGGGGGGCACGCCGGGCGGTGGCGGCGCGGTCAGCTCCTGCGCAGCGGCAGGGGCCACCACGTCCGTTTCAAGGGCGGTGAGGTAACCGGTGGGCGTTATCGTGGCAATCGTGCGGAGGGGAATGCCCGCCGGTCCGGGCGTAGCAGCAAAGTGTGCGCGGGCCTCCCGCCGTCCCTGCGCTCCCATGTCCATGGATGGCGGACGGTACTGCAGTGAGTCGAGGCGCCACGTGTAGCCGCTGAGGGCTGTTCGCTGGAGATGGTACCGCGCCAACGCCTCCGCCTCTGCCGCGCCCAGTTGCCAGCGAGCATCGCCGATACCCGCTTCGTGGGGAGCGCCATGTGTCACGCTGCCCAGGGCCTCGTCCTCAGGAATGAAGCGCAGGCGCTGATAAAGAAGCGAGTCAGAGGCCGCCGTCCAGGCCTCCCGGGTGGCGCTCGGCAACGCTTGCAGCGCCTCGCGGTGCACCCGGGGCACCGAGGGCTCGTCACGCGCTTCGTACTGCAACGCCCACAGCGCACCGCGTTGCGTAAGGTGGACGCGCATCTCGTTCAGGTCTGCGGCATCCGGGAGGCCAGTCACGCGCCAGTAGTAGGCCGGAATCGACGTACCACCGTCATCCTTCATCAGCTGGATGGCTGCACGTCGGCCCAACCGGCGTTGGAGCGAATCCACAAGCACGGCCTGCTGCCGGCGCTCCACGGTTACGTCTTGCAGGGAGAGCCCATGAGCAGAGGCCACCGCCCGGCCTTCATCAACCGCGCCCTCCGGGCCAAGCGAAAAATCTGCGGCCGCATAGGGATGCGCCCCGGGGAGCAGAACCAGGTAGGCCAGAAGACCAACTAACGCCAGCAGCGTCAGCCACACATCGCCGCGCTTCAAAAAGGGCCGTACGGTAGCAAATTCCCAGTCCATCACGACGCCTCCAGAATCCGATACGTCCGTAGGCTCCAGAGCACCTCCTGAATCAGCACGCGCACGGTGGTGAGCAAGGGGATCGCGACAATCATCCCCACGATACCGCCGAGCTGTGCAAAGATCAGCACGACAAACAAGATGACGAGCGGGTGCGTCTGCGCAGCGCGGGAGAAGATAATGGGTTGGAACAGCACGTTATCCATCAACTGCGTGATCCCCATGGCGAGGAATACCCAGAAGATCAGCGAGAAATCGCCCGTCTGCACCACCGCGACCACCGACCCCAACAGGAAGCCAAGCGCTGGGCCCAGATACGGAATCGTGTTGGCCAAGCCCGTAAATACACCGACGGCCAGCGCGTAGTCCAACCCGACCACGTACAGCAGCACAGTGGCCGTCAGCGCCACAAACGAGCACTGCGTCAAGAGCGCCCGAAAGTAGCGGCCCAGGTTATGCTCTACCTTCTCAATGATATGAAGCGACACCTCAAAGTACCGGTTCGGGACCAGCGCCAGCAACGACTGCCGGATGTCGTGCCCGTCTTTGAGCACGAAGAACGTGACCATCGGGATGATGACGAGAGCGTAGACAATGTTCGCGAAGATGTCGACAACGGACCCGACGAATGCGGCGGCAGTGTCCCGCTCGAAGAGCGTCTCAAATGCCTGCGTGACGGCTTCGATAAGGTCGAGCTGGGTCCCCGGAAAGGCTTCCTCGACTCGTTGCTGCAGAAACGCAGCGATCTCGATGATGGTGTCCTGCGAGACTTGCTGGGTAATGTCCGTGACTTGCGCGGCAAGAAACGGTAGCAGGTAGGTCAGCAGGAACGCAATCGTGCCAAACACCACACTGAAGGTTAGCAGGATACCGATCCACCGCGGGCCGCCAAGCCCACCCTGTGCACGGTCCACCAGCGGCCCGATGACATAGGCCAGTAGGATACCGATGATGAGATAGAGCATCAACACTGAGAACTCCCACATCAACCAGGCTGCCAGGACGACACCACCGACCCCAAGGACCGTGCGTACGATGCGACCCAGTGTCCATCCCGAAGCTGGGGGTGGGGGCCTGTGGTCCGGCCCCGCATCCAATCCCTGCAAGGTCCGACGGGAGGGCGCCTGCTGCAACGTCGGCGTGGGACCAGTCTCCATACGCACCGTGTCCATTACGTGGGAAAAGCGAAAAACGAAACACGCCAGAAGAGGCGATGCTGCGAATACGATGGCCCTGGCGGTGGGTTCGACCCAGAGCCGTGGCTCTTCTTTCAGTCCTAATTTGAGCCCTTATTCGAGCCCCTCTATGACGGAACGGATAGTGCCCCGCCCTTACACCGAATGGCTCGGATGTTCGGCCTCCAGCGCCTCTACAATGGGGCGAATGACCTCGTAGGAGAAGCCGCGGCGGCGGAGGTAGTCGGATAGCTTTTTCTTCCGGCGCCGGGGGTCGTCCTCCTGTGCCACGCGGGGCCAGCGCTTTTCAGCATGCGCTTGCGCCGCGGCTTTCAGGTCAGCCGAGGCTGTAAGCGCGTCGAGCGCCGGCTCGATCGCCCGCGCCGGCACGCCTTTCTTCTTCAGGTCGCGCCGAATACGCATGGGGCCGTGCCCTTTAAGCCGAAAGCGCTCGTTCGCATACGCTGCGGCATAGGCGACATCATCGATCTCCCCCTTGTCTTCAAGATAGTCCAGCGTGCGCTCCACCACGTCGGGGGCGTAGTCCGCGCGCTGGAGCATCCGCTGTACTTCCGTTCGGGTACGCCGGCGCTTTACGACGTATTCCCAGGCGCGAGCGCGCGCTTTCAGCACCTGATCGTCTGCCACCAACTGCCGCTGCGTTTTCACATCCAGCGACATGCCCTTTGCCAGTTCGTACCGTAGCACGAGATCCACATGCACCCCAAAGGCGAACGCGCCGTCGATATGAACCGACACGCGGTTTGGATCCTTTTTCTGAGCAACGAGCCGGGTGATCGTACCGGGGGCAAAGGGCTGTTCTGAAGCGTCGGACATGCGTGCGGCGGAGGTTAATGAGCAGAAGGAGGCTGCGGCGCAAGCTATGGGGTTTGGCTTACCTGCACCCGCACCGTGTCCAGCGCGATCCCGGTCACAATACCGAGGCCGCCCTCCACATTTGAGACCGGCTCGCGGCGGGACGGATCATCACGCGTGGCGGCAAAACGGGCGTACGGCTCGTCACCACGGATAAGGGCCAGCTGTACGCTGTGACTGGGTAATGGGGCGTTACTATCGTCTACGGGCACGCCGTAAACTCCGATCCATGAGCGCACGGGGGGCAAGCAATCCCCGGCGGCCGGACAAGCAGCATCGGCTTCCTGCTGTACTTGCTCGGGGCGCAGGAAGAAGTCGCCCAGCGAGGAGCCTCCGGCAATCGCGGGCCGCAGCCGCGTCCGGACCCAGTAGGCGCGTTCGGCTGGCTCCGTCCACCAGAGCTGTACCTCGATTGGATACGCGAAGCCATCCGCTGCGCCCGTCCGCAACGAGTCGAGTTGCAGCGAGTCAAGCTGGGTAGGGTCGACGAACACCGAGTCAAACAAGACGGCTTGGATCGGGGCCTCAGGTACGTTAACGCGGAAACTATCGAGGGTAACGGGCGGCGGCAAGGTACCCTCTGCGGTAGCAGTCTGACCATTCCATTGAGCCTCAAACGAGAAGCGGCTTTCTGGCTGTAGGGGCACCGCGGTGCTTGCGGTGTAGCGACCCGTGCCGCCTGCGGGTGTGAAGGGATACGCGGTGCCGTCTACGGTGAGGGTAACGGTGGCATCAGTGAGGGCGCTACCGGCCCCGTCCGACGGAAGGGGCGCGTCGAGGGGGCGCGTGCGGCTCAAGCGCAGGTGGGGCGTGGAATCGCCCGTGGTGAGGAAGGCTTCTGCCACGATACGCTCCGGCGGATCGGGCGCTACGCTATCGCACCCGGCCATCGCCCAAGTGGCCAGGACGAGCGCTGGAAGCAGGCAGCCGAGGAAGCGGCGCCATGCGCGTGTGTGTACAGGTTGATCCATCGCTACAATTCGATGTGGAGTTCGAACAGGGGCAGCAGTGGAAAGCCGAGGCGGTTTTGCACGGCTACGCCGGCTTCCGGGGCCGGGTCGTACTGACGGGAGACGACATTGCGCCGCCCCAACACGTTAAACAAGTTCAGCTGCACCCGCGCCGGGGCGCCCAGCAAGCCGAACCGATAGCCGAGCGAAAGATCGGTGCGCCAGTAGGTCGGCAGCCGCCCGTTGTTCACCTCCGGTCGGTGAAGAAAACGCGTGGGTTCATCATCCAGCACATCGCCAAGGCTGAACCGCGCCTCAGGCACGGTGGTGGGGTAGCCATTCCGCCATTCGGTAGACAAGCCCCAGACCCACCGGTTGGTTTCGCGCTGCACGGTTGCGCGCAGGGCCCGCGGTACGTCGAACCGGGTCGGCCGGAAGCTTTCCTCGCCCAGCGCCCGCGACCGGCTCTTTGATCGCCCCCCGTGGTAGGTCGCCCGCAGACGCCACGCCCCGAGCTCGGCCGTGGCCAGTAGCTCCAGCCCATAGGCCCGGCTCTCCCCCGGTTCGTACTGCCCCAGCAGCGCACCAGTATCGATCCCCCCACCGTTTAAGCCATCGGGCCGCTGCAACTCATCGCGCGGGATGAGGATGTCCTGTGCCGTCCGGGCGTAGCCTTCTACGCCAAGCGTCAGCCATGGCAGCGGCTGGAGCTCCAGCCCGGCGGAGACATGGCGACTGGTAGACGGCCGCACATCCTCATCCGATGGAATCCAGCGGCTCGACACCAGGTCATACAAAAACGTGCTGCGGTCGCGGAGGCGGTGGAGGTACTGCACATGCAGGCCCACGCCGGCTCTGGCGGACAGCAAACCTGGAACGACGGCGTAACGCGCGTTCAGGCGGGGCCGCAGGTGGGCGTGCTGGCCGCCGCTGAAGTAGGAAAAGCGAACACCCGGCTGAATCGTCCACCGCGGGCTGGGCGTCCAGGTGTCCTGTGCGTATGCCGTGAGCTCAAAGGCGCGCGCCTCACTGTCCTCCATGATAGTTTCCACCGCACGTGGCGAACGCTGCAGTTCCGCATCCAGCGTGCTGTCGAACAGGTGGCGGCGGACGTGCAGGCCCATGCGCACCTGATGATCCAGCGAGGCGTAGAAATCGACATCCACCTTCGCCCCAAGGTCCCACAGCGCTACATCATAGGCAGAGGTAATGGTGGAAACCTCAGAGGGCCGGATCAGCGATCGCTCCCGGGCGCGGTACCCCGAGGCGTAGGCGGTGGTCGTAACGAAGAAGCGATCCGAGGACAGGTACTGGTGGCGCGCGCTGACGAGCTGGTTGCCCCAGTTGTGGTCAAGCTCAAAGAACAGATCGGCCGGCCGTAGCCACGACGAAAAATCGAGCGACAAATCAAAGGGCAGCCGGAGGTCCAGGTTATCGCCGCCCCCGTAGTAACTGAGCGAGAGCCGGTGCCGCGTGCTGGGACGGTACGTGGCCTTAGCGCTGAGGTCATAGAAGAAATACCCCGTCCGCAGCGTATCGCGGACGCCCCCCTGCTCTACCGGGTGGCGCGAGCCCGCAACCTGGTCAATGTACGAGCGGCGGGCCGCCACCATAAACGAGAGGTTCTCCGTCACGGGCCCCTCCAGCACGATGCGCCCGCTGAGCAAGCTAAGGGCGGCAATGCCCCGCATCTCGGTACGGCTGCCATCCCGCATTTCCGCATCGAGCACGGCCGAGAGCCGCCCCCCATGCTCGGCCGGAAAAGCATCCCGATACAGGTCAATGCTTTTGAACGTCTCCGTCTGAAACGTGGACACGATATTGAACGCGTGCCAGGGATGATACACCGGCGCGCCATCCAGGAGATACAGGTTGTGATCCGACTGGCCACCCCGCACGACAAGGCCGCCCGTGAGCTCCCCCGCACGCTGAATCCCTGGCATCCACTGCAGTGCCTGAAACAGATCCGACTCGCCGGAGAACGAGGGCAGCTGCTCCAGCTCCCGCGTGGGCGTGCTGACAACACCGGGCAGCACAGCCAGATCGGAGCGCTCGGAGCGGCGGGCATCGACCTGCACAGTAGCCGCCTGCATCTCGCGGGCCTGCAGCGCCACCGAAGCGACGGGTGCACCGGCCGTCAGCAGCGTATCTGCTGTAGCATAGCCGACATACGACACGCGAACCCGGTAAGGGCCCACGGGCAAGGCCGGCAGAGCGAAATAACCGGCCTCGTTGGTTACGGTGCCACGCTCCAGGGCTGGGACGTATACATGGGCTCCTGGTAGCACCTCCCCGGAGGCTGCATCCGTAACGAAGCCTGCCATGGCAGCGCGGAGTGCGGGACGTTCTGCCGCAGATTCCCCGGTCGCTACAAGCACGTATTGTCCTGAGCGGGTCTCGTTCGCCTGAAGGTTGGTCTCTGAGAGCACACAGGCGAGGGCCGCCGCTACATCGGTGCCGCAGTAATGGCACGAGACGTGCGGCGCAGCCTCAACGAGGCGGTCGGCAAACACCAGATTGATGCCGGCCTGCTGCTGGACCTCAGCAAGGGCGGTGCGCAGGGGGACGTCCGACACGTCAATGTGGAGCTCCTGGGCAGCCGCCGGTGCTGAAAGCCCCGCCAGGCCCACCAAAAGCAGCACCAGTACAGCACACAGACACCAGAGGCGCAAAACAGGAACACGACAAATGGACGAGCGACGGTCAACGCTGCCGGCCTATAGCCTGACAGATACGTTCGGCTCTAACGTGTCCGCTGCACTGAGGTTACGCGTCGGATGCGACAGCGCTGCTGATCTTCATTTTACGGTCGGATTTCGAGGGCCTGATCATCGCTCTCTACCCGGGCGCCGAGGGTAGCGGCCAGGGCCTCCACGATTTCTTCCAGCGTCGCGTCCTCGGCAAACGTACCAGACACCCGCTCCTCAGCCAGTGCGGGATCTACCCGGAGCATCCGGCCAAAGCGGGCCTCCAGGCGCTCTGCGACCCGTGCCATGGGGGTTTCACGGAAGAAGAGCAGGCCCGTCCACGCCAGGCGCTCGCTGAGGTCCACGCGCTCGGGAGCCGACGGTGGCGCGCCCACCGTGGCCCGGCTGCGCTCCCCGGGTGTCAGGGTGACCTCCTGCCCAGCGGCCGCGAGGGTCACCCGTCCGGTTGCCAGCACGACCTCCGTGGCCTCCTGTGTCGCTTCCACGCCGAAGGCCGTACCCAAGACGCGCACCTCGGCTGCGGCGGTAGCGACGCGAAAGGGCTCTTCCCCCGGTGCCACGGTAAAGTAGACCGCCCCTTGCGCGTCCACCGTGCGGTCGAACGCTGGCTCGGGCCGATACGTGATGCGCGCTGCATCAACCAGCAGCGCCGTGGAGCCGTCGGGCAGGGTAATCGTGGTGGACTCGCCCGGGACCCCCTCGGCAATAGTAAGGACGGGCTCCCGTGGCCAGAGCAAAAATAAGCTTGCCGCCACCAAGATTGCCGCCGTAGCCCAGCCCACATATTTCCATGAGGACTGGCGCTGGCGTGGCGCTGGCGTGGCCCGCCGATCGGCCGCGCGGGGCAACGGCGCTGAAGCCTCTCTGCTTTCGCTCGGCGCACGGGTGGCTGCCGCTTGCCACTCCGCATCAAACGTGTCGGCAGCGCGCTGGATGTCCCCCACTACCGCACGTAACCCTGGATGCTGCTGCACCGCTTCCTCTATTTCGGCCCGCACCGCTGCAACCTCATCTCGCTCCTCCGCGCTCACCACCGACGCCTGTGCGGACGACGACAGCGCGTAGAGGACCAGCAGCCGGCGGTCCGGCAGGTCCGCCTCTAACTGCTGGTGGATCAATCCCTGCAGCGAAGCCCACCGCTGAAGTGCTGTTCGGAGTTCGGGTTCTGCATCGAGCAGGGCACGCAGCGCCCGGCGGTCCTCGGCCGTTAGGTGGTCTGCGGCCAGCGCCTTGATGAGCGGGTCATTCATTGCAAGTAGAAAACAGCAACATGAGCGGGTGGGATAGCACAATAGCAGAGGAACCTCATGGGCCTCTTCACCGGGAGTAGCCGCAACGCGCGTTCATAAAGTAACACAGGCTCTGCTACCCCAACAGCAACAACAGCAGTGCTGTCAACACGTCTTTCATTTTATCGAAGGCACGCTTTACCTGCATCTTCACCGCCGCCTCCGTAGAGTCGATCATCTCAGCGATTTCGCGGTAGCGGTAGCCGTAGGCCCGCAGCTCCAGGATGCGCCGGGCCTTGGTCGTTAGCAGCGACAGGGCGCGCTCGGCGTCCACAGCAGCCCCCGGCTCGCCGTCCATCGTTCGTTCGGGCAAAATATCCGGATCGAAGAGCGTTTCCTTGGGCCCGTACCGCCCGCGGTAAAGATCCTGCACCTCAAACAGCGCCGCCTTCATGGCAAAGGCCTTCAGGCGGTCCGGGTTGTTGAGGTCGCTCAGCCCATTGTGCACACGAAGCAGCGTATTCTGAATGAGGTCATCTACAGCCGGGCGCTTACCCACCCGGTTGATAAAGAAGCCGCGCAACACGGGCTCGAGGCCTGCCAGGAGGCGGTCGCGAGCAGCCGCATCCCCCGCCTGGGCCGCCAAGACGGTGTCGGCATCGAACGGTGCGGGATCAGGCATGCGGAGGTAGTGGGAAAAGTGAACCCATGGAAACACACGATAAGCGCGCGTTCATGTACCGTATGCGCTGCGCCATCGGTTCCTCCGGCCCTCGGAGGCGAACCGATGAGGGCTCTAAGCATTAACTACACTGGAGCTGTCGGGAGCCTGCGGCAATACCGCGGCCATGGTACATAGGCATGACCTGTGTGCGCTACCGGCCTCCCATTCTTTGTGTTTAATAGATCTGACGGACGAACAATGGGCAAGTATCAGTTGGAGCGCGTGACACTCGGTGAAGCTCAGGGCCAGGGCTATGCGTTTAAACGGCGTACGGCGTTCGGCAAAGCCCGGAAAGGAATTTTCTTTCCCGATAGTGATGAAGACCTCGACCTCCTTGAAGAAGGCGGTCAGTATACCTTCACGGGCTCATGCTACTACCGCCAGCGCGGACCACGCGACCGGGAATTTGACGTTGTCATTTCAAACATCACCTCCACACGGATGGGCCACCGCATCGACTTTGAGGCGATCGACAACCCCGAGCCCGTCCTTACGGTTGAGGTTGCGGAGGAAGAAGAGTAGCTGCAGCGTAGCTACCAGTAAGAACTTTGCCATGGGTGAAGTTCGGTAGCCCCTCCCTTTAGCTTAGATCCCCGAAGCCCCCGGTGGGCCTCGGGGATTTCTATTTTACGACCTGCGGAGCAGACTTCGGTTGGACTATACGCGAGGGATTTGTTACTCTACCCTCCGGTCTTTCCCTCGTCTCACCTTCGCACCTTCTATGATTCTTCGCTACGCCCGCACGTTACCACTTCTCGTAATTGCATTCCTGCTTCTGCCCGTGCTGGCCATGGCACAGGAGCGCGAAGCGCTTACGCACGACGTCTACACCGAATGGAACCGCATCACCTCGCGTGCCCTCAGTACCGACGGGACATGGGCCCTCTGGACGATGAGCCCCGAGCAGGCCGACGGCCTGCTGGAAGTCCAACGCCTGACAGGTGATACCCGCTATCAGATTGAACGTGGCGCCTCGGCGCGCTTTGCGCACGACGCTACCCACGCCGCCTTCCTCATCAACCCGCCTCGGGACTCCGTTCGCCAGGCCCGGCTGGATGACGTGCCGCGGGCCGAACGGCCTAAAGACAGCCTCGGCATCAAGGATCTGGCCAGCGGAGAGCGTGTCGAGATTGCGCGGGTCTCTTCCTTCAAGCTTCCGGAGGAGGCCGGTGGATGGATTGCCTACCATCTCGAGCAGGAGCTTGAAGAGGAAGAGGCCGAAGATGAATCGGAAGAGGATGCCGCGAACGATGAGGACGAGGAAGCCTCCCGCGACGACGATCAGTCGGCCGGCACGCCTTTGATCTTGCGCAACCTGGAAACCGGCGAAGAAACACGGTTCGAGCACGCGACGGACTACGCCTTCTCTGAAGACGGTGAGCTCTTGGTCTACACCGCCATCACCGAAGATGGTGCGGACGATGGCGTCTACGCCGTGGCAACGGCTACCGGTGAGGTTACCCCCCTCCTGACGGGGCAGGGCCAGTACCCGCGCATGACCATCGACGAGGCGGGCGCGCAGGTCGCGTTCCTGGCGCGTCTGCACGATGAAGAGCGTGAGGATCACGCCTTCACCCTCTACCACTGGTCGACCGGTGAAGCGCAGGCCACCGCGGTTGCCCACGAGGGCAGCGACGGCCTGCCGGCGGACTGGCACGTGAGCGAGCACGGCAGCATCTCGTTTTCACCCAACGGAGAGCGCCTCTTCTTTGGATCACAACCACCGCCTATCCCCGAGCCCGACCACGAGGGGATGCTGGACGAAGAAATCGTCACGGTTGATATCTGGCATCATGAGGACGACCTGCTGCAGCCCATGCAGCTGCAACAGAAAGACAACGAACGACGGCGGACGTACCGGGCCGTAGCCCACCTGACTGATGAAAACCGCCTCGTGCAGCTTGGGCAGCTTGACATTCGGTCGGTACATCTTGGGGAAGACGGCGACGCGGATGTTGCCCTGGGCGTCTCCAACCTGCCGTATCAGAAGGAAATATCGTGGGACTTCCCCCGCTACTACGACGCTTACCTGATTGACGTCGGGACGGGGGACAGCGAGCGCGTCCTCAGCAAAGTGCAGGACTATCCGCGGCTCTCCCCCGCTGCCGGATACGTGGCCTGGTGGAATCGCTACGGGCAGGTGTGGCAGGTGATGGACGTGGCAACGGGTGACTCTATGGCGGTGGGCACCGACATCCCGCATTCACTTACGGATCACACCAACGACCGTCCGTTCCCCGACGGCTCGTACGGTAATGCTGGCTGGACCGAGGACGATGCCGCGTTCATCCTGTACGATCGGTTCGACCTCTGGGTCGTTGATCCCACGGGCGAAAACCCATCGCGTAGCCTAACGATGGAGGAAGGACGTGAGCAAAACATTCGATTCCGCTACGTGGATCTCGATCCAGATGAGCCGGCGATTCAGCCCGGCGAACCGATGCTGCTCTCCGCATTCCACGAGCGAGACAAGCGCAGTGGCTTCTACCGGGCCTCATCGGACGAGTCCGTGGCGCCTGAGCGCCTCGTCTTTGAGGAAAAGCGGTTTGGCACGCCACGCAAGGCCGAGAACGCCGATCGCTTGCTCTTCACCCGCGAGGACTTTGTGGAATTCCCCAACCTGTGGACAAGCGACCTCTCCTTCGGCGGAATGCAGCAGCTGAGCGACGCCAACCCGCAGCAGGAAAACTACCGCTGGGGCACGGCCGAACTGGTGGAGTGGACCTCTACCACCGGCGACGAGCTGCAGGGCATTCTCCACAAACCCGACGACTTTGACGAAAATCGGGCGTACCCGATGATCGTCTACTTTTACGAGCGCTTCTCGGACAACCTGTACGCCCACCGTGCCCCGCAGGCGCACCGGTCCATCATCATTCCGAGCTTCTACACCAGCAACGAGTACCTCGTCTTCATCCCGGATACCTGGTACAAGGAAGGCTATCCCGGCGAAAGTGCGATGGATGCGATCATGCCAAAGGTGACGCGCCTCGCCGAAGAGTCCTGGGTGGATGAGGACAACATCGGCATTCAGGGCCACAGCTGGGCGGGCTACAAAATCGCCTATATGGTCACCAAGACGGAATTCTTCAAAGCCGCCGCGGGTGGCGCGCCGGTCGCGAACATGATCAGTGCGTACGGCGGGATCCGGTGGGGCTCGGGCATGAGTCGGCAGTTCCAGTACGAGCGCACCCAAAGCCGCATCGGGGGCTCGTTGTGGGAATACCCCATGCGCTACATCGATAACTCGCCCATCTTCCAGGCCTACAAGATCAACACGCCGTTGATGATGATGCACAACGACCAGGATGGCGCGGTGCCGTGGGAGCAGGGGATTGAGATGTTCACCGCCCTTCGTCGCCTCGGCCGGCCGGCCTGGCTCATCAACTACAACGACGAGCCCCACTGGCCCACCACGTTTGCCAACCGCAAGGACTGGCAAATCCGGCTGCAGCAGTTCTTCGATCACTACCTGAAAGACGAACCAGCGCCGCGCTGGCTCTCCGAAGGCATTCCGGCGGTGGAGAAAGGCACCACCCTGGGCCTTGATCCAGTCGACTAACGGCCAGGGCTACAGACTACGAACCGGTGGCGGGTCTCCTGACGGGGGGGCGCCACCAGTTCTTCATGTGCTCAAGGTGGAAGCAACCACGCATCCGTGCGTATGAATAACACTGTTAACCACTGACCTCCGCGCCTATGTCTGGCATTTTTGTTACGGGCTTCCCCGGCTTCCTTGGTGTCCGCATGGTCGAGCGCCTGCTGGGCCGCACCGATCCAGGAGATACCATTCACTGCCTGGTGCAGGACCATTTCCGCCAACAGGCCGAGGCACGCGTTAAGACGCTTCATGCTGAACACCCGGAAGGCGCTGGCATCGCGCTGCACACCGGCGACATCACGCTGCCCGACCTGGGCCTGGGCTCCACACTGACCGAACTGCAGCCCGGCATCGAGGAGGTCTACCATTTTGCCGCCGTGTATGACCTCGCCGTGAGCCGCTCGCTTGGGCTCAAGGTGAACGTGGACGGCACCCGCCACATGCTCGACTTTGCCGCGAAGTGTCCTAACCTCGCCCGCTTTCACTACGTGAGCACCTGCTATGTGAGCGGCCGCTACCCGGGAACGTTCAGCGAGGATATGTTGCGCGAGGGCCAGGCGTTCAACAACTTTTACGAAGAGACGAAATACTGGGCGGAGGTGGAAGCGCAACGCCGCATGCAGGAGGGGGTGCCCGTCACGATTTACCGTCCCGCCGTTGTGGTCGGCGATTCGAGCACGGGCGAGACGCAGAAGTATGACGGGCCGTACTACATCATGCGCTGGATGCTGCGGTGGAAGCGCCTGGCTCCGGTGCCGGTCGTCGGCAACCCCGATGAGCACCGTCTGAACGTGGTGCCTCGCGATTTTGTGGTGGATGCGATGGATGCCCTCAGCCAGCACCCTGATGGCGTCGGGATGGTTTACCACCTCAGTGATCCGCATCCGCCCACGGTGCGGCAGATGATTGCCTCGATGGGACGGGCAACGGGCCGAAACGTATTGCAGATTCCCATATCCGCACGCCTCTTGAAGAAGGCCCTGCAGTCCATTGGCCCGCTGCGGGCGTGGGTGCAGATCCCTCCAGAAGGCATCGACTACTTCAACCATCCGGCGACGTATCCTTCCGACCACACGCAGGCCCATCTGAAGGGCACGGGGATCCACTGTCCGGCCTTTAGCACCTATGTGCAGACGCTGGTTGATTTTGTGAAAACCCATCCGGACGTGGCGACGAAGGGCATGGTATGACGGAGTTGCCGGCGTATACGGCCTCCACGCCCCGTGGGCTCGTGGTGCTGAATCCCCATGCGGGCCGCGGGCGCGGTGCCCAGGTGTGGCGGCGCCAGCGGCACGCGGTGGAATCCCTCGTCGGGCCCTGCCGCCTGCACGTTACCCCCGACGCGGACGCTGCTGAGCGGATCGTTCGGGAGGCCCTCCGCCAGGGTACGGAGACCATCGTCTGCGTGGGTGGCGATGGCACCATGCATGCTGCCGTGAATGGATTTTTCACAAAGCAGACCCCCATCAACCCGGAGGCCACCCTGGTGCCCGTATTTGCCGGCACCGGGTGCGACCTCGCCCGGGCCCTGCGCCGGCTACCCGCCGAAAACGAGGCGCTACACCGCATCGACATCGGCCACGTGGCGTGCACGGACGCTACCGGAAGGCCCGTCACACGGCAGTTCGTCAACATGGCCAGCGTAGGGCTCAGCGCTGACGTGCTGGACCGGATGGCCGCCGCCTCCCTTCCGCGGCTGTTTGGCGGCACCCTTGCGTTTCTTGTCGCCATCCTACAGGTCTTATGGCGCTCTCCTTGCCCGCTGATTGAGGTGTCGGCCGACGGACGTGCGCTGCCACCGCACCGGACGCATTGCATGGCCATTGGCAACGGCCATAGCTTTGGCGGCGGCCTGCAAATCGTCCCGTATGCCCGGCTCAACGACGGCGCGCTGGCCCTGACCTCGCTGGGGGAGGCCGCTCCCCTCTGGCTCCTCCGCCACGCGCTGCACTTCTACCGCGGCACCCACCTGGACCTCCCCGGCATGCGCCACACGCGAGGCCAGCGCATCACGCTGCGTAGCCCCGCCCCGGTCCGCATCGAAGCCGACGGTGAGCTCCTGGGCTGGCTTCCCGCCACCCTCACCCTGCGCCCGGCGGCCCTGCGCGTGCGCCTCCTCGCCTGACGGCTGGACACTACCGCCGGCATTGCGTAGCTTGCGTGCAGCGCCCGTTGCTCTCACGTACCAACTGCCAGCCCTCATGCATATTACCATCCTGACCAACGAGTACCCTCCGAATACCTACGGCGGCGCCGGGGTGCACGTCGAGTACCTCACCCGCGAGTTGGCCGCGCTGGAGGGCGGCACGCATGAGGTGCAGGTGCTCTCGTTTGGCCAGCAGCGCGTCACCGAGGGCAACCTGAAGGTGCACGGCGTGGAGGTGCCGGCTGAACTCCCGGTACAGGACGCCCGGCACCGCAAGTTCATGGACACCATGGCGCGCGACCTGGAAATGGCCGGGCGCGTAGCCGACACCGACATCGTGCACTGCCATACGTGGTACAGCCACCTCGCCGGCTGCCTCGCCAAACAACTGGCCGGCGCCAAGCTTGTCGTAACCACCCACTCACTGGAGCCCCATCGGCCCTGGAAGGTAGAGCAGCTGGGCACCGCCTACCACGCGAGCAGCTGGGTGGAGCGCACCGCGTACGAAAACGCCGATGGCGTGATAGCCGTCTCGTCCTCCATGGCAACGGACGTGCAATCGCTTTATGACGTGCCCGCGGACCGGGTGCGCCGCATTTACAATGGCATCGACCTGCAGCAGTACCAACCCACGCTCGACGTCTCGGTGCTGGCCAAGCACGACATTGACCCCGAAGAGCCCTTCGTCCTGTTTGTGGGCCGCATCACACGGCAGAAAGGTATTCTGCATCTCGTGAATGCCATTCAGCATCTGGAGCCAGGGACGCAGGTGGTGCTCTGCGCCGGCGCTCCTGATACCGAGGAGATTGCCAACGAGATGGAGACGCTGGTCGCTGAGGCGCGGAAGGCTGGCAGCCATCGCATCATCTGGATTGATGAAATGCTGCCCAAAGATGAGGTGATTACCCTCTACAGCCACGCGGCGGTCTTCTGCTGCCCCTCCGTGTACGAACCGTTCGGGATTATCAACTTGGAGGCTATGGCCTGTAAAACGCCGGTGGTGGCGTCTGCGGTCGGTGGCATTCCGGAGGTCGTCGTACCCGACGAGACCGGGCTGCTGGTGTCCTTCGACCCGGTGGGCAGTGGCGATTTCGAGCCGGCTGACCCGGAGGGCTTCTCCCGTGCCCTGGCCGATGGCCTCAACGCGCTGCTGACGAACCCGGCCCGCCGCAAGCAAATGGCCGAGGCGTCCCGCCAGCGCGTCGAAGAACACTTCAGCTGGACCCACATCGCCGAGCATACGCTGGACTTTTACCGCGACCTCTTGGCGGGCACCCCGGAGCGGAACTGACCCTGTTAGGCTACAGCGCGATCACGCCCTCCACGTCGCCGGCTGATTTGTAAACCTCCACAATCTCATCACTCGACTCCATGCGTAGCCGCGCGGTGACGCTCACGTAGTTGCCTTTACTGGAGTTGCGGATGCGCACCGGGTGATTACCAAAAATAGCCTTGAGCGCCTCCAACTCAGACTTGGCAGCGATGAACTTGAACGTGTACTGCGTCGGCCAGTCGTTTTGGTCGTCCAGCAGTTCACGAAAGTCGTCCCACCACGCTTCCCCCTTGGCTTGCGACGGTTGAATGTTCATGCCAGCAGCGATTGTCAGACCTGAAAGATTGCGAGCGCCCGTGTTCCATCGATCGAAGCTTACACGGGGTTGTAGATAGACCTTTATATACGCAAGCAGCGGCCAGACGTTGCGCCTGGCCGCTGCCGTAGAACCGATGCAACACCTGCCTCCTGCTCACTCAAGGTGGTGGTAGTCCAAGGTGTGGTTTTCCTGCAGCGCTTCTTTAACAGCTTCAGGAACGTCCGGCACCGACGTCGTGGAGAGCGTTAGCCCGTCGGCGCTCTTGTGCACACAGATGTTGCGCTGCCAGGCAGGGTCGGTGTCTGGGTAATCGTCCCGGTAGTGCGCACCCCGCGACTCGGTACGCTCCAGCGCACTGCGCAGGATGGCCTCACCTGCGTCCAGCATGCAATGGACGTTGCGGCCCTGCTCAAAGGCAAAAGACGTCATATCCCCGTCTATCTGCATGGTTGCCGCCTGCTCGCGGAGGCTGCCAAGTGCGGCGAGCCCGGCAAGCAAGTCATCTTCGCGCCGCACGATGCCGCCGGCGTTCCACATGACCTCACGGATTTCTTCGCATAATGCCTCAGGGGCGGGACCCTCTGTGCGCTCCAGGGGAGCGGATAGCTCATCCGCATGTGCAGCAACTGCCTGCTGCGGTACGGGCCGGAGCGGATGCTCGGTCAGCGTCTCTACAAGATGAGCCCCCACCACCTTACCAAACACAAAGATCTCGGCGAGGGAGTTACCGCCAAGACGGTTGGCCCCGTGGACGCCCGAGGTCGCCTCGCCCACGGCATACAGGCCGGGTACATCCGTTGCGCCGGTCGTGAAGTCGACGGCCACGCCACCCATCGCGTAGTGTGCGGTGGGCGCTACTTCCATCGGCTCCTTGGTGATGTCCACTCCGTCTTCCAGGTGAATCTCGTACATCCGTGGTAGCCGCTCTTTGATAAAGTCGGCGTCGCGGTGGGAGATGTCGAGCAACACTCCTCCACGTTCGGTACCGCGGCCTTCCTGGATCTCACGGTAGTTGGCTCGGGCCACCACGTCGCGGGCATCCAACTCCATCTGCTCGGGCGAGTACCGCTCCATGAAGCGCTCTCCTCCCGTGTTGTACAGGCGGCCGCCTTCGCCGCGAACAGCCTCCGTTACCAGATGGCCGGCCTCTTCCTCCGGCCAGGCGCGCCCGGTTGGATGAAACTGTACCATCTCCATGTCGCGAAGCGTGGCACCGGCATCCAGCGCCAGCGCCTGCGCGTCGCCCGTGTTTTCATCGGGACGCGACGAGCTGCGCTTGTACACGGAGGTGTGGCCCCCTGCAGCGAGGATCACCGCCCGCGCCCGAATCACCGTCAGTTGCCCGGTGTCCAGATCCACGCCCATGGCACCGACCACGCCGGTGTCATCTGTCAGTATTTTGGTGATGTAGATATTCTGACGATACGGTACGCCCAGGCGCTTAGCCTCGTTGATGGACGCAGTGAGCACAGCCTTGCCCGTCTGATCGCCTACAAAGCAGGTACGCCGGAACGATTGCGCCCCGAAATACCGCTGGTTGATGCGCCCATTCTCGGCCTTGTTGAAGGCGGCCCCCCACTCGTCCAACTCCAGCACACGGTACGGCGCCTCGCGGCACAGCGTGAGCACGGCCTCCGGCTGATTGATGAAATGCCCCTCTTTGAGGGTATCCGCCGCGTGGATGTCCCAGCGATCGTCGGGGTCCAGCGTGCCCAGCGAGGCATTTATCCCGCCGGCGGCCCAGATGGTGTGCGCGTCGCCATGGGCCCGTTTACCAAGCACCAGACAATCGATCCCGTGACGCGCCAGTTCGATGCCTGCGCGGACACCGGCCCCCCCGGCGCCAATGATGAGTACGTCGGTTGTGGTTTCTTCTGTGCGTGAGCCCATAATTGCGTAATGGTAAGTGGTACAACATGAAGCATGACAGTACAATAGCTTGTCATAACAACCCTGGGTACTTACGCAGCACGGCTGAGTTTTTAGGCAATCGTAGCGGAGGTGTTATCTGTGACGACGTGCCGAAATGCCCCGCGCCACAAGGGCGGCCCACGCACCTATGTTACGTTTCCTTCATTATTATGTGTACTCGATACGCACGACGGGTGGAACGTTCGATTGCCCAAGCGCATTGGCATGGCGTCTCTTCTAAACAATCGCAGGTGCATGGCCCCGTCTCGTAAAATATATGCCGCGTTGCTGGTCGCCGTTTTTGTCTTCGGCGGACTGCTGGGACCGGTGCTCCACTTCGCCTCGCACGCGGTGGGTGCAGATCATCACCACGATGCGACCTGGCATGAAGGCCCTCATGCTACGGATGCCGGCGCCGATTTCTTTGCGTGCGACCTCTGCGACTTTCATCTTCTGGCTGCACCCGTGGACGATGCAGCAGACGGTGCGCTGCTGCGACCGACGGTGCCCGCGTTGAAGGCGCCTGACACCCCTCACTTCTCTTCTGTCGATCTCCCCCTCTCCCGCGCGCCTCCTGCAGGTGCGTAAGCACGCGGTGCAGGATCGGTCCAAGTGCCCATGCGTGGGTGGTAGGGCTGTCTTCCTACCGTTGCTTTTGTGCGGAGAGCTGCCCGAGGGCTGCGCTACCGATGCCGGGTATCGTTCCGGCAATGGGTGTTGAGTTAATGGGAATGGTCGTATGACATTACGTATAGTTTGTGGATGGATCGCCGTGAGCGTGGTTATGCTCCTGCTACCGGGGGTTGTAGCCGCGCAGAACACGGGCGAAGTGACTGGGCAGGTAGTAGAGGCCACGTCCGGAGAACCGCTGCCCGGCGCCAATGTGGCGCTTCGCGGTACGGATCGGGGGCAGGCCACCGATACCGAAGGGCGTTTTTCATTTGCAGGCCTCTCCCCTGGCACCTACACCATCCGGGCCAGCTTCGTTAGCTTTGCCTCTGAGTCGCGTGAGGTCACCGTAGTAGCCGGCGAAACCACCGAGGTCACGCTGGCCCTCTCCCCTACGTCGCTGGATCTACCCGATGTTGTCG
>Ga0207421_10000322_pt1 | contig 60972 bp, 50 predicted proteins | sample SodLakKL_010_SED_4_FD_187542 | JGI IMG/M metagenome (GOLD analysis project Ga0207421, IMG submission 187542) | Alkaline sediment microbial communities from Lake Tanatar, Kulunda Steppe, Russia - 8KL_010_SED (SPAdes) (version 2) | ecosystem: Environmental > Aquatic > Non-marine Saline and...
GTACGGCTTCGCCCGCCTGCTCACGGCCGGGACCCCCAACGCCGGCAACGATCCGTGCCGCAAACGCCGGCACCAATCTCTGCCTCAGACGCCAACAATCTCCGCCTCACGCTCTGAGGCGGACCCACTTGAACCCGACCGCCGCTTGACCGGCAAACGCGCTTTTGCTTTTGCTCCCCAGTTCTGCTATCGTCCCGGAGCTATGGACCTTCAAGCGTATGTGGAGCAGATGGGGCAGTGGATTGTGGTAAGCGGCCTCCGGATCCTTCTGGTTGTCGTGATCATGCTCGTTGCCGGGCGCATCTTGCGCGTCGTAGTCCACCGGACGATGGCGCGGGTGCCGCATAAGGAGGATGTTGAGCATCAGAAGCGGGCGGACACGTTGCGCTCGATTCTCAGCTCTTTGGTCGGGATCGTCGTGTTCGCCGTCGGGGTGATAGTAATCCTGGGCGAGCTCGGGATTGCCATCGGTCCTATCCTGGCCGCGGCCGGTGTCCTTGGTGTCGCCGTGGGCTTCGGCGCGCAGGGGCTGGTCCAAGACGTCATAAGCGGCTTCTTCGTTCTGTTGGAAGACCAGATTCGCGTCGGTGACGTCGTGCAGATTGCCGACAAGGCGGGGCTGGTGGAGAAGGTCAACCTGCGGCTCGTTGTTCTGCGGGATCTGGCCGGAAACGTTCACTTCATTCGCAACGGACAGATCAATGTCGTCACCAACATGACCAAGGAGTTCTCGCGTTACGTGTTCGATGTCGGGGTGGCGTATCGAGAGAACGTAGACGAGGTCATCGACGTCATTCGCGCCGTCGACGAGGACCTCCGGGCGGATCCGCAGTTCGCGGACTCCATCCTGGAGCCGATCGAGATCTTGGGGCTGGACCGGTTCGCCGACTCCGCGGTGGTGATCCGGGCGCGCACGAAGACGCTACCCATCAAACAGTGGGAGGTTGGTCGCGAGTTCAACCGGCGGCTCAAAGCGGCGTTCGACCGGCGAGGGATCGAGATTCCGTTCCCCCACCGCACCCTCTATATGGGACAGGACAAGGAGGGCAACTCTCCGGTTCTCCACGTCCGGAGCCAGGAAAGCGAAGGGGAAGCCGGAAGGTAAACGTCCCGCGGAAGCTGGGCGGGGCCGGGCGCTGTCGGGAGCCGGGCGACACATCGCCCAGCACGGTCCGCTCGCTCACTCCGCGCAGCCGGGCCGCACGCGCGCGGCCGGACAGGTACCGGCCCCGCGTGCCGGCCCCGGCCACTCGGACCGGGACCCTGGCGCACGGCCCGGCGCGCGGCCGGCGGCCGCAGCCGGCTGCCCGCGCACGCGATCGCGGGGCTCACCACGGGCACGTGGTGACCCCGCCTTGGCGCATGCAAGGCGGTTTCGCTATACTTGGCACATATATGAGTGATTCACGAGCACCGGAACAACAAGAGTCGCAGGACAACGGCGGACCCGGCGCCCAGCGGGGGCCGGCTTCGGTCACCCGAAAGCCGGAATGGCTTAAGATCCGGCTGAACACAAACTCGAACTTCAAGTACCTGAAGCAGCTTATGCGGTCGGAGAAACTCACGACCGTCTGCGAGGAGGCGCGGTGCCCGAACATCCACGAGTGTTGGGGGGAACACCGGACTGCTACCTTTATGATTCTCGGCGACACGTGCACCCGGCGCTGCCGCTTCTGTGCGGTGAAGACCGGCCTGCCCAAGGTGCTCGATCGTGACGAGCCGCGGCGGGTGGCGGAGTCCGTCGGGGAGATGGCGCTTCGGCACGTGGTGATCACGATGGTAAACCGCGACGAGCTTCGCGACGGCGGAGCGTCCATCGTGGCCGAAACGGTCAACCAGATTCGCGAGAAGAGTCCCGGCACGACGGTCGAGGTGCTCTCATCGGATCTCATGGGTGACCGCGAGAGCATCCGGATAGCCTGTGAGAGCAAGCCGGAGATCATGAGCCATAACATTGAAACCGTCCGGCGAATTACGCCGCAGGTCCGGAGCCGCTCCACCTACGAACGGAGCTTGGAGTTCCTGCGGATCGCCAAGGAGCTCGATCCGGGAAGCGTCACCAAATCGAGCATCATGCTCGGCCTCGGCGAAACCAAAGACGAGGTCCTCGAGGCGATGGACGATCTCCTCGCAAACGGCGTCTCCGTCATGAACATCGGGCAGTACCTCCAGCCGTCACGGAACCACCTTCCGGTGCAGCGCTACTGGTTGCCGGAGGAGTTTGCCGAGCTCAAGGAGATCGCGCTCGGGAAGGGCTTCCGGCACTGTGAGTCCGGTGCTCTGGTACGGAGTAGCTACCACGCCGGAGCCCAGTACGAGGAGTACCGGCGGAGCGTACACCCGCTCTATCGAGATGAAGCAACCACCTGATCGCGCTCTCAGCTACCTTAGTCACAGCCACCTTCGCGACGGCCACTTCCACGACCGCCACTTCCACGACGGCAACGCTCGTAGCAGCCACGTGCGCGACGGGCGCGTTCGCGACAACCACGTTCGTAGCGGACACGTGCGCGACGGGCGCGTTCGAGACGGCCACGTTCGAGGCGGGCGCGTGCACGACCGGCCCGTTCGCGGCAACCGCGTTCGTAGCGGACACGTGCGCGAGGGCTACGTTCGTGATGGTCGCTTGGACGATGGCCACTTGCGCCACGATCACTTTCGCGACGGCGGTACTCGCGACGGCGGGACTCCCTCGCGCTGGACGGAGCTCCCACGCCCGATACGTATTCTCGCGCCGATGGAGGGCGTGACCGATACGGTCTTCCGGCGGATCGTAGCGGAAGCGGGTAGGCCGGACGTCTTCTTCACCGAGTTCACCGGCGCCGACAGCCTCACCGACTCGCGGCGCCCTTCCGCGCTGCGCCGGCTGCGCCACTATCCGGTCGAGCGCCCGCTTGTTGCGCAGATCTGGGGCAACCGGCCGGAGTCGTACCGCGCCGCCGCCTCTGAGATTGCCGGAAGCGGGTTTGCCGGCGTCGACATCAATATGGGATGCCCGGTACGGAAGCTCGCCAAGAAAGGATACTGCTCGGCGCTCATCGACAATCCCGCGCTTGCCGCCGAGCTGATCGCCGCGGCACGTGAAGGAGCGGGGGCTCTCCCGGTGAGCGTGAAGACGCGAATCGGCGTGCAGCAGCCGTGTACGGAGCGGTGGATCGGATTCCTCCTGGAGCAGGAGCTCGACGCAATCACGCTGCACGGGCGCGTTGCCGAGCAGATGTCCGAGGGAGAGGCGGACTGGAGCGCGGTCGCTCGCGCCGTGGAGCTGCGGGACGCCGGCGGATACGGGACGCTCATCATCGGAAACGGCGATGTCGCCGCGGGCGACGATCCGGCGCGCTATTCGGAGCGCTACGGCGTCGACGGCGTCATGGCAGGGCGCGTCGTCTTCGAAGATCTCTTCTTCTTCCGGGAGGACTCCCTCCGCTACGCGGATCTGAGCCCCCGGGAGAAGATTGACTATCTATACCGGCACTGCCGGAGCTATCAGCGCGAATGGGGCGCGGCCGGCAGCTTCGATGAGCTCAAGAAGTTCGTTGAGACCTATATCGGCGGCTTCTCGGGGGCTGAGCGGCTGACAGCGGAGTTCATGGGCGTGCGAGACTACGAGTCGGCCTACGAGCTACTCGAGCGATGGGCCGGCCGGTCAAGGCGGCGGCGGAAGATGCCTGAACCGGCCGTGAAGCCGACGCCTGCGCCTGCACCAACACTCAAGACGACGAAGGAGGAGCGCATATGAGATCCAAAACCGGCACGGTCCGGGCGATCAACGTGGTTGGCACTCTCTTCCGCCTGCTGTCGTTTCTGCTCATCGGCGCAGGAGTCGGGGTGGGAGTCTACACCGCCTTGTTTGTGAGCCAAGCGGTGCCAACCGAGGGCGAGGTTGTCCAACTCGACGAGACGGAGCACCCTTCGCCTTTGAATCCGGGCGCGCGCCGTAGTCGCTACCACGCCGTCGTCCGCTTCGAAGCGGACGACGGGGAGAGCTATACCGTTCGGGCCCGGCAGGCGGGGCGAGAAACCGGTTATATGGTAGGAGAGACGGTGCCGGTTCGGTATTGGGCGGGGAGCCCGGATCGTGCGAGTATTGATGATACGTGGGAGATCTGGGGGAGCCCCGTTATCCTGGGGGCGCTCGGACTGGCTTTTTTGGTCGTTGGCCTTGTAGCACCGAAAGGGTTTCGCCGGAAAGCGGCATACGCAACCGGTTCGGTTGAGCCGGATTCGGCCCAGGTACCCGAGGACCGCGGCGGCCGGAGGGAAGCTCCCGGCAGCCACGGTGACGACGAGTCGCCGGCGGGCTGACGAGAGGCCTGCGGGCCGGGCGCGTCGCCAAGTGCGGCAGATAGGGACTTCCCCGGTCCCAATCCGATACCGAAACGGAGTCGAAGCAGGGGATAAGAACGTGGAAAGTGGGGGCAGGACATTGGGCGACAATATGCAAGAGACGCAACAGCCGGGTTGGACACGCTTGCCGACAAGCGGATTGGTAACGGATCTCTACGAGCTCACGATGATGCAGGGATACCGGGTATTCGACCGGGACCGTCCGGCGGTCTTCGACATGTTCTTCCGGAGTCAGCCGTTCGGCGGTGGATATTCACTGTTCGCGGGATTGTGGGACCTGGTAGATGTGCTTGGACAGCTCCATTTCAGTGACGCGGATATCGCCTATTTGGCCGAGTTAGGGATGTTCCGTTCGGATTTCCTGGATTCGTTGGGAGAGTTCGAGTTCACCGGCAACCTATATGCGATGCCGGAGGGAACTACGGTCTTCCCTGGTGAGCCTCTTATCCGCATCGAAGCGCCGCTGGCGCAGGCTCAGCTCATCGAGACGCTTATCCTCAACATCGTCAACTTCCAGTCGCTGATCGCAACGAAAGCGGCGCGACTCTACGAGGCCTCGGAGGGGGGAACAATACTGGAGTTTGGCCTCCGTCGAGCTCAAGGATCGGACGGTGGCGTGTCGGCGACGCGGGCTGCGCATATCGGCGGAGCCGCCGCCACCAGCAACACATACGCCGGACGGTTGCTCGGAATACCCGTGCGCGGGACGATGGCGCACTCGTGGGTCATGAGCTTTCGGAGCGAGCGCGAGGCTTTCGAGCGGTACGCCGAGCTCTATCCGGATGCCTGTACTCTCCTGATCGATACGTACAACACACTCGAATCGGGGCTTCCCAACGCGATCGAGGTGGGCAAGCGTCTCATGGCGCAGGGGCGTCCTTTCGGAGTCAGGTTGGACAGCGGCGATCTGCAGTACTTGAGCCAGGAAGTCCGGCGGAGACTCGATGAAGCCGGCCTCTACGGTGCGCGCATCGCGGTAAGCAATGAGCTCGATGAGCGGATCGTGCACGAGCTCAAACGCGACGGCGCCCCGGTGGACGCATGGGGAGTCGGGACGCATCTCGTCACCGGCGGAAACCAGGCGAGCTTCCCGGGAGTGTACAAACTGGCCGCGCGGACCTCTGCGGCCGGTCGGTGGGTTCCGGTCATGAAGCAGACCGACAACCTGGCAAAAGCAAGCAACCCGGGCATCAAACAGGTGTACCGTTACTATTCGGACAACGGAGAGCCGCTCGGTGATCTTATGACGCTTACCGAGGAACACATACCGGAGCGGGGGCCGATCGTCTTCTATCATCCGACTGCACCGACGCAACGATATCGCATGACGGATTACGCGCGGCGAGAGCCGCTCTTACGGCCGGTCATGGAAAAAGGGCGGGTGGTAGCGACGCGCCCGACGCTGGAGGAGATCCGCTCGCATGCTCTGTCGGCCGTTGCTTCCTTACATGGGACCTACAAGCGTATGATCAACCCGCACATCTACAAGGTGAGCCTCTCCGGCAAGCTTCGCCGGCTCAAGCTCTCTATGATGTCGGACGGCAGCGAGCATCTCACGTAGCCGCTCGAAGCCGTGAAGCCTCCGCCCAAGCCACTGCCCGAGACGGGGTCCACGCCTGCGTCCAAGACGGCGCCCAAGCCGCCGTTCAAGCCGCTGCCCAAGTCAGCGTTCAAGCTGCTGCCCAAGTCAGCGTTCAAGCTGCTGCCCAAGCCGCCGTCACGTAAGCTGGGCCTGCTACCTTGGCGCTCTTCCGTTGGGAGACTCTTCCTCCGAGCGGGCGAGCTCGCGACTTCTGAGAGGGGTGTGTATTGCCCCGCCTCGCTGAAGCTCGCTCTTGAAAAGGGTGAGGGAGCCGAGGCGGTAGCGGTGCCGCTCCGTATCCGAGCCCTGGGTCGAGCCGCTTTGCGCCTGGCCGGCGCCGTTGGCCGGAATCGCCATCTGCTCCACCGTCCGCCGTACCAGCCGGCCCTCGTGATACGAGATCCCTTTCCTCGCGTACCCCAGAGTCAGGTGCGGGCGAAACGGCCGTTGGTCCAGCGAGAATCCGGCTGCCTCCAGGTGGTACCCCACTTCACGGTGAAGCTGCTCGAGCGCCGCTGTCCGGTCGTTGAGTGCGAGTACGATGGTGCGCGGGCGTCCGCGGGGAGGAAAGACGGTAGCCCCTTCCACCGTTACGACCGGTGAGCGCGTACCGGCCGGAACGGAGGTGAGAGCATTCCGAGCAGCCTCCTGTCGCTCCGCGTCACAATCGCCGAGGAAGTGAAGGGTGACATGAAGGTTGTCCGCTGAGATCGGTCGAAATAGGGCGCTCCCGAGCTCCGCGTTGAGAGAATCTTGGAGGGCCACCCCCAGCTCCGAAAGCGACGGAGGGATGTCGAGTGCGAGAAAGAGCCGCAACGTCGCGCTTCTATCGTCGGCCATAGTGGGTACGGTACCACAGGAGCGGTGGCTGAGGAAGCAGGCGAACCGGTGGACCGGCCGGGGTGAACGGAGTTTGACCGGTACGGTTTTGCGACGGCGGCGAGAAGCCGGCGCGGAACCGCCTTGTCGTGGCGGAGAGGATGTGCGTATACTTCGCACACACGAATGGCTGCCCCGGCTCCTTCTTCTGAACGAGTGCATCGCAGAGCTCCCGTACATGATCGCCGTGAGCGGCTCGAGTTTACGGCGTTTCTGGGGGCGCTCTGTCTCTTCTTTGCGACGATCGAGTACCTCGTTCCAAAACCGGTTCCCTTCTTTCGGTTGGGGCTGGCGAATCTCCCGGTTCTGATCTCGCTCGAGTTCTTCTCTCCCGGATACGTCCTGCTACTGGTGCTCCTCAAAGTGTTGGGGCAGGGGATGATCAACGGGACGCTTGCGAGCTACGTCTTTCTCTTCTCCGTGGCGGGGAGCTTCACGAGTGCGTTCGTCATGCTTGGCGCGAAGCGTGCCGGCGGGCGGCACATATCGCTCGTCGGCATCAGTCTCTTTGGGGCCGTCGCCAGCAACGTCGTCCAGGTCATCCTCTCGGTTCGTTTCATCTTCGGTATGACCGCATGGGCGATCGCCCCGGTTCTCATGGTGTTCGGCGGCGTGAGCGGGCTTTTTGTCGGCATTTTTGCCGAGCGCTTTCGCGAGCGGAGCCGCTGGCTCGCAAGAATCAGAGAGGTGTATGGCGGAGACGGTCCTCTCCCGTAATACGAGCCCGATCCACCTGTTCGTCACGGGCATTCTGCTGCTCCCGGCATACCTCTTCATGCCGGTGCTCCCTATCCGGATTATCCAGGTGGCGTGTTTCGCGGTGTTGGCGAGGGTTGCAGGGAAGCGCCTCAAGTGGACCTATTTCCTTCTGATGGTAGCCTCGATCACCTTCTTCCACACGCTGAACCCGTTCGGTGAGGTGCTGTTGGAGGTCGGACCGTATGCGGTAACCCGTGGCGCGCTTCGCGATGGGCTCTTCCGCGGCCTTACGATCGTAGGTTTAGTTTTCATCTCCCTCTTCACCGTGCGCCCGGAGCTCAGGTTGCCGGGACGGCTTGGCGGGCTGGTGGGACGCGTCTTCTACTACTACGAGCGGATTCTGCAGGGGAAAAAGCGCATTCGCCCTCGGGCCTTGATCGAAAGCGTAGACGAGATTCTGGAAGAGCTCTATCTCCCCGGGTCCCCGCTTCCGGGGTCGTCTGAGGAGGAGCCGGTCCCGGCAAGCGCGAGGGCGGCGGACAGCACCCAGAGCGTCGGCGCGGCGGCAAACACGACTCCGGCAGACAAGACTCCGGAGAATCAGAGCGCGAAGCCGGCCGATGTAGCGCCGTTACCTTCCGCGACAAGCCGGACAACTCTCTGGGGATGGCTCTTCATCGTTGTTCTTCTCGGGGTGAACTGGGCTCTTGCAGTGGTACCGATCCAGTGGGAGCTATTCTAGGCGCTTTTCTGCCTCCCGTGTAATGTTATAGTGCTCCTATGAAAGCCATTGTGAAGAAACGAGCCGAACCGGGGCTGTGGCTGGAAGATGTGCCTGAGCCTGAGTACGGGATCAACGACGTCCTTATTCGAATCCACCGGGCCTCCATATGCGGGACTGACGTTCACATCTATGACTGGGACGAGTGGGCGGCGGCGACCATTCCGGTCCCTCTCGTCATCGGCCATGAATATGTCGGGGTGGTCGAGGAGGTCGGATCGAATGTGCATGATTTCCGACCAGGTGATCTAGTGAGCGGTGAAGGGCATCTGGTCTGTGGGCGATGTAGAAACTGCCTCGCCGGCAGGCGGCATCTCTGTCCGCACACACAGGGGGTCGGGATCAACCGTAGCGGTGCCTTCGCGGAGTACTTGGCGATCCCGATGAGCAACGTGTGGTACGCCGATAGCTCGATCTCTAAAGACATCATCAGCTGCTTTGATCCGTTGGGGAACGCCGTCCATACGACGTTGAGCTTCGACGTCCTCGGAGAGGACGTGCTCATCACCGGTGCCGGACCGATCGGCATCATGGCCGCGGCGGTCGCACGGCACGCCGGCGCCCGTTACGTGGTGATCACCGACGTCAACCCCGCCAGATTGGAGCTGGCAAAGAGCGTCGGTCCGACCCGTCTGGTGAATCCGCGGGAGGAACGGCTCATCGACGTGCAGCGGGAGCTCGGGATGGTCGAGGGCTTTGACGTAGGGCTCGAGATGTCGGGGAACCCGCGCGCTTTCGAGGGCATGATCGATCAGATGTGTCATGGAGGCAAGATCGCCGTCTTGGGAATCCAGAGCTCGCATCCTGATATCGACTGGAATACGATCGTCTTCAACGGCCTATTCGTCAAAGGGATCTACGGTCGCGAGATGTACGAGACGTGGTACAAAATGACCACGATGCTTCAGAGCGGGCTCGACGTGTCGTCGGTTATCACGCACCACTTTCGCTACGACGAGTTCGAGAAGGCCTTCGAGGTGATGCGTACGGGAGAGAGCGGAAAGGTTATCCTGAACTGGGAGGACCTATAGAGGCCGGCCCGCCGGGTTGCGCGCCGGCGACAACTCGCTGTCGCGGCGCGCCGGCCTGGAACCGGGTGTCCGTTGCCCGGTCCCCGTTGCCTGGCTTCCCTTGGCCTGGCCGTGTAGCTTGGTCCTGGTTGCCGGCCCCGTGGCTTCGCCTCCGTAGCCCGGCCGCCCGCGCCCCAGTCCACTCAGATCAAGGAGGAAGCGATATGATGGGAGAGGTTCGATCGCAACTGCGGACGGAGCTCGACGAGCTCCGGTCCGCCGGCGTTTACAAACAGGAGCGGGTGCTGCGCACGCCGCAGGCGGCACGCGTGGCGACCGCCGAATCCGGGGAGGTGGTGAACTTCTGCGCGAACAACTACCTCGGGCTCGCCTCGCACCCGGATGTGGTCGCGGCCGCCCACGACGGGCTGGACCGATGGGGCTACGGGCTCGCGTCGGTTCGATTTATCTGCGGAACGCAGGAACCGCACAAGGAGCTCGAGCGGCGGCTGAGCGCCTTTCTGGGAACCGAGGATACGATTCTCTACGCGGCATGCTTCGATGCGAACGGCGGGCTCTTCGAGCCGCTTCTGGGCCGGGAGGACGCCGTAATCAGTGACGAGCTCAACCACGCAAGCATTATCGACGGGGTGCGCCTCTGCAAGGCGCAGCGCTATGTCTACCGGAACAACGATATGGCGGACCTGGAGCGCTGTCTGCGCGAAGCTTCCGGAGCCAGGCGAAAGCTGATCGCCACCGACGGCGTCTTCTCCATGGATGGGACGATCGCCCGGCTCGATCGCATCTGCGACCTAGCGGAGGAGCACGGGGCGATGGTGATGTTCGACGATTGCCATGCCGTGGGTTTTCTGGGGGAGAACGGCCGCGGCACGCACGAGTACCGCAACGTGATGGACCGGATCGATATCGTCACCGGCACGCTGGGCAAGGCGCTCGGCGGGGCGAGCGGCGGCTACACGAGCGCCTCCGCGGAGATCGTCGAGCTGTTGCGCCAGCGCTCGCGGCCCTATCTCTTTTCGAATACGCTCGCCCCGCCGATCGTGACGGCGGCGCTGCGGGCGCTCGACGTGATCGAGAAAGACTCCACCCTGCGGGAGCGCCTCTTCGCCAATACGCGATACTTCCGCGAGCGCATGCGGGAAGCGGGCTTCGACGTGCCGGAAGGGGAGCACCCGATCGTACCGATTATGCTCGGCGATGCGGCGCTCGCCGGGAACATGGCGGCGGATCTTCTGGAGAACGGGATCTACGTGGTGGGCTTTAGCTACCCGGTGGTGCCGAAAGGGGCGGCCCGGATCCGCGTGCAGATCTCCGCGGTGCACAGCCGCGAGGATCTCGATCGAGCGGTGGAGGCGTTCGGGCGCGCACGCGAGCGTGCCCAGAGCTGAGCAAGAGAGCACGGCACAGCTTCGAGGACGGCGGTGCTCTCGGGTGCGCTCCGAAGCGTGAAGGACGGGAGGGGCGCCCGAAGGATAACGGACGTAATCGATTGGTATAAATTTTCATACCCTTGACAAGCGCGTCGCCTGTCCCTACTGTGTTAGTTAAACTCAGAGGAGGACTAAATGATGAATCCCTTGTGGTCATCGGTCCTTCTTCTCGTAGGTTTGACACTAGGTTGGTCCGTTCGTTGGCTTTACGCCAAATTCCAACTTTCGTCGTCGGAACAACGGGCTGAAAGACTGAAACGAGATGCAGTAAAGGAGGCTGACGCAGTAAAGCGTGACCTCCTGTTAGAAACCAAAGATGAGCTGTTACGGGAACGAAATGCGCAGGAGAAAGAACTCAGAGAACGCCGGAACGAGCTCCAGAAGTATGAGAAACGTCTACTGCAGAAGGAAGAGAACCTAGAGGCGAAGACGGAAGAAGTTGAAAGGCGGGCCCAATCCTTCGCCGACCGCGAGAAGAAGATTCAGGAGCGCGAGACCCAGCTAGAGCAAGAGGAAGAGCATCTACGGGCGGAGCTGGAGCGGATCTCCGGCTTGTCTGCTGATGAAGCAAAACGCCTCATTATGGATTCCATGCAAGATGAAGCCAAGCGAGAGGCGCAGAGCTACATCGGAAAGATCGAACAGGAGACTCAGCTTACCGCGGAGAGAAAAGGACGGGAGATTCTTGTCTCGACAATTCAACGGATAGCCTCGGACGTGAACGCGGAAGTCACCGTCGCTTCGGTGAGCTTGCCCAACGACGAGATGAAGGGGCGGATTATCGGCCGGGAAGGGCGAAACATCCGCACGTTGGAGACGCTGACCGGGGTCGATATCATAATCGACGACACCCCGGAAGCGGTGGTGGTCAGCTGTTTCGATCCGGTGCGCAAGGAGATCGCCCGGATGAGCCTGGAACGGCTTGTCTCGGACGGACGGATCCACCCCACGCGTATCGAGGAGGTGGTCCACAAGGTCACTCAGGACATCAGCCAGAGCATCTATGAAGAGGGCGAGAAGGTCGTATTTGACCTCGGCATACATGACATGAAGCCCGAAGGAATTCGTGGGCTGGGCCGGCTGATGTTCCGTACCAGTTACGGGCAGAACGTCCTTGCTCATTCCCGGGAGGTCGCCATTTTCTCGGGGATGCTGGCCGCTGAGGTCGGGGCGGATCGTGACCTGGCCAAACGGGGCGGAATCCTTCACGATGTCGGAAAGGGAATCGAAACGGAGGACGACAGCAATCACGTCGAGCTCGGGGTGGAGCTCGCGAAGCGCCTCGGAGAAGACGAGAAGATCATCAACTGCATAGCCGCACACCATGGAGACGTGGCCCATACCTGCATGGAGAGCGTGATTGTACAGGTGGCCGATGCTCTGAGCGCAAGTCGGCCCGGAGCGCGGCGCGAGACCCTCGACAACTACATCAAGCGTTTGGAGAACTTGGAGCGCATCGCCGAGAACTTCGACGGCGTGGAGAAGGCGTACGCTATCCAGGCCGGACGTGAGCTGCGTATCATGGTGAACCACGAACAGGTAAGCGATTCACAAGCTCGCGACATTGCGAAGAGCATTGCGCGTCAGATCGAGAGCGAGCTCCGGTATCCGGGGCGCATCAAAGTGACGATGATTCGCGAGACCCGGGTCGTGGAGTACGCGCGCTGAGCGGGCGAGGGGGCTGCTGTTGGGACGACGAACAACTGTGCTCTTTGTCGGTGACATCGTCGGTCAACCCGGGCAGCGTGCCCTCACGCTCGGCCTAAAGGGGCTCGCAAAGAGAGCCGGTGCGGATCTGGTGATCGTCAACGGGGAGAATGCCGACGACGGGCACGGGATCAAGCCGGTCACCGTGGAGAAACTCTTCTCCGCGGGCGCGGACGTGATCACCACCGGGAATCATGTCTGGTTCTATCGCGAAATCCGGGAGTACTTGGAGACTCGTGATCACTTACTGCGTCCCGCCAACTATCCGGGACGGCTCCCCGGCGTGGGGGGGACCGTCGTCGAGCGGGGCGGGATCAGGTACGCGGTGCTCCAGGTTCAGGGGCGAGAACGGATGGCCCCGATCGACTGTCCGTTTCGGAAGGCGCGGGAGCTGCTTCGCGACCTACGTTCCAAGGCGGACGTGTTCCTGTGTGAGTTCCACGCCGAAGCCCCCGCGGAAAAGGAAGCCCTCGCCTACTATCTGGACGGAACGGTGGCCTGTGTCGTTGGTACTCACACGCATGTTCAGACTGCGGATGAGCGAGTCTTCCCGCAGGGCACGGGCTACATTACGGACATCGGGATGAGTGGGCCACGACGCAGCATCATCGGGTTCGACGTCAAGGAGAGCATTCGGCGCTCCCTTACCCAGTTGCCCATCCGCACCGAAGTGGCGGACAATCCGGCCGACCTCTGTGGGGTGTCGCTCGCTATCGACGTGGATACGGGACGGACTCTGGATATGCACCGTCATCGACAGGAGGTGTCGGTCTAAAGTGCCTCGCTCCAAGGCGCGGCGTAGGCCGTTGCTGGACCATCTCTGCGCTCGTTTCCCAGAGACAGAACGGGAGTCGCTCTATGCCTTTGTCGTCTGCGGAGATGTGTATGTAGCCGGCGAGCGAGTGACCAATCCAAAGCAAGCGGTGCCGGTAGATGCCGTGGTGGAGCTCCGTTCGGCTTCCCGCCCGGTAGGGCGCGGAGCGGAGAAGCTTGCCGCGGCGTTGGAGGCGCTTGATTTCCCGGTAGCGCAGCGGGTTGTCCTAGACGCGGGAAGCTCAACCGGCGGGTTCGTGCAAACGCTTCTGGAGCGCGGGGCATCGTCGGTTCATGCGGTAGACGTGGGGACCAACCAGCTCGACTATAGGCTGCGCCGCGATCGCCGGGTGTTCGTCCATGAGCGCACCAACGTTTTTGACCTGACTCCGGGAGACTTGACGCCGGCTCCGGATATCGCAACGGCGGACCTGAGCTTTCGAAGCCTCCGCCGAGCTGCGTCCTACGTGTGCTCCCTTGTGACCGAAGGGCAAGTTCTCGCGCTCGCTAAACCCCAGTTCGAGATAGGGCGGACACCGAATGAGCACGCCACCGGAGGGGAGGGAGGTGGTGCTCGCTCAGCGGGAGAGTTTGCCGGCGTAGTGGACGACGATCGGGTTGCGCCAATTATCGACGCATTGTGCTCGGACCTGGAGGCCGAAGGACTCCGAGTGCTCGGCCGTGTTCCGTCACCGATCCGGGGCAGAGAGGGCAATCAGGAAGTCTTCTTGCTTCTGGCTCAGCGTTGACCCGGATTCCCGCGCTCGACTTCGACCGGGGCGGGCTCGAGATAGCCGCCGGTCACCCGAAGGAGTCGCGTCCTATAGGGGTCCCGATGTACACCCCTTCCGCACCGAGCCACTCGACCTGCTGTCCCTCGATGAGTATCTGCACTCGGTCTACTGTGGAGAACTCGGTTGCCGAGTACACGATCTGCTTCAGTTGGGCGATGTACCCTTCCACCCCAAGCACGTTGAATCGGAACGCTTCATTGAAATTCAGATACGCCACGCCGTCACGGACACGGGCGCTGAGAAGCTCGGTGTCCTCGGGCACGAGATTGAGGAGCCCTGCGTTCACGTGGTCTGACTCAGGCGAGCTTACCAGTTGCCGAATGCTCTGAGTGAGCGGTGCCCCTTCATGCTCGATTGGCCGCTCGATAGGCTCCGGATGGATGGCACCGTCTTCGGTCACCCGGATGTAATAGAGGTTGGCAAGGTGTGTTGCCGGCTCCGGAACGTCCTCCTCCGCCGGCTCCCGCGGCTCGGACGGAGCATCTTCGGCCTCGGCTGGCTCCCGTTCCTCGTCCGCGCGGCGCTCCTCCGGCTCAGAAGCCGTTTCGGGCGCTTCTTCGGGCGGCGGATCGTCGGAGTGCTCGGGCTCGGGGTGAGCATCCGGCTCGGTGGCGACGGGGCCCTCCTCCGTAATCTCGTCGAGGACTTCGGCGTCGATTTCGTCGTCCTGTTCAGGCTCCCGCTCGGACTCCTCCCGATCCAACGCGATCTCGTCGTCATCCACACCGGTTCCGGTGAAACGTCGCTCCAGGACTTCCACGAGCGGCGTCGTCTCGAGAACGTGTCTGATGTTGGCACGATTGGCAAGGAACACTACCATCACGAAGAGAATGAAGGCGATCCAGAAGAGAACACCGAGCCTGGCGCGGTTTCGTTTGCGGGCCATAGTCGGTATCAGTATCGGCAGATACCTACGACGCGTTTACGCCGCCGGCCTCCCATTCGATTTAGTTTGACGCGCGTCCGTGTCGGACGTATAGTGAACCGGCTATGAAAGAACTGCGCGGAATCTCTGCCTCTCCGGGAATTGCAATTGGAGAGATCCTCTTCTATACCGACCAGCATACGGCGGTCCCTCGGTATAGCATCGAGAGCGAAGAGGTGGATGCTGAGATCCGGCGCTTCCGAGAGGCCGTCGAAAAGGCACGGGCCGAGCTGGAGGAGCTGAAAGAAGCAGCTGCTCGGGAGAACAACAAGAACGGGGTCGACACGCGTTTCTTGGATAGTCATCTCCTGATGCTCCAAGACCCGGAGTTCGTGGAGACGGCGGAGATTCGCGTCCGCGAAAGGCGCTGCAACGCGGAGTGGGTGGTCCAGATGGTCGTGCACGAGATCGTGGAGCGGCTTCGTGCAATCGACGATCAGTACATGCGCGAGCGCTCGGTGGACATTCACGACGTCAGCCAGCGGATTATAGGCCATCTGATGTACCGCGACCGGATATCGTTAGGAGACCTGAACCGTGAGGTAGTGCTGGTCACGCATGATCTCCTGCCGTCGGATGCGCTTAGCATGAACAAGCGTATGGTTAAAGGCATCGCCATGGATGCCGGCGGCCGGACCAGTCATACGGCCATTCTGGCTCGCGCGTTCGAGATCCCTGCCGTCCTCGGACTGTCGGAGATTACGCGGAATGCTCACGGCGGAAGCGAGATCATCGTGGACGGGAATCGGGGGCGCGTTGTCATCGATCCCGACCCGGAAACCCGCTCGTATTATGAAAAGGCGCTCCAGGAGCAACGGCGCCGCGAAGTCGAGCTGATGAGCCTAACGGACCTCCCCGCCGAGACTCGAGACGGGAAGCTCGTCCAGCTGAAAGCGAACATCGAGCTTTCGGAGGAGGTGGAGGCGGTGTTCGCGCACGGAGCCGACGGTGTAGGGCTCTTCCGTAGCGAGTTTCTCTTCCTCGATCCCGGTCGATTGCGCCGGGAGGAGGAACAGTTCGAAGCGTACAAGGCCGTGCTCGAGCAGATGGACGAGCGTCCGGTAACTATCCGAACCTTGGATATCGGCGGGGATAAGGTCATCCCGGAGCTCGATGGACAGGACGAGAAAAACCCTATTCTCGGCTGGCGTGCAATACGCTTCTGCCTGGGGCGCCAGGATATCTTCCGGACTCAGCTGCGCGCGTTGCTACGCGCATCGGTATACGGCCGGCTGCGGCTCATGTTCCCGATGATCTCCGGGATCGAAGAGCTGACAAACGCGCTGGATGTGCTCGACGACGTGAAGCGAGAGTTGCGGGAGGAGGGCAGGACGTTCACGGAGGACGTGCCGGTCGGGATCATGATCGAGGTTCCGTCGGCTGCAGTGACCTCCGACATTCTTGCCCACCGTGTTGACTTCCTCTCGATCGGGACGAACGATCTCATCCAGTATACTGTCGCCGTTGATCGCGGGAACGAGCGGGTGGCGTATCTCTACGAGCCGTTTCACCCTGCCGTGCTCCGACTCATTCGGATGGTTGTGGAGAACGGACATGCGGCGGGTATTCCGGTCGGAATGTGCGGCGAGATGGGCGGAGATCCCATGGCAACCGCAGTGTTGCTGGGACTCGGTCTGGACGAGCTGAGTATGAGCGCAGCCAGTATCCCGGAGGTCAAGCGCATAATCAGATCGATTACCACGGCGGAGGCCGAGGAGCTAGTGGGTACGATCATGGAGATGCGCGGCTACGCGGATATCGATCAGTACGTTCACAACGTGATGAGGGAGCGGTTCGACGTAACCGCGTACTGAGTAGGTACTGAGTGGCGTAGGCCGTCCTGGGGATCTGATACGGCGGTGAGCCTGGAGTCAGCCGCGGATTAGGGCGAAATCATGGATGAACCAAGAGTTGCCATAGTGGGCCGGCCGAACGTCGGCAAGAGCACGCTGTTTAACCGACTGGCAGGCCGGCGCAAGAGCATCACGGCAAGCACCCCGGGGGTGACTCGCGATGAAGTGGACGAGCGGGCGGAGATAGGCGGGGTACCGCTGCGCTTGGTTGACACCGGCGGTTTCACCGCGGACGCAGGGGGCGAGCTGATTTCTCGAATCCGAGAGCGGTGCAGGGATGCCGTTCGCACGGCGGAGGTGGTGCTCTTTGTTGTAGACGTTACCGAGATTTCCGGAGAAGACGAGGAGCTTGCCGAGATGCTTCGACCTGCCGAGGATCGGCTGCTGCTTGTGGCGAACAAGGTGGACAACGAGAAGCGGGAGCTGTTGGTTCCGGATCTTTACCGGTTCGGTTTGGGGGACCCGTATCCGGTCTCGGCCGAGCACGGCATCGGTATGAGGGATCTGGAGGAGGCGATCGCGGGGCGGCTTTCAGCGCTGACCGGCTACGCCGGCGCGCCGGGCTCGTCGAGCAGCCGGAGAACCGCAGACGGTTCCGCCGCCGATGCTGCTGCTCCTGCGTTCGATCCGTCCGGCCCTTCCGTAGGCGCCCGCGAGGAGAGTGGTGAACCCAAGAGCGATACAAGCGGCGAAGACACCGGCGCGGAGCAACAGGAAACGGCGGCAACTACTCTGGCCATCCTGGGACAGCCGAATACGGGTAAGAGCACGCTCCTGAATCGCCTTCTCAAGGAAGAGCGCGCCATCGTATCGGAGTCCGCGGGGACCACTCGCGATGTGCTGAGCGGCGAATTCGAAGCGCGGGGGCGTACGTTCCGCGTGCTCGACACGGCAGGCCTCAGGCGCAAGAGCCGCGTTCGCGAGGATGTCGAATACTACTCCGCGAATCGCGCGGCGCGTGCGGTGGAAGAGGCGGATGTGGTCTTGCTTATTATCGATGCGCGGCAAGGAATCGTAGAGCAAGACAAGAAGATCGCGCAGATTGCGGTTCGCCGCGGTCGCGGCGTTATCCTCGTCCTGAACAAATGGGATCTCTTGGAGCATATTCCGAATCGGTTGCAGGCGATGCAGGACCGAACTGCATTTCTGTTCCCGGTCCTGAGCTTTGCGCCGCTGGTTGCCATTTCCGCGCAGACCGGCGAAGGGGTAGGCAAGCTTCTCAAAACGGCTGCGGCCGTCCGCGATCAGCTCTACCGGCGGGTCGAGACCGGTCTGCTCAATCGAAAACTCGCCGAATGGGTCGAGGATACTCCGCCACCCTTAGTTGGACGGCGGCCGTTGAAGCTGCGCTATATGACGCAAGTGGGCGTGTTGCCGACGCGGTTCGTCGTTTTTGCCAATCGATCCCGCGGAATACCGGACAGCTACCTGAGCTATCTCAAGAACCGAATCCGAGAGGACCTGCGCGTTCCCAACATACCGATTCGCCTGGAGGTTCGCGGGTAGGGGCATGGAGAACTGGTCGCTGCTTCGACCCGAGGTAGTGGTATGAGCGGGTACACGATTGGGGAGGTATGCACTCTCCTGGAGCTCAAGCCGCACGTGGTGCGCTACTGGGAGAATGAGTTGCCGCTTCTGCAGCCCACAAAGGACCGGGGAGGGCGCCGTCGCTACCGGGATCGCGACGTCGAGCTACTCTGGCGCATGAAGCATCTAATCGAACGGCGCGGTTATACCATCGCGGGAGCCGGCCGGCGACTCGTGGAGGAGAGCGCAGCTCCTCGTACGGAGCTCCTCCATGCGGCGCATCGAGTACGGGGGCAGCTTTTGAAGCTGCGCCGCGAGGCCACCGAGCTACGCGCCCGGTTGGATAAGGCGGTAGGCTTCCCCGACGTTCTCGCTTCACGGCCGGATGCGGAAGAGCTCGCCGAGGCATGGCGAGGGCTCTCCCCCGCCGGAAGATCGAAGCTGGTGCCGGAGTTGGCGGCGTACCCGGGCTGGTGGTGTACCACCCTCGCCGCCCTTCACCGGAAACGCGCATCCGAGGAACCGCTCGCTTCGGTTCCGGTAAGCAACGTGCCGGCTGGAGCCGCGTCTACCGGAGCTCGGGTACTCGAAGTGTATTTCGACTTGCAGCCCCGCGTCTTCCGGAGACTGGTGAAGGAAGGCCGCCGGGCACTCTTCCTGTGTGACCGCAGGACGTATGCGCAGGTCGAGGAGGAGACGGACTGCGTTCGCCTAGCGTGGTCGCCGCCACAGCCGGGATTCGATCGATCCGGGCGTCTCCATATTGCCGAGACCGGAAGGATCTTCGGTCGCCGGAGCCCGTTCTCCGATGCGTTTCTGCGACTGATGTGCCCGGATCTCTTACCGCTTGTGCTTCGCGCCGACGTGGTTGCGCTCTCTCGTGGCGCGCCCGTCGATCCGACTCTTGTTCGGGCTCATCGGTACGTTGGCGCGAGCGCATCGTGTCGCGGCGTGCCGGAAGAGGATGGACGCTTCGGCTTGCGTGGTCCGGTCTACGTGGATCCGGCCTTTCTGCGTCGGTGTTCGGCCGGCGGTGTGCTTCCCAAAACCACAGCCGGCGAAGCGTACGTTATCGATGCCGTCAGACCCACAGTACTGCGGATGGCTGCAAACCCTCGCCTCTTCGTCACCGACGGGTCCTCGCCGGAAGCTTGATGGGCGCCGAAAACCGTCCGATGATTGCAGGTGTGAAAGCTTGCACGAAGATAGGGCTTCTTCTCACGGTCCTCGTCTTGTTCCTCTCTCCCGAGGTGCTGTCGCTGTCGGGGAGAATCGGCGTCTCGTACTCGTTTGTCGATAGCGCACCGGTACGGAGCGAGCTCGAGGAGCAGGTTCTGGGAACTCTCCGGGAGGCACGGCGGCGGGCAGGCGAAAAGTTTCCGGTCAGGCATGCGCGCGAGTCCGTAACCTATCGACTTGTAGAGGACGACGACCACGTCTACCAAGTGTTCCACGTGGGGCGGGCCGCGGGTGCTCCCGTACACCGTGCCGGGACCTCCGTCATCCGGAGGAGCGCGGAGAATGGCCGGCATGAGCTCATGATGGTGTTCCTCCGCACCGATCCGGGCAGCTTCATTCGCGTTCGACCGGCCGGCGCGCGTTCGGCCAGGCTTGACGTGGTCCTCATGGACCGGGAGATTCATCACGATCTGAGACTTCCACGCTCCTTCGAGGATCTCCTGCTGATGGACTTCTCGGACTTCCGGCGCCTTACCGCGGATGCGGTGCGCTGGGATCTCATCCATCCGGAGGTCTCGGGAGACGACTACCGGGCGGTCCGGGAGACGACATCAGCCTTGCGGGCGGAAGTTGACCGGTTCCCGGAGCGTGATGATTCGCCGGCGGCAGCTTCGGAGGCTGCAAACGGCGCCGGCGGCGAAGCCGCCTGGCACCCCGATTCGGGGCTTGCGGAGCCTGGAGAACTCGACCGGGCGCGCGTGGGAATCAGCGATCGCGGAGTGCTCGACGACCTATTCCCCGCCGCCCGCGGGCTGACCTTTGCTGCATGGATTGCCGAGGGGCTTCTGGGGAGCCGAATCGGAGAGGAGAACCCGGTGGAGTTCCACGACGCTGACGGCGCTGTTGACGGTGACCATGCTGCGGCGAGGGCATCCGGCGACTCGGCGGCACGGACGGCGGTAACGCGTCTTGCAAGCGGCTTGCGCACCATTGCCGACACGGTTGCGAGGAGCACCGTCGGAGGGCGGCGGGGTGGGGGTGGTTCGGTGGGGCCCGAGCGACTGCCGGGAGTGGAATACGTCGACGGAGCCGGCTTCTCGCTTCGTGATATCCGTTACGTTATGTACCGCCTTGCTCTCGCGGAGCCGGGCACGCTCTACTTCGGGGTGTTGAGCAGGTCGCTCGTTCCGGATCGCTCCGCTCCGGAGCAGGTCCACGTGGTGGTGCTGCTCCCCCATTTTTCCGACGACGGAACGTTCGCGCTGACGGTCGCGGACGCACGCGGAACGGTAGGTGTGGTAAACCTCTACCGGCGCTATCCGGGGAGCTACATCCATCTTGTGCGCTTGCCGGCAACCGGAGCCTTTCAGCCGGTGAGCGCGTCGTATTGAGCAAATTCGCCCTTCGATTTGCTACCGAACTGCTCGCGACAGTTGGAACAGACGTGGCGGATGGGGTATCATATGTGTCGTATGAAGATTATCCCCCTCTTGCTCATGGTCTTCGCGGCGCTCGCGGTCGAGGCGCGAGAGAACGATCGCGATCTGTTTCGGCAGGCGGAGACACGGTTTCGGAATCAGGAGTATGAGCTGGCTCTGGATCGGTATGAGACTCTGGTGCGCAACCACCCGTACTCACGGCATGTTCCTGACGCTCAGTTCCGGATCGGGGTCACCCAATACCGGCTTGGGCGCCATGAGAATGCGCTGAGAACGCTGCGGCGCGTGGAAAGCCGGTTTCGGTCCACTCGTTTCCTTGCATACGTTCCCTTTTGGATGGGGCTGACGCAGTTTGAGCTGGAGCGGTTTGCGGAGGCCGCGGACTCGTTGGATCGATTTCTCGAATCGCCTCCGGAGGAGGATCTTCTCTCACGGGCCTACCTTTACCGCGCCCTTGCCGCCCAGGAGCTGGATCAGACTCCCCGGCCGTACTTGGAGGCGCTACTGGAGGGGGCCCAGACTCCGGAGTCGGAGCCGTATGCCCTTGCGTTGCTGCTGGTGGAGTATATTCGGCAGGATGATTTTGGGCGCGTCCTGGAGTGGTACGAGCAGATCGACCCCGAACAGGTGGACGAGCGATGGCGCGGGCGGGTTGTGCTGTACGCAGCGGAAGCATATCGTGCCGCCGATCGCCAAGACAGAGCAATCGAGTTGTACGAGCGCGTATCGGATGCTTCGGTTGACATCGCTACTGTGGCGCTGCAACGGCGGTTTCAGACGGCGCAGGCGGACGGGGATGACGAGGAGCTCGACCGTATCGTACGCGAAGCGGAGGAGCGGCTTGCCGGCAGACAGCGTGTTCTGGCGGATTTCTGGACCCGGGCGGGAATCGAGAGCTTTCGGCGCCAACGCTTCGACCGCGCCGGCTTGTACCTTCAGAGAGTTTGGGATTTGCGCGACAGTACGGAAGTGGAGCCGGCGGTAGCGCTCTATCTAGCGGAGCTGGATGAACGGCGCGACGAGCGTGGCCGGGCAATCGAGATCCTGGAGGAGCAGAAAGCCCGCGACACCGGCGAGCGGGCGCGGGTTGCCGCGCGTTTGGGCGCCCTCTACCTTGCCGAAGGGGAGTACGAGCGCGCAGAGGAGATGTTCCTTCTGGCGCTCGAAGAAGACCCGGTGGACGGGCTCGAGAGTCAAGTGCGGTATCAACTGGCGCTTGCGCGCCACCGCCGGAGCGACAGCGACGAGGCGCTTGCCACGATCGGGGCCATATTCTCCGAGGGGATGACCGGCGGGCTGAGCACCGAGCTCCTCCGACTGAGGGCGGCCGCGGAGCGAACGGTGGGACGCTATTCGGACGCGGGAAGAACTCTTCGCGAGTATCTTTCGGCGCGGCCTTCCGACCTGGATGGCCGACTGGAGTACATGAAGGTGCTTTTTTTGGAGGGACGGCACGAGCGTGTCCTTGAGGCCGCGCAAGAGCTGACGGAGACGTACGAGCAGGAACAGGAACGGTACGAGGAGCGTCCGGAGCTTCTGCGCCGGCGGGACTATTTGGTCGGGCTGTCGGCTACAGCTCTCGGAGAGTACGATCGTGCTGCCGAGGCGCTTTCGGGATTCTATGAGGAGCATCGGGAGGCCTCCGACGGTCATGACGCCGAGTCCATCGAGCCCTATGCCCTGTTCTACCTCGGTTTCGCCCGGTATCGATTAGGAGAATACGGCACCGCAACGGATATTCTCCGGGATTTTGCTTCCGCATATGGGGACCACCGGCTAACCGGCCGCGCGCTCTACACTGCTGCTTGGGCAAGCTATAACGACAGGCGTTTCGCTGATTCGGAGGAGCTTCTGGTCCGCCTGCTGGACCATGACCTCGACGAGAGTGCGGAAGTTGAAACCAGGTATCTCCTGGGGAGAACGCTCTTTGCTCTGGACCGTCCGGAGGCGGCGGCGGAAGAGTATACCCGTATCCATGGACGCTATCCGGACTCGGCCTATGCGGATGATGCCATGTTCGAAGCTGCCGACATTCTCGTAGCGATGGGTGAGCTCGAGGCAGCAAGCGAGCGTTTTGCCCGGCTCCATGCCGAATACCCTCAAAGCTCACTGGCCGACCCAGCGATGTACCGGCGCGCCGAGGCGTTCTATGGAGCTGGTGAGTACGAGCGGGCGGCAGAGGCCTTTCGCGAATATCGTGAGGGATTCCCTGACGGCCAGAACATTGACGCGGCGCTCTACTACGGAGGCGCCGCATCGGAGGAGCTCGGCGAAAGTGGAGCGGCACTCCTCCTGTGGCAACGCATTATCGACGACTACCGTGACAGCGGGTTCCGGTTCGACGCAATGCACCGGGCAGCGGAGCGGCATGAAGAGCGGAATGAGCTTCGCGACGCCCTCGCGTTGTACACGGACATGACAAGTCGGTATCCGGAGCAGGCTAAGGAAATCGGCGCGCAGCGCAGAGCGGACGAGCTCGTGCTTCGGGTCTCCGGCCTTACGCGGGACGAATCACGGCTGCTGGTGGATATCGAAGAGCATGGGGAGGCGGAGACCGCCGAGGGGCGTGAAGCTATCTTGGAGCTGTCGCGTATCGTGGTCTATGAGCGGCAGGCTGACGCCGTGAACCGTCGCCTGGTGGTGCCGCTCCTGGAGGACACGGCGTCGCGGGCTGCTGAGGATCGTGAACGCGCGGCGGAAGCGCATTTCCTCTTGGGCGAGTGGTACTTCCAGCTGGGTGAGTACGCTGACGCGGCGGATTCCTTTCTCGAAGCGGCCGAGGTCTACCCGGTTGACCGGGACCGTGCTGCGCAGAGCCTCTATCGGGCAGCGGTCGCGCATCAGCGGAGGGGACAGGACTCGGTCGTGGCGGAGCTCGTGGAAGAGCTATCTTCCTCGTATCCCGATTCGGAGTGGGCCGAGGAGGCTCAGGATCTATGAATCAGCCGGTGGTGAAACCACGTGGATTGAGTGGGGTTTTTCTCGTGTCAATGCAATTGAAGGCAAGGCTTACGGAACGTTTGGGCATAGCAGGGTGCATCTTTCTTCTGGGCGTCCTGAGCGGCATGCCTGCCGCGGCGGAGGAGCCGACCGGTCCGGAGGCGCCGGAGGAGACCGACCTCCTGCTTCCCTCCGCGCTGTTGGAAGTGGAGGCCGTCGATCCCGTGGAGCTCGAGGCACCTTTGCCGGATTTCGCGGACCTGTCGGTGCCGGATCTTGAGATGCCGCTTCCGGAGACGGAGGAACTACTGATTGCGGACGATGTTTTCGAGCTTCCGGGGGATCCGGCGCGAGCGGAGCCGCCGGTGACCGGCGAAGTCTCCATCTACTCGAGCGGCCGGTTGGGAATCGGGATTCGAAACCACATTCTGGGAGAGCTCGCCCTTTACCGGTTGGGGGCGGATCCCAACTTCGACATTCGCTTCCTGCACGAGAGCATCGACGGGTATGGCGATGAGCCGGCGGGTACCGGTTTTTTCTCGCGGAGGGACGAGATTGGCGGCTCGCTCGAGTTCGGAGCGGGACCGCTGAATCTTGCGTTTGACGGAAGCTTCGTCGAAGAGGAAGACGGGCTCCAGGGGTTGGCGCCCTTCTACTCGGTCAATCAGCGTCACATCGATGGCGGAGCAGATGTCGAGTGGCAGCCGGACGCCGATGCGACCATTCGGTTGGATACGGGAGCGGCTTCGGCGGAGCGCCGGTTTGTCTCCGGGGAGGAAGGTCCGGAAGAGGCAACCGAGTTGGGCTTTGACGCCCGCTTGGCGGGTGAGCTGGCGTTTGAGACGTGGCGAGCGGGATTGCGCGGCGATTACGCCCTCGATATGCCGCCGGAGGGTGGCGAGTGGCGGCATCGACTATCTGCTACCACGTTCGCGGAAGTAGATATCGGTACCGACCTTGCCCTGGACGGCTCGGTCGGAATCGGGTGGGGACCGGACCGGGATATCGCGGTGCCGTTCGAGCTCGGTGTTTCCGGGACAATCGACGACGTTCTGTCGCTTGGGCTGGCCGGTGGCATGCGCCTGCAGCCCCCGCGTTATCGCGACCTCTGGCGTGAGGTGCCGGCGGCGGAAGCCTCCGAAACGTACCCGGAGGACTCCGAGAAGTGGTTCACGGAGACGAGCGTCAACTGGCTTGTTACACCGGAGGTGACGCTGGACGGAGGAATCGAATTCCTCTACTCCAGCAATGCGGTGGACGTTGAAGGCTTTGGAGAAGAATCGGGAAAACACCCGCTTTTCACGCGCGAGCTGACCACGCTTGCGCCCCGATTGGAGGTAGCATGGAATCCGGTCCCCTACGTTCGGGCGGTGACAGGATGGGATGCCAGGCTGATTGAGCGGCGGAGCATCGACCCGGCGCATCGAGTGTTCACCGAACTGGAGGCGGGCCTGCTGGATGACCGGATAGGCGGAAGTCTACAGGCGGATTTCCCGGTTTTCGAGGAGCCGGTACTGCCTCGTATGCATCTCGGAGCGTATGGCCGGCTTGCCGAGGGCGTGGAGTTGCGCGTTGACCTGGAGGACCTTCTGGCGCCCGCGCTGGAGCATGGACGTGCGCGCTACGGCGCTCAGCCGGACTCGGCATTTCCGTTTGTGGAGCCTGGGCTTCGCGCGACCTTCTCGGCGCATCTATCGCTGTAGCGTACCGGGTTGTGCGTGGCGGTAGTCCCCCATGTAGCGGCGGTTCCGGCGGTACTGCGGGCACGACTGGGACCAGCCGCGCGGAGCACATTGAAGCAAGAGCTTGTGGAAGAAAACCTGATGGAAGAGGGTAGGATATCCTATGTTTGAACTAGTGGGACAAGGTGGCCCCATTCTGGTGCTCATCTTCGCTTTGAGCATCGTGGCTGCCGGAATCATCATCGAGCGGTTGCTGTACTTTCGGAAGATCCGTACGGACGAAGAACAGGTTCTGCGTAGACTGAAGAGCACGCTGGAGAAGCGCCACTACGAGGAGGCGCTTTCGATTTGCGAGTCGAATCCGGCACCGATTACGAATCTGATGAAGGTGGGAATCGAGCATCGCGACTATCCCGAGCAGACGATCAAGGCGACGGTCACTGATGCCGCAAGTATGGAAGTGCCCAGCATGGAACGCCATCTTTCGTTCCTGGGGACGATCGCGCATATCACGCCGCTTCTCGGTTTGCTGGGGACCGTTACCGGCAATATTGAAGCGTTCGGTGTTCTGGGCGAGTTCGGTACCGGGGATCCTGCGGTCTTGGCCGGAGGGATCAGCGAGGCACTCTTGACCACGGCTGCTGGTATCACCGTGTCGATTCCCGCAGTGATCTTCTACAATTACCTTGTAAGTAAGGTGAACCACTCGATTATCAGGCTGGAGAATCGCGTCACGGAGCTGGTGATGCTCCTGAAAGGACCTGAAGAGGTATGAGATTCCGACGCCGACTGAAAGCCAACGCGACCCCGGATCTCATTCCGATGATCGACGTGGTGTTCCAGTTGGTCATCTTCTTCATGGTGTCCAGCACGTTCGTAATGACGCCGGCCATTAGCTTAGATCTGCCGGAGAGCGGGGCGGCGGAACAGGTGGCCATGACGCAACTCGTCATTACTGTTGCGGGCGACGATGAGGTCTACCTCAACGATGAGCGGTACGATATGCAACAGCTCAACGAGGAGCTTGCGGCAATCGCTGCGGCAGAAGAAGGCGAGCAGCAGCGGAGAATCGTGGTGGAGGGAGACCGGAACGTGCGGTATGACGCCATGGTCGGAGTGTTGGACGCACTACGCCGGAACGGCTTTCGGGGAGCCAGTCTTCGTACGCGGGAGCCGCTGGAGGACTAGATGAACCGGGACGATCGCGTGCGTTTTATGATCTCGCTTGCTGTGGCACTGGCTCTGCACCTGGTTATCGGTGTGGTGTTCAGCTTCGTGAATTGGAGCACGAGATCGGAGCTTTCGCCACCGATGTATGTGGAGCTGGCGGATTTCGTGGAAGCACAGGATCGAGAGGTAGAACCTCCGGATTCGGACGATGTAGACCTAGAAGATGACGAGGCAGACCCGGAGCCGGCTCCGGAGCTCGACCCGGAATTGGAAGGTCCCGCCCCTGAGACGGAGCCGGACGAACCGGACGAACCGGAGCGGGAAGCCGTAGCGCGCGATGATCCCGAAGACTCGGACGATCCGGCTCCTGTGGTCGAGGACGCAGCCGAGAGCGATTCTCCGGCTTTCGAGCCGGACGCTCCTGAAGAACGGGACGCGCCTGCCGAAGAGCCTCCCGCCACGGAAACGGAGCCGGAGGACGCCAGTGAGCCGACCCCGGAACCGGCAGAGTCCCCCGAACCCGAGGCGCCGGAGGAAGAAGCTGCGGAGATCGCCGCTCCCCGCGGGTTTGACACGCGGGACTTCGCCGATCAGCTTGCGCGCAGTGATCGGCAGACGGAGACAGAGCGGCTCGACCCGGCCGAGGATCCTCCAGAGGATGCGCTTCCGGCCATGACCGAGGCAGAACGCGAGCAGCTCGAACAGCAACAGGAGGAGCTCGACGAGTTCATCAGACTGACGGAGGAGGAGCTCGTTGCGCTGCAAGCGGATATTGGGGACGAGAGCGCGGAACCGGAGACGGAGGCGGATCCTGAGATCGCTGCGGTGCAGGAGCGGTTGGCCCGACTGCACGAGCGCAGGGAGAGGCTCGAGGACACAGCAGAGCTCGACGTGACCGGCCGCGAGCGTGAGGAGCCCGCTGATCGGAACGGAGTAGATCGCGATGAGGAAGCCGGGGACCGCGATACGCCGTTTCGCGATGACATCATCTGGGAAGGTGACGGTGAGCGAAGGATTTTAGGTGCGTTGGAGCTGCCTGAGCTGAGGCGAGAAGACTTCGGCCCGCAGGGGCCACCCCCGTGGAGCGAGTTCTCGCTGAGCTTTCAGGTAAACGCGGAAGGACAGGTGCGTCCCGGAAGCGTTGCATTTTCTCCTCAACCAAGCGCCACGGTGCGGCGCAGGCTGGTGGAAGCCATTCACGGCTGGCGATTCAGCCCCGCTCCGGGAGCGGATCCGATTACCGCCCGGGGCACGATTGTTGTGCAGGCGTCGTCTTGAGCGGCAGCTTCCGAATATTCCTGTGGATTCGGCTTACTACGGGGTGTCTTGCGCTTTCTATTGCAGTTGAGTAGCGTGAGTCGGCAGAGAAGTTAACGAAGTAAGGGGATGTTCGGCGTGCCGGGGGGCCTGAGAGTCATGGTGTCGGAAGCCTGTGCATTCGTTAGGGGAGAGATCATATCCAAGGACAGCAAGAGAACACGAGACCGATTGAGGCAGTTGGATTCGACTTCGACGGGACACTGTATCCGAATAGCGCCATGATGCGCCGCAGCTTCTGGTTTGGGGTGAAGCACGCCCGGCTAATGTGGAGCTTCCGGAAGGCGCGGCGGAAGATCCGTACGATGGGAGCGGTCGACGATGTTTATCGAGCGCAAGCACGGCTCGTAGCGGAAGATCTGGGGCTGAGGGAGGAAGATGCAAGCGCTCGACTCAAGCGGGTAGTATACGGAGAATGGGAAGCTACGCTGGACCGGGTGCCGTTGTACGCGGGGATGCGGGAGACGCTCGAAATACTTCGAGGTTGGGGACTGAGAGTGGGGATTCTCTCGGATTTCCCCTTGTCCGGGAAGTTGGAGAAATACCGTCTTTCGGCCGTGTTCGACTGTCGAGTGGAAGCTGAAGAGGTCGGGTTTCTCAAGCCGAACCCGGAGCCCTTCATCGCCCTTCTGAACTGTCTGGGATCCAAACCGGAACGGACGTTGTACGTCGGAAACAGCTACGAGTACGATGTGGTAGGGGCGACGTCGGCCGGCATGCCGACAGCGCATCTGGTAGAGCGGAGCGCACCGAAGTACCGTAATGTGGTTCCCGACCTGACTTTCCGCGATTACGATACGCTTCTCGGGTGGCTGAAGCCACGTGTGGCTTCTGACAAGACGGCCGCTGGGTACGACTGACAGTTCACAAACAGGGCAAACGCAGTTGAACCAGTACGGCTCGCCGGCCGCGGCGGAAACCCGGTCAAGCAACTGCTCGCCCCCTTCACTACACCACCCCAGGCTCCATGCAGGCCTCCAAGGCTGGACACTCGTCGCCGCGCTTCCGGGCGCGTTGTCCAACTGCGTTTGCCCTGAGTTGACAAGCGTTTTCCCTTAACCAATTGCTCGATTCGTGATATATGTATAGACGGGAAAGCCCGTACTGGGAGGGGAAATATGCCGTTTACTACCACTGACCTCATTGTCGTAGGGGTCGTGCTGCTAATCCTGGCCGCCTACCGGCACGTAGACCGGCACAACCGATCTCTGGAAAAGGTGAAGCGTTTCGCGGACAAGGTTGAAGCGGAGCTGGACGACGTGGTGGAGGAGCGCGCTTCGTCGCTCCGGGATATCGCGATCGAAGTCGAGGTCAACCAAAAAGCTTCCCGCGAGTTGCTGAAGCGCCTCGAGGACACTCGCGGGCAGCTCGATGAGCGCGCCGAGCAAGTTGAGCGCATCGGGGCTCGGATCGCGGAGTACGACCAATCGATCAGCCGTCTTGATGAGCTTACTCAACGTGCGCAGGAAAACATGAAGCGAATCCGAGAAGAGTCGGAATACGTCGACGGGGTTGGTAAGCGCATCAAGACCAGTCAGCAGAAGCTGCAGGAGCTGGAGAACGGTCTGGACGGTCTAGTGGAGCGGTTCGAGCGGGCAAACTCGGAGCGCTTAGAGGAGGTCCGTTCCGAGTTCCTCGGGGAGGTGCGTTCGGAGATTGCGGATCTCAAGGACGCGGCGGCACAAGCCGCCGAGGACGTGAAGAACCACACCGAGGAGCTGCAATCTGCCTGCAGCCGAGCGGAAGATTCGGCGGAGCAGGCGGTGCGCCAAGCGGAGGAAGCGGCCGGTCAAGCCATTGAGCGTTCGCAGGCCGCCGGTGAGCAGGCAGAGCAGCGCTCGCAGGCTGCCGCCGAAGAGGCCATCCAACAGACGGAAGAGTCCAAGAAGCAAGCCATTGAACGCTCGCAGGCCGCCGGTGAGCAGGCAGAGCAGCGCTCGCAGGCTGCCGCCGAGCAGGCAGAGCAGCGCTCGCAGGCTGCTGCGGCGCAGGCTGCACAACATGCCGAGGAGTCCGCCCAACAGGCGGTGCAGACGGTGACGAGCGAGACCAACCGTGCGGCCCAGTCCATTACTGAGCGGGTCGATCAGGCAATCGAGTCCGTGTCCAATCGCACGGACCAAGCGCTGGAGACGGTGAAGGCGCAAGCAGAGGAGACGGTGTCGTCGATATCCGGCCGTCTCCAAGAGATGAGCGCGGAGTATGAGTCGCGCCTGAATGCTCTGGCGGAACAGGGACAGAAGCTTTCGACCAAAGGATTGGCCCGATTGCGTGAGCACATCGAAACGAACATGAAAGAGCGGGCCAAGGAGCTCTCGGAGCTCATCCAGCAGAACACTGAGGCTATTCGCGGTGAGTTGGAAGAGTCTGTTTCAGCAGTGCGCTCGGAATACGAACGACTTCACGGAGAGACCGAGGCACAGGAGGCGGAGCTGCGACGGGCACTGGAAGAGCGGAGCGCTGAAGCCCACGAGCAGATTACTCAGACTGCCGCTCGAGTAGATCAAGAGCTCAAGGATCGGTTCGAAGATACGTATCAGCAACTGACAACCCGCATCCAGGAGAAGATTCAGGAAGCGCAGCAACGGACTACCGAGGCCGTCGCTGGAGTTACCGAGCGGCTGGATCAGGGTGAGGCTGAGCTTCGGCAGCGTACGGAGAATCTGGAGCTGCGGGTGCAGAATCACGAGCAAGACGTGGACGGTCGCATCGCTGAAACGACGCGCCGTGTTCAGCAGAGCTCGGAGGATCTGGAATCCCAGCTTGCACAGGCGATCAACCGAACGACAGAAAACGTCACTCAGTGGCAGCAGAAGGTGGAGGCGGATATAGCGGCGACTCGTTCCCAGCTCCAAGCGCGGCTTGAAGAAGTAACCACCTCGCTCCAGCAGCAAGTACAGGAGATGGACTCCCAAGGCCGGCAGCAAGCCGAGGAGCTGAGCGCTACCGTTCGCGAGCGTTTGGAGTCGATTCAGACGAGCCTCCGGGATCAGCTGGAACAGGTGCATCAGGAGCTGACCCAAACAGCCGGTGGGCTCGAGACGGAGATGGCTCAGACTCGCGACTCGCTGCGACAAGAGCTGCAAGAACAGTCCGGTCAGCTACAGTCGCAGGCGCAGGCAGAGCTCCAGGAGGCGGAGAGCTCGATCGGCTCGCAACTGGAACAGGTTCGGGAGGAGCTACAGTCCAGGCTTCAGCGTGTAACGCAGCAGGGCCAGGATGACCTTGCCCGGGTCGAGCAGGATCTTCGGGATCGAATGGAGTCTCTGAGGTCAGGTACGTTCCAGGAGATCTCCGAGCTGTCGCAGCAGGCCGATCAGCGACTGGGAGAGGTGACCCGCGCGGAGCAAGAGACGCGAGAGCTTGCCGAGGAGCTGGAAGGCCGGCTCGCCGAGCTCAACAGCGATCTTGACGCCAAGAGATCCGAGCTCATCGAGCGACTGGAGAGCTCGACGCAATCGTGGGGGGACGAGCTTGAGCGGCGAAGCGTTGAAGCCGAGCGTCGGCTCATCGCCGAGTTGGACCAGAAGCTCGAGAACCTGGAAGAGGACTTCCGGGCTCGTTTCGAGCGGCTGTCACAGACCGCTACGGATGTAGACCAGCTCGATACCACGCTTCGCGAAGCGATGGTAAAGAGTCAAGAGACAGTGAGCCAAGATCTCGAACGAATCGGCGAAGAGCTCCGAAACAAGCGACAGGCGGACAAGGAAGAAGCAGATGCCGTCATGCAGCAAATCCGGGATCAGATGCAGGAGCTCGAATCCGGCGTCGTGGACCTCAAGCAGCGGGCATACGACAACGTCAGCGAGAAGCTCCGGGTATTCGAGGACGAGTTCTTCAGCGATCTGCGAGAGCGTACGGTAGCGATGGAGAATCGTCTATCTGAGTGGCAGAACCGCGTTGACGGAACGCTGGCCGACATGCAGCAGTCGTATACCGAGCGCCAGTCGGAGCTCGAGCGCAGCCTATATAGCCGGCTGGAGGAGCAGTTGGGCGCGTTCAAGCGTGATGCCGAGCGGCAGACGGAGGCAGCGCTTGCGGAGGTGGAAGAGCACAAGAACCACATCTCCGCGGATGCTCAGGAGCGGATCCAGAACGCGATCCAAAGCCTGGACGAACAGCTTACAGAGCTGCAGCAGAGTGCCGGTGAGCGTTTGGATGCGATGGAGCGTCTGCTGGCGGAACGTAAGGAGAGTGTGAACGCATCTGAACAGGAGCTCAAGGAGCAGGTGGAGCGGCTGGACGCGCAGATGGGACAACGGATCCAGGCCGTGCATGGAGAGCTCACCGATCGTCTGGACTCGCTGGAGGGTAAGACGGAGGATCAAGTCGGAGAGATCCAGGCAACTATTTCGGAGCAGCAGCGCGATCTTCACGAGCAGATTGAAGCCGGCCGCCAACAGCTGCAGCAGCATCTCGATCAGCTGCGAACTATGCTGGAGAGCTCGCAGCAGCAGGTGGAAGGCGCTCGGGCCGAGCAGATGGGGCGCATCCAGGAAGAGGCGGACAGCCTTGCGTCTACGCTTCGGGAGCTCGAGGAGCGGCAGGCTGCGTTCACCGAGGAGATCAAAGTCTTCGATCGCGCGGATGAGATGAAACAACAGTTGGATGCGGAGCTGCGAAAGCTTCGCGAGGATCTGGAGACTCTCGATGCGCGCCGTGCGGAAGTTGCCGAGGTCGACAACGAAGTCCGGGAGCTTCGTGAGCGTGTCGAGGATGCGCGGAGCCGTCTCGCGGAGTTCTCCGCTGAGAAGAAGCGAATCGATGCACTAGAGGCGGACTACGAACGCCTAATGAAACTCTCGCAGCAGGTTGATGAGAAGCTGAAGCAGGTTACTGACTCCAACGATACGGTGCAGGAGATGCTGGCCAAGCTGAGGTCATTGGACGAGCTCTCGAAAGACGTAGATGCGCGCTACGATCGACTCTCCAAGAAACAGGGCATTCTCGATGTCACCGCGGACGGAATCGACAAGAACTTCGCCGAGCTGGAGAAGATGGAAGAGCGCATTGGCTCGATGAGAGAAGAGATAAGTGCGCTTCCGGAGCAAATCGAATCGATGGAGACACGAATCAAGACGTTGGCCGACAGTAAGGAGGACGCGGACCATGCCGTCGGACAATTGCGCCGGCTGGAAACCATCCTCTCCGATGTAGAGAGCCGAATGGAAGATCTCCAGACTGCACGAGAGTGGCTTGCTCGTACGGAGACCAGATTGGAGGAGATCGGAAGGGAAGCGCAGGAGCAGGTGAAGCTTCTCGGCTCGCTGATGAAGGAAGAACAGAAGAGCTCGGGACAGAGTAACCAGAGCGGGGCACCGTCGATGAGTGCGCGTGAGACTGTGGTGAAACTGGCTCATCAGGGCTGGAAGGTCGATGAGATTGCGCGCGCCACCAAGCTCAGCCGGGGTGAAGTGGAGCTTATCCTGGAGATGCCGAACAAGCGGTGATTCGCTCCGGCTACCGGTGACGGGTAAGGACCGCGCTCGACGTGTGTGGGGGGGCGAGTCCGCTGGGCTTCTGTTGCCATGCCGACGCCGGCTATGGAAGCTCGACCGGGCTGGGCCGGTGTCGTCAAATGAGAGAGATCTATCTGTGCGGTCAAGCTCCTCTTTCTCTCCGGGGTGCTTGAGGTGACCGGCTTGACCTCAGTAGATACGGTCGGTATCTTGTGGCCATACCACGCACAACAGAATACGCGAAGAGCATCAGTTCTGAGGGATAAATGTCCAAGAAACGGGAAAAAGAGAAAAATCGAATCGAAAGAGCCGAGAAAAAGGATCAACCGTCTCAGGAATCGCCGTCGTCGGCTGACAGCGACGGCAGGTCGGAGCAGTATGCCGAGCCCTGCGAGTCTTCGGACGTGGCCGGGGAACAACAAGCAAGTGAGACGGCACAGGCTGAAGGCGAGGAAGCTCAGGCAGGGGCTAAGGATCAAGGGCAGGACCTTGAATCCCAGCTCAGAGCCCGGATCGCGGAGTTGGAGGCTGAGAACAGCGAGCTCAAGGAACAGTACTTGCGCAAGCAGGCTGATTTTGAGAACTATCGCAAGCGTATGAACCGGGAGAAACAGGATTCTGCCCGGTTTGCCAACAAGCAGCTGCTTCTTGACATCGTGCCCGTTATTGACGACTTTGAAAGGGCCATCAAATCGGCAGAGGAGTCCCGAGATTTTGATGCACTCCACGACGGTGTTGCGCTCATAGAGAAGCAGTTCACGGGGATGCTTGAGCGGAAGTGGGGACTTCAACGCTTTGATTCTGAAGGGGAAGAGTTCGACCCGCAGAAGCATGAGGCTGTGGCCGTAGTAGAGGAGTCGAATGTGGAAACGCCGACCGTGGCGGAAGAATACCAGAAGGGGTATATGCTGCACGACATGGTACTACGGGCGGCCAAAGTGCGCGTACGGATGCCTGCTCAGAGTCAAGGGCAGGGGAATGAGCAAGGCCAGACAGCAGCATCGGAAGAATCCGGAGCCGATGGGGACGGGGTCCCCGGTCAAGAGGAAGCCGGCGCCGCTGAAACCTCTGAATGACGGTGCAGGACACGCTAACGCAACAAAAGGAGCTCTCGAATGGGTAGGATAATCGGAATCGATCTAGGAACAACGAACTCGTGCGTCGCTATCATGGAGGGCGGCGAGCCGATGGTGATACAGAATGCCGAAGGTCAGCGGACGACGCCCTCCATTGTGGCCTACACGAACAAAGGCGAACGACTCATCGGACAGCCGGCCAAGAATCAGATGGTCACCAATCCGGAGAACACTATCTCCTCCATCAAGCGCTTCATGGGTCGTCGGTACCATGAGGTAGAAGAAGAGATTGGAATGGTACCGTACAGGATTACCAAGGACTCGAGCGGTGGGGTCCGTGTCAGTGTCCAAGATAAGGAGTACTCCCCCCCGGAGATCTCTGCTGCCGTTCTACAGAAAATGAAGCAAACGGCTGAGGATTATCTGGGTGAGAGTGTCTCCGAGGCAGTTATCACAACGCCTGCCTATTTCAATGACGCCCAGCGGCAGGCAACCAAAGACGCAGGTCGGATTGCTGGGCTGGAAGTGAAGCGGATTGTAAACGAGCCCACCGCCGCGTCGCTTGCCTATGGATTTGGCAAGGACGAGAAGAAGGACGAGCGGATCGCTGTCTATGACCTTGGGGGCGGTACTTTCGACATATCTATTCTGGAGCTGGGCGAAGGTGTTTTCGAGGTCAAGAGTACGCACGGCGATACGCACTTGGGCGGAGACAACTTGGATCAGAAGGTGATCGATTGGCTCGTTGAGAGCTTCAAAGGCGATTACGGCATAGACTTGAGCCAGGACCGCATGGCGCTCCAGCGGCTGAAGGAAGCTGCGGAGAAGGCCAAGGTCGAGCTTTCCTCCACCCAGTCGACTGAGATAAATCTACCGTTCATCACTGCGGACAATACAGGTCCCAAGCATCTGCAGTATTCGTTGACTCGCGCCAAGTTTGAGCAAATGGTCAATGATTTGATTGAGAAGACCCGTGGACCGTGCGAACGGGCGCTAAAGGATGCCGGCTGTTCCCCTGGGGATATCAATGAAGTAATACTCGTTGGCGGTTCAACGCGTATTCCGGCGGTACAGCGCTTGGTAAAAGACATGTTCGGCAAGGACCCGCATAAGGGCGTGAACCCGGACGAGGTTGTGGCGGTGGGAGCCGCTATCCAAGGTGGAATTCTTGGAGGCGACGTTAAGGATGTTCTTCTGCTCGATGTTACGCCGCTCTCTCTCGGTATCGAGACGCTTGGCGGGGTGTTCACCAAGCTGATCGAGCGTAACACCACGATTCCAACGCGGAAAAGTCAGATTTTCTCCACTGCAGCGGATAATCAGACAGCAGTGAGCATCCACGTGCTTCAGGGCGAGCGGGAGATGGCAAGCCAGAACCGAACCCTGGGCCGTTTCGAGCTTACCGACATCCCTCCCGCGCCTCGCGGTGTGCCGCAGATCGAAGTTACTTTTGATATCGACGCCAACGGCATCGTCCATGTTTCGGCGAAGGATCTCGGCACCGGAAAGGAGCAGAAGATTCGAATCGAGTCTAGTTCCGGTCTCTCGGAGGAAGAGATCAACAAGATGGTCCAGGATGCGGAGAAACACGCGGATGAGGATCAAAAGGCCCGAGAGGCTGCGGAGGCACGTAACGAGGCTGACAGTCTGATCTACTCCACTGAGAAGAGTCTGAATGACTACGGAGACAAGATAAGTGAGGATGATCGGTCCAAGATCCAAGAGGCGATTTCGGAGCTGCGCAACGTGCTTGATTCCGGTGACGTGGAACAGATCAAGGAGAAGAGTGAACAGCTCAAACAGGCCTCGTACAAACTGGCTGAAGAAGTGTATAAACAAAGCGCTCAGCAGCAGCAAGCCGGGACAGGGGGCGACGGTTCCGGCGACACGGGCGCCGGCGCTTCGTCCGAGGAAGCCGGACAGGAGCAGGCGCAGAGCACTGAGAACGTCGAGGACGTGGATTACGAAGTTGTTGACGAAGACGAGAAGAGTTAGGGTGACGTGTCTTGGCTAAGCGCGACTATTACGAAGTACTGGGACTCGACAGAAATGCGACCCAGGATGACATAAAGAAAGCATACCGGAAGATGGCCGTGAAGTATCACCCGGATCGTAATCCGGGTGATACGAAGGCCGAAGAGCTCTTCAAGGAAGCTTCGGAAGCGTACGAGGTTCTCTCCGACGAGCAGAAGCGGCGGGCCTACGACCAGTTCGGATTCGCCGGTGTTGAAGGAATGGGCGGCACGCAGGCCGGAGCCGGGGATTTCTCGAGTGTCTTCCGGGACTTCGAGGATATTTTCGGTGACTTCTCCGGCATATTCGAGAGCTTTTTCGGCGGAGCGGGGCGACGTGCCGGCAGGCAAGGTCGCGCCGGCGCCGCCGGAGCCCGTCGCGGAGCTGACCTTCGTTATGACCTGGAGGTGCCGTTTAAGGATGCCATCTTCGGGGACAAAGTAGAAATCTCCTTCCAGAAGAATGCACGTTGTGAAACGTGCAGCGGGAAGGGGAGTACTCCAGGGAGCGGGACGAAAACGTGCTCAACATGTGGCGGAGCAGGTCAGGTGCGTCGGAGCTCCGGGTTTTTTTCCATCGCGTCAACGTGCCCTACGTGCGGCGGCGAGGGTACTGTTGTCGAGAATCCGTGCAAAGAGTGCGGCGGTAGCGGCCTTCTGAAGAAACGGCAGAAGATCAAGGTGACGATTCCGGCGGGGATCGAGAGTGGGAAGCGGATTAACATCCCCGGACAGGGTGATGCAGGTCCGAACGGGGGACCACCGGGGGACTTGTACGTGTTCGTCCGGGTGAAGCCCCATGAGTACTTTCAGCGGGAAGGGAATGATATCTATTGCGTCATCCCGATAAGCGTATCGCAAGCCGCTCTCGGTTCGGAGATTCAGGTTCCCACGCTGGAAGGCAAGCGGGTGAAGGTGAAGATACCGGCGGGCAGCCAGAACGGAAAGGTCCTTCGACTCAAGAACGAGGGAGTCCCGTACTTGAACAATCCGTCTCGAAGGGGGGATATGTATATTCGCCTCCACGTGACGGTGCCCTCCAAGCTCTCAGGGAGAGCTAAGAGCCTACTGAAGGAGCTCTCCGAGGAGGAGGGGGTCAATTCTAACCCCGAGCCCGTCCGTCTGGATGAGCTGAAATAGGCCTTTGCTATGGACGTTCGGAACGGCCTCCGGAAGGAGCGTGCTAAGCCGGCCGCTCCGCGGGTGTTCCCGGTGATGTAAGTCGGAGCCGGCCGGCGAATTCCGGATTCGGTTTCTTGGAAGCGCGTAGAACCTCCGACGTTGCCGACCACGTCAACTCCGTCTCCGCAACTGACCCTCTGTATCCGACGCGCTGTGTATCCGGCAAACGTACGCTATAGCGGTATCGCTGAGGAAACCGGAGCGTCCAAGGTATCCCGTCCGTGCGCTCAAGAACGGTTAGGGTTACGCCGAGGTAGGGGGAAGGAGGTGAGGACAAGGATGAAGCATCAACGCAGCGTCATGCGGAGCTGTCTCGTCGGGTTACTCGTCGCGGGAGTCGGGCTGACCGGAGTAGGTTATGCCTACGGGCAAGACGGCAATTCCTCGAGAATCTGGAATGTCCAGGAGTACGACGACCCGTGGGAAGTCGAGGATACAAACGACGACGGGAACCCCGATTATGCAGTCATGACCGACGATTCTGAGCGGCTCGAGCTCGCGGCCATGGATTACTCAGGCGACGGGAGAATGGACAACTTCTACTTCTATGAGGATGGTGTGCTCACCCGACATGAGCTGGATACAAACCACGACGGACGGATCGATGTGCGGATCCATCTGGAGGAGGGGACGCACGTGCGCGTAGTGGAGCGCGATACGACCGGAGATGGTGAGTTCGACCAATCACGAGAGTACGGCGATGAGCAGGCCGGGGCGTCACAGGAATAGGCGGCGGACAGGTATTTCCAGGAAACAGACAGCAATGGACTCTGGAGGCCGAGAAGCCGGCGCCGGACAACGGGGAGACCGGAGAACAGCCGGAAGAAGACGAAGCCGGAAGCAAGTGCGCGACCAGGGGGCGTCGTTGGTTCAGGGATTTCACGCCATCGCCGGGTTGCTGCGAGACCCCCAGCAAGCCGGTGTGCTCTATATAGAGGCGGAGAATCGGCGAGCCGAGGGCCTCGCCGGAAGCGCGCCGCCGGGCGTTCGGGTCGTTCGGAGCGACCGGCAGCAGATTCGACGGATTGCAGGAGACTCCCGAGCCCGGGGAGCAGTGTTCTGTCCAGGCGGAACGGTCCGGGAGAGCGAAGAGGAAGCTGCGGGAGTCGTCGGACGGAGCGAGTCTTCGGCGGGGGCGAATCAGATCGGTCCCACAGACAATAGCGGATTATCCATAAGAAGCGTGGAGCGAGGAGACGCGGAGCGGCGAGGCGCGGATAGGCAGAAGCGGGAGCACCGGGCATCAACGGCGCCAGGTAAACAAAGGGGACAGAAGAAAGAGCCCGAACGCGCGCGGCTCCAAGAGCTCGTTCAGCCCGGATTGAAGCGAGAAGGACGAGCGTTCGTGTTATGCCTGGATGGTATCACGGACGCCCGAAATCTGGGCGCAATCTTCCGGTGTGCCGACCAGCTGGGGGCGTGCGGGATCGTGCTTCCGGAACGGCGGAGTGCAAAGCCGGGGGATGAGGGGGTCATTGAGGCCAGCAGCGGGACGGCTGCGTCGGTCCCGTCGTTGATCGTACCGAACCTTGCGCGCGCCCTTCGGGAGTTGAAGGATCTAGGTTTCTGGGTGTACGGAGCCGAGGCCGACGCGCCGCGGGCATGGGGTGAGGCAATTCCGGAGCGCACCGTGCTGGTTTTCGGAAGCGAAGGGGAGGGGCTTCGGGCAAACACAAGGGAACAGTGCGATGGACTCTTGTCGCTCCCATCCCACGGAGTGGCGGACTCCTTGAACGTCGCGGTTGCCGTTGGCATTCTCTGCTATGAAGTCAGGCGCCAATGGGACGCCGGATAGACGGCAGGGCAACGCGGTTGGGCAACGCGTTCGGAAGCGCCGCGGCGAGCCGGAGCGGCTGACCGGAGCGGCAGCCCCTGGGCCGGACTGGTAGCCCGGCAGCGGCAGCCGCGGGACCGGCAGCCCGGGGAAACGTAAACGGCGAGCCGAGCCGGCCGGATGCGTCCTATGAGTGGTCGGGGCAGGCCGGAACGGTGACGGAGAGTTCTTCGGTACGCGGCATATCATGTGCCGAATATCGCCGCGCCGATGTCGGGACGGTACCAGCCGCCGTCGAAGCGCACCTGGGCGGCCAGCTCGTAAGCGCGCGAGCGGGCCTCGAGGAGGTCCACTCCGCGTCCGACGGCGGTGAAGCAGCGACCGCCGGCGGTAACGAGCGTACCGTCGTCCCCGATTGCCGTACCGGCGTGAAAGAGGTGCGTCTTGGCCGGGCGCTCGTGCTCCGGCGGAAGCTCGACCGGCTTATCGGAATCCGGTGGGCCGGGGTAGTTCCGGCTGGCGAGTACCACCCCCACGGCAACGTCACTCGAGAACTGTACGTGGTAGTCCTTCAAGCGGTCGTTGAGAATAGAGTCACAGAGGTCGACGAGATCCGAGTCAAGCAGTGGTATCATAACCTGGGCTTCCGGATCTCCTAGTCGGACATTATACTCCAGTACGTACGGCCCTTCCGATGTCATCATGAGACCAAAGTAGAGAAAACCGCGGTAGGCAAAGCCTTCGTTCCGGAGCGCAGCGATCGTTGGGTCGACGATACTCTCGGCAACGAGCCGCCGCTGCTCAGGGGTGAGCCAGGGTACCGGACAGATGCTGCCCATGCCGCCGGTATTTGGGCCGGTTCCGTCCGCCCCGGCCTTCTTGTAGTCGGCACACTCAGTCAAAATGGCGTATGAACGGCCGTCCATGGCGACAAAAACGGAGAGCTCATTGCCGCTGAGGTAGTCTTCGATTACGACCTGATCGTGCTCGATCTGCTCGAGCGCAAAACGGAGCAGAGCCTCCGGATCATCGGCGTCGGAAACACCTTTGCCTCCCGCCAATCCGCTCCGCTTGACTACGAAGCGGTCGGTCCGTGAAGTGATGTGGGTGCGGAGGTCGTCAGGGTCCGTGAACACGTGAGACTTCGGGCATGGAAGCCCGTTACGCTGCATGAACTCGTTGGCAAAGGCCTTGCTGGTTTCAAGTCGCGCCGCGGAGGCGCTGGGTCCGACGACGGAAAAGCCGGATTGAGCCAGCTGATCCGAAACGCCGGCGGCAAGTGGAGCTTCCGGTCCGACGAAAACCAGATCGATTCCGAGCTCCCTGGCTTTCTCCACAACTGGTCCAGGTTCATTTGGATCGATGTCGGTGACGTTTTCTGCAATCTCAGCTGTTCCAGGATTGCCCGGAAGGCAGTAGAGACCTGTTAGTCTGTGGCTGCGAGAGAATTTACAAGCCACGGCGTGCTCACGTCCGCCTGATCCGATAACCAAAACTCGCATGGCCGCTAACTCCTCCCCTTATGGTCTACTTGGGTGTTGTGCTGAGCTCCTTGACGGAATGCATTCCGGCTCTCCGACGGGTGTAGCCGAAAGCTGCGGAGGTCCGCTTCCTCCAGCAAGCGACACACTACCCCGGGATAAACTTCATGCTCGAGCTCGTGAATGCGTGCTTGGACGTACTCGAGCGACTCGCCCGCATGCCGCTGAAGCGAAGCCTGCTCGATTATCGGCCCCGTATCTACCCCTTCATCCACGTAGTGGACCGTGAGGCCGAGCTCCGTTTCACCTGCGTAATAAGCCCGAAGCAGGGCATCCCTTCCCGGGTACTTCGGCAGCAAGGAAGGGTGAATGTTGATGATACGATTTCGATAACGATTGACGAAATTCGGGCTGAGAACCCGCATGAACCCGGCCAGTGCGATGAGGTCTACGTTAAACGAGTCAACGGCCTCTTGGATTTCGCGCTCTGCCTCGGTTCGATGACGATGGCGGTATGTTACCGTCCGGACGGGAACGGACCATTCCGTGGCAATACCAACTGCGCCACACCGGCTCTTGTCGGTAACCAGGAGTGCTACGTCATGGGGGGTGCTCGCTAAGTGCTCGAGTATGGCCCGGAAGTTCGAGCCTTTTCCGGAAGCAAAGACTGCGCATCTACCCATTTCTAAGCTCCCCAATGCGGTGGATGGCAATGTCGTGCTCTTGAGCCAGCCTTTCAAAGGCAGGTGCTTGGTCGGGCTCCACCGCCAGCGCAATGCCAATGCCCATGTTAAAGACTCGGCACATCTCCTCCTCCGCGACGTTCCCGCGGGCTTGTATCTCGCGGAAGATCGAAGGGACGGGCCAGTCCCACGTAAGCACAGGGACGAATGGATCTACCACTCGGTGAAGATTGAGAACCAACCCGCCGCCTGTGATGTGGGCCGCCGCAATTACGCCGGCGCCTGCAAGGAGCACGGAAAGCTCGTTCACATATATCCGAGTAGGTTCGAGGAGCATGCGATAGTGCTCCGCCGGGGCGTCGGCGAGGGCCTTCCTTGCAAGGGAGAAGCCGTTGGAGTGGATGCCGGACGAGGGTATTCCGTAGAGCGGCGCGCCGGCGACCAGCCGATCGCGCTTTGGAAGCAACTCGTGTCGGTCCGCAACCCCGACGGCGAAGCCCGCCAAATCGAAGTCTTCAGGCCCGTACATGTCCGGAAGCTCGGCGGTCTCTCCTCCTGCCAGCCTGCATCCGGCCTGTTCGCACCCGGAGACCACCCCTAGGACGATCTGCCGCAGTACGTGTTGATCCACCCGGCCGCAGGCAATGTAGTCGAGAAACTGTACCGGGTGTGCGCCGGCCACCGCGAGATCGTTGACACACATGGCCACAAGATCGATGCCGACCGTATCGTACGTCCTAAGCCGGCGAGCTACCAGCAGCTTGGTGCCGACGCCATCCGTGGATGACAACAGAACCGGTTCACGCATGCCGCCGACCTCTAGCGGCACGGCTCCGGCAAATCCGCCGATTGCGCTGCCGACCGCGGGCGAGTCAATCTGTCCTATAAGCTCTGCAAAGCGGTTGCCGGCTTCGATATCTACCCCGGCTGATTTGTAGTCCATTCCCCACGTCCTTTCGATATATGACTGCGGAGGCGCCTTTGTAGCGACGAGAGCTGCTCTCGCTTCCAGCCAGGCGCCTGTTCCGCCCCCTTCTTTGTTACCAGAGTGCCGTTCAGTCCGGCCAAAGCTGCGGGTCGTGCGATCCGCCGGCTAGAACCGAACCTCTCAAGCTATCGGCGTCCCCGGAGTTCTCCGGTGTTGAGACTGCGTGAGTGCGTCCGTTCCTGCCGGATTCCCGTGTGTCTCTTGGCTGGGGCTGCTGTTCTTGCTCCGTGAGCGGCACCGCCAACGGATACTCGCCCGAGAAACATGCATAACAGAAACGCTCGGGATGATCCAGACAGTTGCGCAGTCCGGATATGCTCAAGAAGCGGACGGAGTCCGCTCCGATGTGTTCTGCGATTGCATTGGGATCGAGCGTGTTTGAGATGAGCTCGCTCCTGGTGGGGATGTCGATGCCGAAGAAACACGGCCAACGGAGTTCCGGTGAGCTGAGGCGCAAGTGGACCTCTTCGGCCCCGGCGTCTTTGAGGAGCAAGACAAGGCTCCGAGCGGTCGTTCCTCGAACCAGAGAATCGTCCACGAGCACGACCCTCTTACCGGCAATAACACTGCGCACCGGGTGGAGTTTCATTCGTACCGATAGCTCCCGTTCGTCGGTAGTCGGCATGATAAAGGTCCGACCGGCGTAATGGTTTCGCGTCAATCCGTAGTCAAACGGCAACCCCGCTTCCTCCGCGTAGCCAAGCGCTGCCGAGGAGCCGGAGTCAGGTATTGGAACCACGATGTCACCCATCGGTGGGCTCGCTTCGTCGTCACGCGCAAGCGAAGCTCCCATACGCTTTCGGCGCTCGTGGACCCCCTTGCCGAAGACTTCCGAGTCCGGCCGCGAGAAGTAAATGAGCTCGAATACACACTGCGTGGGCCGCGACGGCTTCCGGATATAGTCGGAGCTAATACCGTTCCAACCAATGGTAAGGATTTCCCCCGGCTCGACCTCACGGAAATCCGAGATCCTAAGGATATCCAGAGCACACGTTTCCGAGGCCACTACAGTCAGGTCGTCCCGAAACCCGACGTACAAAGGGCGAAATCCGTTCGGATCTCGTACGGCGATGAGGTCGTCGCCGTGGGTGAAGAGCATGCTATACGCGCCCTCGACCTCGTGTAGCGTCTCATGAAGCGCCTCGTGAAACGTCGCGCAGCGGGACCGAGACAGAAGATGGAGCAGAAGCTCCGTGTCCGATGAAGTCTGGAAGATACTTCCTTCGTCGAACAGTCTCTTCTTTATGCTTGGCATGTTGGATAGGTTCCCGTTGTGAGCGACGGAGATTTCACCTTTGTTGCAGGTGACGACGATCGGCTGGGTGTTTTCCAGCTTGTTGGCCCCGTGTGTGGAATAGCGGACGTGTCCGATGCCTATATGACCGGGTCGGTCTGTCTCCAAGTATCGCCCCAAAACCGAAGAGACCATCCCGAGATCCTTGTAGGCGACCATGTGCCCCTTCCGCCGGTATGCGACCCCTGCGCTCTCCTGGCCACGGTGTTGGAGTGAGAAAAGTGGAAAGAACAGCGTTCGGGGAACGTTGACTTCCCGAGTGGAGAATAGGCCGGCGACGCCGCACTTATGGCGAACCGCATCATGCTCTGCACTCACGATGCGTGTATAGCAGCCCGACCGGGAAGGGTCAACCGTCCCGACCCCAAAGCCCATTGGAAACGCAGTCGGATCGGTACGGCTCTTCGGCGGCGCCGAGAAGACGAGTAAACGAACACTCCTACCTTCTTACCCCGCCGGCACGCGCCACAGGCGAGCGCGAAGGGAGGGCACTCTCAGCCGTGCTTCCGGCTGCAGTATTCAACTGCGTTTGCCCTTCGCCGAAGCTGGAATGGTGTAGTTAGCGTGACTCAAGGCCGAAGAGCCGGAGGCTGTTCTGGTAGAGCGTCGCCGCCACGTCTTCCAGCGACTCATTTCGAAGCTCGGTTATGAACTTAACGATCTCAACAAGATAAGCGGGACGGTTTCTCTTACCGCGGTAGGCAGATGGTACCATGAACGGACTCTCACTTTCGACTACCATCCGTTCCAACGGCATATTCCGCGCCGTTTCGTGGAGGTTCCGTGCATTTCGGTACGTTACGTTACCGGCAAACGATATGAAAAGGTTTAGCTCCAACGCCTCCTGGGCGTACTCCCAATCCTCACTGTAGCAATGGAGAACACCGCCCTGGGACGGAAGCTTCTCCTGGAGAATCTCCAACACGTCTCTGCCGGCCTCGCGGTTGTGGATTACCACGGGATATCCGAGACGATCCGCCAGCTCCAACTGGCGGATGAAGAGCTCTATTTGGCTGTCCTTGTCCCCGAATTTTCGATAGTAGTCCAGTCCAATCTCGCCGATGGCAACAACACGGTCCCGCTGGACTCCTTCCTCCAGCTTGAGCTCCCAATCCCTTCCGGGATTGGTCACCTCCGACGGAGAAACCCCTACGCTGTGGTATACGTTATCCGCGGTCTTCAGGTTCTCGTAGACCTCGAAGAAGTCGTAGAGATTGTTACAGATGGAGAGGATACCGTCCACTCCCTCCTGTTTTGCCTCCTTGGCGACGATGAGCTGCTCTATGGGATCTTCGTGGATCAAGCCAATATGTGCGTGCGTATCGAATAATTTCATATACTGTACCGCCGGCTCCTTCGAGATGGCGTAATGGGCCATGTACGAGATTGCCCCTAACATACACTGCTGACTGTACACGGGTCAACTAAGCGATGTACCACGCCGAGACAGTGCATCGGGCACGTATAGCATGCAAACGTTGGCGGCTAAGAAGGAGCAGCATGAGAAGGTACTGCGATCAGTTTGCGCGTGGCAAAGGTTCAGATGGTACTCGAAGTGCGTGCCGACCCTTCGCGGCACGGGTCCGGAGAGCTTTGACACGACGAATGTTACCATGGTAGCGTAGCGACGCACTTCTTGGAGACGAAATGTGAGCAGGGACAAGCGTAGAGCTGATAAGGGGCAGAGAAGCTGGAAGCCCCGCAGCGGAATGAAGTGGGGCCTGTTGGCCGTACCCAGAACGGTGATCGGGCTTCTGCGCCGCAGGTTCACCGTGATGTTGGTTCCGCATTCGGAGAAGCGGCTCGTTAGCATTCGTGTAAACGCCTTTGTTGTTCTCCTGGGGCTGGCCGTAGTCACTTTCGTCATCTCACTCTTCTTCTATGTCTCCACACTGTACGCGGGCTCAACGCAAATAAGTACGCAACGCGAACAGAGCCTGGAGGAGAGTCGACAAGAGCTCGAAGTGTATCAGTCGGAAGCGTCCAGGCTTCGCTCGAGCGCTCAACAGTTTCAATCCTATCTGCGTACCGCTGCCGAGTCCTTGGATATAGACGGCGTGGACGTGGAGGAGTTGGAAGATCAACCGGGAGATTTTGCGGATTTCACCATAATGCGGGACGCGGAAGGGCCGCAAATCGTTGAGAATCTGTACATCGATTTAGTCTCCACCTTCTTGCAGCGTAGTCAGGAGCCTATCGCGGAGATAGGAACTCGCGTCGAAGAGGAGGCCGAGATGCTGTCGGTGATTCCGGTGCTCTGGCCGCTGGCGGATGGTGAAGGCCGGGTAGCGCTTACCTGGGGGCCTGCCGAGCACCCCGTGACCGGTCGCTGGCATATGCATCGGGGCGTTAGCATATGGCATGTCCCAGGCTATCCCGTCGTTTCCAGCGCGGACGGAGAAGTACGGCGAGTGGATTACGATCCTCACGAGCTTGGCCTCTTCATCGAGATCGAGCACGGACTCGGTTTTCGGACGCGCTATGCGCATCTGGATCAGGCGTTCGTCCGCGCAGGGGACTCGGTTACTCAGGGGCAGCACATCGGAGCGCTGGGAGATACGGGGGCGGTTGCGGAGCCACAGTTGGAGTTCGAAGTGTGGATCGGCACGGAAACGGTCGATCCCGGGCTGTTCCTTTCCGTGCAACGTCCATCTTCGCTAGCGGAAGACTGAGGTGCCGCGGCGGCAAGCTTCGGCGTGGTGGAGCGCGGAATTGGGGGAGTCCCACCTAAGCTCGTGACGGCAGGGTTGGCGGGCGAGGCCGGTTGACGGACAAAGATGAGGCGACGGCGCGGTCGGGCCTGTGAATGGCGCCGGCCGGAGCGCTTACAGCTGGAGGGCTTTCAGATTGAGCGGGATGAAAAAGCGGGAGCTTGCCGAGGAAGCATTCGTCAACTCGATTATCGGGGAGGGCACGCGATTCCGCGGGGATCTGGACCTCACCGGTTTGCTCCGAATCGACGGGGACTTCTCCGGCACTGTACGGACTACCGGCAAGGTCGTTGTCGGCTCGGAGGGCCGGGCTGACTGCTCGATCGAGGCAACGGTCACAGTCATCGGCGGGGTCTTCCGGGGAGACGTGTACTGCACCGAGCGCATCATAGTGCTGTCGTCGGCTACCGTCATCGGCAACCTATATGCTCCTCGTCTAGTCGCTGAGGAAGGCACTCTGATCCACGGTATGTGTGTTATCACCGGCGTGGACGAGTTCGAGCGCCGAACGCTCCAGCAGCGTGAGCAGGCGTTGGAATACGACCGAGCGGTTGAGCAGGGGCTCTTCCGTCCTTCCGGCAGCGCCAACGTTGGACGGTACGCAGGTTTGTGGGAGTCGAGCGACGCGTCCCGCGATGACGTATCCGGAAGGAGCGGAGCGGACGGGGAGGACAGTTACAGCGGGGGCCGGCGGGCCGCATCGTACGTCAACGACCACAGTCTGGCCGGAATGCCGAGCTCGGACGAGGAGTCGCCGGAAGGAGATCGATCGGATTAAGGGGGAGGCCTATGGACCGGATTGAGCCGGGGAGCTTCTTCAACGGCTTTGCCGGGGCCGGGAAGACTGCATCCCACGAGGCAAAGGAGCGCCAGAAGCGGGAGCGTGTTGGAAAAGGCGCGCCCTTTCGCAAGCAGTTGGAGCGGTCGGCGGAAGCCGGCCCACATGGCGAGGTTCAGCCGACGGGCGGCGATCCGGTTACACAGGCCGAAGCAGAGGAACTTCTTGACGCTGTGCATTCGGCCGGCGACCGGCTAAAGGAGAATCCTACGCTGTCGGAGATGAAACACTACCGTGAGTTAGTCCGGCGCTTTCTTCGGGCGGTGGTTCCGGGTGCCTTCGGCGTGGAAGCGCATGAGAGCGGCACAAACGTGCTGCGTCGCAAGCGCTTCGCGTTGGTTCGCGTCGTGGACCGGAAGCTGGAGCGTCTCGCTGTCGGTCTGCTTCAGTCCCAGCGTGACGAGCTGGCGATACTGCAGGACGTCGACGAAATCAACGGTATGCTGGTAGACCTGGTACAGTGAGTGCCCGTCCGGTCTGTGGCCGCGGTCGCACCCCGGCTATGGCCCCGGTCACGTTGCGACTATGGCCGCCGGCCACGTTGCGGCTATAGCCCGGGGTCATGCTCCGGCTATGACTCCCGCGTCACGTTTCGGTTGCGGCCCTTCGGTTGCGTTGCGGCGCACCCACGGTTTTCGAGCCGCAGATCTATTGCTCCTCGTCCTCGCGTTTCCAAGCCTCTACTTGCTCTTCGATTGCCGCTCGACACTCTCTCAGACGCTCCTGGACTCCTCCCCGGCCGGTGGGCGGGGGAAGAACCTTCACGATGCGAGCCCGATAGCGTGAGCTACCGATGTTGTCCACGATATCCGTCATATGGGCGAGGCGATAACCTCCGTGGACCGCCACAGCCACAATCGGCAAGGATGCTTCGGTCTGAATCAATCGGACCGCGCCGGTGTTGAAGGGCCGAAGCTCTCCAGTTCTTGAACGAGTCCCCTCCGGGAAGATAACCGGTGTGACGCCATGCTTGGCCATTCGGCCGAGACGCTTCAGCTCTCGGAGGCCGCGGCTCACGTTCCCGCTCCTGGGAATGAGTGCGTGGCGTAGAAGACGGAGCGCTTGAGAAACGCCCGGAAACCACTTGCCTAACTCCTGCTTGGCGGCGAAGCGGAGTTGATGGTCCTGGAGGAAAGCGAGTAATGCAACGATATCCACAAGGCTCTGATGATTTGCCACGATCACACATGGATTTGGAATGGGCTCGTCAACACCGTTGCTGAACTCCAGCTGGAAACCGGTATGTTGACGCGCTTGCCGGAAGAGGGCCATCGACATTTGCGGCACCTCCCGGCCGGCGTACTTCTGTCCCCAACGAACGCTGAACAGCAGGCGGAACTTCATATGGAAGTCCCAGTAGATGAGCATGGCAATAACGGCGACGAAGAAGAGGAACGTGCGAGGGGTTCCTTTTGATTTCATGGTGCCATAATGTAGCGGGAAAACGCCGGTTTGGGAATCGGTAGCTATTGAGTACAGATGCTGGGCCCGCTCTGAGCGCTCTCCCGGCGTGAAGTGCGTGGCTATCCACATCTGATGGCGAATTAACTCTTGACTCGAAAGGAGTTATCTGGTAGCTTCCCGGTTCCCGGTACAGTTCAGTCCGGCGGAAGTGAGTCTGAGCCGGCAGAACGAGCGGCTCGTCTGCCTCAACCGCTGCCGAGGGCAGTATGTACCGGGTATATCCAAGTCAGGAGGTTGCAGTATTGGCGGCAGTAAAGAGTTCCGCAGAGAAGAGGCATGAGCAGAGCCTGAAGCGTAGATATCGGAACAAGGTCGTGAAGAGTCGCGTGCGAACTCGGATTCGGGCTTTCCTCTCTGCGCTCGATCAACGTAATAGGGAACAGGCGGAAGGGGAGCTTGCGCAGGTCGAAAGACTAGTCGACTCTGCCGTGAACAAAGGCGTATACCACCGGAACACAGCCGATCGGACGAAGTCCCGGCTCCACAAGAAGCTGAAATCGCTTGACTAACCACCCACCGGTACCTCCTGCCGCTTTGGAGCGCGTCCATCCGGCGCAGCCTGCCCTCATGCGCTGCCGACGGCTGGGACTTTCAGCAGCGCCGATCCGATCGGCGGTGCCGCATAGCGGTCTACGGGCCGCGAACAATCGTCGGAGAGTGAATTCGATGGTGGGCCCGACGTGGGAGTGATTCGTTTTTCGACCGGCTCAGTAGCCGGTAGCTCGTTGTTGGAGGGCAAATAACTGCACGGGGAGGTTGCATGGCGACACAGCAGAGTGCCACGGGGACCGACAAGCTAACGAAAGCAGAGGCGGTAGAACGCATTTCGGAGCGCTGCAACCTGAACAAGCGCGATATTCATTTCGTCGTTGATGCCTTCTTCGAAGAGGTTAAGCAAGCTCTGACCCAGGACCGGGTGATCGAGTTTCGAGGTTTCGGGACGTTCGAGGTGCGCACTCGGAAAGGCCGGGAGCGTGCCCGGAATCCGAAGACAGGGGAAACCGTGTCGGTTCGAAACCACGGGGTAGTAGTATTTCGGCCGGGGAAGGAGCTGAAGGAAGCCGTATGGCCGCTGCGCAGCTAATGGCCTGCCGGTTTTACCGCTTCGTTTCGCCTGTCCTTTCGCCTGTCCTTGACAGAACCCCGGGCACGTAGGGCAGACGGTTGCTATGGCGCAGAGGAAGCAGAAGAGTAGACATCGGCAGAGCGCACGCAAATCCACGGTGCAACCGGGCAAAGGCTCCCGTAATCTCGGGATGCGATCGAGTGCGGGCGGTGCGCGGTCGAGGTCGGATGGAGGAGAACCGGGAAGCGACAGGAGTAACGGGATGCGGCACGTAGGGATCCACCTGGGTCTGTTGGCGCTGTCAGCGCTGCTTTTCGCACTGGCTTTCCCTAGCTTCTTGAGTGACTGGGGCTGGTTCCCGCTCGCCTATGTATCGATTGCTCCCGCAGTCTATGTCGTGAACCGCTGCTCCTGGCGTGCAGCTCCGCTCTACGGGCTCTTCTATGGCTTCGCTGCTTACGCCCTTCACAACTACTGGCTGATCAATTTCCATGCGTTGACGATATTCGTTGTACCCGTCATCTACGCCTTCTATTTCCTGATTCTGTTCCCTGTGCTCAAGGCGGCGTACGAATGGGTGCCGAAGTATGGGTTCGTCGTCCAAGCTGTGCTATGGATTGGGTACGAAATCCTGCGAATCCAGGGGTTTCTTGGATACGCGTACGGGATTCTTGGGTACAGTCAGTATCAGCTGCCGGTGTTGGTACGTGTCGCTTCGGTGACCGGCGTGTGGGGAGTGTCACTTCTTGTAGTTTTCCCGTCGTTTCTCATCGCGGATGCCGCGGCCCGGGGTTCTCTTCGCTCGTGGGCGGTAGTGGGACGCTACCTGAGGAGACACGTCGTGCCTGTGGGGGCGTATGGTGTGCTGCTTGCCGCCGCTCTCGTCGTTGGGACCGTCTCTTGGGTAGACTACTCTGATGCCGAGATGTGGCGCGCAGGGTTGGTGCAGCAGGATATCGACCCACATCGGGGTGGTACGGCGGCCTACGAAGAGTCGCTGCGCCGTTCGATTCGGCAGAGCGAACAAGCTCTGGCTGATGACCCGGACCTCGATGTAGTGATCTGGTCGGAGACGAGTTTTGTTCCCCCGATACGCTACCATCTGCAGTATCGGGAAAGCCCTGAGCGCTATCAGCTCGTACGGGAGCTCCAGGCGTTTATGGAGGAGCAACCGGTTCCGTACATCATCGGAAACTCGGATGCTCGGCGGGAGCGACAGGAAGACGGATCGGTGGAAAGGGTCGACTATAATGCCGCCGTACTTTTCGACGACGGCCAGATTCAGGAAACGTACCGGAAAGTGCATCTCGTTCCGTTCACGGAGCATTTCCCGTACCGCGACACCCTTCCGTGGATGTACAATCTGCTTCAGGACTTCGATACGCACTTCTGGGGCGAAGGTACTGACTATACTGTGTTCGAGTCGGATGGGGTGAGGTTTTCCACGCCAATTTGTTTCGAGGATACGTTTGGCTATCTGTCGAGGAGGTTCGTCAACGAGGGAGCCGATATGATCGTCAATCTTACGAACGACTCATGGGCCAAGTCGGTTCCAGCGGCCATGCAACATCTGGCTATGGCGGTTTTCCGCACCACGGAGACTCGCCGAAGCATGCTGCGCGGGACGGTCGGCGGTATGACCGCAGCTATCGATCCGAACGGTCACATAACGCACTTGTATGAGCCGTTTAGCGAAGGTTATATGATCGCGGAAGCACCGATTATTAGAGGGGAGCGAACGCTCTACCTGGAGTACGGGGATTGGTTTGGCTGGGCGGCGTTGGTAGTTGGCTTGGTGTTTCTCGGGCTAGGCGGCGTCCGGAAGCTGCGCGGCGCGGCGAGTTGAATTGACAAGCATTGAGAAGTCTGGGAGAATTGACTGGTACCGGATGTGAGCAGGAACATGGAGCAGAACGGAAAGATACTGATCGTAGATGACGAACAGATCAATCTGGACTTCTTCGAAGTAATGTTGAGCAAGCTCGGCTTCGTCGTGGAGCGGGCTGCTGACGGCGAAGAGGCGTTGGAGCGCGTTTGGGAGACCCGTCCGGATCTAATCATCCTGGACAATGTCATGCCTCGCATGAGTGGGTGGGAGGTGACCCGGTGGCTCAAGGAGAGCGACGAGTACGCGGAGTGTCGGGACATTCCCATCATCATGTTCTCCGCTTTGGACGACGTACAGGACAAAATCCAAGGCTTTGAGCTTGGTGTTGAAGACTACATAACTAAGCCTTTCAACTTCTCGGAGGTTCTCGCACGCATCAAGGCCGTGTTGCGGCATCGAGAGATGGCTGAGCAGGTTGTCCGGCGGGAGCATCGGATGGAGCTGGTGGAGAGACTGAATAAGTCGTTGCTTCACTTCACCGACCGTATGCGGGAGCCGATGGAGGAGCTGCTCAATCAAACTGAAGAATTGCAGGTCAGCAATGCGGACGATGTTCAGACCTTCGTCTCCCGGGTGGCGAGCTATTGCCGCACTACGCTGGATGCGCTGGATGATCTGCAAGAAGAAATCCAGGAGCTGCGGCAACGCGGGGACCAACTCAAAGAAGATGAGCTGACGGTGGAGGCGCTCGATCAGAAGTACAGGGAGCGTTTCGAGACCGTGAAGCCAAGCCGCTCGGAATAGTCGGGGTTGTGGAAAAGAGAGTCCGGCTGGGGCGAGTGCATGGTAAGTGAAGAGAAGAAGCAGGTATTGCAGCTCTTTGCCGAAGGACGTAAGTGCTATAAGCTCATGGAATTCGAGGAATCGCTGCAGTATTTCCAGAAGGCCCTAGAGATCGAACCAAATGACGGACCTTCTCAAGTGTATGCCGAACGATGCAAGCACTACATCCAGAACCCGCCGCCTGAGGACTGGGACGGGGTGTTCGTAATGAGCACTAAGTAGCACATGTACGTGAGAACTCGGATTATCTGAATGGGCAAAACAACTACCGGAAAGGGCGCACCAAAGACGGTGACACGGCTGGCAAAGGGAACTTCTTTCAAGGGAACGCTGCGGTTCCGGGAGTCCCTTCGGGTGAGCGGCTCGTTTGAAGGCCGGATCGAAAGCGGGGGATTTCTCCACATCGACGAAAGCGCGGAGGTGCGCGCTGATGTCGAGGCTGAAACCGTAGTAATTGCAGGGACCGTACGGGGAGATGCGCACGCGCGACAACGACTGGAGCTGCTGCCGACTGCTCGAGTCTATGGAAACGTGAAGGCGGCGTCTGCCCGGATATCGGACGGCGTTGTTCTTGAGGGTAAGTGTGAGATGATCCGAAACGCGAACGCCGTGGACATCTTCGCCGTTCCTGCAAATCAGCTGCGCCGTACGATACAGGGGGTTTTCGAGGGAGAGCCCTGAGGCATATCGCCGAAAACTGGAAGGCGAGTGCAACTACACAGGTTGGATGCGCGCCGGTGGGTGGCTTCTGTGGCTCGGAGTTCCGTTGCCGTGCTGCAAGTACTGTCGGCGTGACCTGAGAGCGGAGGGTAGGCTGCCGGGACAGTGAGCTCCCGGTGAAGGCCGGTCCTCGCGTGAGAGAACGAGTTACGGACGTTGACAGCTGGGCGCGGGCGCCATATAGTAGATATGGGCTTCCTGCAGGAAACTCTCGTCGCGTCTTGAATACCAATATAGAGAAGCGTACCGTCCGCCGTCGGCGAGCTCTACACAGTGAAGCGCTTCGCACGCGGTCCTTCTTGGATCAAAGAACCGAGGAACCTCCAGAAAATGCTAAACGTGTGAAACGCGAAGACACCGACACAACGAAGAGTGAGGATGAGTCGTGAACGGAGATAATCAGAACGAATTGGATTGGAACTCGACTAGTGAAGACCGGAACGTTGAACAAACTGCGCCTGCCGAGGAAGAGCCGAAGAAGGGGCAAGCGGAAGGAGCACAGGTGAAAAGCGTACGCAAGAAACGGGTGCGGGTGGATCGTTCAAGCAGCAATAATTCCACCCAAGCGGAAGAGAAGGAACAGGCAGAATCCGACGGCCAGGAAACGGCCGAGAGTTCGGGCGCCGGGTTGTCGGACGATGGAAGCTCCGGGAGCGGCGCTGTAGCCGGCGGCGCGGGGGAGAGCGGCAACGCTGAGGAGACGGCCGGAAGAAACGGCAACGGCGGGTCATCCGGTTCGCGGCGGTCCGGACGGCGCTCGCGGAACCGGCGCGGCAACAATTCCGGGAGTTCCGGAGGTAACTCCGGGAACTCCGGAGGTGAGTCTACGGACCCCAATCGCGTGCTTACCATCAACGACTTGATCTACATGAACATGAAGGATTTGCGTGATTTTGCCGCGGATTTTGGGGTCAACAAAGATTCCCTCCTGTCTATGAAGAAGCAGGAGGTCGTTTCGGCGGTTCTGAAGCTCCATACGGAGCGAAACGGGACCATCTATGCCTATGGCTCGTTGGAGATTCTCCCCGACGGCTATGGTTTCCTGCGTTCTCCGCAGAACTCGTACTTGTCCGGCCCTGACGACATATACATCAGTCCTTCGCAGATCCGGCTGTTCAATCTCAAGACCGGCGATACCGTCTACGGGCAGATCCGTCCGCCAAAGGACGGGGAGCGATTTTTCGCTATGCTGCGCGTAGAGACGGTAAACTTCGACCATCCGTCAGTCGCCCAGACTCGTATACCGTTCGACAACCTAACGCCGCTCTATCCTGATTCTCGGTTGAACATGGAAATGAAGAACGGCGAGCTCTCGACGCGTATGATTAACCTGTTCTGTCCCATCGGAAAGGGACAGCGCGGTTTGATCGTGAGTCCGCCTCGCACCGGCAAGACTATTCTGCTTCAGAAGATTGCGAACGCGATCACGGAGAACAATCCTGATGTGTACCTGATCGTTTTGTTGATTGATGAGCGTCCGGAAGAGGTGACGGACATGCAGCGTAATGTCGACGGCGAGGTAGTTTCCTCGACCTTCGACGAACAGGCTACCCGACACGTTCAGGTGGCGGAAATGGTTCTGGAGAAGGCCCGTCGCCTCGTGGAGCATAAGAAGGACGTCGTGATTCTGTTGGACTCGATTACGCGTCTCGCTCGCGCGTATAACCAGACTGTTCCCACGAGTGGCAAGATCCTCTCCGGTGGTGTGGATTCGAACGCACTCCACAAGCCGAAACGGTTCTTTGGGGCCGCGAGGAATATCGAGGACGGTGGAAGCCTTACGGTCGTCGCCACCGGACTCGTGGAAACGGGAAGCCGCATGGATGAGGTCATCTTCGAGGAGTTCAAGGGAACGGGCAATATGGAGATAAACCTGGACCGGCGTTTGGCGGACCGGAGGCTCTTCCCGGCAATCAACATCAAGCGGTCCGGCACACGACGAGAGGATCTCCTATTGACGGAGGAAGAGCTCAACAAGATGTGGGTTCTGCGCAAGGTTATCAATCCGATGGATGACTTCGAGATCATCGAGCTGCTTATTGACAGGATGAAGAAGACGAAGAACAATGAGGCGTTCCTTCGTTCCATGAACACTACGAGCGTAGGTGCCGAGTAAGCTGCGATGGCAGCGGCATTCGAGACCGGAGGAAATGTGCGCCTCCGGATGCGCTTTCCAAACTAATGCTGCGTGGTAGGGGTGAGCCGGCGACAGATAAGTGTGGGCAGCTGCTCACGCGTACACGAACGGATCGCCGGCATGATGGCAGAATGAGTACAGTCTCGGGTTAATGGACTATAGAGAGGTGTGGTTATGAAAAAGGGGATCCATCCGGAATATCGACCCGTTGTTTTCAAGGACAGTGCGACCGGAACGATGTTCCTCACGCGTTCTACGGCGGAGACATCGGAAACGGCGACCTACGAAGATGGTAACGAGTACCCTATGTTCCTCGTAGAGATCTCGAGCGCTTCGCATCCGTTCTACACCGGCAAACAACAGATCGTGGACACTGCGGGGCGCGTAGAGCGCTTCAAGCGACGCTACAATATCAAGAGCTAACTTATCAGAAGCTCTGAGTCCAGAGCGCGCAATGGTCCTCATTAATTGGCAATTGGCCAATCGGTGGGCTGTATGGCAGAGCGCGGACCGGACCGCGTGGATGGGCCCTAAAACCCGGCTGCACAACACCTGTTGCCGTCCGCCTTTCGGTGCTCCGGCGTTGAGCGTCCGCCTCTTGCCGTGTGTCGTGGTTGGCGGTCTCAGGGGACTGAAACTACCCCGAGGAAGCGCCTGCAATCTCGACGGTTCAGACGGACCTCGCGCCGGTTCAGCCGTCCGTCCAGGTTGTCAGGCCGGTGCGTGAGCGGCCGGGGAGCGGCAAGTGCCCGGCCCTGTGCGCCACCGCGCCAACCGCAACTAGCGTAATTGCTACAGCAATGACTCCGAACACATTGCCCAGAGTTGTGAAAACCGTGAGCTGTTCGGGACGATAGACCGGAACATCGATCTGTTCGGCCATCTCCAGGAACATTGGGAACTCGACCGGCCGCCGACCCCACGGATCAACCACAGTGGTCACGCCGGCATTGGTGGAGCGTACTAGTGTTCGGCGGTTCTCGATTGCTCGGAAGAGCGCGGCGGTCAGGTGTTGGGTCTGAGCCGATTTTGTTTCCGACCATGCGTTGTTTGTGAGATTCATGTGCAAGTCGGCCCCTTCCCGGGTGAGATCACGCACGACACCGGAGAAGGCATCCTCGAAACAGATTGGCGCGGCGAAAGCCAACTTCCCGCTTCCCGTGGAGAGCTCGAATATCGTCTCTTCGGTGGCTATTGACCAGACAGCAGGGAGGCCGACGACGTTTTGGAAGAAGGAGCGTACCTGCGGGACCTCCCAAAACGGCACATTCTCCGCGAAGGGCACGAGTTGCTGTTTGCCGTAGCGGTCGATAAGGTTCCCTTCGGAGTCGATGAGTAGCGCTGCGTTCCAAGACTCTGCTCGCGACTCGTCCGCGACGTATGGCGCGCCCGCCAGGAGCGGCGCGTTATCCAGCTCGCTGAGGAAGTCTCGGAACGGGTCGCCTGCAGGCTGCGTGGCATAGAAGCCGTCGCGGTTCTCCGGGTACGGATAGCGAAGCGTGGTCTCGCTCCAAAGCACTATGTCCGGCGGAGAATCGTCTCGAATAGCTTCACGGGTGAGCTCTTGAGAGCGGCGGATGGTCTCGGAAGCGGCACCGGGGTCCCATGCATCCATGTTCTGCTGTACCAGTACTGCCTCGAACTCATCGATCTTCGGAATGTCACGGGAGAAGGCGGCAGAACCGTATATCAGCACGAGCCCGACGCACAGGCCCCACCATGCCACATGAGGGATATACGCCAGGCGCGGATGAGGCCGGTTCGGGCCGGTCGGAACCGCCGGCAAGAACGTTCTCTTGAGCCGGGTTTCTCCGGGGAGTCGAAGGGTCTCGATTCTCGGTGCTGAAAGCTCCGCCACAAGAGCGTTAACGAGAACTGCCAGAAACGAGAGCGCGTACACGCCGGTTATGTCGACGATTTGCAGAGCGGGAAGAATGGAGACAAACGGATATGGGCTCAGGCCCCACGGATAGCCTAGATAGCCGATACTCTTGAAGAACTCGTATCCCGCCCATGCGACCGCGAAGAGCAGAGGTCTGAGATCGCGCCGGCTTCTCATGACGGTCCAGAGCACACTCGAGAGAAGCGCGTTGTACCCGATGTAACCGATGGTTACGCCGCCGACGGTCCAAACGGCGAAATCCCCGAAGTTTGCCAGCCAGTAGTTGGACAGGACCGTAGAAACTGCGCCGAACAGACAGCCGGCGTACACGGCATGGCGGTGGGTCGCGGCCTCGCGGATTGCCAGGTAGTATGGTGCAAGGGCTACGAAGCCGAGCACCGGGCTGCCATAGAGCAGAATCTCGTTGGGAAGGGCCGCGGCAAATGCTACCGCGCTGGTAAGGGCCAACGCAGCGACGTTGAGGAAGGGCAAAGCTTGACGCGGAGCGAAGTAGGTCGATTTCATACGCTCTCCCTGTACCCAACGGTGCAACAAAATTGTTCCCTAGGCAAGCGGAGACGCGCACGAAAAGTGGACGAATGGGTCCGCGAATGCCGTCTTCGACGCGGCCCACGCATCGGGAACTCGGCCGAGCGGCTTTGAAGCGCGCGGTACTGCGGAAGCAGCGGCTCGTTAAGCCTGCCGAGCCGAGCAGTACGTCGGCGGATGTTTCGCAAGTGGTGGATGCTCGGTGGCTCGTTGGGGATAGGAGTTTGATATGGAAAACACATTGGAGGCAAGTCACCTTGCGGAGTACGGGGCGCCATGCGAAGTTTCGGCCTCCGCACCGGGAACGGTTGCTCTTCTGGGGGAGCACGTACAGGTCGCTCACGGCGGCGCGATAATGATGCCGCTTGCCCAAAGGGTTTCTGTCTCCATTGGACAGAGGCGGGACACGAGCCTGCGCTTCTACTCGGCAAATCTCAAAGAGCGAAAACGGACCGGCGTTCCGACGCTCAAGTATCGCCGAGAAGACCGGTGGGCGAACGTGGCCAAAGGCGTTCTCGCGTATTTTCTTGCTCGAGGTTACCGTCTTCGAGGTATGAACGTTACCATATCGGGAGATGTACCGATGGGAATTGGGCTCGGGGCATCCACTGCGCTCGCGGTGGCAATGGCCTCGGCAATGGAGCGTCTCCTGAGGCTCCCGAGAGGTGTCGTGCACGTCCCGTCGGCAGCTCTCTACGCTGAAGAGCGCTTCATTGGCGGCGTTGCCAACCGAGCCGCTGCAATGGCCGCGTTTCACGCGTGCCCTGACTCGCTCATGTGGGTTGACTCGAGCCATTGGACGACACTCCCGATTCTTCCCGATAGTGCACGTTTTCTGCTCATTGACAGTCGGGTTCCTCCGGATCGCCCTTCGCGCGCGGAGTTTGAACGGCGCCGAACGGTGTTGGAGGAGTTCTTACCGGGCGGTGTGGGATGTGCCCTTGAATCTACGGGTTCACGCGCGCTCCAGAGGGAGTTGGCTGCATTGCCTGCGGAGGTGCGAAGACTCTGCCTTCATGCGGTGGGAGAACACGAGCGTGCCGGCTTGGCTGTCGAGGCCCTGTGCCAAGGGGACGCTGAGCAGCTGGGTAGAGTCATTACATGGTCCCATGAGAGCCTTCGCGATCTGTTTGAGCTTTCATGCCCGGAGATGGATTGGTTGGTACGACGAAGCCTGGAGGTCCCTGGAGTTCTCGGATCACGGCTTACCGGCCCAGGGGGAGGAGGATGCGTCCTCAGTATTCTGGAAGAGAAGGCGTTGGCGCCATACCTGCATCGTCTTCACGACTACGAGACGATATTTGGGTTCCACGCGGGAGCCTTGATGGTAGAACATGGCTGCGCGGCACAGGTTCACGAAAATGTAAAATCAGGATAGTATAGGCTTACTGGGTGGGGAAGCCAATGACTATTCTACTGACAAACGATGACGGGGTGCAAAGCCCGGGGATAGCTGTACTTCAAGAGGAGCTCAGGGAGCACTTTGATGTTTGGATACTCGCTCCCGACGGAGAACGCAGCGCCGGCTCCCACCGAATTACCATCGGCCGGGAGTTGACGGTACGGCAGATCGATGAGCATACGTACGCTTGCTCCGGGACGCCGGCGGACTGCGTTATTCTGGGCATGCTCGGGGCCATCCCTCGGAAGCCGGATATCGTACTTTCCGGAATAAACCTCGGACCTAATTTCGGAACGGACCTGATCTATTCCGGCACAGCAGCGGCAGCTCGCCAAGGCGCGCTCATGGGTGTGCCAGGCGTTGCCGTGAGTTTGCATGCGTCGGCGCCCCCGTACTTCTTTGGCCCGGTGACTCGTTTCGTGCAAAGAACGCTCGAGGCGTTCCGGCGTCATTGGGACGGCGAGCATTTTGTCAATATCAACGCCCCCAACGCGCCGGATCCGGACCCGCCCGTTGTGCTTACTCGTCCGGGACGGCGATCCTACAGTGACAAGTTGCGGAGACAGAGCCACGGGGATTCGACGGTCCGGTTTACGGTCGAAGGGGTGGCAGCGAGCGACGGGGAGGAGCCAGGTACGGACGCTCACGCCGTCAGACAGGGTAGCATATCGGTTTCCGCAATCGCCCTTCATCCGGAACGCTACGACGGAGCGGTATATGCGGAGGCTTTCACGGATGGAGCGGCCGAATGCACACCTTCCGAATAGACCTCGTGAATGAGACGGTATGGGGATGAATGAGGGAATCAGGTTGTACCGGCAACGGCGTTTCTCGCAGGCGCTTGAGGTGTTTCTCAATGTCGATGCGGATGCGTCGAAATACCCGGAGCTCTCTTATTACTTGGGCCTCTGTTACGCCCAACTGGAGCGTTATGACGAAGCACTGTTGTACCTGGAGCAGGTAGTAACCGGGGCTGCGGATTTCGCTCACGTCTACCAGGCGCGGATGCTATTGGGGTATATCTACGCTACGAGTGGCCGGCACCGTTTAGCGCGTTTTGAGTTCGATCGCATCATCGAGGAGGGATACGAGTCGCCCAAGGCGTACTCTGCTCTGGCGTACGCGCTATACCAAGAGGGCGAGAACGAGGCAGCGATCGAGAAGCTGAAGCGAGCGCTGGAGATGGATCGGGAAAACGCGAACGCGCTCAATAGCATGGGGTATCTTCTGGCCGAGGAGGAGCGGGAGCTTCAGTACGCTTTGGAGTGCTGCCGTCGTGCAGTGCGTTATGCTCCCAATAACGGAGCATATCTGGACAGCTTGGGTTGGGTCTTTTTTAAGCTTGGGAACGTCGAGCAGGCTCGCAAGTGTCTCCGAAAGGCGTTGGATCTTCGTCCCGGGAATTCGGAAATTGCCGGGCACATGAAGTCTGTAATGGAGGCTGTGAATGCATCGTCATCATGAGCCAAGAGTAGCCGCCGCGTGGTT
>Ga0207421_10000323_pt1 | contig 60958 bp, 62 predicted proteins | sample SodLakKL_010_SED_4_FD_187542 | JGI IMG/M metagenome (GOLD analysis project Ga0207421, IMG submission 187542) | Alkaline sediment microbial communities from Lake Tanatar, Kulunda Steppe, Russia - 8KL_010_SED (SPAdes) (version 2) | ecosystem: Environmental > Aquatic > Non-marine Saline and...
GGTGGAGGGGGGAGGATTCGAACCTCCGAAGGCTGAGCCAGCAGATTTACAGTCTGCCCCCTTTGACCGCTCGGGAACCCCTCCTCGATCAAGCCGCGTATCTTCCTTGATGCGCACCCCTCGCGTCAACCCCCAGTAGCGTCCAGAAGAGCCGGGGGCGACGCAACGGGCACCCACACCCTTGGCCGCGGCCAGGAACCCGGCGGCGTCGATGGCCGCAGACCCGTGAACAACCCTTCTTTTTTCCGCGCTGAGTCCTTAAAGTGTTGACGCAAGTGACTGAGGGAAGCACTCTGAGATCCATGTCGAACGCTACCGTCTCTGCTCGTCTGCCCGGACTGGCGCGCCGTCTCGTGGATGCCGGCCTGGCTGAGTCGGGATTGATTGCAGCGCTGGCCGAGGAGGCGCGCCAACAGCAAACACCGCTGGTGGCGCTGCTGGCCACGCGCACCAAGATCTCCGAGGCGCGCTTGGCCGAGGCGGCCGGCGAGGAGTTCGGCCTTCCCATCTTTGATCTCACCGCCTTCGACCGCGAGCTGCTGCCGAAGGAACACCTCAACGAGACCCTGATCCGCAAGCACCACGCCCTGCCGCTCCTGCAGCGCGGTAACCGCCTCTTCGTCGCGATCTCCGATCCCACGAACCTGTCCGCCTCGGACGAGTTCAAGTTCGCCACCGGCCTGACCATCGAAACCGTGCTGGTGGAGCACAACAAGCTCGACCGCCTGATCGAGGATTCCATCAACGCCGCGATGGCCATGATGGACGACCTCGACGACGAAGGCTTCGGAGAGTTGGACGTCGCCACCGATGCCACGGACGACCGCGAGGACAGCGGCAACGAGGGCATCGACGATGCCCCGGTGGTGCGGTTCGTCAACAAGCTGATGCTCGATGCCGTCCGCCGCAAGGCATCGGACATCCACCTGGAGCCCTACGAGCGGGATTTCCGCGTGCGCTTCCGCATCGACGGGATGCTCTACGACGTCGGGCATCCACCGATCACCATGTCTTCCCGCATCCTGGCGCGAGTGAAGGTGATGTCACAGATGGACATCGCCGAACGCCGCGTCCCGCAGGACGGCCGCATCAAGCTGAAGCTGTCGCGCACGAGGGCGATCGACTTTCGCGTCAACAGCCTCCCCACGCTGTACGGCGAAAAGATCGTGATGCGCATACTCGACTCGGACGCGAGCAACCTGAGCGTCGACGTCCTGGGGTTCGAGGAAGAACAGAAGAAGCTGTACCTCGATGCCCTGAACCGACCCTACGGCATGATCCTGGTCACCGGACCCACCGGCTCCGGTAAGACCGTGACGCTGTACACGGGCCTCGGCAAACTGAACACGAACGACCGCAACATCTCCACGGCCGAGGATCCGGCGGAAATCAACATGCCCGGCATCAACCAGGTCAATGTGCATCCCAAGATCGGCCTGACCTTCGCCAATGCCCTGCGCGCCTTCCTCCGCCAGGATCCGGACGTGATCATGGTGGGAGAGATCCGCGACCTGGAAACCGCTGAGATCGCCATCAAGGCGGCGCAGACCGGACACCTGGTGCTGTCGACACTGCATACCAACGATGCCCCGCAGACGCTGACCCGGCTCGCGAACATGGGGGTCCCGGTCTACAACATCGCGTCCTCGATCCTGCTCATCATCGCGCAGCGGCTGGCGCGGCGCCTTTGCCCCTCCTGCAAGGCACCGGAACAGCTGCCGGAGGAAATTCTGCTAAAGGAAGGCTTCACTGCGGACGATATAGCTTCTGGGATGACCCTGTACAAGCCCGTGGGCTGCGACCAGTGCACCGGCGGCTACAAGGGGCGCGTGGGCATCTATCAGGTGATGCCGATCTCTGAGGCCATGCAAAGACTGATCCTGCAGGGCTGCAACAGCATGGAACTGGCAGAGCAGGCCGAGCGCGAGGGAATCAACGACCTCCGGCGCGCCGGGCTTCTGAAGGCCAAGGCGGGTTTTACCAGCCTTGAAGAAATCAACCGTGTGACCACGGACTAGCGGACGCCATGGCAGATACGACGACAATTTTTTTATGGGAAGGCCTGAACAAGCGCGGAGCGAGGGTCAAGGGCGAGACCAGCGCCGACAACGAGATCGCGGCCCGGGCTGAACTGCGCCGCAACGGCGTCAACGTACTGAAGATACGCAAGAAGCCGAAATCGCTGTTCTCCACGAAGAAGAAGATCAAGCCCGTCGACGTCGCCTACTTCCTGCGCCAGATGACGACCATGCTGAGTTCGGGTGTACCCCTGGTGCAGGCCTTCGACATCGTCGGCCGCGGTCATGAGAATCCTGCCATGGCCGAGTTGATCATGACCCTCAAGGCCGACGTCGAGGGCGGCGAGACCTTCGCCGCCGCTCTGGCCAAACATCCGAGACATTTCGACGACCTGGTCGTCAATCTCGTCGAGGCGGGCGAACAGTCAGGGACGCTGGAGACCCTGCTGGACAAGATCGCCACCTACAAGGAAAAGACGGAGAGTCTGAAGGGCAAGATCAAGAAGGCCATGTTCTACCCCGCTGCGGTCATTGTCGTGGCCATCGTGGTGACCGCCATCCTGCTGATTTTCGTGGTTCCGCAGTTCGAGGCGCTGTTCGTGGGCTTTGGTGCCGATCTCCCGGCGTTCACCCGCATGGTCGTGAACCTGTCCAACTTCGTGCAAAGCTCGTGGTGGGCGATTCTCGGGGTGATCCTGCTGATCATCTTCCTGTTCACCCAGGCCCACCGCCGCTCACCCCGCTTCCGGCGGACCCTGGACATCCTGATCCTGAAAATCCCGGCCATCGGCCCGATCCTGCGCAAGGCCGCGATCGCCCGCTTCGCGCGCACCCTTTCCACCATGTTCGCCGCCGGCGTACCGCTGGTCGATGCGCTGCGCTCGGTCGCGGGCGCAACCGGCAACGCCCTCTACGGGGAGGCCACCGAGCGCATGCGGGAAGAAACCGCAGCGGGAGCGCAGCTGCAGTGGTCGATGCGCAACGTCGCCATATTCCCCAACATGGTGGTGCAGATGGTGGCGATCGGAGAGGAATCGGGATCCCTGGACGCGATGCTGGCGAAGGTCGCCGACTTCTACGAGGAAGAGGTCGACAACGCGGTAGACAGCCTTTCCAGCCTCCTCGAGCCCCTGATCATGGTGATCCTCGGGGTCCTGATCGGTGGTCTGGTGATCGCGATGTACCTGCCGATCTTCATGCTCGGCCAGGTCATCTAGTGACGGATCCCGGCCGCCGACCCCGGAGACCGATGCCGGTCACGGGATCATGAGCCCCTGGCTGGAAGTCGTGAATGCCTGGGCACTGCCCCTGGCGGCGGTGTTCGGGCTGATGATCGGCAGCTTCCTCAACGTCGTGATCCACCGCCTGCCGCTGATGATGCAGCGCGAGTGGGAACAGGAGGCACGCGCCGTACTAGAGCAGCCCGACCCAAACGGGGAAACGCAGCGTTTCGACCTGTGGTGGCCGCGTTCACGCTGCCCCGAATGCAGCCGCGAGATCAGGGCAAGGGAGAACATCCCGATCCTCAGCTTCCTGTTCCTGCGCGGGCGCTGCCCCGGGTGTGCAGCCCGCATCTCGTGGCAGTACCCGCTGGTGGAGCTGCTCACGGCGGTGCTCTTCACTTTCACCATCTGGCATTTCGGACCCACCGCGGCAGGCCTCGCGGCGCTGCTCTTCACCGGCGTCCTGATCGTCGCCTCGGGGATCGATGCCCGCACCACACTGCTCCCGGACCAACTGACGCTGCCGCTGATCTGGCTCGGCCTGGCCGCCAACTATTTCGGTCTCTTCACCGACCTGGAATCCGCGGTCATCGGCGCGATGGCGGGCTACCTCAGCCTGTGGCTGGTGTACCACGGCTTCCGCCTGCTCACCGGCAAGGAGGGCATGGGCTACGGCGACTTCAAGCTGCTCGCGGCGATCGGTGCCTGGCTTGGCTGGCAGGCCCTGCCGGTGGTCCTGCTCCTCGCGTCACTGGTCGGCGCGATCGTCGGCATCGCCCTGATCCTGCTGCGCGGGCGCGACCGCAACATCCCGATCCCCTTCGGACCTTACCTGGCGGCGGCCGGCTGGCTGGGCCTGATCTGGGGTGACCAGTTGCTGGCGGTCTATCTGCCGTGAACGGTACCCGCCCCCAACTGTCGTGACGAACGCAGGCTAGCCATGTTGCGGGTGGGGCTTACCGGAGGCATCGGCAGCGGTAAGAGCCGCGTCGCGACGATCTTTGCGCAACGGGGTGCCCCGGTCATCGACACCGACCAGCTCGCGCGCGCCATCCTCGGTCCCGGGCAACCCCTGCTGACCGAGATCTTCCGGGTCTTCGGAGAGGATCTGCGCCGGGAGGACGGCAGCCTCGATCGCGCCGCGCTGCGTGCACGGGTCTTCCGCGACCCGGCGCTGCGCGCCCGTCTGGAGGCGCTCACCCACCCGGCCATCGGCCAGGCGATGGAAGAACGGATCGCGGGTCTCCCAACCGACACCGCCTACGTATTGCTCGTCATCCCGCTCCTAGTCGAGGTGGGCTGGCGCGACCGCGTCGACCGGGTCCTCGTCATCGACTGCCCGGAACCCGTGCAGGTGGAGCGCATCGTCGCGCGTGACGGAATCGACGAGGAGGCCGCCTGGGCCATGGTGAAAGCCCAGGCCTCCAGGAACCGGCGGCTCGAGGCGGCCGACGACGTGATCGACAACAGCGCCGAGTCCGGCACCGCCTCACTCACGGATCGGGTGCTGGCATTGGACCAGTCGTACCGCACCCTTGCCGGATGAGGCGGCGGCCGCGGCGACGCCGCCGGCTCCACCCCGCTTCATCGCGATCCCCCTCCTGGCTGCACCGACACGGAGCATCACCGGAGACGCGGGTGGAAATACACGGCGCACATGCCCGATACTGGACATCAACTTCCAGGATGTCATGCCTTGAGCCAGTCGACGCTAACCTTTGAACAACCGCTGCACGAGCGAGTGCGCCTGCTGCTGCGTCTCGAGGCGTTAGTGGAACGGTTCCGCAGTACCAGCCTCGCGTCGCGCGACTTTGACCATCACCATGCGCTGACGGTACTGGTCGACATCTATGCCCTGGCCGGAAGGGTCGACGTAAAGCGCGAACTGATGGGCGAGATCGAGCGCCAGATCGCAAACCTGAACCGGCTCGCTTCCCAGCCTGGCGTCGACCAGGAGCGCCTGACGCTGACGATGCAAGGACAGCGCCGGCTGCTGGCGCGTCTCGAGAATCAGGTCGGCAGCCTGGACCACCGGGTCAAGGACAATGAATTCTTTACCAGCGTGCGCCAGCGTACCGCGCTGCCAGGCGGGGCCTGTGATTTCGACCTCCCCGTCTACCACTACTGGCTGTCACAGCCCGCGGGCACACGCGAGGAACTGTTGCTCGAATGGTTCCAACCGCTGGAGACGGTGGCCGAGGCCATTACCCAGGTACTGACCTTCATGCGCGCGGCCGGGAGTCCACGCAAGGTGCTGGCCCACGATGGCTACTACGAGCAGGGCTTGGATACCAATTATGCGTGGCAGATGCTTCGGGTCAGCGTCGGGAGCGAGGAGCAGTGCTATCCGGAGATCAGCGCGGGACGACAACGATTCACCGTTCGATTCCTCGACCCCGGCGAATTTCACGACCGTCCGCGCATCGTCTCCCGCGACGTACCGTTCCAGCTGAGCTGCTGCGCGATCTGAACCCGGGCCGCGGTCGGAAATCAGTCGAGCAGGCCGCGGATGCCGGCGATCCCCTGGGCGCCCACCGCCCGAAGCCGAGGGAGATCCCCCGCGGCCAGACCACCCAGTGCGAATACCGGGCAGGAAGCCCCGGCACACAGCGCCGCAAAGCCCGCGACCCCGAGCGGCGACGCGTCCGGGTGGGTTTGCGTGTGCTCGACTGGGCCGGCGACAACGAAATCCACCGGTAACGCCATCGCCCGTTGCAGGCCCTCGCGGTCATGCACCGATGCGCCCACCCAGCCGCCGCACGGCGGTCGCGAGGACAGCGCCTGCAGCCGCTGCTCGGTCAGGTGCCAGCCCACGGGCGGGAGTTCGTCCAGCCAGGCGCGCGGGGCGTTGACGAGGGTCTCCACCCCGTGACGGGCCGCCGCAGCGATCAGCCGGCGCGCGTACTCGAGAAACGAATCCCGCTCCAGGCCCGGCGCACGGGCCTGGAGCAGCCGGATATCCCCGCGTTCGAGCCGCCGCTCAACGCGTTGCACGGCAGGATCGATCGCCGACGCGGAGGCCGGATCCGGGGAGATCAGGTAGAGCGCCGGCAGGCGCGCGGCATTGACGATGGCCCGGCTGGCCTCGGGGAACGCCAGCCCACCCAGCACCGCGGGTTCCGCCCAGCGCATCGGTTGCCGCTCCCGGGGTCGGGCTTCGCCCCGCCAGGCGTCCACCCGGAAAACCGTCAGGTCGAGGCGGCGGTCACCGTAGTCGTGGGCAATCGCCAGAATCGGGGTGGCCTCGAGGACCTCGACGCCCAGCTCTTCCCGCAACTCCCGGTCCAGTGCGGACCGCGGCGCCTCGCCCTTCGCGCACTTTCCGCCCGGGAACTCCCAGAGTCCAGGGAGGTGGGCGTCATCGGCACGGCGGCTGATCAGCACGCGGCCGGCAGCGTCCCGCAGCAGGCCGATGGCCACCCGCACCCTTGGCTCAGGAGCGGTAGTCGGCGTTGATCCGGACGTAGTCGTAGGAGAAGTCACAGGTGTATTTGCGGTAGCTGGCATCGCCGCGCGCGAGCTCGATCACGATGTCGAGTTCGGCCTTGCCGAAGGCCTGCTGTCCGGCCTCCTCGCTGTAGCCCGGGGCGCGGCCGCCCTCGGATACGATCTGCACGCCATTCACGGCAATCCTGACCCGGTCGATCCGAAAATCCTCGACGCCGGCCCGCCCCACGGCTGCCAAGATCCGCCCCCAGTTCGGATCCGAGGCGAACAGCGCGGTCTTGACCAGGGGCGACAGCGCCACGGCCTCGGCCACCCGCCGTGCCTCGTCCCGGTCGCGCGCCGAATCCACCGTCACACGCACGAATTTCGTGGCACCCTCACCGTCCCGCACGATGGCCTCGGCCAGCTCCAGGCAGAGTGCGTTCACGGCCCCGGCGAACCGCGCACGGTCGGCGCCGGGACCAATCGTGACGCCGCTGGCACCACTGGCCACACAGACCAGTGCGTCGTTGGTGGAGGTATCCCCGTCGACGGTGATGGCGTTGAAGCTCTGCTCTGCCGCCTCGATGAGGATCTCGTGTAGTCCGGCGGCGTCGATGCGCGCATCGGTCCCGATGAAGGCGAGCATGGTCGCCATGTCCGGGTGGATCATTCCGGACCCCTTTGCGATCCCGGTCAGCGTGACTTCACCCGCTGCAAACCGAACCCTGCGGCTGACGCCCTTGAGCACCGTATCGGTGGTCATGATCGCCCGCCCGCCGGCCATCCAGCCATCGGGGGCCAGGCCCGAGACCAGGCCAGGTAGGGCCGCCTCGATGCGCTCCACCGGCAGAGGCTCGCCGATGATGCCCGTGGAAAACGGCAGCACCGCCTGCGCCGGCGCGCCCAGCGCGCGCCCCGCGGCAACACACGTGGCCCGGGCCGCTGCCAGGCCGGCACTGCCGGTTCCGGCATTGGCATTACCGGCGTTGATCAGGAGCCAGCGCGGTGCGCCCGTCGCCAGGTGTTCGCGGGCCACCTGCACCGGCGCGGCGCAGAAGGCGTTACGCGTAAACAGAGCGGCAATCGCTGCCTCGGACCCCGCGTCGATGAGCAGCAGGTCGTCACGGTCCCGATAGCGGATCCCGGCGGCGCAGGAGGCCAGCCGAATTCCGGGAACCGGTGGTAACTGCGGCGGCGCCTGCAGGGCTACGGCCATCGGGAGCCCTCAGCTCAGGCGGCCGTGGCAGTGCTTGTATTTCTTCCCCGACCCGCACCAGCAGGGGTCGTTGCGCCCCAGCTTGGGTCCTTCGCGGCGGTACGGCTGCGCGGAGTCGGCATCGTCCTCCTTCGCCGGCGCACGCAGCGGGCTGTTCGCTTCCTCGTGCTTGAACTGGATGCCCTCCGGGGCGCGGGCGAAGCGGCGACCGAACTCCTCGGCAGCGCTCTCCGAGCGCAGCTGCAGGCGGAGCAGCATCTTGATCACGTCGTGCTTGATGCGCTCTAACAGGGTCTCGAACATCGCGAAGGCCTCGCGCTTGTACTCCTGCTTCGGATTCCGCTGGGCATAGCCTCGCAGGCCAATGCCCTGACGCAGGTAATCCATCGATGCCAGATGCTCCTTCCATTGGCTGTCCAGGACCTGGAGCATCACGTCGCGCTGCAGGCGCTTCATCAGGTCATCCCCCAGCGCGGCCCGCTTCTCCTCGATGATGGCGCGTGCCTTGTCGACGATGCGTTCGCGCAGGGGTTCTTCGTGCAGATCCTGCTCGCTGTCCAGCCATTCCTGGATCGGCAGTTCCAGGCCAAATTCCGAGGTCAGGGCCTTGGTGAGGCCGGGGATATCCCACTCGTCCTCGACGCTAGCCGGCGGCACGTACTGGCTGATCGTGGCGTTGATCACGTCGCGGAGCAGCGCATCGATGGTGTCCGAAATATCGTCGGCGGTCAGCAGTTCTGCGCGCTGCTCGTAGATGACCCCGCGCTGATCATTGGCGACGTCGTCGTACTCCAGCAACTGCTTGCGGATGTCGAAGTTGTGGGCCTCGACCTTGCGCTGCGCGTTTTCGATCGCGCGGCTGACCCAGGCGTTTTCGATCGCCTCGCCCTTCTCCATGCCCAGGCGCTGCATCAGGCCGCGCACCCGCTCGGAAGCGAAGATCCGCATCAGGTTGTCTTCCAGCGACAGGAAGAAACGGCTCGATCCCGGGTCGCCCTGGCGCCCGGAACGTCCGCGCAACTGATTGTCGATGCGGCGTGACTCGTGGCGCTCCGAGCCGATGATGTGCAGGCCGCCCGCCGCGACCACAGCCTCGTGGCGCTTCTGCCACTCGGCCTTCACCTGTTCGATCTTGGCCGGGTCCGGATTCTCGCCCATGCCCTCGAGTTCCGCCGCGAGCCCGCCTCCGAGCACGATATCGGTGCCGCGGCCCGCCATGTTGGTGGCAATGGTCACCGCGCCAGGACGGCCAGCCTGGGCGATGATGTGCGCCTCCCGCTCGTGCTGCTTCGCGTTCAGGACCTCGAACGGTATCGCGGTCTTCTTCAGGGCCCCGGCCAGACGCTCGGAGGCCTCCACCGATGCGGTACCCACCAGCACCGGCTGGCCGTGCTCGACGCACCAGCGGATCTCCTTGATGATGGCATCGTATTTCTCGTCCTGCGTCAGGTAGACCAGGTCCTGCATGTCGTTCCGGTTCAACGGCTTGTTGCCGGGGATCACCACGACCTCAAGGGCGTAGATGGTCTGGAACTCGTAGGCCTCGGTATCGGCCGTGCCGGTCATCCCCGAGAGCTTGTCGTACAGCCGGAAATAGTTCTGAAAAGTGATCGACGCCAGCGTCTGGTTCTCCTGCTGGATCGGCACGCCCTCCTTGGCCTCGATGGCCTGGTGCAGCCCCTCGGACCAGCGGCGGCCCGGCATGGTGCGGCCGGTGAACTCATCGATGATGAAGATCTTGCCGTCGCGCACGAGATAGGCCACATCGCGCTTGAACAACGCGTGGGCACGGAGCGCCGCGTTCAGGTGATGCAGAATGGGAATGCTGGCCGCGTCGTACAGCGACTGCGACGCTTCCAGCATCCCATGCTCATGCAACAACTGTTCGACCCGTTCCTGGCCTTCCTCACTGAGGAAAACCTGCTTGGCCTTCTCGTCGACGTAGTAGTCGCCCTCGGACTCCTCGTCGTGCTGCGCCTTCAGCTGAGGCACGATGGTGTTCATGCTCATGTACATCTCCGAGCTGTCACCGCTCGGGCCCGAGATGATCAACGGCGTGCGGGCCTCGTCGATCAGGATGGAGTCCACCTCGTCGACGATCGCGTAGTTGAGCCCCCGCTGTACGCGGTCCTCGGCACGGAAGGCCATGTTGTCGCGCAGGTAGTCGAAGCCGAATTCGTTGTTGGTCCCGTAGGTGATGTCGGCGGCATAGGCCTCGCGGCGCGTTGCGGGCCTGAGCCTTGGGTAGCCCTCTCCTTCCGGGTGGTAGTCGGGGTCGTAGAGGAACGAGGATGCGTCGACACCCAACCCGCCGGAACTGTTGATCACGCCCACCGAAAGCCCAAGCGCATGATAGAGCCGGCCCATCCAGACGGCGTCGCGGCGAGCCAGATAATCGTTGACGGTGATGACGTGGACGCCGTCGCCTGACAGGGCATTCAGGTAGCCGGTCAGCGTCGCGACCAGAGTCTTGCCCTCACCGGTGCGCATCTCCGCAATGCGGCCGTCGTTGAGGACCATCCCGCCGATCAGCTGCATGTCAAAGTGCCGCATCCCAAGCGCCGGCTGACTCATGGCCCGGCAGACGGCGAAGGCTTCGGGCAGGAGGCTCTCCAGGGACGCGCCGTCCTGCAACCGCGACCGAAGCTCGCTGGTCTTGGCCGCCAGTTCCGATTCGGACAGGCGCTCGGTCTGTTCGGTCAGCGCATTGACCATGCGCACGACTTTCATATACCGCTTGATGGCGCGGTCGTTGCGGCTGCCGAACAACTTGCGTACGAAACTGGTGACCATGAGAACCCACGAAATGAATAAGATGAAAGCCGGATAGGATAAACCATCCGGATGCGAAGTTCCCGGAGAGGCGGCGCGGACCCAGGAGCAACCGGGCAGCGTATACTCGAGATCGGGAACAGGAATCGGTACGACACATGCCCAGCGATCGCAGTGAAGCAGGTCGGCGCTCTGCCCCCCGGCTGCTCGCCCGTTACATCGATCCGGCCTGGCGCCAGCGCTCAAAGGGCGATGCCGATCTCAAGCGGGATCTCGAGGGCGTGCTCGGTCAGTACCTCGAGCAGGGTCGCATCGACCTGGCGACGATGGGGGATACGCTGATCATCGCCTGCCGGGACCGCGGCAGCGCGATGGAGCTGCGTTTTCTGGAGCGCGAGATCCGCAAGATTCTGAGCGCGGGCGGACAGACGGAAATAAAGAAGGTCCGGACGATGCTGTCACGCGAACGGCAGGACCCGATCGCCCGCGAATCCACCGCGGTACAGCGCAGCATCCCGGCCGCGGCGAGAAGTTCACTGGAAATGGCGGCAGCCGGTATCGACGACCTGCGCCTGGCCAATGCACTGCGCCGCCTCGCGCAGGCCGGGGCAGGACACTAACCGGTCAGGGTCTGGGTCAGCTGGCCGAAGGAGATCGGTAGTGGCTGCGACTCGTCCTCGAAGGTCACCAGCTCCCAGGCGTCCTGGTCGAGTTTCAGTTGCCGGATCAGCTGGTTGTTCAGCGCATGACCCGACTTGTGCCCGGTAAAAGCGCCGATGAGGCTGTGCCCCAGAAGGTAGAGGTCCCCGACCACATCGAGGATCTTGTGCTTGACCAGCTCGTTTTCGTAACGAAGCCCGTCTTCGTTCAGAATCTTGAAGTCATCCAGCACGATGGCATTGTCCAGGCTGCCGCCCAGTGCCAGATGGTTGGCCCTGAGCGCCTCGATATCGCGCATGAACCCGAAGGTGCGTGCCCGGGCCACCTCCCGCACGAAGGACGTCGAGGAAAAATCCAGTTCCGCGCGCTGGCTGCCGCTGGTGAACATCGGGTGCTCGAAGTCGATGCAGAAGCCCACCTTGAATCCCTCGTAGGGATCAAAGCGTACCCACTTGTCATGATCGTGGATTTCGACGGCGCGCTTGATACGGATGAACTTCTTGGGCGCGTTCTGCTCTTTCAGGCCCGCGGACTGCAGCAGGAACACGAAGGGCCCGGCACTGCCGTCCATGATCGGCACCTCGGGCGCACTGACATCCACGTGCAGGTTGTCGATACCGAGACCCGCCACGGCGGAAAGCAGGTGCTCGACCGTCGATACACGGACGTCGCCCGAAACCAGTGTGGTGGAAAGGCGGGTATCCCCGACGTTTTCCGCCACTGCGGGGATCGAGACGGGCGGTTCGAGATCGGACCGATGGAAGATCACCCCTGTATTGGGGGCAGCGGGGCGCAAGGTCAGCGTGACCTTCTCCCCGGTGTGCAAACCGACACCCGTGGCGCGAATACTGTTTTTGAGCGTTCTCTGCTTGATCAACGCACGATCACTCCAGGGCAGGGGGCCACGGCCCGGGCACGGATCCTGAGATCCGGCCCGGACTTACACACAACAATGACAGCATTATTGCAGGATTCCGCTCACCCTGCATAGACGGACCCTCAGTCGGCCTGCTTGCGCAGGAAGGCCGGAATGTCCAGCACGTCGATGCCGGACTGCCCCGCATAATCCATCGCCAGGTTGCCCTCGCCACGTCGCAGCGCGGTCGGACGATCCAGGCCTCCGAGGTCGGAACCCACCGCGCGGCGCGGTGCAGCGTCGACTACCCGAACGCTGGGGCGCTCCGCCTGTGCGGGCTTGGCCGGGCTGCCCAAACCCGTTGCGACCAGGGTCACCCGCAGTTCGTCCTTCATCTCGGGATCGATCACGGTGCCGACCACCACGGTGGCGTCCTCCGAGGCCAGGGCCTTCACCGCCTCGCCCACTTCCTCGAACTCGCCGATACCGACATCGAGGCCGCCGGTGACGTTGACCAGGATGCCGCGCGCACCGGAGATATCGATGTCCTCGAGCAGCGGGCTGGCGATGGCCGCCTCCGCAGCCTGCCGGGCACGATCCTCGCCCGTGCCGGTCCCGGTGCCCATCATCGCCATGCCCATTTCCCGCATCACATTGCGCACGTCGGCGAAGTCCACGTTGATCAGACCGGGCCGGGTAATCAGCTCGGCAATGCCCTGCACGGCTCCGAACAGGACATCGTTGGCCGCCTTGAACGCGTCGAGGAGGCTGGTGTTCTTGCCCAGCACGGTCAGCAGCTTCTCGTTCGGAATGGTGATCAGCGAATCGACCTGCTCGGTCAGCGCCTTGATGCCGGCCATCGCGACCTGCATGCGCTTCTTGCCCTCGAACGGGAAGGGCTTGGTGACGACCGCCACGGTGAGGATGCCCATCTCCTTGGCGATCTGGGCAACCACGGGTGCGGCGCCAGTACCGGTGCCGCCGCCCATGCCGGCGGTGATGAAGACCATGTCGGCACCCTGCAACAGTTCCTGGATGCGTTCGCGATCCTCCAGCGCGGCCTCACGACCCACCGCAGGGTCCGCGCCGGCGCCCAGTCCCTTGGTGATGTCCCCGCCGAGTTGCAGCAGGGTCTTGGCGCCAAGACTCTTCAGGGCCTGCGCGTCGGTGTTGGCGCAGATGAAGTCCACGCCTTCGAGCTGCGAGTAGACCATGTGCTGCACCGCGTTGCCGCCTCCGCCACCGACACCGATAACCTTGATCGTGGCGCTCTGGGTGAAGGTATCCATCAGTTCGAATGTCATGGTTGTGTCCTCTTGTTGCAGGTTGATGTCAAGTTACAAAACCCCTGTCGGCGAGCGGGCCGGCAGGGTCTGCCCGTCGGGATCAGAAATGCCCCGAAAACCAGTTCTTCATGCGCATCCAGACGCCCTGGAAGCCGGTGTCGACCGGACGCGCCTCGTGTTCGGCCCGCGCCTGCTGCGCGTACAGCAGCAGGCCCACGCCGGTGGAATGAATCGGATTGCGGACCACGTCGATCAGTCCGCTGACGCTATGCGGCATACCCAGACGCACGGGCATGTGGAAGACCTCCTCGGCCAGATCGACCACACCCTCCATGCGTGCGGAACCACCGGTCAGGACCACGCCCGCGGCGATCAGCTCCTCCGAGCCCGAGCGGCGGAGCTCGGCCTGCACCAGCTGCAGCAGCTCCTCGTAACGAGGCTCGACCACGGATGCCAGGGTTTGCCGCGAGAGACGGCGCGCGGGCCGGTCGCCGACACCCGGGACCTCGATCGTCTCCCCGGGATCGGCGAGCTGACGCAGCGCGCAGGCATACTTGACCTTGATCTCCTCGGCGTACTGCGTTGGCGTGCGCAGGGCGACCGCGATGTCGTTGGTGACCTGGTCTCCCGCGATCGGAATCACCGCGGTGTGCGCAATCGCCCCGTTGGCGAATACCGCGATGTCCGTGGTGCCGCCGCCGATGTCCACCAGGCAGATGCCCAGGTCCTTCTCGTCCTCGGTGAGGACTGCATAACTGGAGGCCAGCTGTTCGAGGATGATGTCGTCCACCCGCAGGCCGCAACGCTCCACGCATTTGACGATGTTCTGCGCAGCCGAGACCGCGCCGGTGACCAGATGCACCCGCGCCTCGAGGCGCACCCCCGACATCCCGATCGGATCGCGTATCCCCTCCTGCCCGTCGATGATGTATTCCTGCGGCAGCACGTGGAGGATGCGCTGATCGGCGGGAATCGCGATCGCGCGGGCGGCATCGATCACGCGCTCGACATCACCCAGGCTGGCCTCCTGCATCCGGATCGCCACCACGCCGGTGGAGTTGTAGCTCTTGATGTGACTGCCGGCGATGCCGGTATACACCGAGTGGATCTCGCAGCCGGCCATCAATTCCGCTTCTTCCACGGCGCGCTGGATCGATTGCACCGTGGATTCGATGTTGACGACGACCCCCTTCTTCAAGCCGTGCGATGGCGAGGAGCCGATGCCGATGATCTCGATGACGCCGTCGTCATTGACTTCACCGACGACGGCCTCGATCTTCGAGGTCCCGATGTCGAGTCCGACTATCAGGCCCTGTTCCGCCTTCTTCGCCATCACGTTGCGTCCTGTCTTGCGTCTCATCGAATCGTTCCTTCCGTTTCTCCCGGAGCGGCCGCCGTCTGCCAGACGACGGCGGCACCCCGTGGGTAGCGCAGGTCCACGCGCGCCAGCGGCGCGGCGTCGTGCTCGCGCAATACCGGCATCAGGGGTACCAGTTGATCCAGGCGGTCGAGATCACCGTCGCGCCCCATCAGGATCTGCCCGCCGTCGTCGAGTTGAATGGTCCAGGCCTGCCGGGGGTTCTCACTCACCCCGGACACGGCGAGTCCGACATCGGCGAGGCGCGCGGAAACCTCCAGATAGCGGTGCATCAACTGGACCTGGCGTCCCGCTCCCCCTTCCAGCGCGGGAAGAAAGTCCCAGGCTGCAAGATCCACCGGCCCGAAGATCTCGCCATGACGGTCCACCAGGCGCTCACCGCCCCAGCGGGCCACCGGCAACGGCTCCGTGATCTTGACCTCCAATGTGTCCGGCCAGCGCTTGCGCAGCCGTGCGGATTCCACCCAGGGCAGCGCGACCAGGTCCCGGTGCACTTCGTCCAGGTCCAGCACAAAGAAGCCCCGGCGATGACCCGCAAGGACGGCCTCGACCTCGTCCGCCGGCAGGTGCCGCAGGTCTCCCATCAACTGCACGCGTTCGAGCCGCAGCAGACTGTCCAGATCCATACGGGCCAGCAGACCCGCAGTCAGGACCAGCACCGCGGCCAGGGCCATCCCGGCCGCCAGGCGCAGCCCCACCCCGAGTGCCGGGCGGGCCCGGAGCAGCAGGGGTTGCGGCTTCTGCCGACGGCGGTTACGCATCAGGCTCGTCCTCGGTATGGAAGCTGGTGTCCAGGATGCGCAGGCAGAGCTCGTCGAAACCGATCCCGGCCTGTGCGGCTGCCTTGGGTACCAGGCTGTGGCCGGTCATGCCCGGCACGGTGTTCACCTCGATCAGGTAATTCTCCCCATGCGCGTCCTGCAGCAGGTCGACCCGGCCCCAGCCGTATCCGTCGATGGCCGCGAAGGCGCTCAGCGCCAGCGTCTGCAACTCGATCAGAGCGCTGGACTCCAGCGGAGGGGGGCAGAGATAGCGCGTGGTATCGGCCTCGTATTTCGCGTGGTAGTCGTAGAACCGCCCCGGCGTTTCGATCTGGATAACGGGGAGCGGCTCGTTGCCCAGGATGGCCACGGTGAATTCCCTGCCGACGATCCATTGCTCGGCGAAGACCGCGCCAGGATGCCGGCCGGCCTCGCCGTAGGCGGCGATCAGTTCATCGGCCCTTTCCACGCGGGTCAACCCGAGGCTCGAGCCTCCGCGCGAGGGCTTCACGATCAGCGGCAGGCCCAGTGCATCGGCCACCGCCTCGGGATCGAAGTCCGGCGAAAGCAGCCGGTAGGGCGCGCTGGGCAGGCTTGTCCCCGACCAGAGACGCTTGCAGGCCAGCTTGTCCATGCCCAGTGCCGACCCCAGCACCCCGGAACCCGTGTAGGGAACACCGGCGAGATCAAGGCAACCCTGGATCGTGCCGTCCTCGCCTCCGGTGCCGTGCAGCGCGATGAACGCGCGATCGAAACCCAGCAGATCGAGACCGCGGGCCCGCTCGACCGTCAGGTCGATCGGAACCGCATCGACCCCGCTGCGCAACAGTGCCTGCAGCACCGCGTCGCCGCTGGCCAGCGAAATCTCCCGCTCGTCCGACCAGCCTCCCATCAGAACGGCCACGCGACCGTAGCGACGGACCCTTTCCGATGCTCGCATCATGGATGCTCCTCCGTGCGACCGATGACCCGAACCTCGGGCAACAGTCGGATGTTGAATCGGGCCTCGACCCGCGCCTGCACCTCTTGGATCAGCCATTCGATATCGGCCGCGGTGGCGCTGCCGTCGTGGGTGATGAAATTCGCGTGCTTGCGCGAGACCTCGGCGGCGCCGCGCTGCAGGCCCTTCAGGCCGGCCTGCTCGATCAGCGCGGCGGCATGACCGCCCTCGGGATTGCGAAAGACCGAGCCGCAGGACGGCAGGCCCAGCGGCTGCTTCTCGGCGCGTTCGCGCAGAAGCGCCTGGATACGCTCCTTCGCGGCGGTCGGATCGCCCGGCTGCAACCGCAGCACCGCCCGCAGAAAGAATTCGCTCTCGCTGCCACGCACGCTGCGATAGGCGATCTGGTAATCGGTGGGCGTGCGCACATGGCGCAAACCCCTGCAATCCACGGTCTCGGCCCATTCCACCAGGGGCCAGATCTCGCCGCCCCAGGCCCCGGCGTTCATCGCCAGGGCGCCGCCCACGGTCCCCGGGATGCCGGCCAGGAACTCCGCTCCGGTCAATCCCTCGCTTGCGCAGAAACGGGCCGCCTGGGGGCAGGCCAGACCCGCCCCCAACTCCACGCGTTCCGGGTCCAGCCGCAGGCGCTGGTTCAGCGTCCCGGCAAGGTGGATCACCACGCCCTCGATGCCCCCGTCCCGGATCAGCACGTTGCTGCCCAGCCCCAGCAGGATCCGCGGCATGGACTCGGGGATCGAGGCGAGGAAATGCGCGAGGTCATCCGCATCCTCGGGCTCGAACAACCAGTCGGCAGGTCCACCGGCGCGCCAGGAGGTCATGGGCGCCAGCGGCGCATTGCGCTCGAGCCGCCCACGCACGCGGAGATTCGCGAGATGCGTCAGCATGCGGCCTCCCCACGCAGCACCAGCGGCAGGCGCACCGCGAGCTGGCCGATGTCGCCGGCACCTTGGGTGATCACCACGTCGTCGGGGGACAACAGGCCCTTGAGCACCCCCGGCACGTCGCCGACCGACTCCACGAACACCGGCTCGACCCTGCCCCGAAGGCGAATGGCACGCGCCAGGCTGCGCCCGTCGGCGCTGGGGATCGGCGTCTCACCGGCACGGTAGATGTCGAGCAGCACCAGGCCGTCCGGACTGGAAAGGACCTCGGCGAAGTCCTCGAAGAGATCGCGGGTCCGGGTGAACCGATGGGGCTGAAAGACCAGCAGAATCCGACGCCCTGGCCAGGCGGCGCGTGCGGCCTCCAGCGTCGCCGCAATCTCCCGCGGGTGGTGACCGTAGTCGTCGACCAGCGTCACCGTGCCGCCCGGGATTGGGCACTCCTGTACCTGGAACCGGCGGCCGATGCCCTGGAACCCCTCCAGCGAGCGCTGCAGGACCTCCGGGACCACCTCCAGTTCATGCGCGACTGCGGCCGCGGCGAGCGCGTTCAGCACGTTGTGCCGACCGGGCAGGTTCAGCGTGACCGGGAACGGCGCGAGGTCCGGCAGCTGCAGGTCGAAATGGGTCCGGATGCCGACCTGGCGCAGATTCATCGCGCGCACGTCAGCCGGGCGTTCAATCCCGTAGGTCAGTCGCGGCCGCTCCAGTCGATCCAGCAACGAGCGTACCTCGGGGTCGTCGGCGCAGAGGACCGCAAGCCCGTAGAACGGCAGGTGATGCAGGAATTCCAGGAAGGTGGCGCGCAGACGCCCGAAATCGCCCTGGTAGGTGGCAAGGTGGTCGGCATCGATGTTGGTGACCACGCTGATCATCGGTTGCAGGTGTAGGAAAGACGCATCGCTCTCGTCGGCCTCGGCGACCAGGTAATCGCCCTCGCCGAGACTGGAGTGGCTGGCACTGCTGTTGAGTCGCCCGCCGATCACGAAGGTGGGGTCGAGTCCCGCCTCGGCCAGGATGCTCGCGATCAGGCTGGTGGTGGTGGTCTTGCCATGGGTGCCCGCGACAGCGATACCGAAGCGGAACCGCATGAGTTCCGCCAGCATCTCGGCGCGGCGCACGACCGGGATGCCCCGCTCCCGCGCCGCGCGCACCTCCGGGTTGCCCGGGTCGATCGCGGTGGATACGACGACCACGTCGGCCTCGGTCACGTTGCCCGCCGCGTGCGCCCGGGTGATCAGGATGCCCAGCCGGGCCAGACGGCGGGTCATGGCCGAGTCCTGCAGGTCCGAGCCCGAGACGTGATACCCGAGCTGGTGCAGCACCTCGGCAATGCCGCCCATCCCGGAACCGCCGATGCCGACACAGTGAATCCTGCGGATCCTGCGCATGGCCTGCCGGGATGATTTCGGGGTGTACATCAGGCAGCCCTCCGCCGGTTTGTCGGCACCGCCTCGAGGCAGGCCGCAGCCAACTGCTGCACCGCATCGGGCCGGGCCTCCGCCCGGGCCCGTTCCGCCCGATCCAGCAGCGCCTCGCGCCGCAGCCCACCCAGCAGGCCGGCCAGTCGCTGCGGCGTCAGATCGACATCCTGGATACACCAGGCCGCGCCCGCAGCGACCAGGAAGCCGGCATTCGCGGTCTGGTGATCGTCCACCGCATGCGGATACGGCACGAACACGGCGGGTATGCCGGCAGCGGCGACTTCGGATACGGTGAGGGCACCCGCTCGGCAGATCACCAGGTCCGCCCAACCATAGGCCTCGGCCACGTCCTCGATAAAGGCCGTGATCTCGGCATCGACGCCCGCTTCCCGGTAGGCGTCGAGGGCGACGTCCAGGGTCCGGTCACCCGCCTGGTGACGCACCAGCGGCCGTTCTTCTGCAGGAAGGGACGACAGCGCCTTTGGCACCACCTCGTTCAGCGTTCTCGCCCCCAGGCTCCCGCCCAGGACCAGGAGCCGCAGGCGCCCCCTGCGGTTGGCCCAGCGCTCCCCGGGCGGCGCAAGATCGACGATCTCCCGCCGGACCGGGTTGCCGATCGTCCGGCAGCCCACCGATTCGGGGAAGCTGTCGGGGAAGCCGGCGAAGACCTGGTCGGCGACCCGGGCCAGCCAGCGGTTCGTCAGGCCTGCCACGGCGTTCTGTTCATGCACGAGCAGCGGCCGGCCCAAGGCCGAGGCCATCAAGCCGCCGGGTCCTGTCGCGAAGCCTCCGAAACCCACAACGACCTGCGGACGCAGCCGGATCATCACGACCAGGGCCGCCCACAGCGAGATGCCGAGGCGCCAGGGAGCGAGCACGCGGCTCGCGAAACCCTTCCCGCGCAGGCCGGCAATCGGCAGCGTATGCAGTTCGATGCCGGCCTCCGGAACGAGGCGGGCCTCGATGCCCTGGGACGTTCCCAGCCAGGAGACCCGGCAGCCGCGTTCGCGCAGGGCCGCAGCGAGCGCCAGGCCCGGAAATACGTGACCGCCGGTGCCACCGGCCATCACCAGGATGAGAGGCGAAGGCGCGCTCATCGGACACTCCCGCGAACTTTCGGCACGGGCACCTGGGCCTCCCAGTACACCCGCAACAGCAACCCGATGGCGGCCAGGGTCACGATCAGTGAACTGCCCCCGTAGCTCAGGAACGGCAGCGTCAGGCCCTTGGTCGGGAGCAGGCCCATGTTCACCCCGATATTCACCGCGGCCTGGAGGCCGATCCAGATGCCGATACCGAAGGCCACATGGGATCCGTAGGCATGCCCGCCACGCTCCGCGAGCAGTCCGATCACGAACGCGCGCCAGACCACGACGGCAAACAGCGCGATCAGCACCACCACGCCAACGAAACCGAACTCCTCGGCGAACACTGCGAACAGGAAATCGTTGTGGGCCTCGGGCAGATAGAAGAGCTTCTGCACACTGCCGCCCAGACCGGTTCCCAACCAGGATCCGGAACCGATGGCGATCAGCGACTGGGTCAGCTGGAAGCCGGTCGCAAAGGGATCCTGCCAGGGATCGAGGAAGGCGGTGAGCCGCGCGACACGGTACGGCGTCGCCAACGCGAGCACGCTCATCGCAGCGAGGATGGTGGCCCCCAGAGCGAGGAACTGCCACAGCTTCGCCCCCGCGAGGAACAGCATCCCCATGCCGATGGCGAGCATGATCACGGCCCCGCCGAAATCGGGCTGCAGCAGCAGCAGCACGGTCCCCAGACCAAGCACGATCAGCGGCCGCACAAACCCGACAAAGTGCAGCCGAAGGTTGGCGAAGTGGCGAACGATGTAGCCGGACAGGTACAGGACCACCAGCAGCTTCACGGGCTCGGAGACCTGCAGGTTGAAGATGCCCAGCGGGATCCAGCGCGTCGCGCCGTTCACGGTCCGGCCCACCCCGGGCAACAGGACGGCGATCAGCAGCATCATGATCAGGAGCAGCAGCAATGGCCCCGCGCTCTCCCACCGGCGCAGCGGAACCGCCGCGAAAAACACCGCCGCCACCGCGCCGATGACGGCAAAAAGAAGCTGACGGTGGAAAAAGTGGTAGGGATTGTTGAAATTGCGGGCCGCGAGGTCGAGCGACGACGAGGCGACCATCACCAGGCCCAGCCCCAGCAATGCCAGCACCGCGAGCAGCAACGGGGCATCGATCCCCGCGGCGAGCCGCGAGGATGTGAGACGGGGCAGCGTCAGTTGCCGGATCATGCGCCCAGCCCCCGTACCGCAGCGGCAAACCGGTCGCCGCGTTCCGCGTAGCTGGCGAACATGTCGAGACTGGCGCAGGCCGGCGACAGCAGGACCGTATCCCCCGGCTCGGCCCATTGCGCGGCACGCGCGACCGCCTCTTCGATACTGTCCACGCGCTGCACGGGGACTGCGGCGTTGAGCGCCTGCGCAATGGCGGGGGCATCGACGCCCAGCAGCACCACACCACGCGCCTTGCCGACCAGCGCATCCGCGAGCGGGACAAAGTCCTGGCCCTTGCCCTGCCCGCCCGCGATCAGGATCAGCGGTCCGGTGACACTCCGGATCGCGGCCAGGGATGCGCCGACGTTGGTGCCCTTGGAATCATCGATGTATTCGACCCCGTCGTGCCGGCCCACCGGCTGCGACCGGTGCGGCAGGCCGGCAAAGCGGCGCAGGACCTCGATGGCCGGTTCGGATTCCCTCAGCCAGGGCCAGGCCAGGGCGAGGCCGGCCAGGGCGTTGAGCCAGTTGTGGTGTCCCTGCAGCTTCAGCTCCACGGCCGCCAGCAGCGGCGTGCGACCCCGAGCCAGCCACGGCGCTCCCTCCACGTCCAGGAGGCCGAAGTCCTCGGGACCGGGCGGCACGTCCATGCCGAATGTCACTGCGCTGCCCCCCTCCGCCAGCGCCTGAAGATGGGGTTCGGCACGGCCCAGCACGGTGCGCTCGGCGCCCGCCAGTATCCGCGCCTTCGCCACGACATAGGCCGCGAGGTCGGGATAGCGGTCCATGTGGTCCGCGGAAATATTGAGAATGCCGGCACTCGCCGGATGCAGGCTGTGGGTGGTTTCCAGCTGGAAGCTGGAGAGTTCCAGCACGTACAGTTCCGCGTCGCTGTCGAGCAGATCCAGCGCCGGCGTTCCGAAGTTCCCGCCCACCGCGACCCTGTACCCCTGCGCCCGCAGGAGTTCACCGACCAGCGCGGTCACCGTGCTCTTGCCGTTGGAGCCGGTGATGCCGATCACCGGACCCTGTACGACGCCGGCGAAGAGTTCGATGTCGCCGACGACCTCGACGCCTGCCGCCGCCGCCCGCGCCAGTGCCGGCAGGGAAACGGGAATCCCCGGCGAGACGATGATGCGCTGCCAGCGCGATGAATCGAGCCCCGAGAGGGGGCCAACCCAGGCGCGCTCCGCTCCCGGGATCCGTGCCAGCCGGTCCAGGCCGGCGGGTGCGTCGCGGGTGTCGGTGACTGCGAAGGAGAACCCGCGGGATGCCAGGTGGCGTGCAACCGACAGACCCGTCTCGCCCAGCCCGAGGATCAGGTCTTTCCCTTGCGGATTGGCGGCTGCGCGGATCATCGGATCTTCAACGTGGCCAGACCGATCAGGACGAATACAACGGTGAGGATCCAGAAGCGCACGATCACGCGCGGCTCCGGCCAGCCCTTGAGTTCGAAATGATGGTGAATGGGAGCCATGCGGAACATGCGCCGCCCGGTGAGCTTGTACGAGGCCACTTGCAGCATCACCGATACGGTCTCGATCACGAAGACACCACCCATGATCAGCAGCACCAGTTCCTGGCGCGAAAGGATGGCCAGCATGCCCAGGGCCGCGCCCAGCGCGAGCGCCCCGACATCGCCCATGAACACCTGCGCCGGATAGGCATTGAACCAGAGAAAACCCAGGCCAGCGCCGACCAGCGCCGCCGCGAACACGACGACTTCGCCCACCCCCGGTACCGCCGGGATGCCCAGGTACTCGGAAAAGATCGCGTGGCCAGCCGCGTAAGCAAATACGCCGAGGGCACCGGCGACCAGCACCGCAGGCATGATCGCCAGCCCGTCCAGGCCGTCGGTCAGGTTCACCGCGTTCGAGGAACCGACGACCACGAGCCAGACCAGCGGGATGAACAGCCACCACGCCAGGTGGATTTCCACGTCCTTGAACACGGGCACATAGAAGGTGGTCTCCACCGGCGACTGCGCGGTACCGAGGATCACGACCGCGGCGATGATGGCGAAGACGGTCTGCCACATCAGCTTGGAGCGAGCGCGCAGTCCCCGGCTGTTGCCATAGCGGAGTTTCAGATAGTCATCCCAGCCACCGAGGGCTCCGAAGGCCAGTGTGGTCAGCAGGACGATCCAGACGAAGCGGTTGCCGAGATCGCTCCACAGGAGGGTCGCCACCGCCACCGCGACCAGAATCAGGGCGCCGCCCATCGTTGGCGTTCCCGCCTTGGACAGATGGGACTCGGGTCCGTCGCTGCGGATCTGCTGACCGATCTTCTGAATGGTCAGGCGCCGGATCATTGCCGGCCCGACCAGTAGCGCGATGACCAACGCGGTGACGACCCCGAGGATCGAGCGCAGCGTCAGGTACTGAAAGACCGTGAATCCCGTGTGATACTTCGCGAGATATTCAGCCAGCGCCAACAGCATCAGCCACCCCCTCGGTTGACCCGTCAGGCTGCAGATCCAGCCCGGTGAGGATGTCCTCCATGTGTTGGCTGCGGGAACCCTTCACCAGCACGGCGGTGCCTGGCCGCAGCAGTTCCCGCAGTGCGGGGAGCAGTTCGGCGTGGTCCGGGAACCACGCTGCGTCCTTGCCAAAGGCGTCGACTGCCGCCGGGGTCATGGTGCCCAGCGCGAGCAGGTGATGGATGCCCATGCCCCGGGCCCGCTGCCCCATCTCGGCATGCAGGGCCACGGCCTCGTGACCCAACTCGTTCATGTCGCCCAGGACCAGCACCCTGATCCCTTCCTGGGCGGACAACACCTGCAGCGCCGCGGCAAGGCTCTCTGGGTTGGCGTTGTAGGTGTCGTCCCAGACCCGTGCGCCGGAGGCATCGCGGTAGGCGCGCAGTCGACCCGCAACCGGGCGCCAGACGACGAGGCCTTGCACGATGGTGTCGGTACCGCAGCCGAGGGCACTGGCCGCCGCGGCCGCGGCCAGTGCGTTCTGCGCCATATGCCGCCCCGGCACAGCGAGCACCAGCTCGCGCCGGGCTCCCTGTACGCAGAGTTCCAGACGGTCCGGCTCCCGCCAGACGCCGTGGATTTCACCCTTGCCCTCGAGCGAAAAACCGAGGCATCGGTGGCGTCGATTCAGGGACAGCCAGTAGTCGGCAAAACGGTCGTCGAGGTTGATCACCGCAGTGCCGCCCTGGTCGGCAAGCCCCTCGAAGATCTCCCCCTTGGCCCGCGCCACTCCCTCGAGGCTGCCGAAGCCGTCCAGATGGGCACGTCCGGCGTTGGTGATCAGCGCGACATGCGGCCGGGTCCAGCGCGTCAGCCGCGCGATCTCTCCGGCATGATTCGCACCCATCTCGATCACGGCGTAGTCCGCCGTTGGCGGCATCGCAAGCAGCGTCAACGGAACGCCGATATGGTTGTTCAGGTTTCCCTGGGTGGCGTGCACGGAACCGGCCCGGGCCAGAATTGCGCGCAGCATCTCCTTCGTCGTGGTCTTGCCGTTGGAACCCGTCAGGGCGACGACCCTTGCCCCGGAGCGGTCACGCCACGCGCTCGCGAGCTGCGCCAGCGCTTCCAGAGTGTCGCTGACCACGACCTGTGGCCGGGGATCGTCGACGACGCGCTCGACCAGCAGAGCTGCCGCCTCCAGGTCGGGACCGATGAAGTCGTGACCATCGAAGCGTTCGCCGCGCAGCGCGACGAACAGAGACTGCTCCAGCGTCTTGCGCGAATCCGTGTTCACGCCCCGGATGCGCACCTCGGCCGCTCCATGAAGACGGCCATCGACCAGGCGGGCCAGTTCGCCGGTGTCCACGGTGATCATGCCGGCCCGCCTCCGCCCGTGAGCTGCAAGGCCAGTTCCCGGTCACTGAACGGGTGTTCCACGCCGGCGACGGTCTGGGTTGTCTCGTGTCCCTTGCCGGCGATCAGCACGATGTCGCCGGCCTCGGCCTCGGCCACCGCGGTACGGATGGCCTGGGCACGGTCACCGATCTCGCGCACCGGGGCCGGGCCCGCACAGCCATCGAGGACGGCCCGGCGGATCGCGGCGGGAGATTCGTCGCGAGGGTTGTCGTCGGTGACGATCACCGCGTCGGACAACCGGGCCGCCACTTCGCCCATGACCGGACGCTTGCCGGGGTCCCGGTTGCCACCGCAGCCGAAGACCACCCAGAGTCTGCCAACGACATGCGGGCGCAGAGCCAGCAATACCGACTCCAGCGCGCGGGCGGTGTGCGCGTAGTCCACCACCAGCACCGGCCCGCCCGCCTGGATGAACCGCTCCATGCGTCCGGGGACGCCCCGCACCGCACCCAGTGCGGCGAACGCACGCGCCGGCGGCTGGCCCAGTGCCAGCAACGTTCCCAGCGTGGCGAGCAGGTTGGCGACCTGAAAGACGCCGAAGAGCGGTGCGCTGATATGACCCTGGAATGGACCGACCTGCACCTCGAAGTGCAGACCCTGGTCGAAAGCATCGATGTTCCGCGCCTGGATGTGGCGCTCCCTGGCGCCGGGCAGGTCCGGTGCCTCGTGCTGGCCGTAGGTCCAGCAGGCCGGCTGCCCCGGCCGCGTGCAATGTTCGTCCTGCAGCCGGCGACCCAGCTCATCGTCAAGATTCAGCACCATCGCGTGCAGGCCGGGCATGCGGAACAGCAGGGCCTTGGCGTCGGCATAGGCGGCCAACGACCCGTGGTAATCGAGGTGGTCCCGGCCCAGATGGGTCAGAACCGCCACCCGCGGCCGCAGTCCGTCCAGGCGGCCCTGCACCAGTGCATGGGACGATGCCTCCAGCGCGACGGCGTCGAAGCCGGCGCGCGCAAGCTCCGCGAGGTGGCGGTGGAGTTCCACCACGTCCGGGGTCGTATGCCCCGTCGGCGAGAGGGTCTCCGGCGTACCGACCCCCAGGGTTCCGATCACGGCGCAGCGCAGTCCGAGGAGAGTCAGTGCGGCGCTGACCTGATGGCTGACCGACGTTTTGCCGTCGGTGCCGGTGATGGCGATCAGCGGCCGTTCCTCGGGCCAGGCGCCGAACAGCCTGCGCGCCAGTTCCGGCAACCGTCGGCGCAGTTGCGGCACGTGCACGAAGCGCGAATCCGGCTGCGGCTCACCGTTGCCCTCGTCCCACAGCACAGCGACGGCGCCTTGCTCCAGGGCCTGCGAAGCGAAATCGAGACCATGAGCCCGGGTGCCGCGCAGGGCAACGAATGCGGTACCGGGCGCGAGGCTTTGGCTGCTCATGCTGAGGTCGTGCACAGCGACGTCGGGCAGCCCCTGGCGCTCGGGCAGAAGACGCGAGAGGGGCAGCACGGGTGCCGTCATGACGTCGGCCCCCGACGCTCCAGCGCCATCCGCAGCTCGTGCTGACCGAGATTGTCCGGAGGCTCGTTGAAGAGGCGCAGGGCACTCTCCATCACCCGGGCAAACACCGGCGCGGCGACTGCGCCGCCGTAATAGACGCCTGCACGGGGTTCGTCGATGACGACCGCCATCACGAAGCGTGGATTCGACACCGGCGCCAGCCCGACGAAAGCCGACTGGTAGCGATCCTTGGCATAGCCGCCGGCTGTAGCCTTGCGGCTGGTACCGGTCTTGCCGGCCACCCGGTAGCCGTGAATCCTTGCCTGGCGGGCGGTGCCTTCCGGGCCGGTGACGTGCTCCATCATGGCCAGCAGCTGGCGTGCGGTATCGGCACGCATCACCGGCTCCGGCTGGCGCTCGTCCCCGGCCGCCTCGACTAGGCGCAGCGGCACCCGGTAGCCGTCATTGGCAAACGCCGTGTAGGCCGCGGCCAGCTGCAGCGGCGTCACCGAAAGGCCGTATCCGTAACCCAGTGTTGCCAGCTCGACCCGGCGCCAGGTCGGAAAATCACGCAGCACGCCGCCTGCCTCGCCGGGAAGCCCGGTTCCCAGCGAGCGCCCGAAGCCGGCTTGATGCAGCATGCGCCAGAAGTCGGCCGGCGGAGTCTCGAGCGCGAGCTGTGTGGAACCGACGTTGGACGACCGCGAAATCAGCGTGGTCAGATCGATCCGCCCGAAGTTGCGGATGTCGCGTACGGTATGGCGGCCAACGCGCATGGTGCCGGGCGCGGTGTCGAGCAGCACGTCCGGGCTGACGGTACCGGTCTCCAGCGCCACCGCCACCGTGAATGGCTTGATCACCGATCCCGGCTCCAGCGTATCGGTCGCGGCACGGTTCCGGGTCATGGACAGATCGAGCTGGGCGCGGTTGTTCGGATTGAAACCCGGCTGATTGACCATGGCGAGGATGTCACCCGAGCGCGCGTCCACGAGCACCGCGGAACCGCCAATGGCGTTGTGCGACTGCACCGCCGCCTTCAGCTCACGGTAGGCGAGGTATTGCAGACGCTGATCGATGGTGAGACGCAGGTCGTTGCCGTCCCGCGCCGGCAGGATGCTCGCAACATCCCGGATCTTCTGACCATGCCGATCGCGCAACACGCGCTTCGAGCCTGGGCGGCCCGCGAGCCATCCGTCAAAGGCCAGTTCCATCCCCTCCTGGCCCCGCTCGTCGATGTCGGTGAAACCGACGATGTGGCCCGACGCCTCGCCATGGGGGTAATAGCGTCGGAATTCGCGCATCAGCGCAACCCCGGGCACCTCCAGCGCTGCCACCTGCTGCGCCTGCTCGGGCGGCAGCTGGCGCCTCAGGTAAATGAATTCCCGGTTCGCCCGCTGCTCGAGACGGGCACGCAGCACGGCGGCCTCCATCTCGAGGACCCGCGCCAGTTCGGGCAAGCGATGCGCGGCGGCAAGCAGTTCGCCGGGATGTGCCCATACCGTTTCCACCGGGCCCGAGATGGCGAGCGGTTCGCCGTTCCGGTCGGTGATCAATCCGCGGTATGCGGGCTCCACGATCGTGCGCACCTGTCGAGCCTCCCCCTGCCCCTGGAGGAAATCCTGCTTCAGGATCTGCAGGTCCATGGCCCGCAGAAGCAGGAGGGCTGTCAGTGCGAGCAGGCCCGACGCCAGGACCTTCAGGCGCCAGTGGCTCACCTGGCGTTTCAGCGCGCCCACGGACGACCCTCCACATACACGATGCGGTCCGGGCCCGGCTGGATCATGCCCAGACGGTCGCGCGCGGTGGCCTCGATACGCGCCTGCGTCGCCCAGGTCGCCTGCTCCAGCTGCAGCTGGGTCCACTCGAGGTTCAGCGCGTCGCGATCGTTCAGCCCGGCCTGGTGATCGATGAAGGCCTGCCGTGCCTCGTGGCGCGCGACGACCACGCCGACCGCGGACGCGAAGACGAACGCCGCCAGCAGAATCTGGAGCATCAGGGTCCGGCTCATGGGTTGCGCTCGCCGACGCGCAACACGGCCGATCGTGCGCGCGGGTTGCGCTGGCACTCCGCGGCGTCGGGACGCACTGGCTTGCCGAGCATCCGCAGCGGCGGACGCGTCGCCTCGGGCAGCACGGGAAGCCCACGCGGTGGGCGGGGCGCGTCCGATCGCCCCTGGAAGGCGCGCTTGACCAGCCGATCCTCCAGCGAATGGAAGCTGATCACCACCAGGCGCGCCCCGGGTGCCAGCACATCGGGAATGCTGTCCAGCCAGGTACGCAGTTCCCCGAGTTCGTCGTTGATGTGGATGCGCAGAGCCTGGAAGGTCCGCGTCGCGGGATGCCGACCCGGCTCGGAACGCGGCACCGCGCGACGCACCAGGTCCGCCAGTTCCCGCGTGCGGGTCAGCGGGGCGGTACGGCGTGCGGCGACAATCGCGCGGGCAATGCGACGGGAAAACCGCTCCTCGCCGAGCGTGTGCAGCACATCGGCGATCGCGGCTTCGTCGGCACGGTCCAACCATGCCGAGGCCGGGATGCCGGTGCCGGGATCCATGCGCATGTCCAGCGGGCCATCGTGCTGGAAACTGAACCCGCGCGCCGGCTCGTCCAGCTGCGGCGAGGAGACTCCCAGGTCCAGCAGCACGCCATCGACCCCAACGTCGGGCCAGTGTTGCCGGATGACCTCAGCCATGTGCGAAAAAGACGCCTGCTGGAAGGAGAAACGCGGGTCTGCGGCGAGTTGCCCGGACGCTTCCAACGCCGAGGGATCCCGGTCCATGGCCAGCAGTCGCCCGTTCGGTCCGAGCCGCGACAGGATTCCGCGACTGTGACCGCCACGCCCAAAGGTGCCGTCGACGTACCTTCCTTCGGGACGGATCGCCAGGGCCTGGAGCGCGGCCTCGAGCAGCACCGGCGTATGCGACAGGGACTCCATGTCGATCAGAGCGCGATGGATTCGAGCGCTTCGCTGAGTGCGTCATCCGCATCCTCCCCGAACCAGAGCTCGCGATTTCGGGACCAGGTGTCCTCGTCCCAGATTTCGAACTTGTTTCCCTGCCCCACCAGCACCACTCGCTTTGACAGTCCCGCGAATTCCCGCAGCGGCGGCGGCAGCAACAGACGCCCCTGCCCATCCAGATCGCATTCGGTGGCGTGCCCCACCAGCAGCCGCTGCAGCTTGCGCACCTGGGGATTCATGTTCGGGCGGGACATCAGGGACTGCTCGATGCGCTCCCATTCCGGTGCCGGGTACAGAAGCAGGCAGCCGTCCCGATCGACCGTCAGGACCAGCTGGCCCTGGCAGCTCTCGCTCAGGGCGTCACGGTACCGCGCGGGCACGGCGATGCGCCCCTTCGCGTCCACACTTAGCTGACTCACCCCTCGGAACATTGAGCGCCTCGGTGGGGACCCACTCGTCCCCACGTTCCCCCACTTTTCGACACTATAGGGAGCGCCAGCGCCACTCGTCAAGGAAAAAATGCCTGGATCGATAAAAAATAAGCTTTCATTGACAGATACTTACGCGAAAAAACACCGGCGGGTGATTCGCGCCGGAAAAGTCATCAAAAGCGTGACCTTGGGCCGGTTAGTTAAGAGACCACTTGAGATATGCGAACCGCCAGGCGGCGGTGCCGCGCCTGCGCGGAGATGCGGGTGGGGAAAGGTGGGAGCCGGCCTGTAAGCCGGGTTCTGTCGAGGACCGTCATTCCTCTGGGACGCCTGTCGCCAGGCGCCTCTAGCGGCCTACCCGGGTGCGATGCGGGCCGCATCATTGCACCCCTATTTGGCCTTGCTCCGGACGGGGTTTACCCTGCCGCGCACTGTTGCCAGGCGCGCGGTGCGCTCTTACCGCACCATTTCACCCTTACCTGTGAACCGGACGAATCCGGCCCCATCGGCGGTATGTTTTCTGTGGCACTTTCCGTCGGCTCACGCCGCCCAGGCATTACCTGGCGTCCTGCCCTACGGAGCCCGGACTTTCCTCCACGCCTGCGCGCAGCGACGGTCCAGCCGACTCCCACCCTTTCTTGTACGCGCACGGGGGCCGGTACGCAAGCCCGGCGGCGTGGCCGGGCGCAGATATGGGTCACCCGGCCAGCGCGAGCGCACGCGCATAGACCCGGTTGCGCGCAACACCGGTCAGCTGACTGGTCAGCCGCACGGCCTGCTTCAGCGGCAATTCGGCCAGCAGCGTCGCCAGCACCCGCTCCTCCTCCGGATGCAACCCGCCTTCCGCGGCCTCACCGGGTGATTCCCGGTAGGGTGCAATCAGGAGCACGAATTCGCCACGCGACCGGTTCGGGTCAGCGGCGAGCCAGTCCGGCAGCGTCCCGGCAGGACCGAAAAAATGTTCCTCGAACTGCTTGGTCATTTCCCTGGCGAGGAAGGCCTCCCGTTCCGGGGCGAGTGCCGCCAGATCGGTGACACTGGAAGCGATGCGGTGGGACGACTCGAAGCAGATCACCGTGGCGGGCATCTTCAGCAGGTCCTCCAGGCGTTGCCGACGGGGACCGGGGGTTGCCGGCAGAAACCCCTCGAAACAGAATCGGTCCGAGGGCAGGCCCGCAACCGACAATGCCGCGAGTGCCGCGCTGGGGCCAGGGACGGGGAGCACCAACAGACCCGCCTCCCGGGCCGCCCGGACCAGCCGGAAGCCGGGGTCGGACAGCAACGGGGTGCCCGCATCGGAGATCAGGGCCAACGCCTGCCCATCCAGCATTCGCTCCACCAGTCGGGGCACCCTCGCCTCCTCGTTGTGCTCATGCAGGCTGATCAGCGGTCGGTGAAGCCCGAGGTGGGCCAGCAGCCGGCCGCTGTGCCGGGTATCCTCGGCGGCGATCAGGTCGGCCTCTGCGAGCACGCGACCGGCCCGGCCCCCCAGGTCCTCGAGGTTCCCGATCGGGGTCGCAACCACCCAGAGTTTGCCGGTACGCGTTGACAGCGTCTGATGCTCTTTCAATACTGACCCCCCATCATCGGCCCAAGAGCCCCCTGTGACTCTAACGCACACCCACATGCCCGCGCGCGGGGTCGCACCCCTCCGGATCCTGGCGCTGGCCTGCCTTGGCACCCTGCTGACCGCCTGCGCAGCGCCCCGCCCGGCCCCGCCACCCGTTGTGGCGCCCGCACCCGAGGTGATCGAAGTTACGCCACTCGAGCGCGCGCAGAACCTTCTGATCGAGGCCGAATACACGCCGGAGCCCGAACCCTCGCGACAGGCGATCGATGCAGTGCTCGCCCTCGCAGAGCCCGCGCCGGGGCTGCTGCTGCGCGCGGAGCGCCTCTGGTCGCTGCTCCCTGACGCAGGCCTGGGAAACCTCGCGGACCGCTATCGCGGCGCGCGCCTGGCGATGCTGGTGGACGAACCCGGGCTCGCCTACGAGCGACTGCCATCGGTGGACGACGACAGGGACCGAAGCCTCTACTACGACGCACTGGCGCTGTACGCGGAACTGCTCACCGGGCGGAGCGAATGGGGGGCGGCCCTGCGGGCACGGGTAGCGCTGGACCAGGGCCTGTTCGATGCCCCACGACGGCAGAGCGAGAACCAGGCGGCCATCTGGAGCCTGCTGGCGGCACAGCCCCCCGGGCAACTGGAGCGGCTGGAACGGGTGACGGACGACCCGGCCATGCCCGGCTGGAGCGCGCTGTTTCTCGGATTGCGCGAGGCCGGGGACGATCCCGATGCCTTCGCCCAGGCGGTACGGAATTGGGACCAGACCCACCCCCGACACCCCGCCCAGGCGCTGCTTCCGGAGTTGCGCAATGCCACGTTGCGGTTCATCGAGCCGCCTCGGCGTATCGCCGTTCTGCTGCCGCTTTCGGGGTCGCTCGGCGATCTCGGCAACGCCATCCTCGAAGGGATCGCCGGACAGTTCTACCGCGATCACGGAGCCACGGGATCCTTGCTGATCTTTGATACCGCGGGCGAGCCCGACCTCGCCGACGCCCACTACCGCAATGCCCTGCAGCAGGGCGCCGACCGGGTCATCGGCCCCTTGACCCGCGAGTCCGTCGAGCGTGTCGCAACGATCGATTCACGGGTTCCGACGCTGGTGCTGAACCGGCCTTCGTCGCCGCTGGCTCCGCCGTTCGCGGCCCTGTCGCTCTCTCCGGAAGACGAAGCCCAGGCCGCCGCCAGCGAGGCACTGCGCTCCGGCCGGGACCGCGCTCTGGTCCTGGTCCCGGAGAGTGCGTTCGGCGAGCGCGTCGCCAGCGCCTTCCGGGATGCCTTCGAGCTGCAGGACGGCCGCGTGACCGCCGAACACCGGTTTCAGGCACGGTCGCCGGACATCAACGCGCAGATCGGTTCCGCGCTAGGCGTCGACGCCAGCGAGGCCCGCATCCGCCGTGTCAGCCGCCAGTTGGGGCTGGCGCTCGAGGCCGACGCGCAGATCCGCGCCGATATCGACGTGATCTTCGTCGCCGGCCCGGCGCGTGATCTGCGGATGGTGGTGCCACATCTCCATTACCACCGCGCGGGACGCCTGCCGATGCTGGCGACTTCCCACGCCTACGAGGGGCGGCCGCAGCCGATGCTCGACAGCGATCTGAGCGGGATCCGATTTCCGGATGCGCCCTGGCTCTACACCGAGCTGAACCCCGAACCGGCACTGCAGGCGGAGCTGGCGGGATCGGAAGGCCAGGATACGGCAGCCGATCGGCTGCCGCGGTTTGCGGCCCTGGGCGTCGATGCGGTCCGCGTCGCGGCCGACCTGCCGCGCTACCAGCGGGCTCCGCACCTTCCGGTCCATGGCGTCGCCGGGAACTGGGCGCTGCAGCCATTCACACGCACCTGGACCCGGGATCCGGCCTGGGTCGAATTCCATGCGGGTCTGCCCCGTCCCGTCCGGCCCGACCGGGTCATCGAACCCGAGGAATGATGACCCTCCCGACCGATCGTGGCCAGACTGCCGAACGGGAAGCCGAACGCTTCCTCGAGCATCAGGGAGTGCGCGTGATCGGGCGCAACTTCCGCAGGCGCTTTGGCGAGATCGACCTGATCGGCAGACAGGGCGACGTCCTGGTCTTCGTGGAGGTGCGCAAGCGCAGTCACTGGCAGTTTGCCGACGGTGCCGAGAGCATCGATCGGCGCAAGCAGCAGCGTCTGCTGCGCACCGCGGAGGCCTACCTGCAGCAGCAGCGCTGGAACGGCCCGGTGCGCTTCGACGTGATCGTGCTCGACGCCCGTGACCGGGTCGAATGGCTGCAGGATGCAATACAGGCGGGATGGTGATGCCGACCACGCTGCAACGCGAACTCGAGGCCATGCTCCCGGCACAGGACCGGCTGCTGGACCCAGCCGACTGCTGGGCCTACGGCGCCGACAACTCGCGCCTGCATGCCGCGCCGGAGGCGGTGGTCTTTGCACGCGACGTGCAGGCCATCGTCGAACTGGTCCGTCTGTGCCGGAGATTGAAAGCGCCGTTGATCGTGCGTGGCCGCGGCACCGGAACGACGGGTGCGGTGGTGCCCGACCGCGGCGGAGTGGTCCTGTCGCTGGAGCGCATGAACCGCATCCTCGAGGTCGACCCGGCCAACCGCTGGCTGGTCGCGGAACCCGGCGCGACCAACACAGAGGTGCAACAGGCGGCGGAGCGCGAGGGGTTCTTCTGGCCACCGGACCCGACCAGCAGCGCCTACTGCACGATCGGGGGCAACCTCGCCTGCAATGCCGCGGGCCCGAGAGCCGTGAAATACGGGACGCCGCGCGACAACACATTGGGCCTGGCCGCCGTCGCCGGTACCGGCGAGGCGCTGCGTACCGGCGTCTACACCACCAAGGGGGTGGTGGGTTATGACCTGACGCGGCTGCTGATCGGTTCCGAGGGAACCCTGGCGGTGATCACCGAAGCCACGCTGCGGCTGACGCCGCTGCCCGAGACGCGGCAGCTGCTGCAGGCGGTGTACCGGGACATGCACGCGGCGGCGGCAGCGGTCGCCCGGATCATGGCCCAGCCGGTCACCCCCTGTGCGCTGGAATTCATGGACGCGGCAGCCATCGGCATGATCCGTGGCTATGCCGACACCGCACTGCCGGAACAGGCAGGCGCCCTGCTGATGATCGAGGTCGACGGGTCCCACGCCCAGATCGGCCTGGCCGCGGAGGCGGTGCGACGCGCGGCGGGAGGCGACGGCTGCCTGGGTATCGAGATCGCCGCCAGCGCTGCGGATGCCGAGCGACTGTGGCGCACCCGCAAGGCCCTGTCACCGGCCCTGCGCAACATCGCACCCAAGAAGATCAACGAGGACGTGGTCGTACCGGTGTCACGGATACCGGAACTGATCGACGGACTGCAGGAACTCGGCCGCCGGTACGGCATCACTATCGTCAACTTCGGTCATGCGGGGAACGGCAACATTCACGTCAACCTGCTGGTCGACCCGGACGACCCGGTACAGATGCGGGCAGCCGAAAGCTGCCTGGACGAGGTCTTCGCGCTGGTGCTTGCACTGCGCGGCACCCTGTCGGGGGAACACGGGATCGGACTCGTGAAACGCGAATTCGTGCGCCGAGAACTGGATCCGGTCGCGCTGCAGATGATGCGGGGCCTGCAACGGGTGTTCGATCCGGACGGGATCATGAATCCGGGCAAGAGCCTTCCGGACGCCCTCGAGACTACTTCACGACCTTGAGGCTTGGCCCCTTGCGCCCGGACGGCTTCTTTTTTTTCTCAGGGGTCGGAGACGGGTCGGCGGCGCCGGCGTCACCCTCTTCGGCCAACTCGCTACCCGGCTCGTTGCCGAACATCATGCCCTGGCCGTTCTCGCGGGCGAAAATGGCCAGCACGGCACCCACCGGAACGTGAACCTGCATCGGCCGGCCGGCAAAACGCGCCGAAAAGGTGATGGCCTCGTTGCCCATCTCCAGCCCCTGCACCGCTGCAGGCCCGATATTCAGCGTGATCTTTCCGTCCTGGACGAACTGCGTCGGCACCACGACCTCGGGTCGGGTGGCATCCACCAGCAAATGCGCCGTCAGCCCGTTATCGCTGATCCAGTCCAGCAGCGCACGCAGCAGATAAGGGCGCGAGGAGGTCATTCACGAAGTTCCCGTTCCGCCTCGGTCAGGCTCAACTGGAAGGATTCCCGCCTGCAGACGCGGTCGGCGTAGGCCTGTATCGACTTCGGAAGTCCCTCGAGGGGAATGCCGGCGGAGGGCAGCCGCCACATCACCGGCGCGATCGCACTGTCGACGATGCTGAACTCGTCGCTCAGGAAGAATGGCTTCAGATCGAAGATCTCGGTGGCATTGAGCAGGCTCTCCCGTAGCATCTTGCGCGCCTTGGCCAGCCCAGACCCCGTCGACTGCGCGATCAGGTCCATCCCCGCGTACCAGTCGCGCTCCACGCGGTACAACGCCAGCCGCGCCGCCGCGCGCGACACCGGGTCCACCGGCATCAGCGGCGGATGCGGGAAACGCTCGTCGAGGTACTCGGTGATCACGTGGGTTCCGTACAACGCGAGATCCCGATCCACCAGCGTCGGCACCTCGTTGTAGGGATTGAGATCGGAGAGGTCTTCCGGAAGATCGTCCGGGGACAGATTGACCACGTCGACGGCGATATCCTTCTCGGCCAGAATGATGCGGATACGATGGCAGCGCACGCAGTTGTGCGCGGAAAACAGGGTCATTACGGAACGTCGGTTGGCGACGAGCGCCATGGCTTTCTCCCGATCCCGCCCTGATTGGCGGGGCAATGCGGTAGTGGGCGTACGGGCGGGTCCGAGGCAGACACCGCCCGACTGCGTGCCCTAGTGTACGTCTTTCCAGTATTCCTTTTTCAACAGGTAGGCCACCGCCAGAAAGACCAGCAGGAAGAGCATCACGTAAATGCCGATCCTCTGCCGATCGACCTGCATGGGCTCGGCCACGTAGGAAAGGAAGGTGACTAGATCGCGAATGGCTCGATCATACTCCGGGCCGCTCATGCGGCCTGGGTCGACCACCTGCAGCCGGACCCCGCCATTGGCATCCGCGCGCTTCTCCTGCCAGCCCTGGAGTTCCCAGAGCGGGTGCGGCATGCCGACGTTCTCGAATACCGTGTTGTTCACCCCCAGGGGCCGGGATTCGTCGACGTAGAAACTGCGCAGGAAGGTATAGAGCCAGTCCTCGCCCCGAACCCGGGCCACGAGCGTGAGGTCGGGAGGTTCGATGCCAAAAGCCTCTTCACCATAGGCCGAGGTCATCGCATTGGTGATCAGAGAGCCGGGATTCACCAACTCGCCTTCCTCGTCGGTGGTGAAGATCATCGAGTGGATGACCTGGTTCTCGGTCAGCCCGAGGTCACGGCCCACGCGGTTGTAGCGCATGTACTGCGTGGAGTGGCATCCCATGCAGTAGTTGAAGTAAAGCCGGGCACCGCGCTGCAGCGAAGCCTGGTTGGTCACGTCAACCTTCACGCGATCCAACGGCACGGAGGGGCCGGCGGCCTGAAGCGAAACAGGGCCCAGGGCCAGCAGGGCCAGGGCAAGAATGGCAATCAGCGGGGGTTTCATCAGGCGGTCACCCTTTCCGGAACGGGACGGTCTCGACCCAGGTTGCGTACGAAGACGGGCACGACCATGGTGGCGAACAGGTAGGCCGTCGGCAGCAGCCAGGCAGAGATCAACAGCTGGGCATTGGCCGGGTCGAACCGGGTGAAGTCGTAGAAGGTGTAGATCCCGACCAGCACCGCGAACGAGACGAGACTGAACACCGCGGACCGCTCCCTACTGTGGAACCAGAGCAGCCAGAAGAACAGGAAGTACATCACCCCGAAGCGCAGCGTGAGTTCACCGTACAGCGTGGTAACTTGCTGCAGGCCCAGGTAGCCGAGGGTTACGAAGGTCACGACCAACACCGCGAGGTTCAGCTTGTGCGCGAACGAGCGGTAGCGGATGGACTTCACCGGATTCTGGTCCAGCCACGGCACGAAGAACAGAATGACCACGGCGGCTCCCATTGCAACCACACCCAGGAACGGGTCCGGCACGGCACGCAGGATCGAGTAGAACGAAGTGAAGTACCAGACGGGCGGAATCAGATCGGGGGTGACCAGCGGATTCGCCGGAATCATGTTCGCGGGCTTCAGGAACAGCCCGCCCATCTCCGGCGCGAAGAACACGACCGCGAAGAAGGCGATCAGGAAGACGCCCACACCCACCAGATCCTTCACGGTGTAGTAGGGGTGGAACCGAATGCCATCGCGAGGAATTCCATTCTCGTCCTTGTTCGCCTTGATCTCCACTCCGTCGGGGTTGTTGGAGCCCACCTCGTGCAGCGCGATGATGTGCGCGACGATCAGCAGCAGCAGCACCAGCGGAAGCGCGATCACATGCAGTGCGAAGAAGCGGGTCAGCGTCGCATCCGAAAGCAGGAAGTCGCCCCGGATCCAAGTGACGAGTTCGGGACCGATATAGGGGATGGTCGCGAACAGGTTCACGATGACCTGGGCGCCCCAGTAGGACATCTGGCCCCAGGGCAGCAGGTAGCCGGCGAAGGCTTCGGCCATCAGCACGATGTAGATCAGCACACCGAAGATCCAGATCAGCTCCCGCGGCTTTTTGTAGGAGCCGTAGAGCAGCGCCCGAAACATGTGCAGGTAGACGACGACGAAGAAGAAGGAGGCGCCCGTCGAGTGCATGTAGCGGATCAGCCAGCCCCACTCGACGTCGCGCATGATGTACTCCACCGACGCAAAGGCCAGCTCGGCGTCGGGCTTGAAGAACATCGTGAGGAAGATGCCGGTGACGATCTGGATCACCAGCACCAGCAGGGCGAGCGAGCCGAAGTAGTACCAGAAGTTGAAGTTCTTGGGTGCGTAGTATTGCGCGAGGTGCTCGTTCCAGAGCTGCGACAGGGGAAAGCGGGCGTCGACCCAGCCCAGCACGCCCCCCTGGATCTTGTCAGCGGTATGGCCAGCCATTATGCGGTACCTCCCTCGGCATGCTCACCCACGACGATCACGTTATCGCTGAGGTAATGGTGCGGAGGCACCTCCAGGTTCAACGCGGCCGGCATGTTTCGATACACGCGGCCGGCCATGTCGAAGCGGGATCCGTGGCAGCCACAGAACCAGCCACCGGCCCAGTCGTCATCCAGCGCGCCGACCTCGGGGCGAAATGCCGGGGAACATCCCAAATGGGTGCAAAGGCCGATCAAAACCAGGATCTCCGGCTTGATCGAGCGGTACCGGTTCTGGGCATATTCGGGCTGCTGGGTGACCGCGTCGGAGTCGGGGTCACGGAGTCGGTCACGGATGCCGGGGAGAAGATCCAGCATCTCGGGCGTGCGGCGCACCACCCAGACCGGACGGCCGCGCCAACTGACGCTGATGCGCTGTCCCGGCTCGATCTGGGATACGTTGACCTCAACGGGAGCCCCTGCCGCCTGAGCGCGTGCGCTCGGTTGCAACGAGGCCACGAAGGGAACGGCAAGCGCCACCACCCCCGCACCACCGACCACCGTAGTCGCTGCCACCAGAAACCGGCGGCGACCTCGATCCACGCCTTGGTTTGCCATCTTCGCTCTCTCCAGCTGCTGTATCGCTATTCGTTCACGGCGGCGGCTGCGGGGCGTGGGCCGGCAGTCCCGGCGGTGAGTCCTGCACGCCGCCGTGGCACCCTCTCGGGGGCGGTAGAATCCAATAGAATTCCCTAAAACGCTAATGGGGTCAACCGGGGAAAATGTCAGGGCTCACCGCAAAAGGATGCCCCGGATCGGACCGCACTGCGTTCCGCGCGGGACCACCGGCCCATGATCACGCGAACCGGGCAGGACCTGCGCGTCCCGTTATGACCGTCGTTCCAGCCTTGGGTTCGGCCACCTCAGGCGGGGTTGGGGATATCGATGAAACGGTGCTTCAGGCCGAAGCGCTCGGCGCACCAGTCGCCGAGCGCCTGCGGACCGTAACGCTCGGTGGCGTGGTGCCCGGCCGCGAAATAATGGACGCCCATCTCGCGTGCCTCGTGCGTCGTCTGTTCCGAGATCTCACCGCTGATGAAGGCATCCACTCCCCGGGCCGCCGCGGCCGCAAGCATCGATTGCGCGCCGCCCGTGCACCAGGCCAGGCGCCGCACCGGATGCGAGCCCCCGGATATCCACAGAGGCTCGCGCCCCAGGGCTGCGGCGATCGCGTCCGCGAGTTCCCGGCCGCTCCGCGCCTCCGGCAGCCGCCCGATCAGGCCCACGCCATCCTCGCGCAACGTTCCATCGACGATCAGGCCGAGCCGCTGCCCCAGCTGCGCGTTGTTGCCCAGGCGGGGATGGGCGTCCAGGGGGAGATGGTAGGCAACGAGGTTGATCTCGTGTTGCAACAGGGCCTGCAGTCGCTGGCGCTTCATCCCGGTGATCGGCTGCGGCTCACCGCGCCAGAAGTACCCGTGATGAACCAGGAGCAGGTCCGCGTCCCATTCGATCGCCGCCGTGATGAGCGCGTGGGACGCGGTCACGCCGCTGACCAGTCGGGCAATCTCGGAGCCCCCCTCGACCTGCAGGCCATTCGGGCAGTAATCCTGGAACCGCCCCGGTTCCAGTTCCTGGTCCAGGGCCTGGAGCAGGGTGTCGCGGTCGACGCTGGCCGGCATGAGGAACCTCCCGGGTCAGGGATACCCCTTGGCCCTTTACGGCGCGGGGCATGGGCAAAAAGCTGAACGGCAATGGTATATTAGCGTCATGGTGAAGCTTTCGCGTTTCCTTCTGCAAGCGGCGCTGGCCGGTATCGCGGTGGCCGTGATCGTCGCGCTGTTCTTCCCCGGCCTGCTCGACCAGGAGCGCAACGGTGCCGGGGCGATCCCGCACGCAAGCGAGCCGGCGACGGGCATTCAGGGGCCGGTATCGTACGCATCGGGTGTGGCGCGTGCCGCGCCAGCCGTGGTCAACATCACGACGTCGCGTATCGTCGAGGTCCCGCACCCGCTGGCAGGCGAGCAGGTTCCGCCCGGCTTCTTTCACGAGCCCCCTCACTCGCCGGCGGATCGTGAACAGGCGAGCCTCGGTTCCGGCGTGATCATGACCTCGGCGGGTCACGTCCTGACCAACCATCACGTGATCGAGAAGGCCGAGGCCATCGCCGTGGTGCTCGCCAACGGCGACGCGCACCCGGCGGAAATCATCGGCATCGATCCGGATACCGATCTCGCGGTGCTGCGCATCGTCGCTCCCGGCGTGACCGCGGCCAGCATCGGACGCTCCCGGGACCTGAGGGTGGGCGACGTCGTACTCGCGATCGGCAACCCGTTCGGCGTGGGGCAGACGGTCACCCAGGGCATCGTCAGCGCCACCGGGCGTACCGAACTCGGGATCAATCTCTTCGAGGACTTCATCCAGACCGACGCTGCGATCAATCCGGGCAACTCGGGCGGAGCGCTGATCAACGCGCTCGGGGAACTGGTCGGGATCAATACGGCGATCTTCACCCGGTCGGGCGGCTCGCACGGCATCGGCTTCGCGATCCCCGTCGATCTGGCCCGCGACGTGATGAACGAGATCATCGAGCACGGGCGCGTGGCACGCGGTTGGCTTGGCATCGAGGTCCAGGCGCTGGATCGGGCACTGGCAGAATCCTTCGGCATGGACCATACCCGCGGCGTCCTGATCGCCGGCATACTGAGGGACGGGCCGGCGGCGCGGGCGGGCCTGCAACCGGGTGACGTGGTCGTACGACTGGACGGTCAGCAGGTCGACAATACCCGTGGTGCCCTGAACATCATCGCCCGCAAGCGCCCCGGCCACGACATCGCGATCGATGCCCGGCGTGACGGCGAACTGATCCACCTCGAGGCCACCGTCGACATCCGTCCGATCTGAACGGCAACGCGCGTTGCCGCGTCGATCAGGAACGCCAGGTTCAGGAACGCAGTGCCTCCGTCAGGGCCGCCAGGAAGGCACGGTTCTCCTCCGGCGTTCCCACCGTCACGCGCAGGTGATCCGTCAATACTCCCCCCGCACGCCCGACATCCTTGATCAGGATGCCGGAGCCCCGCAGGAACTCGAACACCGGATGGCCCCGGCCGCTCGCAAGCTCGAACAGGATGAAATTGGCGTTGCTAGGGATCACGCGGCGCACCCCGGGCAAAGCGTCCAGCACCGCTGAGACCCGGGCGCGCTGCTCACGCAGAATAGACGCCTGTTCATCGAGCAACTCCGAATGGGCCAGCGCGAACGATACCGAGCGTTGGGTCAGCGCGTTGATGTTATAGGGCAGGCGCAGGCGGTCGAGCGCATCGGTCCATTCCAGCGTCGCCGCCAGGTAGCCCAGCCTGAGCCCCGCCAACCCCAGCTTCGACATCGTGCGCATCACCATCAGGCCGGACGCGCCACCGACCCGGGACAGGAAGCTGTGGCTGGAGAAGGGAGCGTAGGCCTCGTCGATCACGGTGAGCCCCGGATTGGCGGCGACCACTTCCGCCACCAGCCCGGGGTCGTAGAGACGCCCCGTCGGATTGTTCGGGTAGGCGAGAAAGACCAGCGCGGGACGATGCTCCTCCAGGGCCCGCAGCAGAGCCGGCCCGTCGAGATCGAAATCGGCCTTCAGCGGCACCCCGACGAAGGGGGCACCCGCGGCCCTGGCCAGGATCTCGTACATCACGAAGGTCGGAACCGGGGACAGCACCGGGCGGCCGCTGGCCTGCACGGCGCTGATCAGTATCTGGATCAGTTCATCCGAGCCGTTTCCGAGCAGACAGCCGGCCGCCTCCGGTACCCGGTGCACGGCCCGGATTGCGACGGTCACCGCGTGCGCGCCCGCGTCCGGGTAACGGTTCAGCTCGACGCCGCTCAGAGCCTCGAGCCAGGCCATCCGAAGTTCGCCCGGCCAGGCGTAGGGGTTTTCCATCGCGTCGAGCTTGATCATGCCCGCGGACTCGGCCACCGCGTAGGCGGGTTGCGCCAGGACCTCCCGGCGCATCAGGTCGGCCGGACGGGTCATGCCCGGACTCGCCCGGCTTCACTGCACACTCTATTCACCGCGCATCTCGGCGGATCGGGCATGCGCCACGAGGCCCTCCCCGCGCGCCAGCACGGAAGCGGTCCGCCCCAGCGCGGCGGCGCCCTCGGGCGAGCACTGAATGATGCTGGACCGTTTCTGGAAGTCATAGACGCCCAGCGGCGAGGAGAACCGGGCCGTGCGCGAGGTCGGCAGCACATGGTTCGGCCCGGCGCAGTAATCGCCGACCGCCTCCGAGGTGTAGCGACCCATGAAGATCGCGCCGGCGTGGCGCAGTCCGGCCTCCAGCAACGCCTGGGGATCCGCCACCGAGAGTTCCAGATGCTCCGGCGCAATATGGTTCGCCACGCGCACCGCCTCGTCGAGATCGCGGACCCGCACCAGGGCGCCGCGATGAGCCAGGCTGGTGCGGATGATCTCCGCACGGGGCATCTCCTCGAGCAGCTGATGCATCGACTGCGCCACGCGGTCCAGGAACCCGGCGTCGGGCGACAGCAGGATCGACTGGGCCTGTTCGTCGTGTTCGGCCTGCGAGAACAGGTCGGCGGCGATCCAGTCGGGGTCGGTCTCCCCGTCGCAGATCACCAGAATCTCCGAAGGCCCGGCGATCATGTCGATGCCGACCGTGCCGAAGACCTCGCGTTTGGCCGCAGCCACGAAGATGTTGCCCGGACCCACGATCTTGTCCACCGCGGGGATACTCTCGGTGCCGTAGGCCAGCGCGGCAACGGCCTGTGCTCCACCCACGGTGAAAACCCGGTCGACGCCGGCGATCGCCGCAGCAGCCAGCACCAGGTCGTTCAGTTCACCCGCCGGCGCCGGCACCACCATCACCAGCAGCGGCACTCCGGCGACCTTGGCAGGAATCGCGTTCATCAGCACCGACGACGGATAGGCTGCCTTGCCCCCGGGAACGTAGAGCCCGACCGAGTCCAGCGGCGTGACCCGCTGCCCCAGCACGGTGCCGTCAGGGTCCTCGATCTGCCAGTCCTCCATCCGCTGGCGCTCCGCGTAGCGCCGGATGCGCTCCGCCGCCAGCTCCAGCGCCTCGCGCTGCGCCTCCGGGATGCGTTCGAGCGCTGCCCGAAGCCGGTCGGCAGGGACCTCGAGCTCCACCGCACTGCCCAGCCGCAGTCGGTCGAACCGCTCGGTGTAGCGCAATACCGCCGCATCACCCTCATCACGCACCGCGACAAGGATCTCGTCGACAATGGCGCGCACACCGTGGTCGGCCACCGACTCCCAATGCAGGAGTTGGTCCAGATCCTTCCAGAAATTCCCGTGTTGGCTGTCCAGCCGCCGTATCTCAGGCATCTATGCACACTCCCATCGCAATCCTCCGGACGGGCCTGACCCGCCCGGACAACCTCAACCCCGCCGCCGCTGCCGCGCCGCCTCGGCCAATACGCGCAACGACGCCGCCGAATCGTCCCAGCCCATGCAGGCATCGGTGATGCTCTGACCGTACACCAGCTGGCGGCCTGCGACGATATCCTGGCGGCCGGCATGCAGGTGGCTCTCCAGCATCAGCCCGATGATCCGGCGGTCCCCACCCGCGACCTGCCCCGCGACCGACTGCACAACGTCGGCCTGCCGAGCCGGGTCCTTCCGGCTGTTGGCATGGCTGCAGTCCACCATCACCACCTCCGGGATCTCCGCCGCGTGCAAGTGGCTGCAGGCCTGCGCGATACTCTCGGCATCGTAGTTGGGCTGACGGCCTCCACGCAGGATGATGTGGCAGTCCTCGTTACCGGCCGTGGAGAAGATCGCGGAGCGCCCGGCCTTCGTCACCGACAGGAAGTGATGTGGGCGCGAGGCCGAACGGATCGCGTCGATCGCCACCTGCAGGCTGCCGTCGGTGGAGTTCTTGAACCCCACGGGACACGACAGGCCGGACGCCAGTTCCCGGTGCACCTGGCTCTCGGTGGTGCGCGCCCCGATGGCGCCCCAGGAGACGAGGTCCGCGATGTATTGCGGGCTGATCAGGTCGAGATACTCGGTGGCGGCCGGCATGCCGCGCACGGCAAGGTCGCGCAGAAGACCACGCGCCACGCGCAGCCCCTTGTTGATATGGAAGCTGCCATCCAGATCCGGATCGTTGATCAGGCCCTTCCATCCAACCGTGGTCCGCGGCTTCTCGAAGTAGACCCGCATCACGATTTCCAGCGCATCGCCGAGTTCCCCGCGCAGCGCGCCCAGGCGCTCGGCATATTCCAGGGCCGCGTCGACGTCGTGGATGGAACAGGGTCCCACGACCACCAGCAGCCGGTCATCCTCACCGTGCAGGATCCGGTGGATGTTCTGACGCGCGTTGTACACCGTCTCGGCAGCCGTGTCGGTCAGCGGAATCTCGTCGCGCACGACCTCGGGGGCGGAAACTTCCTGTATGCCCTTGATTCTCAGATCATCGGTTTGATGGGTCATCGTCGTTCCAGTGGCGCTATGGCGCCGGCGTGAGGGCCGGTCGCAGCCCCTCGATCAATTGTTGAATGCGCGCGTGCTGCATCTTCATCGCCGCCTTGTTCACAACCAGCCGCGAACTGATGTGCGCGATCAGTTCCAGCGGTGCCAGACCGTTGGCCTTCAGGGTGTTACCAGTGTCCACCAGGTCGACGATGTAGTCGGCCAGCCCCACCAGCGGCGCCAGTTCCATGGATCCATAGAGCTTGATGATCTCGACCTGCCGTCCCTGCGCCGCGAAATGACGCTGGGTGATGTTCACGAACTTGGTCGCGATGCGCAGGCGCTCGGCCCCGATCACGTGTTCAGGGCGGCCCGCAAGCATCAGCCGACAGCGGGCGATACCCAGGTCCAGCGGCTCGTAGAGGCCCGTGCCTCCGTGTTCCATCAGCACGTCCTTGCCGGCCACACCGACCGCCGCGGCGCCGTACTGAACGTAGGTCGGTACGTCGGTGGCACGCACGACGACAATGTTCACGTCGGGACATCTGGTCCCGATGATCAGCTTGCGCGTCTTCGCCGGATCCTCCACCGGCACGATACCCGCACGCGCCAGCAGAGGCAGCGTCTCGTCCAGGATCCTGCCCTTCGACAGGGCGATGGTCATCGCCTGCGACACGTTCATCTCAGGCGGCCTCCCTGCGGATCGTTGCGCCGAGCTGGCTCAGCTTTTCCTCGATGCACTCGTAACCCCGGTCGATGTGGTAGATCCGGTCCACTGCGGTCTCGCCCTCCGCCACCAGCCCGGCCAGAATGAGGCTGGCCGAGGCCCGTAGGTCGGTAGCCATCACCGGTGCACCGCGCAGACCATGGACTCCGGTGACGATCGCGGTGTTCCCCTCGATGCGGATGTCCGCGCCCATGCGCTGCAGCTCCTGAGCGTGCATGAAACGATTCTCGAATACCGTCTCGATCACCGAGCCCGTGCCCGTGCCCACCGTATTCAGGGTCATCACCTGGGCCTGCATGTCCGTGGGGAAGGCTGGAAACGGCGCGGTGCGCAGATTCACGCATTTCGGCCGGCGCCCGCGCATGTCCAGTTCGATCCAGTCGTCGCCCGTCTCGATCCGCGCGCCGGCCTCGACCAGCTTCAGCAGCACCGCGTCCAGCAGTTCCGGCCGGGTGTTCTTGGTCCGCACGCGACCGCTGGTGATCGCGCCGGCGACCAGGAAGGTACCGGTCTCGATCCGGTCGGGCATCACGTCGTACTCGCAGCCGTGCAGACTCTCCACGCCTGTCACCCGGATGGTATCGGTCCCGGCACCGTGAATCTTCGCCCCCATGCGCGTCAGGAAGCGGGCCAGATCGACCACCTCGGGCTCGCGCGCGGCATTCTCGATCAGGGTCTCGCCGTCCGCCAGGGTTGCGGCCATCAGCAGGTTCTCGGTCCCCGTGACCGTGACCTGATCGAACACGATGCGGGCGCCCCGCAGACGGCCGGCGTGGGCCCGGATATAGCCGGCTTCGACGTCGATGTGCGCGCCCATGGCCGCCAGCCCCTGCAGGTGCAGATTCACCGGGCGACTGCCGATGGCGCAACCGCCGGGCAGCGAGACCTCGGCCTCGCCGAAACGCGCCAGCAATGGACCGAGCACCAGGATCGACGCACGCATGGTCTTCACCAGCTCGTAAGGTGCCACGCACTGCGTGAGGGTGGTCGGGTCGACCTCGATGCGCATGCGCTCGTTCACGGTCAGCGTCACGCCCATGCGCCCAAGTAGTTCCATGGTCGTGGTCACATCCTGGAGATGCGGGACATTGCCGATCACCATCGGACTGTCGGCGAGGAGGGTGCCGGCAAGAATGGGCAATACCGCGTTCTTCGCCCCGGAGATCCAGACCTGGCCGTCCAGCGGCTGACCGCCGGTAACAATCAATTTATCCATGCATGACTCGGAAAGGCGTCCCGCCGAAGCGACACGCTCGAAAACTGGGAATAGTAACCAAAATTCGGAGGCGCCGCCCCTGCCCTCGACCGGGGAACACGCTCAGGCCGAGGCGCCCGTACCGAAAACGGCCTCCAGGTCGTACAACTGCAGCAGCGGCTGCAGCTCCGCGGGGATCGACACGAATTCCAGACGCGCGCCCTTCAGTTTGCGCAGCCGCCAGAACTCCACCAGCATGGCGACGCCGGCGCTGTCCACCCGCGTGACCCTTGACAGGTCCAGCGTTGCATCGGGGGGGAGACGGGCCAATAGCAAGCGCCCCTGCACCGTGAGCGGGCCCGCGGTATTCAGCGTGACCGGCCCGGAAAGCTTCAGCGTTGAGCCGTCCAGGACCAGCGCGGCGTCAACCACCCGACGCGTTCCCGTTGGAGACCGCATCTTCGATGGTCTCCTCGATCAGTGAGGGATCACCGGCTTCGAGACGCTCGATCAGGGCATCGAGGCCATGACGTCCAATCTCCGTGTTGAAACTCGTGCGGAAGTTGCCGACGAAGCTGAGACCCTCGGCCTCGACGTCGAAGACCCGCCATTCTCCGTCTACCGGACGCAGCCGATAGTTGACGACGATGTTGGGCTGTCCGCGACCCACCTCGATCTCGGTCGAGACCACGGCCATGCGGTCGTCCTGGCGGGACCGGCGCGGGACCACCACGACACGGCGGTCAAGGTAATCGGCCAAACGCACTCCGTAGGACTGCAGGAGCGTGTCGCGGAAGGCCTCGGTGAACCGTTCGCGCTGCGCCGGGCTGGCGTCACGCCAGTGGCGAGCGAGGATCAACCGCGCCATACCGTCGAAATCGACCAGCGGCATGATCTCGCTCTCGATCACCTCGAGCACGAACTCGGGCTCTGCCGCCGCCCGCGCTTCCTCGGCCCGCAGGGTCTCCATCACGCGCGTGATGGCCCCCTCGACGAGTTCTACCGGCTCCGCAGCCTGCAGTGGCGCTGCGGCAAACAGCAGCAGGAACGCAAGTACGACGCCCGGAAGGGCGAGAAGGCGATCTATTCTCATAACGGCATGACCTCGAAGTCTTGTTCGGAAGAAACCGCGGGCGGGCAAAGGTTCAATCCCCGGAGATGTTCGTCAGCACCCGGCCGATCATGTTCTCGAGCACCAGGGCCGACTGCGTGAACAGCACCTCGTCGCCATCCGCCAGCATCTCGTAGTCACCGCCCGGCTCCAGTGCAATATATTGTTCACCCAGCAGACCGGCGGTAAAGATGCTGGCCTGGGTATCCGCGGGCAGGTAGTTCTTGCCGGCCTGGATCGCCAGCGTCACCCGGGCCTGGAAGCGCTCGGGATCATAGACGATCTGCGCCACCCGGCCGATGCGCACGCCGGAGACCGTCACCGGAGCCCGCACCTTCAGGCCACCGATGTGATCGAAGTACGCAACCACATGATACGTGTCGCGGTCCCGGTACTCGGCGATATTGCTGACCTGGATGGCCAGGTAGAACAGCGCCGCGATCCCCAGCAACACGAAGACACCCACGGATACTTCCAGAAAACGCAGCTTCATCACCAATCCTCTTGACTCACATGTCGCCGAACATCAGCCCGGTCAGGATGAAGTCCAGACCCAGCACGGCCAGCGCGGACACCACGACCGTCTGGGTCGTTGCCCGCGAGATCCCCTCGGAGGTCGGCTCCGCGTCGAACCCCTGGAAGACGGCGATCCAGGTCACCACGAAACCGAACACGATGCTCTTGATCACGCCCGACATCACGTCTTCGTGCCAGTCCGTGACCGCCTGCATCTGCGAGAAGTAGGATCCGCTGTCCACACCCAGCAGCCCGACACCGACGATATACCCGCCCATCACCCCAACGGCACTGAACAACGCAGCCAGCAGCGGCATCGACAGGAAGCCAGCGAAGAAGCGCGGCGCGAACACGCGACGGTACGGGTCCACTGCCATCATCTCCATCGCCGACAGCTGTTCGGTGGTCTTCATCAGACCGATTTCGGCAGTCAGTGCCGATCCCGCACGGCCCGCGAACAGCAGGGCCGTCACCACCGGGCCCAGCTCGCGCACCAGCGACAGCGCCACGACCCCGCCCAGGGCCTCGGCTGCACCGAAATTCACCAGGGTGATGTAACCCTGGTAGCCCAGCACCATGCCGACGAACAGGCCCGACACCATGATGATCAGCATCGAGCGCACACCAACCGAGTAGATTTCGGCCAGGGTCAACCGGAAACGCCGGACCACCGCATCCTGCGCCAGCAGCACCCGGAACAGGAAGGTCGAGGCCCGGCCCAGCACGGCGAGCCAATGCAGACCGGACCGGCCCAAACCGGAGAGGAACTCAATCACGGTCGCGCCCCGCCTCGTTCAGCAGATCATCGCGATAGCTCGACCCGGGATAATGAAAGGGCACCGGCCCGTCCGGGTGCCCGCCAAGAAACTGCTGGCTCCACTCCGAGGCCCCGGCGCGCACCTCCTCCGCGGTTCCTGAATCCATCACCCGTCCCTCAGCGATCAGCACGACCTGATCGGATATCGCCATCGCCTCGACCACGTCGTGGGTCACCAGCACACTGGTCAGACCGAGGGTCTTGTTGGTGCGCTGGATCAAGGTCACGATCTGGCCCATGGTGATCGGGTCCAGTCCGGCGAACGGCTCGTCGTACAGGATCATGTCCGGATCCAGGGCAATGGCGCGGGCCAGGGCGACGCGCCGGGCCATGCCCCCCGATAACTGCGCCGGGCTGAGGTCAGCGGCGCCACGCAGGCCGACGGCCTCGAGCTTCATCAGCACCAGGTTGCGGATCAGTTCCTCGGGCAGCCTGGTGTGTTCGCGCAGGGGGAAGGCCACATTCTCGAAGACGTTCATGTCGGTCAGCAACGCGCCGGTCTGAAACAGCATGCCCATGCGCTTGCGCAGGGCATAGAGCCGTCGGTTCGAGAGGCGCGCGACCTCCTCGCCATCGACCCAGATGCGCCCGCTGTCGGGACGCAACTGCCCCCCGATCAACCGCAACAGCGTCGTCTTGCCGGTACCGCTCGGACCCATCACCGTGGTGACGCGTCCGCGCGGCACGGTCAGCGAAAGGCCGTCGAAGATCAGCTTGCGACCGCGCCGGAAGACGAGATCTTCGACCACCACATGCGGTGTCGCTGACACCGGGTCCTTACTCACGTTCCGTCCACTCCTGCTGTACCGGACTGGGCAGTCTGAAAGCAGCCCGGGCCGCAGTCAACTTGCCGCTGCCACTGTAGCCGGGGGGCCAGGTCCTTCAGCGATCTTTCCACGCCAGGCCCGTCAGGCGCAGGATCGTTTCCGCCGTCTCCAGCTCCCGTGGACCGGCGCGAAGGAAGACGATCGCCTCCCGCGCAGCGGGCAGGCAGGCATGCACCGCCTCCAGCAGGGCACGCCATCCGGGCGGTCCGAGGCCGGGTTCCGGCGTAAGCACCAGGGCGACCGACGTCTCGTTCGCAAAAACCGCGGAGGCCTCGATCCCATTGCCGGCCGGCAGCCCCGGCGCCCGCGCCAGCCACTGCCCCGGGGGCCGATCGCCGGCGGCCAGTACCGCCGGCTGTGCCACCAGGAACCCACCGAGCCGCGGGCCCAGGGCCGCGGCCAGGCGAGCACAGGGATCGCCTGGCTCGGCCAACTCATCGGGGACCTCGAAGTAAAGTTGCAGCGTCTCTGGCAGATCGCTGGTCCAGCTGGAATCCAGGGTGACCCGCTCCCACTCGCCGGCGGGAATCAGCAGATCCCTCCAGTAATTCCCGTAGTACGCGAGGCGCCAATCCTCGGGCAGGTCCTCGGGGTAAAAGGCCTTCCAGGCCGGATCGGCATCATCGTGCACCGCGGCCAGGCGCAGGCTGTGGCCGGAGGCTGCTGAACCCATGGCTTGATCTCCAGTAAAAGTGGTACGGATGGTAGCCGGGCCGCGGAAAGCCCGAAACCCCGCCGGGCGTGGGGACATTCGACTCACTGTCATGGTCCCGGAGCCCGCCACCCCGCAAGATGAAAGCGGAGCCCCTATGGAGTGCGGCTTGCCGCCACTTTTGGGAGGTGGGTCAGCCCCGGCACCGGACAGTGGGAGCAAGCTCCCGCACTCCATAAGCCGGGGGCAGAGGACCTGGCCTGGCCGTGACTTCACGTTAAGGGTATGGCTCAGGAGACGAACGGCAGGACAGGCAGTACACTCATGCGCCCGTTGCAGCAGACCCGTTCAGACATGTGGCTTCCCATCCTCGCCGTCGTCGCCGGCCTGATCGTCCTGACCTGGAGCGCCGACCGCTTCGTGGTCGGAGCCTCGGGCCTCGCCCGTGGCCTCGGGGTCACTCCGCTCCTGATCGGCCTGACCATCGTCGCCTTCGGTACCTCGGCGCCCGAGGTCTTCGTGTCCGTACTCGCGGCTCTGCAGGGCAATCCCGGACTTGCCATCGGCAACGCGATCGGCTCGAACATTGCGAATATCGGGCTCGTACTCGGAGCGAGCGCGCTGATTGCACCCCTGCTGGTCCGCTCTGCCATCCTGCGCCGGGAGTTCCCGGTGCTGCTCCTGGTGACGTTGCTGGGATTTGCCCTGATCCTGGACGGTACACTGGGACGGATCGATGGATTGATCCTGCTCGCGGGGCTGGTGTTGCTGATCACCTGGTTGGTCTTCAGCGCGATGCGCGGCCGGATGGAGCCCGACGACCTCGGCGTCGATCTGGCGGAGGCGGTGCCGGCCCCCATGCCCCTGCCGCGGTCGCTGGGCCTGTTGACCCTCGGCCTGCTCCTGCTCCTTGTCAGCAGCCAGGCTCTGGTCTGGGGTGCCGTGGAAATCGCCGGCGCCCTCGGTGTGAGCGACCTGATCATCGGCCTGACCATCGTCGCCATCGGCACCAGTCTGCCGGAACTGGCGACGTCGGTCGTGGCGGCCTGGAAAGGAGAGAACGAACTGGCCATCGGCAACATCATTGGTTCCAACCTCTTCAATCTGCTCGCCGTCCTGGCGGTGCCTGGGCTGCTGGCGCCAGGGTTGCTGGAAAACACCGTGCTGATCAGGGATTATCCCGTGATGCTCGGGCTGACCTTTCTGCTGTTCCTGCTCGCCCTGGGCCACCGCAAGCGAGCGGGCACCGTGCGGCGCGGGGAAGGAGTCCTGCTGCTGGGCCTGTTCGCTGCCTACCTGATACTGCTCGGATGGACCGCAACCGCATGATGCTGGACCCCGAAAACACCCGTAACCTGGCCCTGGCCGTCCTCGCCATCGAGGCCGAGGCTGTAAGCGCCCTCGCCGCGCGCATCGACACCCGTTTTCTCACGGCCTGCGAGCACATCCTCGCCTGCCGTGGCCGTGTCGTCGTCACCGGCATGGGCAAATCCGGACACATCGGGGGCAAGCTCGCGGCCACCCTTGCGTCCACCGGCACCCCCGCCTTCTTCGTACATCCGGGCGAGGCCAGCCACGGGGACCTTGGCATGATCACCCGAGACGACGCGGTCATCGCGTTGTCGAACTCGGGCGAGACCGATGAACTCCTCACCATCCTCCCGATCATCCGCCGCCTCGGCGTACCGCTGATCGCCATGACCGGGAACCCGGAATCGCGCCTCGCCCGTGAGGCTACGGTCCATCTGGATGTCAGCGTCGACCGCGAGGCCTGCCCACTGGGCCTGGCACCAACATCCAGCACCACGGCCGCCCTGGCCATGGGGGACGCGCTCGCGGTGGCGGTCCTGGATGCCCGCGGCTTCACCGCCGACGACTTCGCCCGCTCGCACCCCGGCGGCCGACTCGGGCGCCGCCTGCTGATCCATGTCGGCGACATCATGCGCACCGGCGAGGCGATCCCGTGCATCCAGGCCGGCGCGCCGCTCCGGGACGCACTGGTGGAGATCTCGCGCAAAGGACTGGGTATGGTCATCATCTGTAACGATATCCGTGAGATCGAAGGCGTGTTCACCGACGGTGACCTGCGCCGCACGCTGGATCGTGGGCTCGACGTGCATGGCCTCACCATCGGCGACGTGATGACCGCCAACGGCTTCACCGCGCGCCCCGAGTGGCTTGCGGTCCAGGCGCTGCAGACCATGGAGAGTCATCGCATCAACGCCCTGCCCGTCGTCGACGACAACCTGCGACTGGTCGGCGCGCTGAACATGCACGACCTCCTCCGCGCGGGGGTCGCGTGATGCTCCTGGCGCCCGCTGACTTGCTGGAGCGGCAGCGGCAGATCCGCCTGCTGATCCTCGATGTCGACGGCGTGCTCACCGACGGCAGCCTGTTCCTGGGCGATGGCGGCGAGCAGTACAAGGCCTTCAACAGTCGCGACGGCCACGGCATCCGGATGGCCCAGGAAGGCGGACTCGAGGTTGCGATCCTGACCGGACGCAACTCCGAGGTCGTCACGCACCGCATGCGTGACCTCGGGGTGCGGCACATTCTGCAAGGGCGCCGGGACAAGCGGACGGCGCTGCTCGAGCTGCTGGCGCAGAGCGGCTTTGCACCGGAGCACAGCGCGTTCGTCGGCGACGACATCGTCGACATCCCGGCCATGCGCCAGGTCGCGCTCGGCATCGCCGTCGGCGACGCCCACCCGCTGGTGCTGGAACATGCCGACTGGCACACGCAGGCGCCGGGTGGACGCGGTGCGGTGCGTGAAATCTGCGAGACACTGCTGGCTGCGCAGGATCGGCTGGAGGGCATTCTCCGTGCCTATCTCGAACCCTGAGTCCAGTGCCCACGCCGGCCGGGGCCGACTTCGGAGATGGTCCCACGCGACCTGTCTCACGGTAGCCGTCGGCCTGGCCCCGATGGCCACTCCGGTTCTGGCGAGCGAGGCCCAGCTCGACATCTTCGGCTTCACGCTGCGAATCACCGATGCCGACGGCGCGATCACGCACGTTCTGGAAGGCGAGCGCATGCAGCAGTTTGATGACATCGGGGAGCAGCACGCCGAGAAACCGCGGCTGGAGCTCCTGACCGACGGCCACATCGACTGGATCTGGACCGCCCCTGCCGCCATCCACTACCCCGCGGCGCAGCGCCTGGAGCTCATCGGCGCCACGGAGGGCCTGCGGCTCCCAAGCCCTCTGCATCCGCAGACCGAGATCGAGACCGCAGACGTCACCGTCCTGACCGAAAGCCGCGAGATCCTGACGGATGCACGTGCGACGATGGTTCGTCCAGGGCTCTTCGTGACCGGTATCGGCATGTATGCGGACGTCGATGCGGACATCATCGAACTCCAGAGCGACGTCAATACCGTCTATGCTCCTGCGGACAGCGAGGGAACACCACCATGACCGATCGCATCCTGCCAAGGCTTCCGACTCTGGCCGCAGGCGCACTCTGTGGCCTCCTGCTCGCCGTCTTGCCCACGGCCCCGTCCGCGCAGGGCGCCGCCGACCTCGCGGTGCACATCAGTGCCGACAGCGCTCGGATGGATGAACGCCGGGGCATTGGCACCTACAGCGGCAACGTCGTGGTCACGCGGGGGGACCTCACGTTACGCGCCGACCGGATCGTCATTCACGCTCCCGAGCGGCGCCCCGTCCGGATGGAGGCGGAGGGGAACCCGGTACGCGCCGAATCGCCGGATCTCGACAACCAGCCGCGCGTCGCAACGTCGCAGCGCATGGAGTACAGCTTCGACGACGAGGTGCTCCTGCTGCTGAGGGACGCACGGGTTCAAACCGTCACGGAGGATGCGCGCGGCGACCGCATCACCTACGACCTGGTGCAGGACATCATCAGCATCGAGGGCACCCCGACCGAACGCGTCCACATCACCATTCAGCCCCGGCCGGAATGAACGCCAGCGTCAAAACCCCGATCTCCGATCCGATGGCCGGGGAGCACACCGCCGGCCCGGGACGCCTGACGGGAACCGGCCTGACCAAGCGCTACGGCAAGCGCACCGTGCTGCAGGACGTGGATGTGACACTCTCCCGCGGCGAGGTGGCCGGTCTGCTGGGGCCGAACGGCGCAGGCAAGACCACCTGCTTCTACATCCTGGTCGGGCTGATCCAGGCCGACGCCGGCAGCATCAGCCTGGCCGGACGCGACGTGACCCGCGCTCCGGTGCACCTGCGCGCGCGCCTAGGACTCGGCTATCTGCCCCAGGAGGCGTCCATCTTCCGGCGCCTGACCGTCTGGCAGAACCTCCAGGCCGTGCTCGAGCTGCGACGCGACCTGGATTCCGGCGGACGCCGCGAAACGGGTGATGCCCTGATCGAGGAATTCCAGCTGGAAACCGTGCGCAACAGTCCCGGCATCGCACTGTCGGGTGGCGAGCGGCGCCGCGCCGAGATCGCCCGGGCGTTGGCCGGAAACCCGCAGTTCATCTGTCTTGACGAGCCCTTTGCGGGAGTGGACCCGATCTCCGTGGTCGAGATCCAGGACGTCATCGCCCACCTCAAGCAGCGGGGCATCGGCGTGCTGATCTCGGACCACAATGTCCGCGAAACACTGGCGATCTGCGATCGCGCCTACATCCTCAGCGAAGGCCGGCTGCTCAGCGAAGGCACGCCGGCAGAACTGCTCGCCGACCAGCGCGTGCGGACCGCCTATCTGGGCGAACACTTCCGGCTCTAGAAAATGAGGTCGGAGCCAGCCACAAGTCGCGCTGCACCAAAAGGCTGCACAACCATGGGCTCTGGCAGTACCATGAAGACATGACAACCCCTGTCGCACCGGCAACCACCGCATGCTGAAGTCGTCCCTGAACCTACAGCTGGGTCAGAACCTGACCATGACCCCGCAGCTGCAACAGGCCATCCGGCTCCTGCAGCTGTCGACCCTTGAACTGCAGCTGGAGGTACAACAGGCGCTGGACAGCAACCCGATGCTGGAGCTGGCCGAGGAGAACCCTTCCGACGAGGCGCCCAGCCCGGAGACCAAGAGCGACGCCGAGCCCGAAGCGCCGACGATCGAGGGCTCCACGGACGAAGACAGCTGGGAGGAGCTCTCCTACACCGGGGGAACCGGAGTACAGGGGGCCATGGATGATCGCGACCCCTTCGAAAACCAGGCCGGCAGCGAGGGCGGGCTGCACGAGCACCTGCTGTGGCAGTTGCACCTCAGCCCGCTGAACGAGCGGGACCAGCGCATCGGCGACGCGCTGATCGACAGTATCAACACCGATGGTTACCTCGAAACCGACCTGGAAGGCCTGCAGCAGACCCTGGGTGGCGAGGAGGCGGTCGGGATCGACGAGATCGAGGCGGTTTTGCACTGGATCCAGCAATGCGACCCGGTGGGTGTCGGGGCGCGCGATCTGCGCGAGTGCCTGCTGATCCAGCTGCGCGCCATGAGCGACGAGACCCCGGCACATGCGGCGGCGCTGCGGATCGTCGACACGGGTATGCCGAACCTCGCGCGGCACGACTTCCGCGCCCTGCAGCGGGACCTGGGGCTCGACGAGACGACGTTGGCCCGGGCGGTGGAACTCATCCGGACCCTGAATCCCCGCCCCGGCAGCCATATCAGCGACCAGCCCCTGGAATACGTGACCCCTGATGTCTACGTGCGCCGCGACAACGGTGGCTGGCGCGTGGACCTGAACCCGGACATCGCGCCGCGCATCCGCATCAACAGTCTTTACGCGGGCATGGTGCGCCGGGTCAGCGATGCCCGCGACAGCACCTTCATGCGCAACCAGTTGCAGGAGGCCCGCTGGTTTCTCAAGAGCCTGCACAGCCGCAACGACACCCTGCTGCGCGTCGCACGTGCGATCGTGGAACGCCAGTCCGCATTCCTGGAACAGGGCGACGTGGCGATGCAGCCACTCATCCTGCGCGACATTGCCGAGGCCCTGGGCATGCACGAGTCGACCATCTCCCGCGTGACCACCCAGAAATACATGCATACCCCGCGTGGCGTGTTCGAATTCAAGTACTTCTTTTCCAGCCACGTGGGCACCAGCGACGGCGGCGAATGTTCCGCTACCGCGATCCGTGCGATGATCCGCCAACTGATCAGCGAGGAGCCGCCGAACCGACCCATGAGCGATTCCCGACTCGCCCAGGTCCTCTCGGACCGGGGTATCAACGTGGCCCGGCGCACCGTGGCCAAATACCGTGAGGCAATGAACCTGCCGCCTTCCAGTGAACGGCGACAGCTCCTTTAGCCCCCGGTCCACCAATGCAAGGAGTGTGAGTATGCAAATCAATCTGACCGGTCATCACGTCGACATCACTGATGCCCTGCGTGACTACGTTCAGGACAAGTTCGAGCGCCTCGAACGGCACTTCGACCAGGTGATCGATATCCATGTCGTGCTCACGGTGGAGAAGAATCACAACAAGGCCGAGGCCAATCTGCAGGTCAGCGGCAACCAGATTCATGCTGACGCCGTTCATGAAGACATGTACGCCGCGATCGACGCGCTGATCGACAAGACCGACCGGCAACTGATCAAGCACAAGGAAAAGATGAAGGACCACCATCGTGCCGAGGGCGCGCAACGCAACCGCCAGCAGATTGCCTGAGCGATGCGGATCGCCGATCTTCTCAATCCGGAACGGGTTCGCCTGGAGACCGGGATCGCGAGCAAGAAACGCGCGCTGGAGCTCCTCAGCGATGCGTTGTCCAGCGATCACGCCGATGGCGCCAGTCTCACGGCCAATCTGGTCTTTGACGCGCTCTCGGCCCGGGAGAAGCTCGGCTCCACCGGTCTCGGCCATGGGGTCGCCATTCCCCATGGCCGCATGGCCGAAATCGACCACCCCAGGGTCGCGTTGCTACGCCTGCACGAAGGCGTCGATTTCGACGCGATCGACCACGAGCCGGTCGATATCCTGATCGCGCTGATCGTGCCGGAAGAATCGACCAGCGAACATCTCGACCTGCTCGCGCAACTGGCGCGGAGCCTGTCACAACCCGACAACATTGCCGCGATCCGCCGCGCGGTCGACGCCACGGCCCTGTACCAGGCCGCGACCACCGCTTTCCGCGATGCCTGATAGCGTCACGCTGGCCGATCTGGTCGCGGCCTTGGGACCGCGCATCGGATTGGCGTACGCGCACGGCGAGGCCGAGGCCTCCCATCGTTTCCTGCACGAGCCCGGCGACAGCGACCTGCCGATGGCCGGGCACCTGAACCTGATCCGCCCGAACCGGATCCAGGTGATTGGGGACTTCGAGGCACGCTATGTCGAGACGCTCGGGCCCACCGAACACGAGCGACTGATCCTCGACCTCGCCGCCGCGGAGACCGCCGCGGTGATCTTTGCCGAGGAGACCTGCCCGTTCGAACAGATGCCCGCGCGTTGCGAACATCCGCTGCCGGTCATCCTGTGCACCCGGGCGGGCAGCCACGAACTCATCGCCCTGCTGCGCTATTTCCTGCAACAGCGCCTCGCCCGCTCGGTGGTGCGCCATGGCGTGTTCATGGAGATCCTGGGCGCGGGGATACTGATCAGCGGCGAATCGAGCGTCGGCAAGAGCGAGGTCGCGCTGGAACTCATCAGCCGCGGCCACCGCCTGATCGCCGACGATGCCCCGGAATTCGCCCGGATCGCCCCCGACATCATCCGCGGAACCTGTCCGCCCATCCTTCGGGATTTGCTCGAGGTCCGAGGACTGGGCGTGCTGAACATCCGGTCGATGTACGGGGACTCGGCGATCAAACGCGGCAAATATCTGCGCCTGATCATCGACCTGCGCGACCGGGAAGAGACCACGCCGGTACCCGAAGACCGCATGAACGGCTGCCGGGGAGAAGTCGAGGTGCTCGGCCTGCGCATCCCGCTGGTCAGTCTCCCGGTCGCCCCCGGTCGCAACATCGCGGTGATGATCGAGGCCGCCGTCCGGGCACACCTCCTCCACCTGCAAGGCTATTCGGCCGGGGATGACCTCAGGGCGCGGCTGCGCCTGCAGTTGCAGGACGCGGAACCGGAGTTGTCCGCGGAAGGACGGGAGGCCTGACGATGCGCCTCCTGCTGGTCAGTGGCCTGTCGGGCTCGGGCAAGACGGTTGCCCTGCGCACCCTGGAAGACGAGGGCTTCTTCTGTGTGGACAATCTCCCGCTGGGACTGCTCGACCGCTTGATCGAGGAGTTGCGCACCGGCAACCATCGCAATGACGGCAGGGTAGCGGTGGGCGTCGATGTGCGCAGCGGCCGGGATGCACTGGAGGGATTCGCGAAGACGCTCGCGAGCCTGCGCAGCCAGCCGGTCCAGGTCGAGGTCGTCTTCCTGCAATCTTCGGACGAGGCCCTGCTGCGCCGTTACCACCACACCCGGCGTCGGCATCCGCTGGCTCGCAAGGGACTGCCACTGGTCGAAGCGATTGCGCTGGAGCGGCAATGGCTGGGATCCATCGCCGTGCACGCGGACCTGAGTATCGACAGCAGCGACCTGTCCATGCATGACCTGGCCCGCACGGTGCGCACGCGCCTGGCGACAGAGGGCGCGGAGAACCTCTCGCTGCTGTTTCAGTCCTTCGGCTTCAAGTACGGTGCACCGGTGGACGCCGACTTCGTCTTCGATGTGCGCTGTCTCCCCAATCCCCATTACGAACCGGGTCTCAGGGATCTCACGGGTCTCGATGGTCCTGTCGTCGACTTCCTCGAAGCCCATACCGATGTGTCGGAGATGTTCGACAGCATCCAGGCGCACCTGGGACGATGGCTGCCCAGCTTCGCCAGTGACCATCGCAGCTACCTGACCGTGGCGATCGGCTGCACAGGCGGTCGCCACCGGTCGGCCTATCTCGTCGATCGCCTGGCCAAGGCCTGGCAGGGGGCCGAAAACTTCACCGTCAGCACCCGGCACCGGGAGCTCGACGATCACCCCATGGACGTGGAGTAAGACAATGTCCGTTGGTCTGATCTTGATCACGCACCAGCACCTTGGTGAAACCCTTCTGCAGACGGCCCGCAGCATGCTCGGAGAACTGCCGGAAGCCTGCGAGGCGCTGGCCATGTCGCAAAGCGATGACCCGGATGCGGTGGAGGCCGCGGCGAGGCGCCGCGTGCAGGCGCTGGATACGGGTGCCGGGGTACTGATCCTCACCGACATGTTTGGCTCGACCCCTGCCAACGTGGCCAGCCGCCTCGCACGCGGACAGCAGCGCCGGGTCATCGCCGGGGTGAACCTGCCCATGCTCGTGCGCGTTCTGAACTACCGGGACCTGCCACTGACCGAACTCGTGAACAAGGCCATCAGCGGGGGCCACGACGGTATCCTTCTCTGCGACCAGGAATGCTCCGATGCCGCAGCGCGTAGTCCCCATCGTTAACCGCCTGGGCATGCATGCGCGTGCCGCCGCGAAGTTCGTCGGCCTTGCCAGCCAGTACAAGGCCGATATCTTCGTGTCCCGGAAGGGACGCGAGGTGAATGGCAAGAGCATCATGGGCGTGATGATGCTGGCCGCGGCCAAGGGCACCGAGGTGGAGATCCGCGCCGAAGGGGCCCCGGATGCGGAGGATGCCCTGGCTGCACTCAGCGCCCTGGTCGCCAACCGCTTCGGCGAAGAAAGCTGAAACTGGGGCTCCACGGTTTGCGGGCGATGGTGCTTGCCTACGAGGGCCGCAGGGATGCAGTGCCGCCGGCACTGCGCCGTCACTGAAATACCGCCAGACCCTGCAGCAGTGCGAACCACAATGGCAGCGTGACCAGCGATAACGCCGTCGTCAGGGTGACGGCCGCGGCATACAGGCCCGTGTCCAGGCCAAACCGGTCGCAGAAGACGATCCCGAGCACCATCGCGGGCATGGCGGCTTCCAGCACCGTGCCCATCGCGGGGATGCCCTGCATCCCGAGGCCGACGGCCAACCCGAGCGCAACCAGGGGCGCTGCCAGCAGCTGGACCCCTGCCACCACCGCCAGCGCCGGGGCGTCACTGGCACGGAAACGGTCGAAGACCAGTGCGAGCCCCAGGGAAAAGAGCATCAGCGGCGTGACCGCGTGTCCCAGGAACCCCAGCCACTCGTCCAGCCACGCGGGCATGGGGACCCCGGACAGGTTCAGCGTAACCGCGACCGCCGCCGCCCATACCGAGGGCACCGCGAACAGGCCGCGCAGCGGACCCACGTAGGATTCCGTATGGCTCCCGTAGTGGCGCGCGATCAGTACGCCGACGGTCAGCAACAGCGGAAGCGCACCGAAGAGGTCATACTGAATGGCCACCGCCCGGCCCGGCTCCCCAAACAGGGTGTCCAGAATGGGCAACCCGAGGTAGACCGCGTTGGGCCACGCCGCGGCGAGCATCATTGCACCGACCGCCGCTCGGCTCGGCAGACAGACACGGCAGGCAGCGGCAGTGAGACCGAGCGCCGC
>Ga0207421_10000324_pt1 | contig 60948 bp, 49 predicted proteins | sample SodLakKL_010_SED_4_FD_187542 | JGI IMG/M metagenome (GOLD analysis project Ga0207421, IMG submission 187542) | Alkaline sediment microbial communities from Lake Tanatar, Kulunda Steppe, Russia - 8KL_010_SED (SPAdes) (version 2) | ecosystem: Environmental > Aquatic > Non-marine Saline and...
ATGACAGCCTCCGGCTGACACACAGGAGGATGATTAAATCCTGTCATGTGAATTCATTCTGACATTATGAATCATAATTGATTTAAACAGATGAAATATCCTCTATTATTCACAGTCATACTGCTGACGGCCAGCTTGCTGCCGGCTGGTTCCTGTACACGGGCGGTAGTATATATTGACCAGGAGCCGGGTACGGGCGAATACATTACCAGCCATCCGGTTGGAAATGCTTCCCATCACCTGGAACGCATCCAGCGCTCCATAAAGAGGATTACCAGCACATCCTACTATGAAACCTATCTTTTCGATCCCGAGAGCCGTATCGTGCCTGAGGATATTGCCAGAGCACACTCACTGAGGCCGATTGCCGAAACGGTGATTCAAAGTCATACGACATCCTCCGGCACTGCCATAGTAATTCACAACCGTGATGATCTCGTCGGCATGGTGACCGCCCGTCATGTTATCACATCCCCTGACACACTGTACGAATACCGGGAAACAGGGCAGCCCTACCTAAACAGTATCACGATAAAAATAAATCAGGTGAACTGGCTTTTCGACGCCCCGTATGTCGGAACGTTTGAGGTCCTGGTAACCGATGATCTTGCCGATCTGGCATTCATAGGAGCCCGCATTGATCCCACGTCCCTGGACGTGCCCGTCAGGGAACATTTTCCGGTGTTTCCATATCCTTTTGGCCGTCCGGACCGCTTGCGAGTTGGAACTTTCACTTACAGTTTCGGCTATCCGAGAGGCTATCCCATGGTAACAACGGCCATTGTGAGTCAAGCCAGCCGTGACCGGCACCATTCTTTTGTGACAGACGGGCTGTTCAACCCGGGGTTCAGCGGCGGAGCTGTCGTTGCCATCAACGGCGGGCTCCCTGCTTTTGAGTGGGTTGGGATGGCCAGGTCTACTTCCGCATCACGCGACTGGTATCTCGTTCCCGAAGAGGATGAGGCCAGGGAACATCTGGCGCAACTGCCTTTCACGGGCGATGTTTTTGTTAAAGAGGTGGCCACCATACATTATGGCATCACGCATGTCGTTTCGATCACGAAGGTACGGGAGATGCTGGAACAGAACGCGATCTATCTTCTTGGCCGAGGCTACAACGTGCTGCCGCTGATACAGGAACGCAGGTAGCCGGGGGACAAAGCAGTGCCCTGCGCCTGCATCTCGGATATTGTCCCTTAATGCCTTGGCGGTATTGCGCGGATCAGCGGAACATGGCGCGGAGATCTTCCACTGTCAGCGAACGGATGGTATATTTTCCCAACGGGTCACGGAAGGGCTGTTCGCAGGCAAAAAGCTGATCCACCAGTGCCTCCATCTCCTCTTCCGACAATTTCTTCCCCCTGGGAATGGCGGCCTTGTTGGCAATCGCCAGGGCAATCCGCTCCTTTTCGCCCAGTGCAAGGGAGCGTGACATCGCCTTATACTGTTCCATGATGGACTCCAGGACATGCTGCTCATTGTCCAGGCGGATATCGGACGGCACCCCAAGGATCATGGCTGAATTTCCGCTGAGCACCTGCACGTTAAACCCCATCCGTGTGATCACAGGGTGCAATTCCTTGAGCAGGCTGAAATCGGTTGCGGAAAAATTGATGGTTTTGGGAAAGAGCAATTGCTGGGTGCTGGGAAGCCCACTTTCGGCTTCGCCCAGCACCTTTTCAAAGATGATCCGCTTGTGAGCAGCGTGCTGGTCCATGATGAACATACCGTTGCGTGTCTGCGAAATGATAAACTGGTTGTGGATCTGGCTGAACCGGCTTTCACGCCATTGCAACCGTTGCTTTTCAGCATGAAGTGAGTGACCATGCGACTTCACTTCTTCTTTTCTGTAATCCATTTCTACAGATTGCCCGCTTTTGTCTGCATCGCTGTCATGTTCCTTACCGGGGGCTGTCCCCTCTGTTTCCTGTGGAAATCGATCATCTCCATAGAGTCGTGTTGCCGAATCGGCGGGAACGAATCCACCCGTTTTCCTAAATCCTCTGGCGGAAAAACCTCCTGGAGCTGCTGCATCCCGGCTTTCGCCTTCAAAAAACCGTCGGAAATGCTCGTGTTTGGCCACTCTTGATGCGGGCATATCGCTTTCAGCGTGATCCCAGACCGGAACCCTCATGTGATCATTCAAGGCTTTTTTCACAACCGATCGTGTAAAGGTCGAGATCATGCGTTCGTCCTCGAACTTGATTTCCTGCTTTGTCGGATGCACATTCACATCCACGCTCTCAGGATCCACTTCGTAAAATAAAGCAAAGAAGGGAAACTCGTTCTGTTGCAGCCAGTCGCGGTAGATTTCCTGAATGACATAATTGAGGTGGCGATGGTAAAAGGGGCGGCTGTTTATGAACAGGAACTGCTCTCCCCTTGTTTTTTTTGCAAGTTTCGGGTCAGAGATCAGCCCCTGTATGCGCACCATGCTGGTGGATTCGGCCAGGGGGATCAGGCTTGCCTTGTACGATTTTCCAAACAGTTCGGCTACACGGGATTCCAGCTCCGCTGGCGCCAGACGGTAGACGATTTCCCCGTCGGCGTCCAGGTCAAAAGCGATTTCAGGCCAGGCCAGGGCTGCCTGATGGAATATGAGAAGAATGTGGCGGAATTCAGTGGCATCCGTTTTAAGGAATGCTCGCCGGGCGGGGACATTGTAGAACAAATTCCGCACGGTCACACTGGTGCCGTTGTCGGATGCGGCGGGAGCAAGTCCGATCTCTTTGCCTCCATGGATCTCGTACGAGATGCCGGCTTCATCTTCAACGCGTTTGGTGGTTACGGTGACCTGGGAAACGGACGCGATGGATGCCATGGCCTCCCCGCGGAATCCGAGAGTGCGGATGTTCTGCAGATCGTCTACGGTTTGAAGTTTTGATGTGGCATGCCTCAGGAAGCAGAGCGAAAGATCCAGCTGTGACATTCCGCATCCGTTGTCACGAACCTGGATGAGGGTCCGGCCTGCATTTTGCAGTACCACGGAGATATGGCCGGCTCCGGCGTCAATGGCATTGTCAAGCAGTTCCTTGACCACGGATGCCGGTCTCTGCACCACCTCTCCAGCGGCGATTTTATTTGATACTTCCGGCGGGAGTAGTTTGATAAGTGAGGAATGGTCGCCTGATGTAGCCAAGATACTTGTTTTGCTTCAGTCGGTTACGTAGCTGGATATTTAAAAAGAGGTGATGATCCACAAGACAAGGAACAGAAGGAGTGCGTACAGAATTATGGACCCGGCGGTGCCGCGGCGGGTAATCCTGCGGAACTTGATGCGATCCGGGCGCATGGGGTTCGGTTTGTAGTACCGGTACTGGTAGTTGAATCGTTTATGCTGGGGCCTTCTGCCCATCAAAGGTGAAAGCATGATCAGTCAGGAACGTGCCTGGGGTTATGTATAATTGGCGCGGTTATCATGCACTTTGCCGGAGTCCGACATCCATCCATCGGAGATACCGCAACTATAGATGGTAAAAACGGCTGCCACTTTCGGGTTATTCTGTCCTCTCAAAAAATCGGTCCGAACCGGGATTCCCCGGAGGAACAAAACCTTGTGCAGGACAATATACTAATTATCACAGGCAACGGGAATCCTCAGGCATGCCGAATTTGTTACGTACCTGTGGAACAACCCTGCCAGCAGTTTCATAATAGTTTCTTATCTTTGGATTCCAACTGCAAACAAAAACAAGATCCTGGCAAAATTATTTGATTATGAAATTTGAGAAAATTGTAATACCTGATGACGGAAAGCAAATAGTTTTACAACAAGACGGCACACTTTCTGTACCGGACAGGCCTATAATCCCTTATATCGAGGGTGACGGGACCGGCGTGGATATCACACCTGTCATGAAGCGAGTGGTGGATCTCGCTGTTGAGAAGGCATACGGAGGCAGCAAAAAGATTTCGTGGATGGAGGTGTATGCCGGTGAAAAGTCTGTGGATTTCTATGGTGGAAACACCTGGCTGCCTGACGATACACTGAATGCCATCAGGGAGTATCGGGTTGCTATAAAAGGGCCGCTCACTACTCCGGTCGGGGAAGGCATACGCAGCCTGAATGTTGCGCTGCGCCAGCTTCTGGACCTGTATGCTTGCGTGCGTCCCGTCCGCTACTACAACGGTACTCCGAGCCCGGTTAAGCAGCCCGAGTTGACGGACATGGTGATTTTCCGTGAAAACACGGAGGATATTTATGCCGGCATCGAGTATCAGAACGGAACCACTGAGGCCGACAAGGTGAAAAAGTTCCTTATTGAGGAGATGAAAGCCACCAACATACGCTTTCCCGGAAGTTCATCCATTGGCATCAAGCCGGTTTCCGAGGAAGGCAGCAAGCGGCTTATCCGTTCGGCCATTGAATATGCACAGGAGCATGGCCGCAAGAGTGTGACGCTGGTCCACAAAGGCAACATCATGAAATTTACCGAAGGCAGCTTCAAAAACTGGGGTTACGAACTGGCCAAAGAGGAGTTTGGGGCTAAGGAAATCGATGGCGGGCCATGGTGTGAGCTTCCGGATGGAATTGTGATAAAGGACGTGATCGCCGATGCCTTTCTGCAGCAGATCCTTACGCGTCCGGCCGAATACGACGTCATAGCCACGCTCAACCTGAACGGTGACTACATCTCCGATGCGCTTGCTGCGTGTGTCGGCGGGATCGGCATTGCGCCCGGGGCCAACATCAATTACCAGAGCGGCTTTGCGCTTTTTGAAGCCACGCATGGAACGGCTCCCAAATATGCCGGAAAAGACATGGTGAATCCGGGGTCGCTTCTCCTTTCAGCAGTCATGATGCTGGATCACATGGGATGGCCGGAGGCCGCCCGTCTCATTGAAAAAGGCATGGAAACGGCCATCAGCAACAAAGAGGTCACTTATGATTTCGAGCGCCAGATGGAAGGTGCCACATTGCTGAAAACCTCGGAATTCGGTGACAAGATCATCTCATACATGTAATACAGAGCGCTGCATGTAATACAGAACTCATTGCGTCTGCCGGATCTGCATGCGTACGGCTTCATACAGTTCTGCCTTGTTATAGGCTTTCCTGATGTAGCAGCGAACCTGGCCGTTTTCGCTGTGCCATGATACCGACCTGGAGCCGGCGCGGATGTGTTCTGCCTCTTCATTTGCTGTTGCATAAAGCCGTATGAGCATTTCCCTGCGCTCCTTATCAGCTCCCGGAAGCGCTGATTCCTCCATTACATCCACCCCCTCCTCTTCCAGCAACAGAAAAAGGATATCTGTGAGGCCCTTGTTTCTGTACTCCGCAAAGGTCAGTTCCGCGATGGCTTTAGCATCGGATGAATCGGCGGCAACGGCAGCGGCGGAGACGATGAGCGAATCCCCGGTTATCTGCACGGGTTTCAATGGGTCGTGCCATGCGGGCATTCCGGTGATTTCCTCAGGCTCCGACGGGACCTCGGTATCTTCAGTAACGGGCTCGTCCTCATCATCGACAACGGCTTCACGCAACTGTGCACAGGACTGGAAAAGCGCCAGGCTCAGGACCAGTATAAAAAATACATGAAAATATGGTGGCATGGTTCGGTTATGCGTTTGCTGTTTCTGTCGTTTGGCAACGGCCCTGACCGGGCGTTGTAGCTTTGATACACCGGCTGCCTGTACCATGACTAATCATGCTGTTGGACAAAGGTCTGTGGTTGGAAATGGATCTGCAGATGGCAAAGATCTGCGGATGGCACTGCCATTACAGCATAATCCGCTGTTGCGTGACAGAAGCTTTTGACAGATTGACGTGTTGAATGTAATTTTCAATTACATATGGTACATATTCATTGATTAAGAAAGTCAATGTGCCGGAATGAAGATCCTGATCGTGCGGGAGTCCCGAAGGACATGAACAGCAATTTCCTGACCGGCCTTATTTTGCCAGGCCGAAGTGAATTGATCAAGAGATTCCACGGGTGTTCCTTCGACATGGGTAACCACGTCTTCCTCCCTGATTCCTGCCTCATGGGAGGCGCTGCCCGGTTCAACCCGAACGACAACCAGTTCGTTGCGGGACATTTCTTCCAAAATGGCCAGCTCGGCCAGGGTGAATCCGGCATTGAAGGATTTCTGCGGCACACCCGATTCTGTTTGGTTATCGAAATCCATGGGCTGCGGCTGTGGTGGTGCCGTACTTGCCCATTCCCGAATGGCTTCATCATCAAGTCCCAGCAGCGGAAACCGGAGGTTCAGATCTTCTTTTTCACGCCAAACACGGAGTGTCACCTCCTCGCCGGGTCGCATCAGTGCAATGCGTTCCTGCAGACGATTTGCGGCATCAACGGGAAAATTATTCACGGCCAGAATGACATCACCTCTTTTCAGTCCACCCAGGTCGGCGCTGCCGCGCGGCACTACACTCCGCACTTCCACGCCACTCACGCGACTCAATCCATGCCTGCGTGCCTGTTCATACTCTACGGAGGCAATCTCAACTCCAAGAAATGCCCGTTGCACGGATCCGAATTCAATCATGTCCTGACCTATTTTCATGGCCATGTTGACAGGCACGGCAAAGCCATAACCCTGGTAGGTTCCGCTTTCTGATGCAATGGCCGTGTTGATTCCGATCAGTTCTCCCATGGTATTTACCAATGCTCCTCCACTGTTGCCGCGATTGATGGCGGCATCTGTCTGGATGAAGCTTTCGATCCGCATCCGGTCGGAAATGATATCCACGTCGCGGCCGATAGCACTTACGATACCCGCGGTTACGGTGGACCTCAGACGGAACGGGTTGCCGACCGCCATGACCCAGTCGCCGATGTTAACATAATCAGAATTGCCGATGATGATCGGGCTTGCGTCGCTTGTTTCGATTTTGATTACGGCAAGGTCGGTTGACGGATCACTTCCAACGACAGTGGCCTGATATTGTCTGCGGTCGTGGGTCATGACCCGGATCCGGTTATCCGCACCCTGAATAACATGGTGATTGGTCAGGATATAGCCGTCGCTGGATACAAGCACGCCGGATCCGATACTTTGGGCCCTTCTTCTTGGAAGAAACCGGTCCCAGAACTGGTTTTCAAAATTATGGTGTTCATCATCGGGAACGGCCTGCTGCATGGCGATTTCCGTTTCGATGTAAACCACGGCAGGAATCACACTTTCTGCGATATCCCGGAAGAGGGTGGTCGGACCGGAAAAAACGGGCGCCGTGAGAGAATCGACGGGGGGGGTGCTTCTCAGGACCTCCGTGTAGCGCACCTGGACCCGTTCGGGCGGAATCCAGTTGCCCCGCATGATCATCATGAGTACGCCCAGAAGCATGCCTGTAAGCAGGATAAGGACGCCGGTAAGCAGTTTTTGATGGAATGGCATGCTGATCAGAGAATTTGTTCAAATATGGCGTCTGATCTTCTTCCCCTGATACCTTCCAGGTGGAACTGGAAGTAGGCATCAAGATGATGGATCAGATGTTTTATGTCTGGTGCGGGGAAATCGGTGTTCAAGAGCCTCGCCTTTTTTCCGTCAGCAATATAACGGAAGTACTCGCCCTGAGATTTTGTGAGCCCGAAAGACATGCCGTGATCAGACTTGTCTGTGACACAGCCGCTTTCCACGTTCAGATAACAAGGGAAACCGGTTCGCGGTTCGTTTACGGTATACCTTTCAGAGGACTCGGACAAATCCCCGGAGCCGGACAGATCACTGGAGTCCGACAAATCCCCGGAGTCCGGGGGGACAGACGACTGTCGCTGGACCGTGGATTGCGGCAGTTGCAGGGATATTCCAATACCGCTGATCTGTGCCATGCGATACTGGATGTAAGGAAACAGAAACCGGGGGCTGGATTTGCTTTCATGCAGCCAGGCAAGAAAATCGGCCAGGAACAGGTACATGTCCGGCATGGGCTCATATTCGTGGCAGAGTTGTTCGGACAGTTCCAGTGAGGCCAGGCCGATGGCCATCTTTTCCATATCCTGCTGGATGCGCCAGGTCGGTTGTTTCTGGGAAACATCGCGCAGGTTCTGGACTTCACGGGTTGATTTGTGATAATAGGATACCTCAAGAATGGCTCCGGGCTGGAGTAGACCGCCAAACCTGTTTTTGTTTCGTCTGGCACCCCGGGCCATTACGGGTATTTTTCCGTGCTTTTCGGTAAGCATGGTTACAATAAGGCTGCTTTCACTGAAAGAAACCGTTTTAAAGACAATGGCCGGGGTATCGGTGATCATGACGGCTTCTCAGGCTGATGTTTTCGGTCTGTTGTTGCCGGGCTGCGGACAAGTCGCTGTTTCAGAACCTGATCCATCCTTTATTTTCAAGAAGTTGCACCAGGGCCGGGAGATAGGTCAGGGCGGAGAACAGGGTCAGTCCGATTCCCACAACAGCCAGAACACCGATCGAGGTTAGGCCCGGGTGATTGGTCAGCAGAAGTCCCGCAAATCCGAGCATGGTCGTAAATGATCCAATGGTAATGTGCTGACCCGTGCTCTTCAGTACAGCAGACATGCTTTTTCTTCCCTCCTCCCTGTAGCGGCTTGCCAGGTGGACTCCATTGTCATTGCCGATGCCCAAAATAGCAGGCAGCACGACAAGATTGTACATGTTGAACGAGAGTCCGAGTATGATCATGGCGCCGAATGTCCAGCTCAGTCCAATAAGCAGGGGAAGCATGGCTATAATGGTCCAGCGGAAGGAACGGAATCCGATATAGACCAGTATGAATATCATGATAAAGGTCGCCGCTACCATATAGGGACTTTCATCTCTCATCAGTTCCAGCATCTCGGCAGCCACAATGGAGGTGCTGGCAGCGTGGTAAGTACGGCCGTCGCTGGTCTCGATGACCCCGATCTCGTTTTTAAAGGCGATTGAATTTCTTCCGTCCGACAGACCGACTGCGGGATAGATCATGACAAAGCGGCCCAATTCTCCGTCCCTGGTGACAAATCTGTTTTTAAGGAAGTCCGGCACATCTTCCATGCTGAGGGGTTCTCTGACCTGTGACGCCCGCTGCAATATGTCGATATATTCGCCTTCCACATCCTGCATGAAAGGATCGTTAAGCAATTCCCTGATTTCGGCAATTTTGGCAAGTTTGATCTCTTCCTCGACCTGGTTGACAGGAAATCGTTCCTGAAGGGCTTCCACGGCAAGGATGGTGGTCTCCGGATTGGCTTTTTTCTTTTCCCGAATGGTCTGCAGAATGAGCCGGACTTCTTCATCCGTGTCGGCCAGGATGTAAGCCGGATTGCGGCGTCCGGTGGCCTGATCGATATCACCTCTCAGCTCACGGTACTCCTCGTATTTTGGAAACTCTGGTTCCAACTCGCCAAAATTGTATTCGAAATAGAGTTTGTCTGTGTTGAAAAGTACAAGTGCGACGATGAAAGTGCCGGCGATGAATATGGTTCGCGCAAACGGGAACGGCGCCGCTTCACCGGATTTCGTGTGCGTCGGGTAGAGATTCTTGTTGATGAGAATCAGGCGGTATCGCTCAAAGATGACAATTATGGCCGGAAGGACGAAGAGCATGGAGAGGTACGCAAGTACGATTCCGGTCCCGGAAATGAATCCAAATTCGGAAAAACCGCGAAAATCGGCAATCATAAGTACAAAAAGCGCGACTGCCGTAGTAGTTGCGCTGGTCATGATGGCGGCGCCGGTGCTGTCGTAGGTGTGAAGCAGGGCATTGCGGACGTTATCCCCTGCGGACCTTTTTTCCAGGTATCGCGCATAAAAGTGAATGCCGTAATCGATACCCAATCCAAAAAGGATCACAAAGAGGACCGAGGTCATGGTATTCAGTGTGCCGAGTGCAAAATAGGCGATGGCAAACGTGATGCTCAGGCTTATCAGAAGCGGTATGCCGATTACCATGATGGGAACGGGAAAGCGTATCAGGTGGTCGAAGAGCGAATGCCTGCGGTGTCTGTAGTGTCCGCGGCGGTAGTTGATGATCAGTTTGATCATGAAGTAGATTCCCACCAGCAGGATCACTGCGGTGATGCCGGATCCGAAGCTGGTGACAACGTCCCTTATAATGGAGTCGAGTTCCATGAGGTGCCTTTCGAGACGTCCGCCGGCAACAGCTACCATTTCGGGGTGGTAGGAAGCCGGCTCCATTTCGGCAATCAGATCACCGAAGGCGCGGAAAAGGTCCCGGATGTATGTCAGATCGCTTTGGGCCCCGGTCGGGAAAAAGCTGATTACGAGACTGGAGCTGTCCTGGTTGACGGGATATTCCGACGGGATGAGTTCATGATACATCTGTTCAAACTCCCTGAGCCGCTCATCTTCCTCTTCTTCGTCGTCAAAATCATCCTCGAAATCAATAAAAAACGGGTTGGCCTCAAGTCGGGCCTGCTCAAGCCGTTCCTCGAGGAAATCAATAACCTGATCAATTTCATCCTCGGTGGAGAGATATAACGCATAGTCCTTGAGAACTTCAACATCGCGCCGGTACTCATAGCGGTTTACGAAATAGTCATCAAGCCGCGGGTCGTACAACTCCATGGCCCGTGGTATGAGTGCCTCTGCAAACGCCTTGTTAGCTTCGAAATCAGGGGAATTGATCGTTACTTCAAGCGGGGTCTCCCCTCCCACGGAATCACGGAGGCGCTCAAGCGCCTGCACGCTGTCGTAGTGATCCGGCAGCAAGCTGGCAAGATCGGTATCGATTACAAGCCTTGTGGCATAAAAACCGGCTCCGATTGCAAACAGGATGGATACGGAGAGCACTGCAAAGGGGTATCGGTAATTGATCATTACCAGTGGCCTGAGCAGGGCGAGCAATGTTCTCATGAAATGAAAATACGTTTATACAGAAATCGGTATTGAAGTTACAAAAAAATGTTGAATTTTAAGCCGGCGGCAATTCGTGTTGCTGCTATGTCAATCAGCAAGGTGTAATGGAGAACTAAACAGCCTGGTACCGTAATACAACACCGGAACGAACGTTTCCCTTAATGACCGTACTGATTTGAACGCGAAGTGAAATTTGCGATTGTATGAATGTAAACGTAAGACCGGGCCGACCGGTTTTACTGTAATATCCGATATTATGTTATCACAATACCGATTAGAAAGTATTACGTACAAACACGCTTTGTATTTTGGCTTAAGTACACTTCTCGTGCTTTTGCTGACCATACCGGGCTTCAGCCATGCCGGGGTGCCGGCTGTGGAGGAAGAAACCTTCAAACCCGGTACGCCTGAGGGTGATCTGAGGCAAACCGGGTGGGCTGACATGCTCCCACATACCATGAGCGGCGACTACTACAACGAGTTCTGGAGCTACCACGTCTTTCTCGAAAACGACCTCCATCTGCACCTGACTTTTTCGCTTGCCAACTTTGGCAGTTTCAAAAGCCCTGTGAGCGGAGGCAAACTGTTCGTGTCCAATTTCAAGGGCAACAACTACAATGTGGCCCGTGAGTTTGCAATTGAGCACCTGGTCATTGATGAGGACCGCAACAAGATCCGTCTCCACGAGGGCCGTGAAATCTATCTGTCCGGAAAACTTCCATACGGACACCATATCTATTACCGGACCTCAAAAGATGGCGTCAGCTACCTTGTGGATCTGGATTTTCACGATATCCATCAGGGATATACCTGGGGGGACGGCGTATTTCGCCTTGAGAATGAGGACATGGGCATTTTCGTGCATATACCGCGTGCCGAGGTGACCGGCATCGTAGCCATCGACAATGACACCCTTGAGGTGAGCGGCACCGCCTACATGGACCACACGTTCCAGACCAATCTGTCATCCAAAGTAGTCGACAAGGGATTCCGGCACATTACCCACACAGACAGCGGTTTTCACATCGGTTATTATCTCGTTCCCAAAAAAAGATCCCGTGCCGATGTGATCGGTCTTTCGCTTATCCGGGAAAATTCGCCCACCATACTTGAGAGGCCAAAGCAGATTGCCGTACTCGATTCTGACCGGATTGGGGGCCGGACCGTTCCGCGGTATCTGGAAGTGGTATTTGACTCGGGAAAGCGAAGTGTAATCAACCGACAGCAGGATTTTCAACATGTCTCCTTCCTTGAGGAAGTGGGTGGGATCCGTCGAAGGCTTGTCCGGAGCTTTCTGGGCGGTGAGGTCATTGAGTATGTCGGAACCGGAAAACTGAACGGAAATATCCCGATAAATTATAATTTTTTCCTGGTTCATTGAGTCGTAAATTGGCCGTATAAAGTATTTGATATGAGAATGAAGAGAAATGCCGAAAACGGGATTCCGAGGGTAAGTTGTCTGATGGTCACCGCCAACCGCAAACGGCTTGCGGAGCGGGCCGTGGCATGTTTCCAGAACCAGACCTATCCCAACAGAGAGCTTGTGGTCATTGATGACGGACAAGAGGACTATTCTCCCCTTTTCCGGGATATCGATCCTGCAGATGTGACCTATGTCCGGATACCCCGTGCCTCCAGCCTGGTTCTGGGAACCTTGCGTAATATCGCGTTGCAGTACGCCGAAGGAGATTACATTGTACAATGGGATGATGACGACTGGTATCATCCGGAACGGATTGCTGCACAGGCCGTCTTTCTGGATCAGGGCTACGATGCCTGCTGTCTGTCCGCCTCCCTGATGCATCTGGACAATCCCGATTTTTTTTCTCTTCCGTATATTGGATATCTTCCGGATGGCATACCCGGAAGCATTATGCACAGGCGAAGCAAAAACATTCGTTATCCTGAGTATCGCAGAGCTGAAGATACGGTCTATCTGAGGGAATGGATGAAACGCCGGTACATCAAGCTTCCGAAAGAGCATGCCGGACTTTTTATCCGCTGTTTTCACGGGACCAACACCTGGGAGGAAGAGCATTTTACGCGTCGCATCCGTAACAGTCCCGGCAGCTGGATGAATTACATGTTTCACAAATTCGTGCGCGGTGACCTTTCGGGGCATCCCCGTTTCCGGCTTCCGCCACAAATACAAGTGGCATTTGAGCAGTATATTGAAGAATCGCGAACATTGAATCTCTTCACTTCGATTACAGTAGAGGAATCATGAACATCATTTATGCGCAAAGCTATCCCGTCTACCATGATCTGATTGACGAGCATGAGTTTGTAGAAATGGCCAACCGCGACAAGTGGATGCCGGCCCTCACATCACAGAGAGGATATCCTTCGGAACTTTGGGCCGGCGGCAACCAGACGATGAAAACCGAATGGCAGTACGACAATCTGCCGGGTGTTCCTGTCCGGATATTCAAAACGGATCAGACGGATGGTAAAAGCCGCAATCACACATCACGGGCCTTGATACAGGCGGCAGCGGAATCTGATGCCGATCTTTTTGTGATCAAGGGAATGGACGGGGGAATCGGTATTCAGCTGGTGCGGGAAGTACTCATCCCCAAACGCATCCCCTATGCGATCGTCATCGGAGGTGAATGGTATCATCCTATCATCAAGCAAGCCGTAGCCGTACTTTATGAAACAGAGTACCAGTTTCAACAGTTGACCCGCCGCACCATTCGCTTCTGGCGGACTGTCGTGCCGGAAAAGAAGATGATCCATCTGCCAAAGTCTGTCGATACACGGCATTTTGCACCGGATCCTGAAACCGTGAAAACACATGATGTGATCGCCGCCGGTCGTCTTATCTCCAACTACAAGAATTATCAGGCTCTTTTCGAGCTTTCAAAAAAACACAAGGTCGGTGTCATCGGTGGCGGGCCCATGCTTCCACAATTCCGAAGGAAATATCCCGAGATTACATGGTTCGGTCCGGTCACCTATGCGGAAGTTCCGGCATATCTGAACAAGGGCAAGGTCTTTTTTCACAGTGGATATCGCGACCACTATCCCAGGACCATATCCGAAGCGGCTGCCTGCGGTGTGCCTCCTGTTGCATTCGATGACATCATTCATGATGACGTTCTGCCTGAAAAGATCGGATTACGTGTTTCAAAAGATAATTATGTAAGCAGAATTTCCGAATTGCTTGATAACCCGGAAGAGTTGAAACGGAAAACCTCAGCCGCACGGGTACATGCCGAGAAGAATCTGCATCATCTTTCGTCGCTTCCGGCTATCCGGGAAATGATTTCAAGGGTACATTCGTCGCGCAACGCTTCGGGATGACACGCCACTTAAAACGGGGATGGGACCAGCTGGTGGCCTTCGCGAAGAGTGCTCCCGGGAAAAGATTGCTTCGTTACGGCAAATATCTTCTGCAACTGGCCATTGTGGTTTTCCTGCTGAAGCAGATCCTTCAGATAGGGCTGCAAAACGTACTGGCTGAACTTCCGGTCCATCCCCTGTACTATCTGCTCTTCCTGGTCCTCTATTTTGCCCTTCCGGTCACAGAGTACCTGACCTACAGCACGCGCTGGGCCATGAAATTTTGGCAGAGCCAGGAGATCTTTCTGAAGAAGCGGGTTTACAACAAGGTTGTTTTGGGTTATTCCGGGGAAGTACAACTTTTTTTCTGGTTGCAGAACAAGATGGGTATCGGTAAAAAGGAGGCATATGAGGTAGTGCGTGACAATAACATTCTCTCCACTTTGGCATCCACGGCTGTTGCCCTGCTTTTGCTGGTGCTTTTTTCGGCAACGGGCAGGTTGAGTCTTCAGGAGTGGATAGCCCTTGATGATCTCTACATTGTGCTTCCTGTTTCGCTTATATTCCTTGTTGCGGCGCTGTTGCTGTTCCGGAAATACCGGCCATACCTGTTCACCATGCCGCGCAAACCCGCACTGCTCATTTTCATCGTGCACATTGCCCGAATGATTCTTCTGACCATTGTCCAGGTGGCACAATGGTACGTGGTCATGCCCTGGGTGCCGTTTGAGATATGGTTCACGATGGTTGTGCTGCAACTGATCCTGAGCCGTATCCCTTTCCTTCCCAGCAAAGATCTTGTCTTCCTCGGTGTGAGTCTGGAGTTTGTCCGGCATGTCGAGGTGTCTTCGGCGGGAATTGCCGGAATACTGCTTGTGAACCAGGTGTTGGACAAAGTTATGAGCCTGCTGTTGTTTTCCTTTCTTTCGTTGCGGGAAAAACAGGCCTAGAACTTATTTGCCGTGCACATCCTGCCGATGTATCTGCCTCCACTCCTTTTCAGCGAACTGATCGAACCAGGGTTTTTGATGGCTCCAGCCGAAGTGCAGTATGTAGGGTGTTATCCAGAGGTGGTCGTTGCTCCGTGGCATCACACGGAACAACGCAAATAGAAGGCCTCTGAGCAGATCGGTTTTTATTCCTCTCAAGGAATGAATGAATGGATTGCAATAGTACTTGCAGGAGACTTCCGTGAAATCATCATTGGTCCTGGTCAGCGGCCGGATGAAATCGAGCTGGATGCTTTCCTGTGCGTTGAACCAGGGGTATACGTACAGGTTCAACATGCTCACGGCCATTCCCAGGCTCCATTCACAGCTTTCCAGGTTTCTTCCTTTCTCTCTCGTTCTGCTGACAAAATGGGTTTCTCTTTTCCTGTCCAGCAAATCTGCTGCCAGCTCATTGACTTTACGGGTGATTTCAGGATCAGCGGCATACATTACACCGGTTTGCACACGGGCCAGATAGCTCATGCCAAAACGTTTCAGGGTGCGTTGCCGACGTCTCAACAGGATATCCCACAATATCCTGATATTTTTATGTGAACCAAAAAAAACATCCGCTGATTCCTGACCGGTTATGGTATAGGGATAGGGCATCAATGACTGCCAGACCTTGTCCGGATTGCGGCACCAAATCATGTCCGAATCCAGGTAAAGATTACGCTCAAAGGGCATGTAGTGGTGCAGGTTGTGCTTGAATCCGACAATTGACTGGTGTTCCGGGCGAAGATTCAGTACAAAATCAAACGGCGTTTCGAAAGGCCGGGATATGAGCATGTTTTTATGCTCTTCACTGCAAATAAGAGCCAGGGGACGTTTTGGGTCGTACCGTTTCAGGGTGCGGGCCGATATGACAGCGTCACGCAGGTATTTTTCAGATCCATAACTGGTATAAAGGTACCCTTCCGGTGCTTTGTTTTCTCTTTTTTCACTTCCGGATTTGCCGGATTCTTTAATTTTTTTTCTGCCAGACGCATCCGTCATGTACTGCACTCCGTTGTTTCATTGTTTTTAAGGGTTTGCCTTCATGAAATAATGCCGGAAAGACTCCGTTTCCCGAAATAGAAGTAAAGGAAATAAGACACCTATCCAAAATAGTGTTATTTTATTTCAAAGGAAGCAGATTCCTTACCTCTAAGGTGATTTATCGAAATCAAATAAGAGACTCGCACTGATCCTGAACATTTGGACCTGCGGTCCATTAATTGAACCGTCCTCAATCGGGTTTCCATGGAACAGAAACGAGCACTTGTCAGTTGCCTGCTGCCCGCCGGCGCCGATGCCGCACAGCTTGCGCGGGCAATTTTATGCTACCAGCAACAGACCTGGAAAGATAAGGAACTCATAGTCATAGATGACAAAACCCGGGATTTTGGCCCTTTGCTTGAAGATATTCCTTCCGGGGAATTGCAGTACGTTCGTACTGGCACAGGAAACAGCGATGGCACGGATATGGGACGTGACCTGGCCAGAATCAAGAATCCGGGACTCGAGAAAGCTGCGGGAGAGTTCGTCATTCACTGGGACGCATCAGACTGGCATCATCCCGAGCGGATCCGTCACCAGGTAGCCGGCATGGATGGTGATGTCAGGGTAAGCTGGTTGGCAGGCACTCTGCTGCACGTTGATCATCCCGAATTGGTTCATCACCCGTATGTTCACACTCCAAAGGCGGGATACGGTGGCAGTCTGATCCATGTGAATGATCCGGCCAAACGGTATCCGCTGGAGCAGCGTGACCCGGACCGTGCATTTCTGTCACTGTGGGATGCCGATGAAGCGCGTATAATGGACGCTTCCCATGCGTGGCTTATCATAAGGTCCTTGCATGGAGATTCACGGAATCGCAGGCGTTTTTATGCTGGCTTGCGCAAGGGTACGGGAGATTTAACCCGTTGGATGTGGCTCAGGTTACGTGGCCGCGACCGCTTGTCCCACCCGCGGTTCCGGTTGCCGGCTCAGGCGCAGGAAAGCTTCCGCAGGTATCTTCAGGAGTCGCGTAAACTGGGACTCATCACATCGATCGCATAGCGGTGTTTTTTTATCAAGGCGGGATTCAACCACCGTGTCAGTCCTCATTTCTGACTGCTACTGACTTGTTCAGCCACACCTTCCGGCTTGTTTGTCAGAGCATCAGGCCTTATCTGCTCTGCGACGCAGGTTGTCGATCAGGGCATCATATCCCCTGCGACGGATAATGTTCTGGAATGATCTTCGGTAGGATTCGGCCGTCCACGCATGATCGATCGACATGTCCGTTATGACCCACTCACCATCCCGGTTGAGCATGCGGTAAAGCACGGGTATGCGGCTGTCGTTGTGTATGGCAGTTGTAGTGACCTTGGCATGGTCGCCATCCACAGTGATGTCTTCATAGATCACCTCCGCTCGGTAGATATCGAGCTGCTGCAGAGACTGGTCGCGTATGATGCGTGAGAAAAGGTCGACAAACTCGTCCTGTTCTTCTTTGCTCAGTTCATCAAATTTTTCTGCGAGCGCATATTTTGCCATCTCGCGATAGTCCATCATGTCGTTTACAATATTTCGGAGCTGTTCCCTCTGCTCGTCGGTATACTCTGCCCCCTCCGGACCAAGCAATTCCTTGATCTGGTTGTCACGTTCTTCTAGTATCGTTCTGATTTCCTGCTCCTTTGCCGGGTTTGCGAAAGCAGAAACCGCAGAGACGAAAACAATAATGCATAAAACAAGGTATTTCATGGGAACTTGGATTTAGGTACTCCGGGGTGTTTCGGGTAATTCTCAAGGTGATTCTTTGGGTGATTCAAGTGTTGGTGACGCTGTGATGTCGCCGTGGTTGCGGACAAGCAATGTGGTGATGAAGGACAGTTAACTGCTGATAACGCATAAATAACGGAAGATCATTACGGTTATTTGTTATCCTTTTATACGAATGGAACCCGGTTTGGTTCGATTGAGGCAGAGCGCAGGCTGGCAGAAGCACAAACGGTTACCGGGCGTCGGTATTTTGCGTCAGCTCGCTGACCGGCATACCGGCGGAACGGTAAAGGCGTGCCGTTTTCAGATTGAGATCAAACGTCAGCTGGCTTATTTCCAATTCGAGTTCCATCTTCTTTTTAACGGCGTCGAGCAAATGTCTCACATTTCCGAATCCGATATCCAGGTCTATCTGCTCGGTCCGCACCCATTCGCTGCTGATTTCCAGTGCATTGACCCGGCTCTTCCTTCGGGATTCGGTAATGCGAGCTTCACGGTAATGGTCGCTCAGCTCGATCAGGATGCCATCGGTTGCGGCATCGTGAAAGTCATCAAGCTGGCGCTTCTGGATATGCGTGCGTTCTATTTGATTCCGCGTCTGCCAGAAATTCAGGTTCATCTGGAAGCCGAATCCGGCACGTGCTGACAGGAAGTTGGTGTTATTGCGGATAAAGGGATTGTTCTGGCGTGGTCGGTTCGGCGTGTATCCGAACCCGGCACTTACACCCAGGAACATTGCCGGATAGTATTGTGCCCTTGCAGCTTTGAGACCATATGAGGCCGCTTCACTTGCAGCTCTGATTCCTTTCAGTTCTGCCCGGTTGAACATTGCGCTGTTTTCATAAAAACCAAAATCCTGGATGGATACCGGAACGGGGTCGAAAAAACGTTCAGCCGGCAGGTATAAGCGATCCGGACCGCTGGCCAGCACAAGGTTCCATGATCTGCGGATGAAATCACGGGTGTGTTCCATTTCGGCGACCTGTGCTTCGAATTCAGACTTCAAAATGTAGAATTCAAAAACATCTTTTTCTTCAATGGAAGGATCTCCTTCTTCACGGAGACGTTCCAGCTCTCTTTCCACGTCATTCAGTTGTTTTTGCGCTTCACTGATCAGACGTTCCAGATCGGTGATCAGCAGGGCGGATTGATAGAGTTCAAATAGTTGTAAAACAAAGGACTCTTTTTGAACATCGAGTTCATGGCGTGCGGCTTCGGCGCCTTTCCGGGCTGCGCTGACCAGGTTGCCGATGGCGCCCCAGGTATAAACAGGTTGGAGGCCGCTGATTTCTGCCTGGGTAAAGATACCCCAATCCTCCCAGTCGTTTTCAAGATTGGGATCCAGGTAATACTGTCCGGGTGTTATGTCCGGGTCGTGCGATTTCACGCCGGGAACCAGTCCGTGGGCAGTAGTCAGGTTGAGGTTGGGAAGCACCCTGTTGGCCCGTGCCTGCTGGATCCTGTTTTCTGCCAGGCTCACATTTTTCCGTCGGGCATCAAGATTGGCCGATTTTTCTTTAGCCATGGCTGCAAATTCTTCAAATGTGATGCGAACGGTATCCTGTTCGGCAGCTTTTGCAGGTGCGTACGCGACTGCAAGGATGGGCAGGAAAATCAGGCCCAGGAGCGTGATCGGGATTTTCTGCATGGGATAAGTATAATTGCAATGAGCAAAAAAAAAGCCCCTTAGCGGAGCTTTATGAGCGGAGAGAGAGGGATTCGAACCCCCGGAGCCTTGCGGCTCAACGGTTTTCAAGACCGCCGCATTCGACCACTCTGCCATCTCTCCGGGAAAGCCAAAGATACAAAATTATTCTGATAACGCTTCAGCACCGGAAACTATTTCAGAAATTTCTGTAGTAATGGCAGCTTGCCGAGCCTGGTTGTATTTCAGCTCGAGATCACTGATGATTTCACCGGCGTTTTCAGTGGCGCTGTCCATTGCCGTCATACGTGCCCCCTGTTCCGCGGCGAAGGATTCCAGGGAAGCCTGCCATATCTGAATATTAATGAACAATGGCAGAACTGTATCAAGAATCGTTTCCGGATCCGGTTCGTAGAGATAATCGATATCGGACAGGTCTTCTTTCCGCTTTGCCCCCACTATAACCTCTTGTACGGGTTTATCTTCATCTACAAATTCAATCGGCAGCAATTTCTGAAAGCGGCGGCGCTGGGCTATTACGGTTCTGAATTCGTTATAAGCCAGGTGGACCTGGTCATAGGTTCCGTCCTTGAAATCATCGATGATTATATTCATCACTTCCTGCACCTGTGCATATTCCAAATTCTCGAAGAATCCTATTTTGTGGTCAATGACGGGGTATTTTCTGGTTCGAAAATAGTCATAGGCCTTTTTTCCGAAGCAGATCATGGAGAGGGTTCCCTCCTTTTGGTGTTCAGAAAAATCATCCTGTATCCGGTGTTCGACAATGCGGAACAGGTTATTATTGAATCCTCCGCAGAGGCCACGATCCGATCCCATGACCAGGAGCAGTACGTTTTCCGGTTTTTCGGCATGCCTGAAAAGCGGGTGGGCGGTATTCGTTTTTTCAAGCAGCCGGGCAATGATTTCCCGAAGTTTGTAGGAATAGGGACGTGCATCCGTCATCCGCTCCTGGGCTTTGCGCAACCGGGCCGCGGCCACCATTTTCATGGCCCTGGTTATCTGCTGGGTGCTTTTGACCGATGAGATACGGTCCCTTATGTCACGCAGGTTTGCCATATCAGGGTGTTTCCTGTCCGCTTAGGATCTGTTTTTGGATGGTCACTGCCTCTTCTTCGAGCTTGGCGGCGAATTCATCGCTGAGCACTCCGGATTTGCCAAGTTCTCCCATCTCGCCGGTGAATTTCAGGTTGACGGATTCAAGGTACTGATCTTCAAATTCCCTGATGGCTGTAATCGGAAGTTTATCCAGCACTCCTTTGCTGTTTGCAAGAAGAAGTGCGATCTGATTTTCAACGGAGAGCGGTTTGTACTGCCCCTGTTTGAGCACTTCCACGGTTCGCGCCCCGCGACTGAGCTGGCGCTGAGTGGCGACATCCAGTTCGGAACCGAATTTTGCAAATGCTTCAAGTTCGCGGTACTGGGCCAGATCGAGCTTAAGTGTACCGGCAAGCTTCTTCATGGATTTTACCTGCGCAGCCCCCCCTACACGCGAAACGGAGATGCCGACATCGATGGCCGGACGCACACCGGAGTTGAAAAGGCTGGTCTGCAGGAAAATCTGTCCGTCCGTGATGGAGATTACGTTGGTTGGAATATATGCGGATACGTCACCGGCCTGGGTTTCGATGATCGGGAGTGCTGTCAATGAACCTCCGCCCTTGATCTTGCCGCGAAGCGGTTCGGGCACATCGTTCATGCTCTGCGCAACCCGATCGTTGGAATTGATTTTGGCGGCACGTTCCAAAAGACGGCTATGGAGATAGAATACGTCACCGGGGTAGGCTTCCCGTCCGGGTGGGCGGCGGAGCAGCAGGGAAAGTTCCCGGTAGGCCGTAGCCTGTTTGGACAAGTCATCAAAGATAACCAGCACATGGCGTCCGGTGTCACGGAAAAACTCACCGATGGAGGCGCCAGCAAAAGGTGCGATATACTGAAGCGGCGCGGCGACCGATGCTGGAGCGGAGACGATCACGGTATATTGGGAAGCATTGTTTTCCTGCAATACCTGGTTTACCAGAGCAACGGTGGATCCTTTTTGTCCGATGGCCACATAGACACAAAAGACGGGTTTGTCGGTGTCATGTGTCCGCTTCTGGTTTATGATGGTGTCAACAGCAATGGCGGTCTTCCCTGTCTGACGGTCTCCAATAATCAGCTCACGCTGTCCGCGTCCAATAGGGATCAGGGTATCAATAAACTTTATGCCTGTCTGCACGGGCTCGGAGACTGGTTCCCGATAGATTACGCCGGGGGCCTTTCGTTCGAGCGGCAGATTCAGGGTTTCGCCGGAAATGGGGCCTTTGCCATCAATAGGCCGTCCCAAAGGATCAACAACCCGGCCCAGGAGGCCCTCTCCAACGGGCAGCGAGGCAATCTCTTTGGTGCGCTGGACCTTGTCCCCTTCTTTGACGAACCGGGCACCACCAAAAAGGACGATACCGGCGTTGTCCTCTTCCAGGTTCTGCACCATTCCACGGATCGGGTTGCCGTCCTCGTCCTTGCAATCGGGAAGCTCCACCAACTCACCTGCCTGGACTTTGGACAGTCCGTATACCCTGGCAATTCCGTCCCCGACTTCAAGAACGGTACCGACATCATAGACATCCGTTTTTGTATCAAAGCCGGCCAGTTGTTTCCGGAGTATGGCGGATACTTCTTCTGGTTTTACATGACTCATATTGCTGCTCAATCAATACTTGTGAAAACTCACATTCCTGCTTTCTGGAATGAGGCTTCAAGTTGTTGTAGTTTGTGTTTTACGGTTCCGTCAATGACGGTGTCATCGATACGGATGGCCATGCCGCCTTTCAAAGAGGGATCTTCCCTGAAAGTGAGAAGGACCTTGCCTCCCGTTTTTTTCTCCAGCGCTTTTTTAAGGAGGTTGGTTTGATCGGATCCGGGCCTTTTTGTCACAAGAATTTCGATGTCCTGCAGGCCCTGTTCCTTTTTGTAAAGCTGGCCGAATATGTAGGTGATTCCGGGGAGCTGATCCTCCCTCCTTTTTTCAATCATCAATCGGACGAGATTCCTGCTGATTTCCGAGAGATCCTTTTCGAACAGCTCGGCAAGAACACGTGCCTTGATCTCGCGGGAGATGATCTGGCTTCTCAAAAAGAGAAGCAGGTCACCGGATCCGGAGATGCTTTCGCTGATCCGCTGCATATCGCGGGCAACGGCATCCACCTCATTGCGGCTTTTTGCCTCCTGGAACAGAGCGGAGGCGTAGCGATGGGCAACTTTTTTAACTACCATGAATCAGCGGGCATTAGGTGAGTTCTTTGATGTAGCGGTCCACGATTTTCCTGTTACGCTCTTCATCGATCTCTTCATCCAGAATGCGGGAAGCTGCTTCGATGGCCATTTTTCCGACCTCTTCCCTGAGTTCAATCAAGGCTTTTTTCTTCTCCTGTTCAATGGTTGACCGCGCCTGGTCAAGGAGTTTTTCTGCTTCGGCCCTGGCTTTTTCGGTGCGGTCGGCACGCAGTGCTTCGGCCTCCTCTATCGCTTCCTTGCGCAGTCTCTGGGACATGGATTCGACCTCTTTCATGGCCTTTTCATTTTCCCGGGAGATGTGAAGGGCCTCCTCTTTGGCTTTTTGGGCCGCCTCCAGAGAATCCTTTATGGCTTTTTCACGTTCTCCAAGAGCATTGAGGATGGGCCTCCATGCAAACTTGGTGAGCAGGAAAAGGAACAGAAGGAAAGTGATGAGGATCCAGAAAAACAGACCGAAATCCACATCCAGCAGGCCTTGGGTAAAGACAGGATTCATGGCAATGGTGTCAGGCGTTTACGAACAATGAAAAGCGTGGATAATACTTACTTGAGAGCAAGAACAATACATACTACCTGTCCGAAAAGTGCAACACCCTCGATAAAGGCGGCCGAGATGAGCATGGATGTACGGATATCGCCGGAAGCTTCAGGCTGTCGGGCCGAGCCTTCCATGGCACTTTTACCGATCATACCAATACCGACAGCGGCACCGATGGTGGTGATTCCAGCTCCGAATCCAGCAGCTAAGTATGCTAATTCCATTATTTTACCTCATTTATTACAGTTAATTGTTTGCAGGGAAAAGATCAGTGGCCATGCTCATCACTGTGGTCGGCCGTGGCCATTCCAATGAAGAGCGCTGACAAGATGGTGAACACATAGGCCTGAATAAAGCCGACAAGCGCTTTGATCAGATAGATAAACAGCGTCAGGAAAACCCAGAACCATGAGGTCCCGTACGCCACGCCCGATCCGAAAAGATCGGCAAAAATGAAAATGGTTCCTAAGATCGACAAAATGAGAATTTTTCCGGAGGCCATGTTGGCAAAGAGTCGGATGCAGAGAGCAAAGGGTTTGGTGAAAAGTCCGATCAGCTCCACCGGCAGCAGGATGAACTTGATGGGAACCGGCACCCCTGGGAACCAGAACACGTGCCTCCAGTGGTCCTTGCTTGCAAAGATCTGTGTCGCCGAAAAAGTGAACAGTGCCAGAGCCGCAGTCACGGTGATATCGGCCGTAGCGGAGACGCCCCATGGCATCAGACCGAAGAAATTCATGAAGAGGATGAAGAAAAACACGGTCAGCAGGTAAGGGGTGAACATCTGGTATTTTTGAGAACCGATGTTCTGCAGAGCGATTTCATCACGGATAAAGATGACCAGTGTTTCAAAAATATTCTGAAAGGGTCCCTGAGGTTCTGTAATTCGTCCGGTACCCTTGCGGTACTTTTTAGAAAGCGGGATAAAGATCAGGAAAGTCAGCAGGGCTGCAAGCCAGAAAAAAACCAGGTGGTTCGTAATGGAAAAGTCAAATTGCGGAGAGGTGCCGTCAAGGCGGACGATCTGATAGCTGGCCGGTTTGATGCGCCCGTCCACAGTCACCGGGTAGGCATCCACATAGGCGGCGTCTGTGAACAGCTCGCTCTTGTTGAGCAGCGAGGTGGTGCTTCGGTAGACATGGACGTTTCCATTGTCGTAGATGAGGCGGGGCAATTCAATGGTCGTCAGCGGTTTGAAATCGAGGTAATATTTGTCGACCACCTTGCCGATGAGGTCAATCCGGTTTTCGCTGCCGGTATCTGCATTGGAAACAACAGCTACACTTGTAGTAAATACAAGAGTCATAAGGAGAAAGCGCAGAAGTTGTTTCATCACGATACCGACGTATGCCCTCTGTGTTAACGTGTAAGAATAAATGTCTCGAAAGCGGATTTGCAAATATAGGAAAATAATAATGCAACTGTAAAGCCAATTTGATTCAATTCGGTAAAAACAAAAACAACAACAACCGACACGCCGATGAATATCATACGGGTGAACATGGCAATCAGCATGGCGGTCATATATCTGTTCATCGATCCACCGCTCATCCTGACGAAAGGATAGAAGCTGGCAATGGCAAGCACCGTGGTAATCACAAGGGCTACGGGTATCGGAAGGAAGATTTCGAGTCCAGCCAGCAGGTACAGGGGTACACCGGCGAGAACCAGGCATGCGATGTCAAATACAATGACATAGCCGCTAAATCGGATCATTTCCCTCCTTTTCGGATTCACTGTCGGTTTCCTTGGTTTGTAAAGATGTGTTATTGTTTGAATGTGTGTCCTTGTATTCGCTTTTTCCTGTTTTGACGGCCAGTTTGATCACAATGGAGATCAGGCTTCCGAACCCAAGCAATGCCCCGACGATCACGCCCCAGGGGGAGAGGTCCCATCGCTTGTCCACATATATGCCAATCACAACAGGTATAATCATTGATGCGGCGATGTGGATCCCCAAAGCGATGAATTCACCGTATTTAACGAGGTTTCGGATGGGCATGCGTATCAGTTGCAAGCTTAAGGGCCAGGCAGGGACCTGCGGGGGGGTTGCAATAACGCAGGGCCGCTGTTGGCATCAGCTTTCTTTCTTTTCCGGCTGTTTTTTCCAGGTGTCTTTGTTATTTCCCCTACCGGCATCGGAAGCAGCCAGGTCGCCCATCTTGCAGGATCCGTCGATGTGAGCCCCCTCTTCCACCATGAGTGTTTTGGTCTGTATGTCGCCCGATATTTTGGCCGAAGCACGAAGGATGAGCCGGTTTGAGATTTTCAGTTCACCCTGGATAGTGCCGGCAATATCGGCTTCCTTTGCAACAAGGTCACCCTTGACCAGGCCGGATTCCGAAACAATGCATTTACTGTCAGCATGCACCTCTCCTTCGACGGTGCCCGAAATGCGGAAGTCGCTTTTGCTTTTGAAGGTGCCTGTGAGAACAGAGCCGGCGCTTATGATATTGATGTTGGGTTGTCCGGGGATATCATTTTTCATGGCAGACTTTTGTGTTTTTGAGTTTTTTCCAAACATACTGGAGGATAGATAATATTGTGATTAATGGGGTAAGAGCGGTGTTAATTTACATTTATATAGTATTCCGGGTCAAGCGAGACTCCGTTTTTCCACAATTCAAAGTGAACATGGGGGCCGGAGGCCAGCAGGCCGGTTTCACCTACTTTTCCGATGACATCCCCTTTTCGGACCACATCCCCGGTCCGGTGGATCACTTCGGAAAAATGTTTGTAGATGGTAACGTATCCACCGGAATGGAGGATGTGAACGGTATACCCGTTGTTGATGGTCCATTCCGAGCTTGCGATTACGCCATCGGCTACGGTGCGCACGTCCGTGCCTTTCCGTGCGGCAATATCCAATCCGAAGTGTCCGATATCCGGCTGATATCTGCCGGTAAGGGTGCCGGTTACGGGCGGTTCAGCCGGAAACCGTACCTCACCCGAGAAGATATCGGAGTGAATGACCTGCTCCCCTTGCAGGGATTGCACGCCGGGAATATGAGCCAGGCGGTAGGTTACTGCGGAGCGTTCGGGTTCGTGTTCGGGCTCACTCTGTACAGCATTCCATTCCGGCGTGGACCTGATGTTGAATACGGTATCGGCCCCCTCACGGATCACGCGTTGAATTTGATTGAGTTGCTGGTCGCGGACTTTCAGGGAATCCTGAAGAGCGAGGACCCTTTCATGGACCTGGATCACCGAGCTGCGTATGGCACGGTTCTCCATGTTGAAAAAGTAGGTTCCGAGCGGTGTGAAGTAGATAAGCAGGAACACCAGCAGAACTATGGCGATGTTCAGTCCAGCCAGAAACGCCATGAGCTTTCCCGGTTTGAGCGCATAACTCTCCTGCTGATGCGGGTTGTCGTCATCGAACAGCAAAATGGTCACCTCTTCGCGGCGACGTTCGAAAAGTTTCTTAAGCAGTTTTTTCACGGGATAACACCGGGATGTTCCGGCCTGTGCAACAGTTGTAGATGGTGGTCATCAATGTATGCAAATGTGGCAACAAAAGCTTCATCATCGGAGTAAGGCATCGCTGCCACTTGCAGCAGCGATACCGCAATAAAAGATCATTTGCCCGAATAGTTCGGGGCCTCCTGGGTTATCTGCACCGAATGGGGGTGGCTTTCAAGGATTCCTGCGGCGGATATGTGCACGAACTGAGCGTCTTTCAGTTCCTTTATGTTTGCCGCGCCGCAGTAACCCATGGCCGCTTTCAGGCCGCCGGTCATCTGGAAAACCACCTCGGAAAGATGTCCCTTGTAGGGTACGCGTCCTTCAATACCCTCCGGAACCAGTTTCTTGATATCGTCCTCGACATCCTGGAAGTACCGGTCCTTGCTGCCCTGGTTCATGGCACTCAGGCTGCCCATTCCGCGGTAGGTTTTGAATTTCCGGGCTTCATAAATGATGGTCTCGCCCGGACTCTCGTCCACCCCGGCGAACAGCGACCCGATCATCACCGCTGTCGCTCCGCCGGCGATGGCCTTGGGAATATCACCGGTCTGCTTGATGCCGCCATCGGCAATCAGGCCGATTCCGGCCTTCGAGGTATAGTCCGCGACTTCCATGACGGCGCTGAGCTGAGGCACACCAACGCCTGTGACGATACGGGTGGTACATATGGATCCGGGACCGACGCCTACCTTGACAACATCCGCTCCTGCCTTGTGCAGCGCTTCTGCGGCTTCTGCTGTGGCAATATTGCCTGCAATGATCCTCAGATCAGGCCAGTCGGTCCTGATCTGGCGGACCGTTTCGATCACTCCCAGGGAATGGCCATGGGCCGTATCCACGGTGATGATATCGACACCTGCTTCAACAAGGGCGGCCGTGCGTTCGTGTGTCTCGGGGGAGATGCCTACGGCAGCCCCAACCCGCAGACGGCCCATTTCATCCTTGCAGGCATTCGGGAAATTTTTCTTCTTTTCAATGTCCTTGAACGTAATGAGGCCGACGAGGACGCCCTCCTTATTTACGATAGGGAGCTTTTCGATCTTGTACTTCTGGAGGAGTTTTTCGGCGGTTTCAAGGGTGGTCCCCTCCACTCCGGTGACCAGGTTTTCCGAGGTCATGATATCGCCAAGCCTGGTAGCCGGATCCGATTCGAAGCGCAGGTCGCGATTGGTGACGATTCCCTCCAGCACGTGGTTGTCGTTGACAATCGGGATTCCGCCAATCTGAAGACTGTTCATAAGGCTGCGTGCTTCAGCGACCCTTGCCCCGCGCTTCAGCGTAATAGGGTCCACGATCATGCCGCTTTCACTGCGTTTGACCAGCCGTACCTGCCCGGCCTGGTCTTCAATGGGCATATTCTTGTGCAGCATGGCAATGCCACCTTCCCGCGCAAGTGCTATGGCAAGCCTGTATTCGGACACCGTATCCATTGCAGCACTGATTATGGGGATGTTGAGTGTGAGTCCGGGCGCAAGCTCCGTCTTTGTATCTACATTGCGAGGAAGAACCTTGGAGTATCCCGGGATTAACAGGACATCATCATAGGTGAGACCTTGACGGGTGATTTTCTGGTCGGATTTCCTTGAAGTCATGAAAGGGCAGACATTTGATTGGCGTTTATGTAAATTACAAAATTAATCGCGTTATGCGAACCGACATTTTTCCCAATTTTTTTTTCATGAGCGAATTCATCCCGTTTAACCGGATCTGCAGAGGATCGGAAGAGCTTGAAGCGGTTCAGAAAGTTATGGAGGAGGGCAGCTGGCATGGGGACGGTCCGGTCGGGAAACGGGTGGAAGCCGTGTTGCGCCGGTGGCTAGGGACGCGTCACTGCTTTCTGACGACCTCGTGCACACATGCGCTGGAAATGGCCATGATCGTACTGGAGATAGGTCCCGGCGATGAGGTGATCATGCCGGGTTTTACGTTTGTGTCGACGGCAAACGCCGTCTGCATGCGGGGCGGGACGCCGGTCTTTGCCGAAATCCGGGAGGCGGATCTCAACCTCGATCCGGACGATGTGGCCCGCCGCATCACTCCGGCTACACGCGCTGTAATTCCGGTGCATTACGCCGGGGTTTCTGCAGATTTTGACGGTCTCCACAGGGTCATAAAGGAACAGGAAAATGTCACCGGCGGCAAAATAGCCTTAGTAGAAGATGCCGCCCAGGCGCTTGGAGCCCGTTGGAACAACCGGTTTCTGGGCACGGTGGGTGATATTGGCTGTTTCAGCTTCCATGATACCAAAAACATCACTTGCGGTGAAGGAGGTGCCTTTGTCACCGGCGATAACGAGCTGGCCGTGAGAGCGGAACGGGTGCGTGAAAAAGGGACGAACCGGTCGGCTTTCCTGCGGGGAGAGGTGGACAAATATACCTGGGTCGGCCCCGGCAGCAGCTACATCCCCTCCGAGATCCTGTCCGCGGTGCTGGAAGCGCAACTTCAGAAAAAGGAAGCCATCCAGCAGGCCAGGGAGTCTGTCTGGAATACGTATCGCAGGGTGCTTGAACCTGCCGCGGACCGTGGCTGGATTTTTCTGCCGCAGGTTCCCGGCTATGCCCGGCCCAACTACCACATATTCTATTTTCGCGTGCAGCGTGTGCGTGACCGCAACCCGCTGCTCAAAGAATTAAAAAATGCGGGCATCGATGCCACCTTTCATTATGTGCCGCTGCACAACTCTCCCTGGGCCCGGTCGACACTGGGTGACGTCCCTGCATTGCCAGGGACCGAGCGACTGGCCGATTCCCTGATCCGGCTGCCTCTCTGGCCCGGACTCTCCGACCGGATCGAAGAAGTGGCTGAACGCGTGCATAAAGTGATGATTCGCTATTTTGATTCACCGGGTTGACATATTTCGTGACCGTTTTTTTTCACCGCTGCGCTCCGCTAGTCCTGATGAACAAGAATCACTTTCTTCCTAACACAAAAACTTCCGTTTCCTCATGATTGAACCGGCCGGATGGGATGATTGGTTTGACTTCAACCCGAGCATGGGCATGGGAGGTGTGGAACAATTCAAAAGCAGTTTCGGAGCTGTTCCGTATGCTTGTCGAGCAGTCCGGCGCACTTCAATGGTGGAAAAAATGTTGGGAACGGCCGGCAATTGGGCAAGAAAGTCCGGCGAGCGACAGCGGCTTCAATGAGTCTGCAGCAGAAAGCATATCGCAGCGCCGGATGGAGCGGTATTGGCGGACTGGTATCCAACGGTCTGGAACTGCTCAAGTATATCGTGCTTGCGCGCATACTGACGCCCGGCGATTTCGGTTTGCTTGCCATGGCGATGGTTGTGATCAGCCTGGGGCGGATTTTTGCCGATGGCGGCACCAGCAATGCGGTAATCCATTTCCGAAGCCAATCGTCCCGGCAACTGTCGACCCTATACTGGATCAATATCGGCGCGGCAGCAGTGTTGTATCTGGTCATTTATGTTACGGCGCCTCTTTTTGCTGTTTTTTACGGAGAGCCGGAAGTCGGCCGGCTGCTGCGGGTCGGTGGTGCCATCCTGCCACTGTTTGCACTCGGGAATCTTTATGAGGTCTTGCTGCGCAAAAGACTTTCCTTCAAATATATAACCATTTCGGAAGGTATCAGTTCCCTGGCCGGTTTCATCACGGCAACCGTTCTTGCACTGTGGGGATTTGGCGTGTATTCGCTGATCTGGTCCCATATTGCGACGGCTGCAATAATGAGCATGATGTACATTGGCAACGGAATGCGGACCTGGAGGCCCTCCTTGTGTTTTTCACCCGGCGAGGTTCGCTCACATCTGAGCTTCGGGCTTTTCCAGATGGGCGAGCGCGGACTGAGTGTCTATTCCGCACGGATCGATCAACTTATCATCGGCCGTTTTTTCGGTGCTGAAGTTCTGGGAGCGTATCATCTGGCATACCATCTTGTGCTGTTTCCCATCACAAGATTCAGTGCCCTGCTCAACAGAGTGGCTTTTCCCGTGTTTTCAAGCCGCCAGGACGACAATGCCGTACTGCGTAACGGCTATCTGAAGCTGATGCGTGCAATTATCTCACTGACCGGACCATTTTTTCTGGTGACGGCCCTTACTGCCCCCTGGCTGGTGCCGCTGCTGTTTGGCGGGGGCTGGCAGCTGGCATCGGCACTCATCCCGCTGATGGCGGCCATCGGCCTGCTGAGGATGGTGGGGAACCCGAGCGGCAATATCGTGCTGGCGAAGGGACGGGCACGCCTCATGTTTCTTTGGAATCTCGGAACGGCAATCATCAACACCCTTGTCTTTCTGGCAGGGGCACAATACAGCGTTTTTGCACTCTTGTGGATGTATCTGGCAGCAAATGCCATGTATTTTGCACTGGGCCAATCCGTTATGGTCAACAAACTGATCGGTTTGTCATGGCCGCGTTTCCTTGGGGGTACTGCTTCCGTTGCGGGCATTCTTGCCATTTCCTGGGCGGTATCCATGGTCGGAAGGTGGTTCGCAGTCAGCGAAGGCCTGATGCTTTCCGACGTTGTAATGGTCGCAGTGATTGCCTTGCTGTTTGCAATGGTGTACTTTCCTTTAGTTTGGTGGACGCAGTCCGGTTTCATCCGCGAATTTCTGGATGCTGTCAAAAACCGGTCCGGATGATCCCGGGCTCTTTCTCCCGATTCTTGAAAACCCGCGGTTGCCCTGTAATACGACCGGCGCCCAACCACACCATGTACCTCTTTTTAAATGCCACATACTTCTTTTCAGTGTCATTTACCTTTTTCCACAGTGATTAATCTTTTTCCATTGTCATTCACCTCTTTTCATTGTCATTTACCTCTTTTCATTGTGCGTTATCCTTTGCACTGCAACTCCAAGCAATCCGTTTTTTCATGTCACTGACTGTTGCACACAGTTTTCCCGTATGGCTTCCACAGACCCAGACCTGGCTGTACAATCAGGTGCGGTTCCTGCCGGATGATGTGACCTCCCATATCCTCTGCAAGGAGTTGCAGCATCAGGATCAGTTCCACCTGTCCAACATCCATTCGCTTTCCGGCCCGGCGAATCGATTCACACGGCTGTCCACCCGGCTTTTCCGACACATCGACTACCATCTGTTTGTGCGGTACAAATGCCATCGCCTGAAACCGGACATCCTCCATTCGCATTTTGGTCCGGTTGGATGGAAAAACCATCGTGTCATGCAACTGCCTCTCTCCTCCCGAACAAGAAAAACGAGGCAGGTGGTGACGTTTTACGGGCAGGATGTGGATCATCTCCCGAAAGTGAATCCGGCGTGGAAAAAACGGTACCAGGATATGTTCCAGCGGGTCGATCTGGTACTTTGCGAGGGTTCCTTCATGGCTGCAAAAGTACAGGCGCTGGGATGTCCGGCAGAGAAATTGCGTGTTCATCATCTTGGCGTTGACCTGGACACCATCGCTTTTGAACCCAGGATGAAAAGCAGGGACGAGCCTTTTCGAGTGCTCATGGCAGCGGCTTTTCGTCCAAAAAAAGGATTCCTTTATGGTTTGAAAGCGCTGGAACAGGTCGCCGAACACGTAAACCTGGAGGTTACTCTTGTGGGTGACGCCATTGATGACCCGGCATCTGTCATGGAAAAGCGACACATCCTCGCGTTTCTGGAGCAGTCACCGCTGGGCAAGCGGGTGAAACGGACCGGGTTCATGACAGCAAGAAAACTTTTTGAAACGGCGCGCTCGCATCACATTTACCTTGCACCCAGTGTCACTGCCGAGGATGGTGACAGTGAAGGTGGCGCCCCTGTATCGCTTATTGAAATGGCAGCCGGCGGCATGCCTGTAGTAAGTTCAAATCATTGTGACATTCCGGATGTTATCCATCATGGCCATAGTGGTTTGCTGGCGGAAGAGCGGGATAGTGACGGAATCGCAACCTGCCTGAAAAAACTGATGTCCGACCCGGGGTCATGGGGGGCGATGACCCGGAATGCGCGATCTTTTCTGGAGAAGGAATATAATGCGGTCACACAGGGCGAAAAGTTGTATCATCTTTATGGCATGCTGTAGAGGATATCACAAGGCATATCTCTTTTTTGCCAAATTATATGAGGCCTTCATTGTCCGGTAAAGAAAAAGAATATTATTACAAAACGCGGATCCTTTTTATTTCTCACAGCGGTGAGTTGTATGGTGCGGAGCGGTCCTTGCTGACGCTGGTCTGTGGCCTGCAGCGGCTCGACAGGTACGAGATCCTGGTCGTTGTTCCGGACGAAGGCCCTCTAGCCCGGGCGCTTGATGATAAGGATATTCCATTCCGGATCATTCCCTTCCTGCGCTGGATCGGATTCCGGTATCATACTGTTGCAAGGCATTATCGCAGGATCAGGAACCGGTTTCTGCTTGGCCGGCTGGTGAGGGAAGCGGAACGCTGGATGCCCGATATCATATACACCAACACCATCGCCACACCTGCGGGGGCTATGGCTGCTGAAAAGTTGTCGCCTCGGCCGTTGCATATCTGGCATGCCAGGGAGTTGCCCGGTGACCGTTCTACAGGGTTCGGGCTTTTCGATTACGGTACGGAATCGTCGCTGCGTCTGATAGCCCGCACGAGTGACTGTTTCATCTGCAACTCCCGTTTTCTGCATGATCAGCTGGCGCCGCGGCTTCGGCGTGCGGCCGGACCTTCCAAAGAGCTTCGCACCGAAATCGTCTACAATGGCCTGGATACGGAAACGTATCATTCAGAGCCATCGGACCAGCTGGGAAAGCCGGCAGACGGAACAGGCACACCGCTTCGCATGATCATGGCTGGTGGCGTGAGCAGGGTCAAGCACTACGGCGAGGCCGTTGCGGCTGTCAAAATCCTGGAATTGGCGGGAGTATCCGTGCTGCTTGATATCTACGGGTCGGGTGATGATGAGGAGATGCGGAAGCTGGCAAAAGAGATTGAAGACGCCGGCCTGGAGAAAAGAGTTCAGCTGATGGGGTATCGCAGTGATCTGGGTGCCGAATACGCTCGGGCGGATTTACTGCTGATCACATCCCGGATGGAAACATTCGGCCGTGTTGCCGTGGAAGCGATGCTGGCGGGATGTCCCGTTGTGAGCTCCGATGCCGGCGCGCTGCCTGAAATCGTACTGGATGGTGAGACGGGGCTTGTATACCGGTCGGGCGAACCGGAACATCTCGTCCGACAGATCAGAAAACTTATCGACGATCCGTCGCTTCGCAACGCGATTATCAATCGGGCGCGGGAATATGCCGAAACTCATTTCTCAGCGGAGCGTCTCGTGACGGAAATCGACCGGATCCTCAGGGATCTGATCGCAGGAACCAAAACAACCGGGGCTGATGATACAGGCTGAAGCACAAGCTGAAAGCAAGTCCGGGCGCATCGCTGTCCTGCTCTCCACCTGCAATGGTGCCGGTTATCTGGTCCCTTTGCTTGAAAGTATTCAGGACCAGAGCTGCCCTCACTGGGATCTGTGGGTTCGTGATGACGGATCGACGGACGGTACGGTGGAAATCCTCGAGGAATTTGCCGGCAGATTGGCGCAAAAAACCCAAACCGGGACTGGCAGCCGGATGCATGTGATCCGTGGGGAAAACATCGGCATTGTCAGAAGTTTCTTCCATCTTCTCGGGCAGGCAGGCGATGCGTATGCTGGATACGCTTTCTGTGACCAGGATGATGTCTGGCTTCCTGAAAAACTGGAGCGCGCTGTGCGTGTCCTGAAACGGGATGTGCCGTTTTTGTACCATGGGCGACAATGGCTGGTAGATCAGGAAAGCGGTGAAAAAATCCTGAGCCCCGTCCCGAAGAACGCAGGGTTTGCAAATGCCCTGATCCAGAACCAGGTAGTAGGATGCACCATGGTGATCAACACGCCGCTCAGGAACTGCGTCCTGGAGACGCTGCGGGCCGGCAGCGATGGCGATCCCTGTTCCGGAATTATCATGCACGACTGGTGGTGTTACCTGCTGGCAAGTGCCATCGGGCACATGCACTATGATCCGGAGCCCGTCATCCTGTTCCGCCGTCACGAAGAGAGCACCACCCCTGTGGCCACCAGTTCCTTTCGGATCATCCGCAAGCGATTAACCGCCATGCGTAAACGTGACTGGTCGGTCGGACACATTGTGCGTCAGGCGAGGGCGCTGCAAAGACATTTCGCCCACCTCGAAAATCGTACGGACTCTGGTTTACGATGCCGGTTATCTGAATCAAACAGGCAGCTGCTGCATTCACTGCTCAATCTTCAATCAGCCACATTTTCCAGGCGTATCGGTTATCTGTTCACGGGAGAGCATAGCCGTATCGGAAAGATCGATACCACCGTTTTTCGCCTGCTTGTGCTTTTCAAGCGATTCTGAGGTTGATCACGGGAACTGGATGCTGATTCAGACCGCAATAGTTGCCGAAAGCGCATCCACAGCTGTTTGCTCCGAGCACATGCCCTGACGGTAGGCTCGTATCCAGTAGGAAACGCTCTTTCTGCGGTTTTTAACACCTGTGTCACAAGTGGAATAGAGTCCGAGCAGTTCATCGCGATACGCCTCCATATCAGACCGGATGACATTTCGCAACGCATCCGGAAGATCGTTCCAGCCAAACAGTGTGAAAATATCCGTTTCGTGGATCCGTTGATCGGTGAGCAGTGCCAGCCGGCGTGTGTTTGCCGTAATTTCAATGGAATGCTGTTTCTCTGCAGTGTGTGTGAGCGGGGTTGCCGTGTTCATTTTTATTCTCCGGTTTTGGGTTTCCTTGTTCGTTCAGAAGCAATGTAACGGCATGGTGTGACAACATAGTGACACCCATTATGAATTTATTTTCGGAAAAAATAAAATTCGCCTGTTGCGGAGCTTGCCGTTAAAACTCCGGCACTTTTTTCTTATGTTTGCATGCATGCCGCCGGTTGCCCTGCAGCACTGTTCCCGGCATTCCTGCAGATACCCCTATACCCATGCAACTGTCTGATTTTTTAACTCTTCCGTTCAGTGATCCCGTGCTGATATTTGCACTGGTGATGCTCATAATCCTGACGGTGCCCCTGGTAGCCAGCAAGCTGAGGGTGCCCGCCATAGTCGGGCTCATCATAGCCGGGGCCCTGGTGGGACAAGGCGGATTGGGCTTTCTGGAACGTGATGCCACCATCATATTGCTGGGCACGGTGGGATTGCTTTACCTGATGTTCATTGCCGGGGTATCCATTGATCTGGAAAAGTTCAGCAGGTCACGCGGACAGAGCATTCTTTTCGGGGTGGCCTCATTTGGACTTCCGCTGGCCGGCAGTCTTTTGCTGGCACCACCGCTCCTGGGTTACTCAACGGAAAGCGCTCTGTTGCTGGGCGCCATTGTAGGCTCGCATACGCTTCTGGCCTATCCGATAGCCAACCGTCTTGGCATAGGAAAAAACAAGGCCGTTACGCTGAGTCTCGGGGCAACCATGGTGACAGATGCCCTTTCCCTTACCATACTGGCCATAGTTGCAGCAACCGTTCACGGAGATATAAACACGTACTTCTGGATCACTTTCATCGGTTCGGTGGCTGTCTATCTTGCGGTGGTGGTATTCATACTTCCCCGGCTTGGACGCTGGTTCTTCAGGAATGTCCGCGACCAGACCAACATAGAGTATGTCTTTTTGCTGACGGTCCTGTTCGTGACGGCGTATGCGGCCCAGCTTGTCGGCCTGGCCGCAATCATCGGGGCGTTTCTGGCCGGACTTAGCATGAACCGCCTGGTACCTGAAAACAGCACATTGATGAGCCGGGTACAGTTTGTCGGGAATGCGCTGTTTATCCCGTTTTTCCTGATTTCGGTAGGCATGCTGGTGGATGTAAGTGTGCTGACCTCTATGGAAGTCTGGCTTGTGGCCCTGCTCTTTTTCCTCCTGGTCATGGTAGGCAAATATCTGGCTGCCAAAGCGGGACAGCTATATTTCCGGTTGACGCCGGATGAGGGCTGGGTCATGCTGGGCCTGACGAGTCCGCAGGCGGCGGCCACCCTTGCCGTGACCCTGATCGGTTTTGAGATCGGACTTTTAGATGAGATGGCGGTCAATGCCGTGGTCATTCTGATTCTTGCCAGCTGCTTTGTGGGACCCTATCTGGTGGATCTGTACGGACGCCGTGTGGTCCTGGCTGAGGAAAAATCATCCCTCAAGGTCTCGGACTCCCCCGAACGTATCCTGGTGCCGCTGGCCAATCCGGATACGGCCGAGGCGCTCATGGATATCGCGATCATGATTCGCGGTAAAAACAGCACCGAACCGATTTTTCCCCTGACCGTTGCGCGTGAGACACGTTATGTCGAAGCAGCCGTGGCATCGGGTGAGAAAATGCTGAGCCATGCCGTGGTGCATGCGGCGGCGGCCGATGTTCCGGTCATTCCGGTTACCCGTGTGGATTACAATATAGCCTCGGGGATCATCCGTGCAACACGGGAGCTGCGCATATCGGATATCGTGATCGGCTGGAACGGGGTGATCACGGCGCGGCAGCGCATTTTCGGCACGGTACTGGATCAGCTGATGGAGCAGTCCGATGAGACCATCCTTGTTTCCAAAATCGATCAGCCCATCAATACCACCGAACGCGTGATCCTGGCTGTTCCTCCCATGTCCCAGTACGAACCGGGTTTTGGAGACAGCTTCCAGACCATCAAGAAGCTGATCAACCAGCTGGGTGCAAAGCTTGTTGTACTGGGAACCGAAAGCAATCTGAACATACTCAAACCTTTTATCGAGGAGCATAAGCCGGAGCTGTCGGCACAATACAAGATCGTCAGGAAATGGAACAAGGTGACGGATTCCATAGCCGGCCTCTACAACAATCGGGACCTGGTGATACTGGTCAGTTCCCGTCGTGGAGGTGTTGCCTGGCAGCCGGCATTTGAGAGGCTTCCCGCCCAGATCATCAGGAATGTCAATCCTGAAAATTTCATCATTGTCTATCCGGCCGAAGTGGAGGAGCACAAAAAACCGCAAGCGGTACTCCGCTTCGACGCCTCCCCCCTGCTCCCTGACATTTCTGCCAACCAGATTTATATAGCTGCCGACGGCAAAGACGGGTACACCCAGGCCATTGAGAAAATGGTGTCCGGCCTGTATCCTGACCGGGCTGATGTCGGAACCGAGATTTCCCAGCAGCTGAAAGTCCTGGAACCGGAGAATCTGCCCAGCGATCTTCCCGGGGTGATGCTGACCCATCTGAGCACACATCATGTGAGCAAACCACTACTTCTGCTTGCAATCAGTGAAGAGGGATTCCAGGTGGACACATTGGACGAGCCGGTACAGATCGTTTTCATCCTGCTCAGCCCCACTCATCTGAGTTTTCAGCGCAAGCTTTTGATTCTCAACAGGCTGGGACGCCTGATCGGGGGCGAAAAGACTAAAAAGAAGCTTGCCAAAGCCAAGAACATCGATGAAATCCGGAAGACGCTGTCGGCAAAGCTCACTATTTTGCCGGGAAAAGAGTCGGAAGAAGAAACGGCCGGTGATTCCTAAGAGCGGTGTTCGGTCAGACGGTAACCGGTCATCACGTGTTTCGTCGCGCCGCGATCAATCATCGGGATAGATTGATTTTTTGGCGGCCAGCAATGTGTTTTTCATCAGCATGGCGACGGTCATGGGACCCACGCCACCCGGCACCGGTGTGATGAGGCTGGCCTTTTCGGCTACGCTGTCAAAGTCGCAATCCCCGACAAGACGGTATCCCTTATCCGATTGGGAGTCGGCGACCCGGTTTATGCCGACATCGACCACGACCGCACCCTCGCGCACCATCGTACCGGTAATCAGACCCGGAGATCCCACGGCAACGATCAGGATATCCGCCTGGATGGTATGGCGTGTCAGGTCGCGGGTATACTTGTGGCAGAGGGTGGTAGTTGCCTTGCCGGCATCGTTTTCCCTTGAGAGCATGATGGCCAGCGGGGAACCGACGATATTGCTGGCGCCTACGACAACGGCATGGCGGCCTTTTGTCATAACGCTGTAATAGCGGAACAGCTCCAGGATACCAGCGGGGGTGCAGGAGCGGAACGTCGGCTGTCCAACCGCCAGACGTCCGACATTCATCGGGTGAAATCCATCCACATCCTTCCGGTGGTCAATGGTTTCGAGAACCTGGTCAGGATGGAGGTGTCCGGGCAGGGGCAGTTGCAGCAGGATGCCGTCAATGCTGTCGTCCTCATTGTAGCTTTTAATGGCCTCCTTGAGTTCCCTGATGGATATGGTATCAGGGAAAATTGCCGTTTCGGATTCGATTCCGACCTCTTTGCAGGCGCGGGTTTTGGCACCAACGTAGGTCCGGGATCCCGGGTCGTTGCCGATCAGGATGGCCTGAAGCATGGGGGGACGATTGTCCCTGCCGACCCACTCCCTGACGTCATCGCGGACCTGTTGCCTCAGAATTTCCGCTACTTTCTTGCCGTCGATAATATTTCTGGACATGGAGAAGGGCCACCTCAGCCGTTTCAGATCCGCACAAAGTGTTCTTCCTCTGCCTGGAACAACTCAATGATATTCCGGGCGTCCTCACTTTCAAGGAGTTTTTCCCGGAAAGCCGAGCTGTTGAGCAGGCGGGATATGCGGCTTAGCATTTTTATGTGGACACTGTTCTGGGATTCAGGTCCGACAAGGAGAAACAGGATTGTTACCGGTTCGCCGTCAATGGAATTGTACTCTACCGGCTCCTGCAGTCTGCCAAAAGCAGCAAATGTTTCCGTCAGGCTCCTGCACTTGCCGTGTGGAATGGCCAGGCCTTTCCCGACACCGGTTGACATGATGCTCTCCCGCTCCATTACCGCTTTTTTGACAGCCGCAAGGGTTTCATTGTCCAGTCTGGCAGATAGTGTATTCACCAATTTGGTAATGGCTTCCTCCTTGCTGCTTGCGGCAAGATCCGGAATCACGTTGGTGCTGTCCAGAAGATCACTGATTTTCATGTAAAACTCTTTTTATCAAACCCGGAAAAAACATATCAAATATACTGATGATATGGCTTTATTTCACAATCTTTCACAATATATTCTGTCTGTTTCCCCTGAGGGCCAGTACGGTTGCAGGTCTGGGTGCCTGTGTCGGATGTTTTGACGGGTACACGCCATCGACGGCTGGCTGAACGGCACGAAATACGCTGGCATTAAAACTGATACCGTAGTACTTTTAGTATAATCTGTTATTATACCATCCATGCTGCTGCAATCTCAGTCACTTGCTGTTTTCATTAAGGATTTTCGTCTCGAGTGGCGATCCCGTTTTGGCGTGAGTACCGTTCTGGCCTTTATTGCGTCCACCCTGCTTGTTGTACTGTTTTCACTGCGCGCCGATCTTCTGTCGGTATCCGTCCAGAGCGGCCTGGTATGGATCATCATCCTTTTTGCATCGCTTACCACTCTTTCAAGGGTTTTTGTAAGTGAAAGTGAACGCGGCACCATGGACTTGCTGCGGCTCAATGCGCCGGCAACGAGTGTGTTTATTGGTAAACTGGCTTACAATTTTCTTTTCACACTCCTGATCACCAGTACCACGTTATTTCTTTTCGCGGTGATGGTGAACATGACGGTGTTTCGCCCGCTGCTGCTGCTGGCCGTGGTGGTGCTTGGATCGTCCGGGCTGGCCGGAGCCACAACCATGCTGGGTGCGCTGGTGTCGCAGGCGGTGCGCAAGGGAGCGGTCTTTCCCGTATTGGCGCTTCCCCTGCTTATTCCGTTGATGCTGTTATTGGTGAGGGTGACGGCGGCGGTTTTTGTCGCGGAAGCTTCGGTTTCCTACGGCAATGATCTTGCGGCACTCATCGGATTTACGGGTGTTACCATCTCCGCATCCATTCTTTTATTTGACAATCTATGGGAAGATTAACGAACCGCCATGTCTGACGAAGCAACCAACCGGGATAACATACCCCTCAAGCTGCCACACGGCAAATCCGGCATGATCGGTGCCAGGCGCCTGATTGGGCAGGTGCGGCTCCGCGAGCAGATGTGGCGCGTACTTGAGGAAGACCGCATCAGTCACGCCTACCTGATCAGCGGTCCGCCCGGTTCGGGTAAAAAGGCACTTGCGCTTGCGTTTGCCGAAGCCATCAATGGCGTATCGAATCTCGGAGAACCGGCTCCGGGAGTCCGTTCGCAGCGCCGGTCGTGGTACTACCACCCTGACATCCACCTGTTTCTTCCGTTACCGTCGATTGCCAGCCGGGACGAACTGGGAGCCCGGGTTGCATTGCTTGCTGAGGATCCTTACGAAATCGTGGACTTTGCAATGCGTCCCTCGCTTACGTCGCAGGATGACACCAAAAATCGCCGTGCGTTCTACTCGGTTGATTATTTCAATGACGAGGTGCGCAGGGCGGCCTATCTGAGGCCGAATGAGGGCCGCCGCAACATCGTTATCATCACCAATATAGAGACGATGCGTAAAGAAGTGGTCAACTCCTTCCTCAAACTGCTGGAGGAACCGGGAGAGCAGGTGATGTTCATCCTGACCACGGACAAGATCAATGTGTTGCTGCCCACTGTCGTATCCCGTTGCCAGCTGCTGGCCTGTCAGCCGCTGCAACCCGATGAGATTTTCCATGGGCTGACGGCATATGACGGCATAGCGGAACCCGAAGCGAGTTTTCTTTCTCGCATTGCCGGCGGCAATTACAGCTACACCCGTTACTATGAACTGGAAACCCTGCAGGAGAACCGTGAGGATATCATCCGTTTTCTGCGAATGTCCTATACGGTGGATGTGGGTGGCATCCTTGAAATGAGCCAGAAATGGCAATCCGGATACAACAAGGAGGGGCAGCTGGCCATCCTCAACATGATCGAAATGTTCCTCAGGGATATCGCGCTCTACTCTGGCGGTGCCGGAGAGGCGCTGATTACAAACAGCGACCGGCTGGATGTGATCAGGAATTTCTGTACGGGACTCAAAGATGCACGTATCAAGGATATGCTTGAAACATTGGAGGAGGCGCGTGCGTTGCTGAATCAGAACATCCAGCCGCGACTTGTCTTCACCGTGATGGCCAACCGGTTTTCAGCCTGGATGCGCGGATCGGATGCCGCTGTATCCGAGGCAGAGCTTTGGCGGCATGTACCGGCGAGAACCGAAACAACAGAAACCAGTTGATACACCCTTAAACCGGCGCTGCAAATGTGGTGCCTGATGCCATGTCACACCCCATTGATTTCGTAAAAATGCATGGAGCCGGCAATGATTTCATTGTGATGGATGCCCGGCCAGCGGACTTCCCCGTTGCTCAGGTCCTGAACCGGATACCCTTCCTGTGCCATCGCAGAACCGGGATAGGTGCTGATGGCGTGCTTCTGCTTCTGCCGTCGGATGAAACGGATTATACCATGCAATACCTCAATGCAGATGGTTCGGAGGCAGGAATGTGCGGAAACGGTGCGCGGTGCCTGGCGCGCTTTGCCGTGGACAGGGGCCTTCCTGTAAAGCTTGTCTTTACGGCAAATCAGATTCGTTACCGGGCGGAGGTATTTGACCACTATGTTTCCGTTTTTTTTCCGGTGAAGCCGGAGCCGGTTGTAAAAATAATAGACGATGTGACCTGGTTTGAGATCAATTCAGGCACCGAACATGTGGTTTCCATAGATTCGAATTACATGAAAGCCCCCAATCGCTTTTTCCGGGAGAAGGGAAGACTTATCCGCAACAGGCTGGACCTGTTTCCTGTCGGCGCCAATGTGAATTTTGCCTCTGTCCTGGAACAGAACCGGTTGCGGCTGGTTACTTATGAACGCGGAGTTGAGGACCTGACGCTTGCCTGCGGCACCGGTGCCATAGCCACCGCAATAGCACGATGTCACGCCGGCATCACTGAAAATGCAGCAGCGGATTCTGAAGCGCACCCACCCCCGCCCCCTGAGGCAGATCACCATATTCAGATTGATTGTCCGGGCGGCCCGCTTGAAGTTTCTTTTTCGGTTGTCCGGGAACACGGCAAACCCGTCTATAAAAATATTATCCTTTACGGACCAGCCGTCACGGTCTACGAGGGACGCGTTACCATCTAATATGACTATGCGTATCTTTTCAGTATTAGCTAGTTCCTGTTTATTGTTATTTGTATTCACAACATGCAGTGTTGAACGGGTTTCTCATGTAGAAAAGGATGATGAGCCGTATCAGCTCGATAACAGCCCGATGGTGCAGGGACAGGTCCTTCCACCTGATAACATCAAAAGCATACAGCTTTACCGGGGAGAGGGAAAACACAATCTTCCATCCGTGAAACTTGGCAGCGGCGAGGTTCTGACCCTTCGGTTTGATGAGCTGGGCGGGACATCCCGTCTTTTCCGGGTGCGGGTCCGGCACCGCAACGCGGACTGGTCGGACAGCCGGCTGATGACGGATTTTTATCTTCGCGGGTATCGGGAGGACCTGATTGAGGGTGGCCGGCCGAGCACGGTTCAGGATCCTCACTACATGCATTATGAATACCAGTTTCCAAACCAGAACATGCAGCTGCGCCTGAGCGGCAATTATCTGATGGAGGTTCTTGAGTACGAGACTTCCAACGTTCTGTTTTCCGTTCCCTTTTTTGTGCATGAGAATGCCGGGCGCATGGAGGTCACACTGGAAGAGTTATATGGTCTGGATGCACGCTATACAGTCCATCATCAGCCATTTGTACGGTTCGGGTATCCCACGTACGTGGTCTCGCCAGTGACTGATTTGTCAGTCTTTTTTGCACAGAACAGGTTCTGGGGCCGGGCAAGGCAGGCCGGTGAGCTGGATATGTCGGAATCGGGGGTTTTCCGGGCCTATCTTTCACGTCCCGAATCTTTTGTAGGGGTATATGAGTTCCGTCACCTGGACATCAGAAGATATGATGCCGGCGGACCGGAAGTGGTGGAGGTGCGGAGCGGCACCATCCCTCCGCAGGTGTGGCTGTTTCGGGATGTGGTGAATCTGGATGTCAGTCCGCGCAGACGTACGCCGGTGGCGCATGGCATTCCGCGGGACGATCGGCGCGCGCGTTATGTGGATGTGCGTTTCGAGCTGGAATTGCCCGAAAGGGAGGCTACAGACCTGCCCGTCTATGTGTACGGACCGTTCAACAACTGGACCATAGACGAGGAGAACAGAATGGAATACCAGCCATCCACCGACTCTTACCTTGGCCGGGCGATTATCAAGGAGGGGGAATACGACTACAAGTATGCACTGGTTGAGCGCGGCCGGATTGACGATCTGCGCCTGGACGCCAGCTTTGCCTCAACGGCCCAGGAATACGCAGCAATGGTCTACTTTCGGGATCCCGGGCTGCAGGCAGACCGGTTGCTTCAGCTGGACTCCGGACGGGCGCGCTGAAATATCTGTCGAAGTGATTATCTCAATCAGTCCGGGCCAGTGACTGTCCTGTTCCCGAAAGCAAATGGGAACAAGAATCCCGGGTGCATCCCAATCCGGGATGTCCCATCTGAATGCACCGGGTATCCTGTTAACGATCAGTAGCCGATCCCGATACGGAAGTCTTTTCCGATCAGAAGTCGAGTCCGATACTGAAATAGTGGACGCGGCGACCGAAACCGGTGCCTCCTTCGATATCCAGCGGCCAGGCAAGGTCATACCGGAAGGGAAGTCCCAGCAGGATGGTGCGAAGACCGAAACCGGTTCCGGCAAGAATGGCATCACGGTTGGTTCCGTCCCAGGCTGCACCCATATCAAAAAACATATTGCCCTGGATGTTGTACAACGGTATGATCGGAATGGGGCCGGGCAGCATGGCTGCTATGAGCGGGAAACGGAATTCCGCATTGAACAATCCGAACCGGTTGCCGATCGCAGAGTTGAAAAAGTGTCCGCGCAGCGGCAGGGCCGGAATGGTGAAGAAAATATCCTCCAGCCGGTCGGTCTGAAGCGAACCTTCTGCCCAGCGGAAATTGATCCAGTTCTGAATGCCTCCCATGAAGAAGTTCTGGGCATCCGGGCCGAACGAAGCAGCACCGGTCCCGCGAAAAGCGAAGACATAGCCCATGCCAAGATGGAAATATTGCCGGAAATCACCGATCACCGAGGCAAATCCGATGACATCAGAGGAGATGGGCGGACTTCCGGTCAGGCTGACGGCATAACGTCTGCCGGACAGGGGTGCGAGGAATCCCGGACGTGTAAGGTCACGTGTGAACGTCACTTCCGGATACAGGAAATAGGTATCCTCCGAGTCAGAAACGTTGGCATAAACAAGGCTGAAATCCCGTGAGATATTGATCAGGCTGACGCCGTAGTCGATTCTGGAGAATTTGTTGAGTGGATACTGGAACTGGAGACCCCCGCCATAGAAGCGGAACCGCACCTGTTCGAAATCAGTGAAGTCACGGCTCAGCACCAGGAAGTTCCGTGAGGTATGGAAGTAGCGTACCAGGTAATTCGTACGGTTTGCATAATAGCCGTAGCTGACTTCGTAATCACTGTTACGCAGATCAAACTGCAGGTTCGTGATCAGGTTGATGCGATGGTTACCGAGCAGATCGGAAAAGGTAAAGGCGGCCAGAGCATAGGTTCCGTAGAATGTGGATACCCCTCCGGCGGCATAAGTAATGTCCGGGGAGAACTCCAGCCGGTAGCGGCGTGGTATGAAGCGGCCGTCATCGGTGCGGGTCGGCTTTTCTTCCCGTACCCGTTCCAGGTGTGTTGTGGCGACAAGGTCGTCCAGGTCGTCACCAAAGACATAATTCCTGAAATCGATCACATCCTGATCCACTTCGACGGTATCTGCTGCCACCGGATCGTCCTCCGGATCCTCGGGCGCATCCAGTTCCCTTTGTTCTTCGCGGATGAGATCCATGATAGCCGAAGTCTGCCGGACGAGCTCGGTTGCGCTCATGCGCTGCAGGTCTTCGTCAAACATCTGGAAAGCAAGCCCGATGGCCGGGACGCGTTGCTCAACCGGCTCACGAAGGCGTCGTTCCGCCCATTGGTTGCGCTGCAACGGTTCCGTTTTACGCCGTTCAAACGGGTTGTCGATAGTGAAGATATGGACAAATCCCCTGTTAAAGGAATTGATAGCGAGCAGGTTTCCGTCCGCGCTGATCGACATCTGCATGACACCGGTCACCAGGTCCGTGAGCGGGTAGCTCGTCCGGGTTTCCAGGTCCATTTCGTAGACATTCGGAATGCCGTTCTGGTCGGAAACATAGATGAGCCGGCCATCCTGTGTCATAATGGGACGGGATTCATTCCAGTTTGGAGTGCTTGTCAGGCGCGTGGCGCGACTGGAGCCAAGCCGGAGCATGTAAATATCGCTCTGGTTGATATTGGGATTCAGCAGAACGTTGTAATTTGTCCGGAATGTATTCACCTGGGTGTGCGGTCCACGGTCCGACGCAAAAAGAATATATTCCGAGTCATTGGACCATGCGGGATCCCAGTCGCTGAATACGTCATTAGTGGCACTGACGAAGTCACCGCTTTCCAGATGATATACATAGATGTTTGTAAAAGGTCCGGCGTTGCCCTGGAAAGCGATCTTCTTGCCGTCGGGCGACCATGCTACGGATCCGATGGCATCAAGTTGCGGGAAGACGATTTTCTGCACCTCTTCGGTCCGGTAGTCCACTATGGCGAGGTCCACGGATCCGCCGGAACGTGTGGAAAGGGCGATTTTTCTTCCATCCGGTGACCAGGTGAGATTTGGCCTGAGAATATTGAGCTCTTCAAAATCAACATTGTCCTCACCGCGGATCAGCGTTTTGATGCGGCTTCCGTCGCGCGCATTAAGTACGATCACGTCAAAAAAGCCCCGGGCATTTGAGATCATGGCTATGCGGTCGCCCTGCGGCGATACGGCAGGGCTTGTGTTGTAGGCCCGGCGGTACCGGTCTTTGGTAATAAGCCTTCCGATCTCACGCAGGTCTTCGCGGATGGCAATTTCCGGGAAATATGTTTTCCGCAGCGAGTCGTGGAAGCGCTCGTTGAGTTCGCTCATCGTGAGGCCCGTGGACTGCCGAAGGCCGGCTTCCACGCTTCTGGTCTGGCGGACGTTCTGGAGGATCTCCCCTATCTTTTCACGGCCATACTCTTCGACGATAAAATTCCAGAAAGCTTGTCCGCCACGATAGGCCATGAATCCGCCCATTTGTGGTATCGGCGGCATCATATTGTTCATTACCGCCTCGCGCATGAACATATCTGTGTCGGTATCCCATCCAAGTGAGACGTATTCAGACAGTCCTTCCTCAAACCATAAAGGAATCACAAGCTGGATGTTGTTCTGAATAATGGCCTGGATCGATCCGCCGTAAAACAGATCGTTGAACATGGCATGGACAAGTTCGTGGTGCAGGACCTGCCTGTAATCGCCATAGTTGCCCATGAACGGAATGGTGATCCGGTTCTTGAACTTGTCGGTGACACCGCCGATTCCCTGGGCGTCGACTGGCAGCGGCACCACATTGGTCTGACTGAAGTCCGTATGCGAGTCGTAGATGATCACGGAGACACGGTCATTGAGCTGGTGTCTGAAATCGCGCTGCAACTGAGCGTAGGCCGCTTCAAGGCTTTTGGCCGTAAACTCGGCCAGATAATAGTTCTTTGACTCGTAATAGTAGACATCGAAGTGTTCGGACTGGATGAATCGCCAGTCAAACTGTGAGTACTGCACCCGGTTTTTCCCGAACCCGAAATACTGTGCCTGAGATTCGGAAATAATAAATGCACTGCTAATCAGCAGGATGCACGCCGCGGCTAGCATGCGGACGAAGGAAAACTGGCGTGTTGGATTCATCTGTGTCTGTACATTATTAAAGTAAAAAAAACATTATCACTGATCAGGGGTAAAAAGTTCCGTCCAGATTGGCCGGAATCATTTTTTCCCCGACTGCTCCGGCAGAAAGTCGATCTGGCGCTGTTCGATATCCGTGCGGGCCACTTTCACCCTGATGTCATCACCCAGTCGGTATGATTTGCCACGGCTGCGGCCCCGCAGCTGGTGGCGGGCCTGTTCGTAGACGTAGTAATCATCATCAAGATCGCGTACAGCGATCATGCCTTCGCAATAACTTTCGTTCAACAGTACAAAGAGCCCTTTTTCTGTGACGCCACTGATCACGCCACCGAACGTATCTCCGATATGTTCGGTCATGTATTCCACCTGTTTCAGCTTGATGGAATCACGTTCCGCTATAACGGCATCGCGTTCTTTTTCGCTGCAATGATCGCCAAGCACGATCAGCTCCTGAAAGCTGTACCCGGGCAGGCCGGCAGCATACTGCTTCAGGAGACGATGTACCACCAGATCGGGATAACGTCGGATGGGACTGGTAAAGTGTGCGTATTCCCTGAATCCGAGACCGTAGTGTCCGATATTTTTAGGACTGTAGACGGCCTTGGCCATCGAGCGCAGAATCAGTTCGTTGATCGCATATTTCAGCGTGGTCTTGTTGGCTTGCTTAATGAGACTGTTTATCTGATCGGCAGTGACCTTGCCGTCACTGACGTGAAACTCAATGCCCAGCGGGCGCACGTTTTCCCCGATATTCTTTAGTTTTTCGGGATTTGGCCGGTCGTGGATGCGGTAAAGGAACGGGTAGCGCGTTTTTCCTGCTTTGTCACCATCTTTCCCTTTATTCTGGCCATCCCCCCTGCTTTTCTCCTGTTCCCGCAACCGGGTGACGTGCTCCGAAACGGTTTTATTGGCCATCAGCATGCACTCTTCCACCAGGCGGTGCGCTGCCAGGCGCTCCTTGACATAGACACCCAGCGGCCGTCCGTGTTCATCAAGCCGGAAACGGGGCTCGGGCGTGTCCAGGTCGATCGATCCCTGCCGGAACCGGTTTTCGGTGAGCATGGCGGTCATTTTGGCAAGAGTCCGGACGGAAGTCTCGTGTTTGTGCCCTTTGCCATCGATGATCTCCTGCACTTCTTCATAGGTGAACCGCATGGAGGAGTTGATCACGGTCTCCTCGATGGAATACCCGACCCTTTTGCCATCAGGGGTGATTTCCATGAAGCAGCTGTACGCCAGCTTGTCTTCATTGGGACGAAGGCTGCACACTCCGTTGCTCAGGCATTCCGGCAGCATTGGGATGGTCCGGTCCACCAGATAGACACTGGTGCCGCGTTCCCGGGCTTCCTTGTCGAGGATCCGGTCCTGCTGCACGTAGTAGCTTACGTCGGCGATGTGCACGCCAAGGTAGTAATTGCCACTGTCACGGACTGAAATACTCAGCGCATCGTCAAAATCCTTGGCGTCATGCGGGTCAATGGTGAACACCTCCCAGTCGCGGATATCCTTGCGGCGCTTGTACTCCTTTTCGTGGATGTCTACTGCCACACTTTCCGCGAACTCCTCCACGGCGGGCGGGAACGCGGCCTGCATTTCGTTTTCGGCGAGGATGGAAAGGATTGAGGCGTTGTTGGTGCCCTTTTTACCCAGGTTTTCCAGGACCTCGGCTTCGGGAAGCGAGCGCGGATGAAGCCAGTCCACCAGCCTGAAGGTTACTTTGTCGTTGTGCCGGGCGTCTTTGGTGTTATCAGGATGCACGAAAAACTCGACCTGTGCCGACTTCTCATCCGGAATGATCAGATAGGTGCTCTTGCCCTCCTTGTGGAATGTGCCGACGAAGAACTTCTTGCCGCGTGAGATCACATCCACAATTTTCCCCTCTTCACGGTCGCTTCTTGATTTCGGGAGGATGGCCGCCCGGACCCGGTCCTTGTCCAGCGCCGTGCCGGTATGCTTGGACGGGATGCGGATATCCTGCTCCCTGTCCTCCACCTTGACATAACCGGTGCCGGACCGTGTGCTTGTAAAGACGCCCTCGACCACGTTGCCGTCCTGGCGTTTGTCGGCTATGCGATAGGTGTCGTTCTTCTCGACGATCCTGTTCTGCTTGAGCAAGCGATTAAGTGCCTTGTTGAATCGTTCATCCCCCTTTTTGGGCGGCAGTTTGAAGGCCCTGCGGAGCGTGTCGCGTGCGACCCAGCTTTCGGAGTGGCGCTCCAGCAGCTCCATGATGAGGTCTTCGAGGTGGATTTTCTTTTTTTTCATTGCGTATGTAAAGTCAATTTTGTTCGTGCAGCTATTCCGGATGATTCCGGAAGTGCGAAATGCTTGTTGGTAAATGCTGTTAAGTACATGCTGGTAATCGAACAAGCAGGAAACAGGAATCATTCTTCCCGAGCCTGTATATTCTATTCTGCCTCCTGAAAAGGCGGTTCGTTGGCGGGCACTTCCTCCCGGATGCCGAAAATGCCCTCGGCGTCCGTGGTGTTCCGGCCTTCGGATTCGCCGTCCTCACGGGCGGTCGCATCTCCCGCAGGATCAGGATCAGCGCTTCCCAGTAATCCGAAAACTGTGGTTACGTTGCGCCAGACACGGTTTCCGAACTCTTTCCAGGAGTTGAAACGGAATTGCGCCTCAAGGCCAAGTCCGTTGACGTTCTCGACATCGGCCTGTGTTCCGAGAATGGACATGAGCATGGGATCCTTCCTGTGGAACACTTCGACGGAGAGGTTTGGATTGATGCGGTAGGTGGCGCCAAGGTCGCCGATATTGGCATCTTCACCGCCCACTTCCCCTTCACGCCGGAGGACCAGCCTGTCGTCGAACAGGCGCAGTGCTATGGCCAGGTCGGCCTGATCGAATCCGAGAAGGTTCAGGTCCACATCCACGTTCAGCAGGTTGTCACTGAGCAGCGTATTGATCTGGCTGGACAGGAGCTGGCTGATGCCCACCTGTCCGGCCCGGGCCTGGAGCGTGGTGCCGAGTTCCTGGGTCTGTGTATCGCCCACGAGGGCTCCGGAAATGAAACCTCCCGTAAACAGAAGGCTTGTGGCCTGGATCAGTTTCTGTTCTTCGCTGTTGAGCACGTTGAGGACGGTGGCGTTCTGTGTGGCATCAATGGCGTTCGGGAATTCGAAGTAGAAATCGTTTTCTATGTTGTCAAGAGGGCCGGTGATGCGCAGCAGCAGTTCAACGGGGACCCGGTTGGTCTGGTCTGCCGCCGCCCCGAGCAGCGGGGCAATATTGGGCCGGGACCGGTAGACGGCGGTGATATCCAGCAGGGCGTTTGTGGGGTCTCCTTCCAGGCGGATGGATCCCCCCTCCCGGAGGATGAATCTGCGCGTGAGAATATCGCCGCCGACGAACAGATAGTCGCCGCTGTTGATGTCGAAATTCCCGAACACCTGCAGGTCTTCGTCATCCAGCGTGATGCGTACGCGTCCGCTTCCCTGCGCGTTGACGATTTCCCCGGTTACCGGATCGAATATGAGCTGAACCGTGGAATTGGGTCCGGCAATGAACTGAAGGTCCATGCGGAACACTTCCATGAATGATCGGTCGATCTGACGCAGGATGGCGGGATCCGTGATTATTTCCCGCCGGAAGTCCACCTCGCTGAAATCCTTCACAAACCGGATGAACCGGCCCTGGGCCTCATCTACGGATTGCCCCACAAGCGGCAGGGACAGGCGCGACTGGCTGGTGGTTGTTACCGGTTCGATGGTACGCACAAACGGGGATATGTTGGATCCGCTGATACTGACCACGCCTGTGCCGGAAACCCTGCCATAGAATGGAACGTCCGGTCCGTCGCTGTTATCCAGAAACCGGAGATTCCGCATATCCAGGGTAATATCCATGAACTTTTCGGGCTGGAAGTCATTGAAGTCAAAATAGCCGGTGACCGTCCCTCTTCCTCTTGCAACATCACGTGCGTTGAGCTGGTGAATGATAACGCCGTCATGACGGTTCACCGATATGTGTCCATCAAGGTAGTAAAGCGGTTCCAGAAATACGGGGATCACCTCTGCTTCGAGGATTTCAATATCGCCGTGAAAATCGAAATCACTGAAGTTGCCGGTGATATACCCGGATCCGGTGGCCCTTCCCTCAATGGATTCAAAGATGCTTTCCATGAGATGGCGCAGCACCCATGCATCCAGCTCCTTCACATCTACATCAAAGTAATAGAGCGAATCAACCGGTTCATTTACGTCGGGTGCCCGGAACCAGCCCGAAGCGCTCACATGTTGCCGGGCGCCATTGTTGCCTTCGATATAATCGGCATACTTCTGTTCATCGGTGATCACGATCAGATCTGTGTCGAACCGGTCTTCCGTGGCGTTATAACTGCTGTTGAGACTCAGATCGCCTATAATGCGATTGTTCATTGAAAGGCGATCCACAGTGAGGTTGCCGTGGAACAGCGGATTCACGGCCAGGTTCTTCGTTACAAAGTCGCCATCCAGCAGTCCCTGGAAAGAGACTTTGCCATCTATCATCTCTGAAATGCGTTGCAGATCGACATTGTCAAATCTGTATTGTACCGAATCTTCGGGGTTGCTGCTGAACGTGCCGTCCACAAAAATCCTGTCATTGCCGCTCAGGGCCAGAAAATCCTCGACATGCAATTTGCCGTCCTGCGAGTAGCGGAACAGCGGACGGCCCTCGGTCACCCAGAGATAACGTTGGTTGCCAAGCATGAAGCTCTCGATACCGAAAGAGAGTTTTTCAGCTCCAAGCCTTCCGGTGATGTCAGCGGCCAAACGCACTTCATTCGCAAAATGTGCGATACGGCTGCGGCTGGTGATCTCTCCGGAATCAAAAGACAGGATCCACGATAAACTGTCCACATTCTGTTCCATGAAATGAAGCTGCCCGACCCGCAGGTCAAGATCCAGTTCCATGGCATCGTGAAGAGGCAGGTCGTGATGGAAACCGGCGGTGAGTGACAAGTCTGTGTGATGTACGGAAAATCCATTCCAGGTTGTGGAATCATCGAGCAATTCCGTGTGGAGCAGTAGTTTTTCATTGTCGGCGTGCACGTCCATCTCAAGCTGCAGCCTGGATGTGATCTCGGGCAAACGGGGGATATAAGCACGCAGCACTGGCAGGTTCTTGATTTCAAAAAAGATATCGGCCTTCAGGATATCTTTGTCGGATGCCTTGTATGCGACAGGCATTTCTTCCGTCTGGAACAGGATTTCCTCATTTATTCTTTGCGCAAGATGGTCTCTCCACTGCCGGAAAAGTGGAGGTATGGACGGTATGGGGATATCTCCCTCCATGACGAGATCAGCAACAGAACTGGTCAGCCGCACCGAACGTGTTGTCGATTCGGGGTGATTCATGTCCAGATACACCTGATGCGATCCGAGGTCAGAGCCATTGATATTTGAGGGAAACACATCCACAACGATACGTCCGTACCATTCGCTCAGGTCCCGTCCGTGCCAGTTGATATCATAAGCCATGTTCCATTCTGACACGGGGAGTGCGGTGTTTTCCAGGACGGTGCTCATGTCAAAACCGGATGAGCTGCCCCTCATGAGAATGTGCGGCCATTCTCCCTGGAAATTGACGGATCCCCTGCCATCCAGGTAATCTGCGCCCTGGTAGTAGCCGAACTCATGCGTAATGATCCGGTCTGCGTAAACCAGATCCAGGTGCATGTCCGGTATTTGGAATCCGGCCATGCGGGAATCAAAGAGGTCCACGTCCAGAGATATGCGCGTTGATCCATTCAGCAGGTTTTCAGCAGTGAGGATTATTTCGGTATTGACGTGTCCGGGATACGATTCGAGCCCTTCCCAGGCGCCGGGGTTTATGTCGTTTCCGTAGAGGGAAAGTTCCAGGGTCATCGGTGGCGTAAGGTCCAGGGTGCCTCCGGCTTTCAAAGTCCCTTCGGGCAGCTCCATGTCAAGGTCGACGTACAGCGTGTCGGTATTCCCGCGGATGCTCCCAATGGCGGAGAGGTCATGCCAGTGACGAATGGGCAGGTCTGTGATTTTGGGGATGAATTCGGCGAGGTCGGAATCATGCAGCCGGATGTCTCTGAAATTAACGCTGTATATCAGGTTTGCCGGATCCTGGAAATTTTCAAGGCTGGCATCGAATCGGAATCCGGTATCACCGGCATGCAAGGCGGCATCCAGGATGGTCATCTCTGTGTCAGAGCCTGATGCGTCGAATGATGTCACAAGTCCCCGAAAGCCGGGTGGAAGGTCCGCGCCGGCAAATGCGAGTTCTTCGGGAGCGAGAAATGCTTCCAGCAGATTGACGGACCAGGTTGCATCGCGGAATTGCCGGGTCAGCTCTGCGTTAAACAGGTTGATGCCATCGAATTCCATGTTCCAGTCCAGATGGGAACTGCCCAGGCGCATTCTCATCACATTGAATTCAAGATATCTGCTGTCATTGTAAATCTGTCCGGAGAGCGTGAATTCGCGGTTATCAAGATCCTCAAGCAGTACTGTGAGGTAGGAGATATCCAGATAGCGCTGGTCTGTAGATATTTCCAGGAACATTTCGGTATTGATCTGTTCCATCCGGAAGGGTTCGGACAGATAACGGTTCTGCATGCCATCCGGAAGGCTTTCCAGATGGAGCGTTCCGTCCTCTATCTGAACGAAGGGGGCGTAGATCTCAAGGCTTCGGAATGGTTGGGTAAACGGGGTGCTTTCAGAGATATCCCGCTGTGATGCGGGCTTGCGTTGGTCCGGGATCCGGTTGAATACATGGGCAAGCGTGTAGGCGTCCTGCTCGTTTGTCCGGAGATAGACGGTCGGCTTTTGCAGTGCCAGGTCATTGATGACCAGGCTGCTCCGCAGGAGGGCGAACAGGTCGACCTGCAGGCGGAGATTGTCCATGGTCACAATGGTGCGATCTTCGTGTTCCAGGACAAGGTCACGGAGCTCCATTTGAAGCGGCAGGAAACCGCCTATTTCACCGATATGAAGTGTGCCCTCGAAATTATTGTTAAACCACGTTTCGGCACGTTCGGTCAGGTAGTTCCTGGCCGGTTCTGTCTGAAGCATCAGGAAAACCGCTCCGGCAAAAAGGATGACGGTTGCCAGCAGGACCAGGATGCTGCTCCAGAATATGCGCCAGGTGATATAGAGGAAACGGTAGAACAATGGTACGGTCAGGTCAGAACATCAAATGTATATTTCCAGGCTTCCTGCAGCAGTGAACGGTCGCTGACAGAAGTTACCAGGGGTTTTCCGTGTGCAGACACCAGGACCAGCCGGATATCCGCGTCCCGGTTTTTCTTGTCATGTGCCATGAGGGTAACGAGTTCACCGGAGCGGCTGGTGTACGGACCCAGATCAAGGCGGAATTTTTCTTTCAGTTGCAGCAATGGTTCATCCGACACCTCATATCCGAGACGGCGCGAAACAAACAGCGCCGCTATCATACCTGCATATACGGCCTCGCCATGGTTGATATTGCGATAGTTATCCAGTGTTTCCAGTGCATGGCCGAAGGTATGGCCGAAATTAAGCCAGGCGCGCCGGCCTGCTTCACGCGCATCGGCCGCCACGACACCAGATTTGATCCGCACAGAGTGTTCGATCACGTGTTGCAACAATTCCGGGGTGCGGGTTGCGGGATCGGCAAGGGCGGCCCCGGCCTGAAGCAGATCGGGATCTGAGATGTAACCGTATTTGAGTACCTCGCTGATGCCGCAAAGCCATTCGCGTTGCGGGAGGGTATCAAGAAAGGCGGTATCAAAAAGAACGGCCCGGGGATGATAAAAGGCGCCGATCGTGTTTTTGCCGAAAGCGTGGTTGATCCCCGTCTTGCCGCCTATGGCACTGTCGACCATGGCAAGCAGTGTAGTCGGCACGTGAAACAGCGGCAGTCCGCGCATCAGTGATGCTGCGGCAAAACCGGCCAGGTCGCCGGTGACACCACCTCCAATGGCGATCAGCGGCGTATTACGCTTCAGCGCACCGGAAAAGGCAAAATCCATGACACGGTTCCACATGGCAATGCTTTTCGACGTTTCACCGGAGGGCACTTCGAAACAGCGAGCCATAGTATCCGGAAAAGCGGCGTTGATCCGTTCCCGGTGCGCGGACATGACATTTCCATCCACAATCAGCACGGGTTGACTGTCGGTTTTGCCGGCATCGCTGTCCGGGAAGCCAGCCGCAGGGTCGGAGGCATCAACGCCATCTGGATCAGAAGCGTCGACGGCAACAGGCTTGCCGTCCGCATCCAGCAGGTCGGCTGCCCGTCCATGCTTCCAAAGGAGGGGAAGGTCGTCGAACAGCAGGAAACGTGTTTCGTCCCTGTCAGTTATGATGAGTGAGGGAAGCTGGAGCATGTTCTCTGAGTAATCGGATCAGTTCGTTGGTGGTCTGTTGCCGTGACCAGTGCGGCTGGACCGGAACCCTGATATCGGCTTGCAGGTAATGTTTTTTTCGTTTTGAGAGTAGTTCGCTTATTCGCTTGCGGAGCGGTTCATCGCTCAGCAGTTTGCCTTGAGAGTCCTGAAGCAGGGGACGATTCCCATCCTTTTTGAGCCTTTCAAAGAGTGTTTCTCCGGGCACATCCAGGAAGATGGTTATGGCATGCAGTTTCAGCAGGTCGCGAATTTCTTTCTGCTGAATGGCGCCGCCGCCCAAAGCCAGGACTGCCGGACCGAGGCCTGGCATGTTGCGAAAGCAGTTGCGTTCTGCCATTCGGAAATGATCTTCCCCTTTTGTCCGGAATATGTCCGGGATCTTCTGTTTTTCTTCCTTTTCGATCACCTTGTCCAGATCGTAAAATGGAAGATCAAGCCGACCGGCCAGCTCCTGGCCTATCCTGCTTTTTCCCGAGCCCATGAATCCGGTCAATACGATCAAATTTCTTACTTCCATATCCTTTAAAAATACGAATAATTTTCCGGATTTTCAGGATTCGTGCGAGTCGGGTTTCGCAGGTTCGACCATCTCCACCTTTTCCCGGGTCACGGTCACCAGTCCCGGGGCAGCGCCTTTGGGTTTGCGCACATGCTTGCGCTTGGCGATCATGACCGGGACCAGGGACGAACCGGCCTGCCGGGAGTATGCAGCGGCAAACGATGCGGCCTTGCGTATCAGCTGGGCGTCGGGCCAGCCGCTGCCCCCCCCGGTCCGGAGCAGCACATGTGATCCGGCTGTTCCGCGGGCATGCATCCAGATATCTTCCTTGTGCGATAAAGCAAGTATTTCGTCATTGCTTTTGGCATTTTTTCCGATCCACACCTCGTAATCTCCTAATTTTACGGTTTTGTAAGGCCGGGCCACCTGTTGGGTACCGGATGGTGCGAGGCCGTACTGCTGCAGGCGTCCTTCATTTTTTTTCACCCATTTTTCCAGTTCTGCCGGATATTCAATGGCCTCCACTTCGGCAAGCAGCTGCTCCATCTCTTTCAGTTGCGCTGCAATCTGCCTCTTTTTTTTGCCGGAAACGGAGACATCCTTTCTGATGCGTGCGGCCCTGGCGTAATACTCCCGGGCCTGCTGGATCAGGGTCTCCCCCGGGGTCACGGGGATGGCCCGTTCGCTTCCGCCTGAGCTCCAGTCGGAGACCAGGATCCGGTCCCTGTCGGCCTTTTTGCCGGGATTGGGCTGGCTCATGAGCAAATGTCCCGCCTGCTCCATTTCGTCCGCTTTTTGAATCCGTTCCGGTTCTTTATCAAACTGTTCCATCTGCTTGCGAAGCCCTGTTATGCGCCTGCTCATCTTCTTTTCCAGGTCCCTTTTCCTTGGCAGCAGCCTGCGTTCTCGGTGTTTGGAAAGGAAGAGGGTTCGGACGGCCTCGTTGACATTTTTGAAGGTCCGTTCAGGTGGATGGGACAGATATTCCGGCGGCAGCAGGCTCAGATTTCCTTCTGCGGTGATGCAAATGATTTCAGGATGCAGCAGCTTTTCCCGGAGTTTGGCCAGAGTCTTCCTGAGTTCTGCCTCGTTCTGCGATTCCAGATCGCATATATCCGCCACATCATTGATAATGCCACGCGGAAACTGCTTGTCGATGGCTAAGATTTTTTTGCGCAGCGGCTGGCCGGGATCAACAGTGGGCGGCGGGGTGCTTTTAGCTGCCGATGATGTCGTGCTGGCGGATTTCGAATCCTCCCCTGATCCCGTTTTGTCTTGAATGCCGGGGACAGGGGACTCAGCTCCTTCGAATGCCTGACTGTTCTTGAAAGATGAGAGGATACGTCCCTCCTTGACCAGGAACACATTGGGCCGGCTGGAAAACGGCATGAAAAGAAGTTGGAGTGTGGTCTCCTGAAAGGTAATCCGGATGTAACGGTCACCGGGCGTTGCCATGGCAATATCAGCGACGGTGCATCCTTCAAGTTCCGGGAAAAAGCCGGCGGCGTTGTGAGAAGGCGGAACGGCGCGTCCATCCAGGAACAAGGCCGTACCGGGAGAAGCCGCCGAAAAGGTCAGTTTCAGGGCGGGATCTGTCCGGAAAAAGAAATCGATCTGATCTTTCCGGCTGGACCATACTTCCATGATTTCCTTTCCGGAAATTTCGTATCTTAATTCTGCGACCAGCGAATGTAAAGTATAATAATTGTTCATACGTTACTTTCTCTGTCCTCGTAGCGCTTTTAAATTAAACATCAGGTTGTATGAACTACCCCATTTTCAGTGCCATCGTCAATCAGATGGAAACACGACTCAGCAGGAGAGCTATAAATATAGATCAGTTCCGGGTATGGAACGAGGATAAAATCAATGCAACGGGCCTTGAAATTGGTGTAAGCCTGGGCAACAGGTCCAATCATGTTCAGCGTCTGGTGATCAATCTTGACTGGGACAAGTTTCGGGAGGCCAGTCTGGCAAGACAGTTGCCGGGCATGGACAAGCATCCGCTTTCAAAGGATCCCGTTTTCAACAGGCACAGTGTGAACCCTTACCTGGATGTGGAAACAATCTGGTACTTTGACGAGCAGACGCTTTACAGGAAGCTGAAATCGCAGGTGGGCAACCGGCGGACGGAGGCGGCCAGTCACTGGATGGAATTTATCAATGCCGAGCTGAAGCGGGTTCTGACGGATGAGAACCTCATCACGCGCTGGCATATGGAAATTGAAGGTGACATCAACGGCCGTTATGTAACGGACATGAGCCTTATCTCCTATCTGCAGTATGACCTTGATTCATTCCAGTCCCTGAACGACATACATGCACATCTCGAAAAGAACATCCAGCTGATTCTGCAGCGTACGGATGTCATAATGAAGATCGCCTCCCGGACAATGGAGAAAGCAGCCTGAGGCCGGCAGGTCATGCACTGATTCATCAGGTCATGCAGTAGTCCAAAATGCCGTTTACCGGCTTATATCACAGCGGCGCAGGATTTCTCCTGCCGCCATGATATATACGTTCTGAGAGGGCGATATCCGGGCCAGGCCGGATGGCACTACTTCTTCTTATGCCTGTTTTTCCGCAGTCTCTTCTTTCTTTTATGCTTGGCAATTTTTGCGCGCTTGCGTTTTTTTCCGCTGGGCATACGTTCTGATTTTAATGGTTCTTATTGGTGATAAAGTTCGTGATGATGCCGATTGAGGTATCTCTGTACAACAGCTTCCCATTCCGGGTCATCGGAGAGCATCAGCGAGCGTTCAAAAAACGGAATGCTTTCGCTGATATTTCCCAATTGATGCATCAGGACACCCATGTTGAAACTGGCACGTAGATGATCGGGATCAACCCTGAGCGCCTGTTCCAGCATGGCGTATGACGTTTCCGGCTGCAAAAGGCTCATGTACACCACGGCAAGATCCGTCAACACATCCGGATCATCCGGCTTGAGCTTAAGAGCACTAATATACATCTCTTCCGCCTTTTTTGCTTCCTCTTTTATTCGCTCTTCCACATTTTTCTGCTGGGCCGCGGCCATATGGAGTTCTGCGGCATGGAGGTAATCAGCGTGGGAAGCTGTCAGAAGGGCGCGCCGGGTACCCCAGCGGGCGGCATCCCGGTAGTGACCGGCACTGGAATAAATCCGGATCAGTTCGCCGTAGTACGGTAAACGTGCCCGTTGCAGTGCAAGGGTATCCAGGACAGAAGCGACGTAGGCAATGCGCTTTCTTTCTTCAGGTTGCAGAGACACCGGTGCTGCAGTCCTGCCCGAAGGAAGACCGGTGTCCGTCAGGTCAGGGGCGGAATGTTGCAGCGATCTGTCAGGTCCGGCAGGCTCCTTGTTATCCAAATAGATTACGAGAACCAGAGCCGAGATGGTCAACAGGCTGACAGCAGCCAGGAAGCCTCGGTTGAACATACAAGGTTAGATACGGGTAAAAAAAAAGATATCCGGAAGCCAAAACCGATGGATCCGGATATCTTGATAAAGATACGAAAAAAAACATTGTCGTGTATCCTGGCGGATACGCCGCGGGACGGTCAGGAATTCAGGGAACCATTGACGGCATGTTTGAAATCCCTGGAAACTTTAAGTACTGGAACAAACTGTTCGGGGACAGTAACTTCCTCGTTCGTTTTAGGATTGCGCGCAATGCGTCTGGCCCGTTTTACCACTTTGAAGCTTCCGAAGCCCCGGAGTTCAATATTCTCGCCCTTTTTCATCGATTCTATCACGGTCTGCAGGAATCCGTTGACGACGGCTTCCGTTTCGATTTTTGTTATTCCGGTATTGGCCGAGATTATTTCTACGATGTCTGCCTTGGTCATTTTTTCTGGATTTGGGTGGAAAAGATTACTGCTCATGTTGTTACTGAAACTGCTAATTATGAATACACCAAACAAAAAAAAGGGCTGAAGGTTCCCGTCATTTGTAAAAAACTTAAAAAAGTTTGAGCAGCGACCCCATTCTTTTTTCATGTGAGGCAAAAAAACACTATCATTTTTCGTGGCATGCGCCCTGCAGCAATGCCGTAGCAAGGAGGAGTATACGAGGGCTCGAATCATCCCCGCAATCAACTACATTCCAATAAAACAGTGCATTATGGAATTATTCGAGAAGATTATCTACACGCTGGAGGATCTGGTCTGGAACACGCCTGAAATCATGCCCGTTATGGTCATTGCGTTGCTGAGTTTCGGGCTTTTCATCACACTGCGTCTTGGTTTCATTCAAATTCGCAAATTCGGGCACGGACTGAAGGTGCTCTCCGGCCGCTATGCCGATGCCAACATCCTGGGGGATGTCAGCCATTTCCAGGCGCTGAGCACCGTACTGTCGGCGACGGTGGGCATCGGGAACATTGCCGGGGTGGCCCTTGCCATTCACTTCGGTGGGCCCGGGGCGCTCTTCTGGATGTGGGTGACGGCTGTATTTGGTATGGCTGTCAAGTATTCCGAGTGTACCCTGAGCACCATTTACCGCAGGACCAACGATGACGGGTCGGTTTCCGGCGGACCGATGTACTACATCGAACGCGGCCTTGGCAAGAAATGGAAGTGGCTGGCAGTTGCGTTTGCCACCTTCGCCGTAATCTGCTCATTCCTTACCGGTAATGGTGTCCAGGCCAACACCGTCGCCGATACCATGCTGAGCTCTTTCGGTAT